>Ga0257114_1000058_pt1 | contig 84208 bp, 86 predicted proteins | sample SI112_10mmetaG_FD_190149 | JGI IMG/M metagenome (GOLD analysis project Ga0257114, IMG submission 190149) | Marine microbial communities from Saanich Inlet, British Columbia, Canada - SI112_10m | ecosystem: Environmental > Aquatic > Marine > Inlet | place: Canada: British Columbia | collected...
TTTTAGAAATAAGGGATGGATGTACTACTCCTACACAATTGCTAAAGAGTAAAGCATTTGCTCAATACTTAGATATTTATAAGAAACAATTTATAAAAGAATTAAAAAATCGTGAAAATACTGATCTCAAAGATGATGTGCTTCATAAAATTGAATATATTAATGGTATTGATGCTAATACTTATATAACCATTATAGAAGGGCAAACGCCTTTTTCAGGTAATGAATTAAAAGCCCATAGAGATTCTGTGAAATTTATTGATGGAGCATTTCATCACTACAGAACAAAATCCTATACGCGTCTTGTTAGACTTCATAATGAAATACTAGATGAAGGAACAGATGCTGAAATGATAAAAGATAATGTAACATTGAAAGCTGATAAACTTTCAGAACTAATTCTTGAGACAAGAAGAATTTTACTTATACGTGCCGGACTAGGTGACGGGGTAAGGAGAACAAAAGGACTAGAATGTCATCCCAATGTTGCCGTCGGTGAAATCTCAGGACATTTTATAAACTTACCAGGAGATTATTCAAGTTTAAGCCAAGTTCCAATGACAACAGCTGCTGATATGAGAACAGGCGTTTACTATACAACTCATGCTAACAAAAGAGCTTTTCCTTTTTACGCATTGGACCATAATCCGTTCAAAAATGATAAATTTATACCGGAAGATTATGTAGCTATTCCTTTTGAAGTAGGTGCTTGGAATATCCTATGTTACATACATAAATCAAGAGGTTGTGTCGAGATGGAGCCGGGGTTACTAAATCTCTTCCCATTCTCAGATGTTAAAAATATTACAGATAAACAACCAGATGGAATCTTTATATTTGGCTGTCCTGATTCAGATATGAATGATTTGGGTTATTATCATGATAAGGAAAATAATATACTGGTTGGCTTAATACCAAACCTAGATGATTGTAAATATTTTGGGTATGGTAAAAAACCAATCTTAACATTGCACAATGTCTTATGTATTCTTAATGGAGATTTACCTCTTCATTGTGGAGCAACAAGATATGTCGTTAGATTCGATGAAAATACAAATGAACCATATATCTTTGACTCATTTATAAAAGCAGATGATATGGGAAGAGCAAGGTTAGAAAAAAATGACGAAGACGAAGTTCCTTTTTTTTATGGGACAGAAACTGGAGCGTTTGCTTGCCTAGATGGCTTTAGTGAACATGCAAAAATGCAAATGGAAGGTCGTGAAATTGGATATAATAAGCATTCTGGAACTAATGCAAGACAAATTGTACCAGTTACAGAATATTCTGAAATATCGACAGGATCTGAGCTTGATATACTTTTATATCTAAATAACTATGAGCTAATTAAGCCTGGTGATTCATGTATGAAAACTGATTTAACTGCTGACGAAGTGCTAGAGCACTTTAGAAGTGGGGCTAGAGTAGCTGCAGGCAGTACACAGACTCATCGTGGTGATGTTGAGATTAGTTATTGGGCAAACCCGTTTCCATTGCTAAAAGATAAAGAATGGAAAGATCTTCCTCAACATGTTGATTTATGCCAAAGATTCGAAAAAATTGAAAAAAAATTCTGGAATAATTTTAAATCTCGTGCTGATAACGGCAAAATGAAACTAGGTTTAGCTCACAGCATGCTAATGGCTGGCGTTTATAAAGATAGTAGTAACGATTTGCTTAAAGAGTGTGGGTTCAATGATAGAGACATGGTTGAGCATGAAGGTCCTGAGCGTGCTGCTCATGACATGATTGAGTTAATCAAAAATACAGCTATTGAAAAACGTAAGTCTATTGGTGATGCAAGTTTAAAAGAAGTAGATATTACTGTAGCAACAATAGGCGATAGCAGAACTGGTAAATCAGAAATGGCTGAAAAGATGGAAGGGGTTCTTAATATGAGTCTTATCTAAAGACTTATATTTGAAAGTATTTAAGCCTTAGATCGAAGAAATTCTAGCTGGGCTTGCTCTCTATCATATTGCGTCGCTTCTCTAACATCTAGAATTTTAATTTTATATAAGAGCGACTTACCAGCAAGGTAATGATTGCCATCCAAGACTATTGTTTTATCATTAATTTCTGTAACTTTAAAATCTTTTGTGTCACCTGACTTACTCACGAATGCAATAGTTTCATCTACCTTTCTAAATTCATCTGGGACATTTTCGAGGTTATCACTTATAACCAATGATGGGTCATATTGACCAAAACCATCTTCGGGTTTTACTTGGACTTCTATCTCATCCCCAGATATCTTGCCTTCGAGAGAGTTTTCAATTATCGGGAGTAATTTCTTACCTTCACCATGAATATGAGTTACTGGATTATCAATTTTTTCTAGGAGTTCTGATTTATCATCATAGAGCTCATAAGTTAACACCACGAACATATCTTTAGTAATTTTAATAGATTCCATACTTATCCTTGAATAGTTTGTACTATATTAATATTCTATAATAGAATTAACAATAGCTTACTGGGTAGAAATTTAAATGAAAAAATTAGGTAAAATCGTAATACTGGGTGGGACAGGATTTATTGGATCACAATTATCCGTTAAGTTATCACCTCTATGCAATAAACTTAGTGTCCTAACCAGAAATGTTGAGGCTAATAAAGATTTAAAGCTCATACCTAATCTAGAATTGATTCATGCAGATGTATTAGATGAAAGAAGCCTGAATGCTGAACTCATTGATTCGAATATTGTTATTAATACTATTGGTATCCTAAATGAAACTGATGATGAAAATACATTCAAAAATTTACACTATGAATTAATTAAGAAAATATCTAATGCAATAAAGCGTAATAAAATCAAACGCTATTTACATATAAGTTCTCTTAATGCACATCCAAACGCACTAAGTCAATATTTAGTTACTAAAGGCCTTGCTGAAAATTATATCAGAGATAATATGAATTATTATTGTAATACGACAATTTTTAGACCATCTATTGTATTCGGAGAACATGACTCCTTTTTTAATAAATTCTCGACTATTCTGAAATTTTCTCCTATTTTCCCTCTTGCTTGTCCTAATTCAAAATTTATGCCTATTTATGTGAGTGAGTTAACAGATTTCATAATAGATTCTATTAGCGATAGTTCATCATATGGTAAATTATTTGATGTAACCGGGCCAAAAGAATATACATTTAGAGAACTTATAAATATCACACTAAGTGCATTAAAAATTAAAAGAATTATCATTCCTTTGAATTATGGCTTATCTAAGTTACAAGCTAATATTTTTCAGAGGCTGCCAGGACAATTATTTACATTAGATAACTTTTTATCTTTACAAGTCGATAGTTGCAGCACAGAGGGCCTCAAAGGTAAATTGTCAATTGAGGATATTGTGCCAGGATATTTAAATATTACATTAAAACAGAAACATTTTGAAAATCTAAGAAAGAAAGCAGGCAGAAGTGAATGAAAATTTATTTGGTTGGCGGTGCTATCAGAGATCAATTGTTAAACATACCAGTAAAAGATCGTGATTGGGTTGTTGTTGGATCAACACCTGAAGAAATGCGTGCAAAAAAATTCAAACAAGTAGGCAAAGACTTTCCGGTATTCATAAATCCTAAAACAGGTGAAGAATATGCTCTTGCAAGAACTGAGAGGAAATCAGGTCATGGTTATGCAGGATTTGAGTTTGATACTAACCCCAATGTTACACTTGAAGAGGACTTGTCTAGAAGAGATTTAACTATCAATGCAATAGCACAAGATGAGGATGGAAACCTCATTGATCCATTCAATGGGCAAGATGATATAAAAAATAAAAAATTAAGACATGTCTCTGATGCATTCTCTGAAGATCCTTTAAGGGTTTTAAGAGTCGCAAGATTTTATGCAAAATTTTCTGGAGATTTTGTGGTTGTTCCAGCAACAGTTGCTAAAATAAAAGAAATTGTTGAAAGCGGAGAACTAGAACATCTAACGCCAGAGAGAAAGTGGCTTGAAATATACAAGGCAGCTGAAAAGGACTTAGGATTTTTCTTCAATTTTTTAATTACTCATAATGCTAGAGATAGATTATTTCCTGAAATTCAAGATGAACCTCATAGTTCGCCTAATTCACCAATGTGCCCTGAAGATGCGACCAAAATTGAACGTATCTCAGTTGCGTTATGTAACTGGATAAGAAATCCTGAATTAATTGAATCTTTTTGTCAAAATCTAAAAGTGCCAAATGAATACAAAAGCTTAGCATTATTATTATCAAACTGTTATGAAGAATATGTTGGATATCTACCAAATTGCATTGAGGAGTATGATTCGCTTTTATCTATCATAAAAAAAATAGATATTCGTAAAAAAGACAGATTAAACTCGTTTATGCGATGTGCATATCAGGATGCAGATAGAACACCTGATATGAAAATACATAAGATTTTTTTTGATAATTTAATTAAAAATATAAACAACTTTAAACTAAGTGATGAAAACCAAAAAAAGCCTGGTCTTGAAATTAAAAAAATTATTGAAAATGCACATATAGAAATTGCACAAGATGCGATAAGATATTTCTTAAATAAATCCGATTAAAGCTATACCTAATATTAATCTATAAATAATATATGGAGTAAAAGATATTTTATTTATCGTCGATATAAATAGATGGATAGTAATGTATGAAAAGATGAAAGATAAAAACATTCCTAATAAATGTTCATTTAAAATTTCAATATTTCTGATTTCATATAACTGCATAGATTGATATACAGTTGCCATAAAAATAGCGGGCATAGACAATAAAAAAGCAATCTTAATAGAATCCTCTCTGCTAAAGTTTACTAATAATGCTGCTGTAATGACAATACCTGATCTTGAAACGCCTGGCATTATAGCTAATGTCTGCATTAAGCCAATAAAGATAATGGTAAAAATACTAATATTAGTTAGATTGGTTAGTTCTTTTTTTTGCTTATAATCAGCAAAATATAAAATAACTGCAAATAATAAAGTCATCAAAGCAATAGAGTCAACAGAGCGCATATTTGCAGAGACTATATCAATAAATAACAAGCCTATAATTGGTAGCGGTATAGAGCCAATTAATATTAACTTAAGATAATCTAGACCCTCATTGGTTAGTGATAATATTTTATTAACCTCATTTCTGTAATAGATTAGGATAGCAATCAAAGACCCTGTGTGAAGCGCAATATCAAATCCTACCCCCTGATCATTTAAACCCAATATATAGGTTGTGAGTATTAAATGAGATTGACTCGATATAGGTAAGAATTCTGTTATACCTTGTATCGCTGATAATATTAATATATGTATAAATTCCATATTAAAGCTTATGTATGTGATTAAATTCTTTGGTAGATAAGAGCGGGATATTTACATTTTTTTTCATTACTAGAACTTTAAATATTTCACCCATTGTATTTGGCAAAAGAATATTTTTCAATCTGTTTAATTCATCTAACTTTTCCATATCGGACAATTTCTTACTTTGAAATAAATCTAAAATACCTAAATTTATTAAAAAATTAGATTGCGTAAGATAACCATCAACGTTTATATCCAATCTTGAGCAAATATTACTTAGGTGTGAAAAGTTTACAAAAGATGATAAATCTTGTTCGCCTATATTAGTCATTGGGTTAAAGTTTGACTGATGTTTATGCGCGCAAACTAAAGTTCCTTCATTTCTATCTCTCAAAAAATACTCTTTACTATTATATCCATAATCTATTGAAAATATTACACCAGATTTTAAAACTTTATCTAGAGATTCCATCCATTTCATATAATTTAGATTAACTTCACTTATATAATTGTTTTCAAAAAATATTTCATGACCATTCTTTGCTAGACATAACTCATTTATTAGTTTAGGTGATGCGCTTTTCCAAATATATTTATACTTATCATTATTCATTCCAATATATAAACATTCAATGTTGTCATTCACAATTTTGAACCTCTCTGTAGGTAAAGCATCAAAGAACTCATTGGCTATTACCAAGCCATTCATTGAAAAGTTTTCTAAAGAATTTTTCCATTCGAACAAGTTATATAAATCAGGGATAGCATTTTTAATATTATTTTTTTGTAATTTAATTAAGTTAGTAGATATCTCTAGTAGTACATATTTATTAGGTAAGCATTTATTTTTTTTTAAGTTTTTTAAAAGATTTATCGCTAGACTCGCGTCTCCACCTCCCAGTTCTATAATGATGAGATCTTCGTTAGTGTTTGATTTGAGATTAATGAACTCATTAGAAATAGATTCCCCAAATAAAGTTGAATTTATAGGAGAAGTTACAAAGTCACCTTTTTTACCAAATATTTGCTTTTTACTTATATAGTAGCCATAATTTTTATGATATAGAGATATATCCATAAACTCAGAGAAAAGTATTTCACTCTCTTTATTAATTTTATCTGTTAAATATGACTCTATTAATGATTTCATAACTTATATATTCTTAATTATAGTGTACATTTTTTAATTTACCCTTAATATATATCTATGGCTATAACTAGAACAGTTTTTATTACTGGTGGAGCAAGAAGGATTGGCATGGCTGCTGCTAAGTATCTTCATGCATCAGGTTATAATATAATTATTACTTATAATAAGTCTGGCCTTGAGGCTAAATCTCTATCAAAACGTCTAAATAAGTTAAGGCCAAATTCATTTGCTACTATTAAAGCAAGTTTTACCTCAAAAAAAATATGCTCACTCATTTACAAGAAGGCTATTAAAATTTTTGGGAGGGTTGATGTTTTAATAAATAATGCTTCTAAGTTTTACCCAACTAAAATAGCTAATATAACTGAAAAATCATGGTTTGATATAATTGATACTAATCTAAAAGTTCCATTATTTTTATCTAAGGAATTCTATCCAGAGCTAAAAAAAAGAAAGGGTTCCATAATAAATATAATAGATATACATATAGATCCTCCTTTGAAGGATCATATCATTTACAATATTAGTAAGGCGGGCTTATTAGCCTTAACTAAAACACTTGCTAAAGATTTGGCTCCTAATGTTAGAGTAAATGGTGTATCTCCAGGTGCTATAATGTGGCCTGAAGCAGATATTAGTAACACAAAAAAAAAGAAAGAAATACTCTCACGGATTGCTCTAAGACGTTCAGGTGAACCGAATGATATTGCCAAAGCAATACTGTTTCTAATACAAGATGCTGGTTATGTTACTGGACAGAATATCAACATAGATGGTGGCAGAAAACTAAATATGTAATATTATGGGTGGCTAAATAATATTGGTATAATTAGTAAGCTACTAAGGACTAATGTTACTGGTATCCTTATATAGTAAATTATAGAAAAACTAATTTTATTATTCAAATAACTAAAATAATCAATAAATAATTGGAATAGCAAGAAAGATACGACTGCTAAAAACAGGACATCTTGCTCATAGCCCAATACATTCAAGACCATAATGAAAAATGCAACTAAACTAGGTATAAATCCATAGATAGTGTAGATGACATAATTATTCTTAAAGTCCCAATTAATAGCACCAATAAATGTAATTATTATCAAGGTATTATACAGCATGATATCATATATGATTTCCGGGCTTAGTGCTTCTATAAAAAATAAATCTATTAACAAATAAAAATAGGGTATTAAACCTAAATAAGAAATTACGCACTGTGCTAAAAAATTCATAGTTATAAATCAAGATTAATTCTTGAAATTATTTGCTTTTCAATATCGTGTTTTTTCATTATTTCAGAATGCGATATTTTTAATTCTGGATGTATTAAATCAGGAGCTATATCTATTAATGGGGTTAATACAAAATCATACTCGATTATCTCTTTTCTGGGTATTTTAATCTTATTATTAGAAATGATAAGATTATCATAATATAAGATGTCAATATCCAAAGTTCTAGAGCTGAATTTAGTTTCATTAAAGTGTCTTCCATGATCATTTTCGATAGAGTTTAAGTGAGACTTTAAATCGTATATTTCTAGTTTTGTTGTGAATGAACAAACAAGATTGTAAAAATTAGGCCCATTAAAGCCCATGGACGATGTCTCATATATAGGCGAAAGTATAATTGCTCCATAAGACTTTCTTAGTTCATCTATGCATGATTTAATATTAGTTTCTTTATTAAGATTGCTGCCAATGCCGATATAGACTTTATGAGTCATCTCTATTCCTTTCAATGATTACTCCGACCTCTTTTGAACCTGTTACGGCACCCGGTTTACTGAACCTTCCTTTAACATGTGTAATATTGAAATCTCTAAATATCATTTTAATTGTTTCTTCAGCTAATGTTTCTATTAAGAAGAACTCTCTTTCTTGAATTAAAGCCTTGGTTTTCTTAGCTACAGCTTTATAATCAACAGTATATTCTATGTTTTCAGACTCAGAAGCCTGCTTTATCTCTGTTCCAAGCTCTAAATCGATACAGACAACTTGTTTAATTTTTCTCTCCCAATCATAAATACCAATTACAGTTTCTATGCATAATTCCTTTATAAACACTATATCCATCATCTTTTCCTGTGTTATTTTTTTATATATATATTGTATATGAATACGTTTCTGATATCATTATTGAGTTTGGAGAATTAAAGTGTCTAAAATTTGTCAGATTACAAAAAAAGCGGTTATGTCGGGAAATAATGTCTCGCATGCCAAGAATAGAACAAGAAGAACATTTGAACCTAATCTTCATATGCACAGACTTTGGTCTGAAGCACAAAATAAGTGGATTAAGCTAAAACTATCATCTAAAGGTCTCAGAATCATAGATAAATATGGTCTCGATAAGGCTCTAGAAAAATACGATATTACATAAGACCATGAGAGAAAAAATAAGATTAAATTCATCAGCTGGAACAGGTCATTTTTATACTACTACGAAGAATAAAAAGACTATGCCTGATAAGCTAGAAATCAAAAAATTTGATCCAACTATTAGAAAATATGTAATGTATAAAGAAGGGAAGATTAAATAGTCTACTTGATTACTTTATAACCTTTCAAGCTATTGGAAAAATCAATTAAACAATCGATACCTTCATTTTGAGCTTCATCTCTCCAGGCATTTATAGTCTCAATAAAACTTTCATGTTTTAAGTTTCTTGAATGTAAAATATCAAAAAGTTTATTCTTTAAATTGTAAGCAGTTTTTAAAGCAACAGATTTTTTAAATATCTCATCCAAAGTTACTATTTCCTGGTTAGATATCCTGTGAGGCTCTCTTACCAAAGACGGTTTAGAACGTTTTAGAAGAGTTTTGAATTCATTACTTGCTTGCATAGATTCTTGTTTTAATAATGGGCTCAAAACAGTCTTTGTATAATTTGTAATAACTGTTAACTTTGATCTCAATAATGCATAACCTGTCTCAGAATCAAGGGTCTCACTCGGATCATTAACTACTGTTTTAGGTGCCAACCTTTTTACATTTATCTGACCTATGGCTGAAAATATTTTAATATATAACCACCCAATATCAAATTCCCACGGTTTTAATGAAAACTTAGCAGCTGTTGGAAACGCATGATGATTGTTATGTAATTCTTCTCCACCTATCAAAATTCCTACTGGAGCCATATTAGTAGAATCATCGCTAGTATCATAGTTCCTATATCCCCAATAGTGTCCTGCCCCATTTATGCCACCGGCTGCAAATATAGGAGTCCAGGCCATTTGAATAGCCCAAATTATAATACCAACAACTCCAAATAATAAAATATTACCTATAAATAAAATTAATATACCTTGATTATTTCTTCCCGTATAAACATGTTCTTCTACCCAATCTTTAGGGCAATTTTGAGAATATTTCGATATAGTTTCAGCATTATTTTTTTCATCATGATATAAGTCAGCACCACGTAATAGTACATTCTTAATGCCATAAAATGCAGGGCTATGCGGATCATCGATTGTCTCAACTTTTGCATGATGCTTGCGGTGTATAGCCACCCAGTCAGCTGTTCTCATTGAAGTTGTTAGCCATAGCCAAAATCTAAAGAAATGTCCTAAAGCAGGCTTAATTTCAATGGCAGAATGACATACTCCCCTATGAAGATAGAGTGTTATTGCCACAATAGTTATGTGGGTTACTATAAGTGTATAAATTACATAGCCAATCCATGTAAACTCTACTATTCCATTAATTATTATGTCTATCATTTTTATATATTTAAGATTAGATTCATCATATGATACATTTAAAATTATGTCCAATAAATACCTATTATAATGCCTGAATTACCTGAAGTAGAAACAGTAGTTAATGCTATTAATAAATCTCTTAAATCCATGACAATTGGTAAGTTTATTATTATGAATAGCAAGTTAAGATGGGATATAAATAAAAATATTCCTGATGTAGTAAAAAATAAAAATATACAAAATATTTACAGAAGAGGCAAACATATCATCTTAAGATTAGATGATGGGTACTTGATTATACATTTAGGGATGACGGGTATTATAAAATTTATAGGTCAGATGGACTTAAACAGTATTGGGAAACATGATCATTATGAAATCCATTTGAAAGATAAAACAATCTTAAGATACAACGATGTTAGAAAATTTGGATCTATCCATTGGGTAAAAAATCTTAAAGATCATTTCTTGATTAAGAACCTTGGACCTGAACCACTGTCACAAGAATTTGATGGTGAATATCTAAAAAATAAGTGCAGAAATAGAAATACTGCGATTAAAAACTTAATTATGAATCAAAATATTGTAGTTGGGGTCGGGAACATTTATGCTTGCGAAGCACTATTTTTGTCATCTATTAGACCTCATAGGAAGTGCAAATATGTCACTCTTAAACAATGCGATGAGTTAGCTAAATCTATCAAATTTGTATTGAAAAAGTCTATTAAATCTGGAGGTACAACTTTAAAAGATTTTAAAACCTTAGATGGTACTCCGGGGTATTTTAAACAAAAACTTATGATTTATGGTTGTGATATTTGTAAATGTGGGACAATGGTAAAAAATATTAAACTCTCGGGAAGATCATCTTTTTACTGCAGCATATGCCAAAAATAGTCAAGAATACTTTTTACGAAGTGCTTTTAATACATCCTTGTGGACAAACTTCTCTAATTTACCATTATGTCTAGCAATATCTTTAATAATGCTTGAGGATAAAAATCCAAATTCTTCAGCAGGACTCATAAACACACTCTCAATACTAGGTTCCATTGACCTATTCATGCTGGCTAACTGGACTTCGTATTCAAAATCAGAAACAGCTCTAAGACCTCTTAGTATCACTGTAGCAGAATAATCTTTTGCAAACTGCACCAAAAGTTTATTCAATGGATATACTTCAATTTTTTTTTCTTCAGAGAAAATATTTTTTATAAAATCTATTCTCTCGATAACAGAAAATAATGTTTTCTTTTGAGGATTCTCTGCAACAGCGATGATTATTTTATCAAAGACTTTACAGCCTCTTTTGGCTAAATCTGTATGACCGTTAGTTATTGGGTCAAAAGTCCCTGGATATACTGCTATTTTTTCCATCAGTTTTCCTTAATTTTAGCTATCGTATAACTTACATCACCAATATTCAAATCTTTTAATACATTATGTGTCTTAGTTATTATAGACACAAGCTTTTGATTATAATCTTTTTTCCTCTGTTCATAGTATATGTATGTATTTTTACTTAAATAACTTAATTCATCTAAGGTGATAATGCATTTTTCTAACAAGTCACTACTATACGGAGGGTCTAAAAAAATTAAATCATACTTTGATTCATCATTATTTCTTAGATATTGTAAAGCATCTATTCCAAAAATCTCATAATTATCTATGCCTAATAACGAAAATTCCTGTTTTATTCTCTTATAAGATTTCTTGTCATTTTCAACTAATATAGATTTTTTGATACCTCTAGATATAGCTTCTGCAGATAAGATTCCGCTCCCAGAAAACAAGTCTAAACTGGTCATATTTTTATGTATGTTGACTACATTGAATATAGTCTCTCTGATATACGATTTTGTAGGCTTTAGCGAATCATTGCCATCGAATGAAAGATATCTGGATTTTAAGTGCCCAGCAGTAATTCTGATCTTTTTGTTTGCCAATTAATTATTACCAACTGTAGTAACTAATATTTTATCAAAGTCCAGGTCAGATTTAAGAGAAGATATTATGCTTTCTTTTGTTACAGAATTAATGCCTTTGATATAATTTTCAAAATAATCATCATGCATATCATAGTAATTTATAGCAGACAAATTTCTGAGCATTTTTTTATTAGTATCTAATCTGGATTCAAAACTTTTTAATAATCCAGTTTTTGCTTTTTGAATAGTTTGATTACTAATATCAAATATTTCTAATTTATTTATTTCATTCTTTAATATATTTAGTGCTTTCTTAGTATTTTTTGTTTCTGTTTGCATCCCAATCTTAAGGATACCGATATCATTATAAGGTAATAAGTAACTATATACGGAATAAGCAAGTCCATTTTTTTCTCTAATTTCCTGCATGAGCATTGAGCCAAAACCACTTCCCCCAAAAATATAATTAGCGACTAACATATTATAATAATTCTTATGTTTTCTTGTTATTGAAGGGATATATATTGATATATGAGTCTGATTACTATCATGACTAATATTATTTAACATACCGTTCCCTTTATAATTTAGTTTATTTATAGTGGAAATATTTTTTTTATGAACTGGTATATTATATAAAGACCTTGAAATAAAACTTGCTGCTTCATTTTCATTAATATCTCCGACTATACTTATTTTAATATTATTTATATTAATTATATTTTTGAGGTGTTTTTGAATATCAGCAATATCTATATCTTCAATAATATTCTTATAACCAGAAACAGGATGGGAATATCCAGTGCCAGTAAAAAACTCTTCATCTGCCTTGTATGCAATGATCGATGCTGGGCTTAAATCTCTAGAAATTATATCATTAATGATTACTTCTCTAGTATACTCTAGAGATTCAACATCTAAATTATCAGCTTTTAATATTTCATTTAATTTATTTGAAACAAAATCTATATTATAACTATTCTTTATAAATCTAATCGATAAAGAACTTGAGTCACGATTCACAGATGAGCTATATGATGCGCCAATCTTTTCAAAAGAATGAATAATTTTCTCTTCATTAATTTTTTGTTGGTGAAGGAGCTCAATAGAGTAATTTGTTATTCCTTTGAGACTACCATCATCTTTACTGCCACTATTAATAGATATCTCTATATCAACTATTGGTAATGAGCTTTCCTGGATTAGTAAATAGTTTGTATTTGTTTTCACAGCTTCTATATTAGGATGTGACATGCCATATGTGCTAAACAAAGCAATAAAAATCCAGAAAATATGAAATACTTGTTTCATGACGTAGGCTCAATCAAAGAGTAGATATAATCACTGCTAATTATTATTTCAGCTGCATCAATTAAATCATCTTCTGTTATGGAATTAATATCATTGATATATTCATCTAATAAACGCCAGTCAAAATTTTTTGCTTCTAACATACCAACTTTCATAGCTTGATAAAATACTGAATCAAACTCATAAATCTTATTGGCTAATAATCGAGACTTTGTATCTGACAACTCACTCCCTTGTAGACCACCTTCTATAAATTCAGAAAATTGATTTAGAAGAGCAGTTTTTAAATACTCCGGAGATACCCCTTTTCTAGGAGAGCCACCAAGAGTTATGAGGCCACTCTTTCTTGAATATGAATCGTAGGATATGAACGTATTTAAGGCAATTCTGTCGTTATCTATTAAGTTTTTAGTGAACCTTGAAGATAGACCCCCATCCATTAATTCTAAAAGTATCTCCATTGCATATAATTTTTTTTTAACATTGAGACTAAAAGACTGACTTTTAAATGATAGTAAAATTACAGGTTCAGATACTTTATCTTCAACTGATATAGGATTGAATGATGTTTCATGATTATCAGCTTGCGAATAATCCAGTACCTTGCTTCCTTTATAACTTCCATAATATTTTTTAATTAAATATTTTGCATTAGCTGAATCAAAGCTGCCAGCAAGTATGAGAGTTGCATTGTTAGGAGTATAAAAGTTTGTATACCATTTTTTTAAATCATTAATTGTAATATTATCTAAATCTCTCATTGACCCAATAATTGGTATACCATAACCATTCATACCATATGCTTGTAATCCTATTTTTTCAAAAACTTTTGAAACAGGCTTATCATCTGTTCTAAGTCTTCTTTCTTCTTTAACCACATCAACTTCTTTTTTAAACTCTTCTTCAATAAAGATTAGATTAGTCATACGATCCGACTCAAGCTTTAAGGATAGCTCTAAATAATCTTTATGTACCTTTTGATAATATCCTGTAAAATCTCTTCCTGTAAATGCATTTTCTGATCCCCCTACCTCTTTAATTTTTTTTGAAAATTCACCTGGGGAAGTATTCTTTGTACCTTTGAACATCATATGTTCTAAGACATGAGAAATACCAGAGATACCTTTATACTCATAACTCGATCCAACTTTATACCAAATACTAGAAACTACTGTTGGACTTCTATTGTCCTCAATCAGTATTACTTTTAATCCATTATCTAGAGTATATTCCTCTATCCTGTCAGAAAAACTCATATTAGATTCTACTAAGGATGGCATTATACCCATTAAAAAAATGGTATTGAAAAAGAATAATTTGACGATATTATATTTCACAATAAGATTATAACAAAAAATTATACATACATAATATCCTTTTTAATTAGGGTTTAATTGACATATATATTGATAAATAGCTTAGAATATTAAGAAATATAGCTAAAAACATACTTTATAACCTTGAATACCTTAAATTAGCCATTATAATTAGCTTGTAGGAAGAATACTTATGAGTAATATACTTATGGAAAATTTGCCAGCTGAACTGTCATTAGGCCTAGAGTCTGGTGATTCTTTAGATATTTATCTTAACCAGTTAAGAAAAACACCTCTGCTATCAAGAGAGGAAGAAATATCTTTGTTTAAGAAACTAAATTCATCTGATGATCTAGATGCAGCAAGAAAATTAGTCTTAGCACATCTGAGGTTTGTTGTTCATGTCGCTAAGACATATAAAGGATACGGATTACCACTTCTAGATTTAATACAAGAAGGAAATATTGGTCTAATGAAAGCTGTAAAGAGATTTGACCCAGATAAAAAAGTTAGACTGCTGTCTTTTGCGATTTATTGGATTAGAGCGGAAATACATGAGTTTGTAATTAAAAACTGGAGAATGGTGAAAGTTGCAACAACAAAAGCTCAGCGAAAATTATTTTTTAAACTAAAAAGCAAAAAAACTCATACATCTTGGTTAACAGAGACTGAAAAAAAAGATATTGCCAACGAGTTAGATGTAAAACCAGAAACTGTGACACAAATGGAATCTAGGTTAAGTGGGAAAGATGTGTCATTCGATCCATCTGATGATGATGAAATATCCCCAGCCACATATATGAGTAATAATGATTTAAATCCGCTTGAAAAACTAGAATATGAAACTGAGTGTTCTGATAGTCTTCATAGATTAGAAAATGCTATGTCTAAACTTGATGACAGAAGCAAAGATATAATAAGTCAGCGTTATCTATTGGATAACAAAAGTACTTTAAATGATTTGTCTAAAAAGTATAACATATCAAAAGAACGAATTAGACAGATTGAAAGTAAATCCCTTGGTCTTCTAAAAGATACTATCTTATTAGCTTGAGCTAAATCTAGCCTGCAGATAAATACCAAAAATGATCAAAGAGTAATAGTGCGAAAAGAATTGCAAGATAAGTTATTGAATATTTAAATAGCGCAATAGCTTGTGAGTGAGACTTGCTGGTCATTAGAATGTAAGAGTCTATGACAAACTTGAGGCCAATTAAGACAATACCAGTCAAATATATAAAACCTGATAAACCTAAAATATATGGAAATAATGTGATACAAAAAAGAAGTATTGAGTATAAGAATATATGCAATCTTGCAAAATCTTTACCATGTGTTACTGGCAACATTGGTATATCTGCTTTTTTATAATCTTCATATTTATATACCGCCAATGCCCAAAAATGTGGTGGGGTCCATAAAAAAATAATTAAGAAAAGAACTAATGGAAATGGCTCAATTTGATTAGTAATGGACGTCCAGCCAAGTAATGGCGGCATAGCTCCAGCAATTCCACCAATTACAATATTCTGTGATGTTAAATTTTTTAGATAAACAGAATATATTACAGAATATATAATGATTGATAACAATGTTAATAATGCAGTTAAAGTGTTAACAAACATATATAACATTGTTATTGATGTTACAGATAAAAATAGAGCAAAATATATTGCATGTAGCGGCTTTATAGATCCGTTTACTAAGGGGCGAGATTTTGTTCTATCCATGATGGAGTCAATCTTCTGATCAACAACATGATTAATTATAGCAGCTGCTGAGGCTGCCAACCCTATGCCTAAGCTCGCAAATATTATCAACTCATAATTCAGATTATTTTGATGTGCTAATAACATTCCAACTATAGCTGTGAACATTATCAGTAAATTGACTCTAGGTTTTGTGAGAGTAATGAATTCTCGTAATATACTTAAAAAGCTATTCTGGGTATATGTTGATGAATTTCGCATGAGTAGATTTTATCACCTTTGTGGATGATATGTCGAATAATATAACAGTGTTATCATGCTCATTAGAAGTATTGAGGCATTGACTGTATGCAGTACAGCAATATTAATTGGAAGGCTATATATAACATTACTGATTCCAAGGATAATTTGTAAAACAAAAACTAGTAGCGCTATTATGCTTATTAGCTTGATAGTAGTATTTGATTGTTTAAAGAATATATACGCAAATAGGTATAAATATAATGCTGTTAATAATAGTGCCCCAAAACGATGTGTAAAATGAATAGCTACCTTCGCATTATATGCTAATGGTGCTAACTCATAATTAATATCTGGTAGATTAAAAACAGTAAACCCCTTTTGATAATCCATATTAGATGGCCACCATGAATTATCACATTTAGGAAAATCAGTACAAGCTAGTGAAGCATAATTTGTGCTTGTCCAACCTCCTAAAATAATTTGTATCACTAACCCAGTTATACATAATATTAATAAAATAATTAACTTCTTATCAATTAAAGCTAAGAATTTACTGCCTTGTATTAGTAACCCATTCCATAATAATAATGTTGCTGTGGACATACCAAGTACTAAATGAGTTGTAACTATTGTTGGCTTAACTAACTCAGTCACAGTTAACATGCCCATGATTGACTGTATAATAATAAGAGTGGATAAGGCAATTGGAAATATTATTGATACATGTTTAGCATATCTAATTGTGAGATATGATATGTAAAACACAAAGATACCTAAGATTCCGGCGAGATATCTATGAAACATCTCACGCCATGCTTTGCCAGTATCAATGGAAGCGTCAGGATATAACTCTTTGGCTTTCATAATTTCAGTATCAGTCTCAGGGGTTCCTAAAATACCATAACAACCGGGCCAGTCTGGGCAACCAAGACCTGCATCAGTTAATCTAACCCAAGCCCCTACCGATATTACAACTAGTATATATAGCGCGCCAAAGAAGCATATATTTCTCAAAGTATCTAGAGACATAATTACCCTACTCGTGAAAGTTTAAATAATTTTTTTATATCTTTAAGGAGTTTTTTTCCATCAAAATTATTATCATACCTAAGTATAACATTACCGAGTGGATCAATTAATAAAACTGCATTTTTATTATTAGATACTTCTTTAATCAAAACATGAATTTTATTAGGTTTATTTTTTATAATAAGAAGGTCTGGATAATTTTCTAATAAATTAGTCTTCACAGAGTTACTTAACAAATTATTAGATAAGAAAATCCTTTTTAATCTATCCATATCTTTTCCTAATGCAGTATTAACCTGTCGCATTAAATATATGCTTTCGAAGCACTCTTTATCGCATTTAGTGTTTGAATAATAAAGTAAAAGCCATTTTCCATTTGGTAGAGTTTTATTATCAACTATTATATTGACATCACTAATATTAACCATTGGGATAATTAAATCACCATAATTAGTTGTCGCATAGTCTTTGCCAGGGGAATAGTCATCCAGCATAAGATAAGAAATAATGAACGGTAAAATAAAAATTGATACTATAATTGTTAGTTTAAGCTGGCCTCTATTCATTAGAATTTTCCTTCCTCATTAAAATTACCATAAAAATAAAACCTATAATCGAAAACAGAAACCACTGTCCAGCATACATGTAGTGCTTGAGCTCTGGATTCTCACTAATAATATTCTGAATATCATAAGAGTTAACTTGTTTTTGATTCATTATTATAACATATGGCTCTACATCCATCTGTAGCAGTTCAGCTATTTTTTGAATCTCAATGTTTTGTATTATTAATGGCCATGATGATGTATAGCTATCATCAGCTAAATCATAAAAGTTATCATTATAATAATAAACATATCCTGCGATAGACTCCGTTGTGCTTTTAATTGATATGTTTGGTAAAAACTGTCTTGAATTATTATAAAGCCATCCTCTATTGATTAAGATAATTTTTTCATTAACTACTAAAGGAGTAATTACTTCATAGCCAGCTCTTTTTTCAAAAACTTTATTATCAAGCAGGAATTGCTTGTCGGTAATATACCTGCCATTTATTATAGTTCGGGTAAACTGATCAGGATATTCTTCCAAGTACTTATAATCAATAGGAGAATTTTTTAACTTATCTGTAAAAGCAGTATATATTACCTGCTTCTCACTACCTCTATCTATTTGCCAAAAACCCAAGAAGACGCAAATCATGATTAGTGGTAAAAAAAATAATAATTTAATAGTTTTAGTCATTTATTTTTTGTATGCTAAATACATATAGTTTTTCTATCTAAAATGAAATATATAATATTAATATTACTAGCGCTAATCATTTATAATCTTACAGCAGGTTTTTTTTATATTATTAAGGACAAGAAACCATCTACGCGTGGTTTTAGTTCATTGAGGACTAGGGTTATTCTCTCTGTGTTGTTATTTACTATGTTAATAATAGGGTATTATTTAGATTTAATAAAACCCCACGGAATCTGACTTAGAGCCAATATACAAATACAAAAAGTCCTAGCCACACTACATCAACAAAGTGCCAATACCATGCTACAGCTTCGAAACCAAAGTGATTATCACCAGAGAAATGACCGTTTATACATCTAAATAATATAACAGTTAGCATGACTGCTCCTAATGTTACATGGAAGCCATGGAAACCAGTCAACATATAGAATGTTGACCCATAAATACCTGATGTCATTTTTAAATTTAAGTCTGAATATGCATGCATATACTCATATGCTTGAAAACCAACAAAAATAAACCCTAACAACACAGTCATTATAAGACCATAGATTAATTTTTTTCTATTTTGTTCTTTTAATCCATGATGTGCCCAAGTCACAGTCAACCCACTAGTTAGAAGTAAAATTGTGTTAAGTGCCGGTATTCCACCAGCTTTAACTAAAGTAAACTCTCCATTAGCATTTGTTGGACCATTAGATGGCCATACATTTTCAAATTGTGGCCATAAGAATATATTAGTAGCTGCCTTTGCGCCTTCTCCCCCTAACCATGGTAAAGATAATTCTCTTGCATAATAAAGAGCTCCAAAAAAAGCCGAGAAGAACATAACTTCAGAGAAAATGAACCAGACCATTCCCCAGCGAAATGATATATCAACCTGTGAGTTATAGATTCCAGCCTCACTCTCCCTAATGACTGTAGAAAACCAACCATAAGTTACTATAAATAAAAAAGCTAGTCCCAAAAGCATGACAGATGTACCTGAAGCATACCCATTCATATAATTAGCTCCGCCAATAAATAATACTATAATTGAAATTGTTGCTAAAAAGGGCCAACTTGATTCATGTGGTACATAATAACTATTAGATCCGCTCATATATTATTCTCCTTAGTTAGAACCTAATTGGTCTGTGGTATTAAACATTGTATAAGACAGTATCAATGTTCTTGTATCATTAGGTAATTCATTGTCAATTATAAACTGAAGTGGTAACTCCTTAGTTTCCAATCCATTTATTTGTTGCTGACTGAAACAGAAACATTCAATTTTTTTAAAATACTCTGCGTCTTCATGCGGAACTACACTCGGGCTTGCAGTTGCATGTTTAATTGTTTTAGTATTATTTGTTAATGTATAAAATGTGTTATTTATTTTACCAACCTGAACAATCATTTCCCTGTCTATAGGTTCAAAAGTAAATGGTGCAGAGTTAGCAACTGTAGATGTGAATTTGACTGTTACAAATCTTTCAACGGGATTTTCATTGACTGCTATTACTTTTGTTTGGTTAGTCTTACCATTCAAACCTGTTATTTCACAAAAAATATCATATAAAGGCACAAGCATATATGAAAATGAAAACATGAATATAGTAAAAAATATTAAAGAAAAGTATGTTTTTTTAAAATTACTCATTAGTCAACTTTAGGTGCTTCTTCAAACGAATGATAAGGAGGAGGAGATGGTAGAGTCCACTCTAATCCTTCAGCACCTTCCCAAACTTTATCTTCTGCAGTTACATCCTTTTTGAGTGTATTAAATAAAATATAAACAAAAAGTAGTTGCGATAACCCAAAGCCAAATGCTCCCACAGATGCGATTGCATTAAAATCTGCGAATTGAACTGCATAATCTGGGATTCTTCTTGGCATTCCGGCTAAGCCAACAAAATGCATAGGGAAAAAAGTTAAATTTACAAATATTGTGGTCAGCCAAAAATGTAATTTACCTAGTCCTTCGTTATACATTTTTCCAGTCCACTTGGGCAACCAATAATATACTGCTGCCATTATTGCAAAAACTGCTCCAGGCACTAAGACATAATGGAAATGTGCTACTACAAAATACGTATCATGATATTGGAAATCAGCTGGTACCATTGCTAACATTAATCCTGAAAAACCACCTATTGTAAACAGAACAATAAACGCTAACGCAAATAGCATTGGCGTTTCAAAAGTCATTGATCCTTTCCACATGGTAGCAACCCAATTAAATACTTTTACTCCCGTAGGTATAGCAATCAACATTGTTGTAAACATAAAAAATATTTCACCTGCAAGTGGCATACCAACAGTAAACATATGATGCGCCCAGACAATAAATGACAACAAAGCGATAGATGCTGTTGCATAAACCATAGAATCATAACCGAATAATCTCTTTCTAGAAAAAGCAGGGATTATTGTAGATACTATACCGAATGCAGGTAATATTAAAATATATACTTCAGGGTGGCCAAAAAACCAAAAAATATGCTGAAACATTACGGGGTCACCACCACCTGATGCTGTGAAGAACATTGTTCCAAAAAACTTATCAGTTAGTAACATTGTTACAGCACCCGCTAATACTGGCATTGACGCAATTAGTAAGAAAGCTGTAATTAACCATGTCCAGACAAATATAGGCATTTTCATTAATGTCATACCTGGCGCTCTCATATTAAGTATTGTTGCAATGACATTTATTGCTCCTAATATTGATGACAGTCCAAGCATGTGTATAGACAAAATTGTGAACGGAAATGAATCACCGCCCTGTAGTGACAATGGTGGGTACAATGTCCAGCCGGCTGCTGGGCCACCACTTCCAAAAAATAAAGTGCTGAGCATCATTGTAAACGCAAAAGGTAATATCCAAAAACTCCAGTTGTTTAGTCTTGGTAAGGCCATGTCAGGAGCACCAATCATAATTGGTAATTGCCAATTTGCTAACCCAACAAATGCAGGCATCACAGCACCAAATATCATAACCAGTGCATGCATAGTCGTCATCTGATTAAAAAATCCTGGTACAACTAATTGTAGTCCTGGCTGAAATAATTCAGCTCTAATCACTAAGGCCATTAAACCACCTACAAAAAACATAATTAAACTAAACCATAAATACATACTACCTATATCTTTATGATTAGTTGTTGTTATCCATCTCATTATTCCTGATGGTGTATGGTGATGATCATCATGTAATTTATCTATATTAGTACTCATAAAATTTTCCGTTTATTTATTCTTAGCAACTTTATTAGTTTTTTGGATGCCGACCCATTTATAATATTCTGGTTTAGAAACTGCATGTACGACAATTGGCATAAATCCATGATCTTTGCCACATAATTCAGCACATTGACCTCTATATGTGCCAGGCTCCTTAATGTCTACCCAAAGCTCATTTACAAAACCTGGTATAGCATCTTTTTTTCCTCCCAATTCAGGGACCCACCAAGCATGTATTACATCATTAGCAGTCAAAAGTATTCGCACTTTAGTATTGGTAGGCAAGACAACAGCATTGTCTACATTACGTAAATAATTTTTAACCTTTTTTACATCAACATTAGAGCCTAATCTTCTGGCAACATTGCTCTCATTATCAATTTTACTAAAGAAACTAACATCATCTTCTAGATATTCGTATTGCCACATCCACTGATATCCGGTTACTTTGACGGTAATTTCAGAATCTCTAGTATCTTCCATCATTATTAGCGCTTTAGTTGCGGGTATAGCCATTCCAACTAATATGATGAATGGGATAACAGTCCATATAATCTCAACTTTGGTGCTTTCATGGAATTTAGCGGGCTCATGACCTAAAGATTTACGGTGATATATTATGGAATATAGCATTGCGCTAAATACAAGTATGCCGATAACTACAGTTATATAAAAAATTAGCATATGCAAATCATATGCAACCTCACTTGTAGGAGTCACTCCACGTGGCATATTTGTTTCCCATTCAGCTAAAGCTGTAGTCGGGAAAATAACCATTAATAAAATATTAGATATTCTCATTAATCATCCTTTATTTAATGAGCTTCATCATAACAAAATATTAGTATTTATGGAATTTCTAATTTAATAAAAATCAAATCTTTTTAATAGGAATAACCTTGTCTTGACTACAGTCAATATCTGTTTTTATCCTATTCCACGACATGCCATAAATCATTTCATATGTTACTGGAAAACTGCCATTATCCTTATTTCTAGGATATTTATCAGATAATCTTTTAAAAGTCTCCTTATTTAAATATCTAGGCTTTTGGCCTATAACAGTATTTGCGCCAGTTTTCTTAAGGGAATCAAGGACACCCTTAAAATTTTTGTATTCCACTATTATTTCCTCTGAATCCATAACCGGATCATCAAATCCGCATTTCAAAAGAGAGTCCCCATACAAATGCATATCAGTAAAAGAATTAATGTGTTGTTCGACGTCAATGTCTTTATAAGCATCCTGTAATTCCCTTAAAGTATTGGGGCCTACTGTTGTAAACATGAATACCCCATTATTTTTCAAAAGCTTCCTAACATCAAAAAATATTTTTTCTATTTCCTCGCACCAATGAAGAGTAAAGCTCGATATTATTAAATCAAAAGAAGCTGGCTTGAAAGGCATGTTTTCAATATCAGATATAATTAAATGAAGGTTTGGGTTTTTCTTCTTACATTCTAATAACATATTATCAGCTAAATCTAAGCAAGTTATACTTGAAGTTGAAAATTTTAATAATAATAGCTCCGCTAAATATCCCGTCCCACTTCCTAAATCTAAAATACTTAATGGTTTGGATTTTAACAAATCTATCCTCTCTACCATCCTCCTCCCTACTTCTCTTTGAACTATTGAGTATTGATCATAGGTAGATGCTTTTGTATTAAATGCTTGTCGGATTCTTTTTTTATATCGTTCCATTCTAGTTTTTAATGAATGTATTTACTAAATTATATATTTGATTATTTCCAGATATAAAAGGTATATGGCCAACATTTGAAATACTCTCATCCCTGATAGTTTTATTATTAATTGTATATGCCTCTGTAGAGCTCATGAAACTATCTTCCTTTGTATTAATCAAAAGTATATCTTTTTGTCTGCTAAAACCACAGTTAATATTTACTGGAATTAGCAAGTCATCAAGATTTTCCAATAAAATTTCAGTCTCGGGTAAGCTATCACTAGGAAAGGTTTTTAGAAGGCTTGAGTATTCAGTTTTATGATATTTAGAATTTTTGACACACTCATACATGAACTGTTTCAAGGATTTATCTTTATTATCTACCAATGATGTTTTTAATGCTTTTATATTTTTTTGATTTAGAATTTTATTTTTATGATTTTTAACATCAAGGTTACAGTTAATTAAAACTACCTTGCTTATATTTGAGTGATAATTCTGAAAACTATTCAACGCTAATAATCCACCATATGAATATCCAATTATAGTGGTATTTTTTTCAGCTCCTTTAAAGATATTGTCGCAGTATTTTTGAGAGCTAATCCCTAATAGATTATTTTCACCATATCCAGGCAAATCATGCATCAAAATATTAAACCTATCGTCAAACAAGTTATCAAGATTATGCCAAATGCGCCTATCAAAGAGCCACCCATGTAAGAATATAATATTGGAATTGTGCATATTATCTAAAGCTTAACTATTATTAATCTATTATTAATTATATATTAATCAGATGTTAGAAAATATATTCAACTTAGAAATGCTAATTATTTCTGTAGGATTATATCTTATAGGCTCAATACCATTTGCTATTATAAGCGCAAAATTATTTAATTTACCTGACCCTAGGTCTTTTGGTTCTAAAAATCCAGGGGCAACCAATGTATTAAGGAGTGGTAATAAGTATGCTGCTTTCTTAACCTTGGTTGGAGACGGTCTAAAAGGCCTTATTCCTGTATTATTTCTTATGGAAACAACAATACCAGTCTATCAAATTTACCTATTATCTTTTTTTCTATTAGTTGGACATACATTTCCTGTCACATTAAATTTTAAAGGTGGGAAAGGTGTTGCTACTTCTATTGGGATATTATTATCGCTTAATCCGATAGTAGCTGCATTGTTAATTATAACCTGGTTATTAACATATTACATTTTCAAAGTATCTGGGCTGTCTGCGCTAATTGGATTTTTACTCTTGCCATTATTTATGTTTATTGCATCAGCTGAAATATATATGGTAGCTATATCATTCGCTAATGTATTTTTTATATTCATGACTCATAAAAAAAATATTGTTAATTTCTTATCAGATGAATCTTGATGAAGGATTTGGGTTAATCTCAAGAGTATTATTCGCTGATTTTTCTGATGATTTTAACCAACCCATGTAAGCTATCATTGCACCATTATCAGTACTGTAAGCTATATTTGGAAAAAAAATCTTATTCTTACCCTTTTCGGCATCACATCTCATTCGAAGTTTTTTATTCGCACTAACGCCACCAGTGATCACTATATTTTTAATATTATATTCTCTTGCAGCTCTTAAAGTTTTTGAGATTAAAACATCAATAATAGAATTTTCGAAATCATAGGCTATATCCTCTATAATTGAATCATTTAACTCAACTTTATTGATTAGCTGAGTAACATGCGTCTTGAGCCCACTAAAACTAAAATTATAGCAATCCGTTTTAATCATGGGTCTTGGAAATATATAAGATGAGCTAGATATATTTGATGCTACTTTTGAAATTTCTGGGCCACCAGGATATGCTAATCCCAGATGTCTCGCTACTTTATCAAAAACTTCTCCTGCAGAATCATCGAGAGTCTTCCCAAGAACCTTGTAGTTAGAATTATCTTTAACTAAGGTTAATATTGTATGTCCTCCGGATACTAATAATGAAATAAAAGGTAGTTTTAATTCTTTTTCGGTGATCATAGGGGAAAATATATGTGCTTCAAGATGATCTACTTCTATGGCTTTAATTTTAAGCGACCAGGCTAAAGATTTTGCAAATGATGCTCCTGTCAAGAGAGGGCCAAGTAAGCCGGGGCCATTAGTAAACGCAATCAGGTTAATATTCTCTAATAAGATTTTGTTTTGGCTCAATAGCTGATCAAGTAATGGGACTAATTTCAAGACATGGTCTCTTGAAGCAAGCTCAGGGACAACTCCACCATACTTAGAGTGTATGTCATGCTGGGAATTGACAATATGGCCTATCATTCCATCTTTTGAATCAAATAATGCTAAACCTGTCTCATCACAGGATGATTCTATACCTAAAACTATCATGTAAACCTCAAAGTTACTCTAAATCTATTGCTTTATTAATAATATCTAGTAATATTACGCCATTATAAACTATTTTAAATAATTATATGCCAAGTGTACAAATAAGAGAAAATGAGCCGTTTGAAATAGCCTTGAGAAGGTTTAAACGTGGCTGTGAAAAAGCTGGGATTTTAACTGAAACTCGTAGAAGAGAATTTTATGAGAAACCAACTGCTATGAGAAAAAGAAAGGATGCAGCTGCAACAAAAAGACATAAAAGAAAAGTTAGTATGTCAGCAATAAGAAAAAAGCCTCCATATAAAAAATTCTAAATTATTGATGTCTAATCAATTAACCAAATCAAAAATACAAGAAGATCTCATTCGTTTTATGAAGTCTGGTGAAAAAGACAAAGTTGAGATTCTCAGATTTGCATCATCATTTATAAAGCAAGAAGAGAAAGATAAAAATATAATTCTTTCTGAAAGTCAGACCATACAAGTGATAAAAAAAGTTCTTAAGAGAAACCAAGAATCATTTGAACAGTTTACAAAAGCTGGTAGAACCGATTTAGCTGCCAAAGAAAAGAAAGAAATTGATATTATCAGCATATATTTGCCGGAAGAGATGACAGAAGAAGCAATAATAAATGTAGTGAAATTATCAATAGAAAATTGTAAAGCAACTTCAATTAAGGATATGGGTAAAGTAATGGCTGATGTTAAAAAAACTCATGGGAATAGCGCTAATATGTCGTTGGTGAGCAAGCATGTTAAGCAGCTTTTAAATAGTTAATTGGTTTAACTAAAAACAAAGTCCTGCAATAAGCTAGTTATCTAACCTATATATAGTATAATTTTAGGTCAATATGGATAAAAATCTTCAATTTCTAGAACTCAAACGTATGGATCCAAAGGTGACGGCTGCTCCTACAAGATTAAAAAACTACAAAGAAATATACGGTCACTATAGTATCAAACAAGCGAGCGAACAATCTGGCAGATGTATTGAGTGTGGTAATCCTTATTGCGAGTGGAAATGTCCTGTTCATAATTATATCCCTCAGTGGCTAAAATTAATTTCCGAGAATAGATTGTTAGAAGCTGCAGACTTATCACATCAAACTAACTCCCTCCCAGAAATCTGCGGGAGAATATGTCCTCAAGATCGTTTATGCGAAGGTGCCTGTACACTCAATGATGGTTTTGGAGCAGTGACAATTGGTAGTATTGAAAAATATATTACTGACGAAGCTTTGAAGCAGGGGTGGAAGCCTAATCTATCCAATGTTATTCCAACTAAATTCAAAGTAGGTATAGTGGGTGCTGGTCCAGCGGGTCTTGCATGTGCGGATGTTCTTGTGAGAAAAGGAATTAAGGCTGTTATTTATGATAAATATGAAGAAATTGGTGGTTTATTAACATTTGGTATTCCTCCTTTCAAACTTGACAAAGAGATTGTTCTTAAAAGAAAGAAGATTTTAGAAGAAATGGGAGTTGAATTCGTATTAAATACTGAAATTGGTAAAGATATTAGTTTTAAAAAATTTTCGTCCATGTATGATGCTATTTTTCTGGGAATGGGTACTTATTCGTATATGAAAGGTGGTTTTTCTGGTGAAGGCCTAAATGGTGTGTATGATGCATTACCATACTTAAATTCAAACATTAGGCGACTAATGAAATCTAAAAATAATAAATATATCGATATGAAAAATAAGACCGTATTGGTATTAGGTGGCGGTGATACTGCAATGGATTGTAATAGAACAGCAAAAAGGCAAGGCGCTAAAAAAGTATATTGTGCATATAGAAGGAATGAAGAAAACATGCCTGGCTCAAAAAGAGAAGTTAAAAATAGTAAAGAAGAAGGTATTGAATTTTTATGGAACATGCAGCCTATTGAAATTATAGGAAAAGAAAAAGTTGAAGGTGTAAAATTTGTAAAAACTAAATTGGAAAAAACTGACATCCGTGGAAGAGAAATCCCTGTAATTGTAAAAGGTTCAGAAAAGGTTATAAAGGTGGATCATGTTATAATGGCCTTTGGCTTCAGACCTAATCCACCTTCATGGTTAGCTAAAAATAAAGTCAAATTAGATGGGATTGGGAGAGTAATTATTGATAATAAATCTAAGTATTCTCATCAAACTAATAATCCAAAAATTTTTTCAGGAGGAGATATGGTTAGGGGTTCAGATTTAGTGGTGACAGCTGTATTTGAAGGAAGAAATGCTGCGAATGGAATTTCAGAATTCTTAAATGACTCTATACAAAAGAAATTAAATGTCATCAACTCATAAATATTTATTTCTAAAAGCAATACGAAATGAGCCCATAGAAAGGACACCTATTTGGATAATGAGGCAAGCAGGTAGGTATCTTCCTGAGTATATTCGGTTGAAGAATAAAGCTGGTGGATTTATAAATCTAGTTAAGAATCCTGACCTAGCTTGTGAAATTACATTGCAGCCATTGAAAAGATTTGAATTAGACAGTGCTATAGTATTTTCAGATATTCTAGTTGTTGCAGATATGTTGGACATTAAACTTAGTTTCGTTGAAAACAAAGGCCCGGTGTTCGATAAAGTGATTAGAACAGAAAAAGATTTAAGCAAAATAAAAAAAACTGATGATATTGAAAAACTAGATTATGTCTTCAATACAATTAAGTTGCTTAAAAAGGAATTGGCAGATAAAAAACCATTAATTGGTTTTATAGGAAGTCCATGGACAGTGGCTACTTATATAATTGAAGGAAACTCTTCAAAGACATTTGCTAATGTCCTAAAAATGCTTGAATGTGAAGAAATGCTGCTTCATAAAATATTGGACATGCTTACAGATATAAGTATTGACTATTTAAATAAGCAAATTGAATCTGGTATAGATGTTGCAATGATATTTGATACATGGGGAAGCTTACTAAATGATGAGCAATATGAAAAATTTTCACTAAGATATATAAATAAAATTAAAAATGGCATATCGAATCAAGACATACCATTGATATATTATGTAAGAGAGACCGGTAATAAGATAAAAGCAATTAAAAATCTTGAAATTGACGTGCTCGGTATTGATTCAACAACTGATATAGGTGTTATTAAAAAACAAATAGGCAACAAATTTGCTCTACAAGGTAACCTAGATGTTAATATATTGAAAAAAGATCAGTCTGATATTATTAAAGCAATTAAACATACTTTAAATAGTTATGGTTCTAAAAGTGGCCATATATTCAACCTTGGAACTGGAATCACACCTGATATTAACCCTGATAAAGTTAAGATGTTGATTGATAATCTTGCAAACATAAGTAGTAAATTTAATGTAAAATAAAATCATGGATTTTAGAAATATATTTATTATTGGCTCTATGGGCTGTGGAAAAACTTCTATAGGAAAAATACTGGCAAAGAATAATAACTTATCTTTTCTTGATACTGATCATGAAATAATAAGGAGTAGTGGCTATAGCATTCCTGATATCTTTGAGAAATTTGGTGAAGAATACTTTAGGGAGCTAGAAAGCGAGCAATTGATAAAAATGAATACTATTAGAAATCATGTTATTTCTACAGGCGGGGGTATAGTTCTAAGGCATAATAATATAGGTTTAATTAAAGAACTTGGGCGTGTAATTTTCTTAGATATTAATATTAGTTGTCAAATAGAACGTGTAAGAAATAGAAAAAATAGGCCCCTGCTTAATGACAAGGATTTAGAAGATAATTTAATATCTTTAAAAAAAGTAAGGGATCCTATATATAAAAAAGTTTCTAACTATATAATAGATGTATCTGGAAAAGAAAAATCTCAGATTATTAGAGAGATACAGAAAATTATATGAAAAAAATTTTATTTAAGATTGATGGTAAGAATATACCTATAATTGTAGGTAATGATGTATGCGATAAAATTTCTATTGCTAAATATATTAATTATAAAGATATAGTTATAATAACTAATACCAAAGTAGCTAAACTTCATCTAAGTAACCTTAAGAAGTCTCTAAAAGCTTTTAATGTAAAAACTATTATATTTCCTGATGGAGAGAAATATAAAAATATTTCATCTCTTAACAAAATACATGATTTTTTAATTAAAAATAAATTTAATAGAGATTTAACTGTGATTGCCTTAGGTGGTGGTGTTATAGGTGATCTTGCAGGCTTTGCATCAGATACCTTTCTCAGGGGAGTCAACTTAATCCATATTCCAACAACATTACTATCGCAAGTTGATTCTTCTATTGGTGGGAAAACTGGTGTAAACCATAAATTTGGTAAAAATCTTATTGGCAGTTTCAAACATCCTGTTGCAATTTTTATAGATACAAATTATCTAAAGACGCTACCTAGAAAAGAATTTATCTCAGGATTATCTGAAGTAGTTAAATATGGGGTAATTGGTGATAAATTATTCTTAAAATGGTTAAATAAAAACTCTGAACGAATACTGGATAGGGATTCTAATAGTTTAATTAAATTAATTACAACATCAGTTAAAGCCAAGGTTTCTGTTGTACAAAAAGATGAAAGAGAGTCAGGTATAAGAGCTCACCTTAATTTTGGTCATACCTTAGGACATGCAATAGAGTCATCTCTTAATTATAAAGGGATTAGTCATGGGGAAGCCGTTAGCATAGGAATGTTATTTGCCTCAGCAATATCTGTAGAGAAGAATGGTCTGAATATTGATGAGTTTAATCTAATAGAAAATACTTTAACTAATTTCTTGCTCCCAATAACGATACCCTCCCCTGTCACGGCTGCAAATATAGTGAAACATATGAAATATGATAAAAAGAATAGGCAGGGTAAGATTAATTTTGTTTTGCTCACATCGATTGGTTCATGTTGCATAGATGATAGTATAACTGACAAATATATCCTGGAACTGCTTAAAACTTTTCGAGCATAAATGCATAAATAATATGCTAATATCTAACTGATATGAAAAATAAGTTCAAACATAGTGAAAATGGTCTTTATAACCCTCTATTTGAAAGGGATAATTGTGGTTTTGGGTTAATAACACAAATGGATGATATTCCATCGCATTGGGTTATAGATACAAGTATAAAAGCACTCCAAAGACTAACTCATAGGGGTGCTATTTCTGATGATGGTAAAACCAGTGATGGGTGTGGATTGCTGATAAAAAAACCTGACTCATTCTTTAGAGATTTGGCTAAGGATATGGGTATAAAATTGGGTTTAAATTATGCATTTGGCCCAGTTTTTTTAGAGAAAAGGAATCAAAAAAAATGCATGGAAACACTGCATTTTCAGCTAAGAAAGCTAGGTTTAAATGTAGCGGGTTGGAGAAATGTTCCTATAAATGAAAATGCGTGTGGGAAAGACGCCTTGTCAAGTCTTCCAATAATAAAACAGGTTATTGTTACAGCTCCTGATGAAATGTTAGACACTGAATTTGAAAAAAAATTATATATTGCCAGAGTGCAGACAGAAAAGATTTTAAGTGATGACGAAGTTTTCTATATACCCAGTCTATCTTCAAAAGTTATTTCTTATAAAGGATTAATAATCTCTGATCATATCAAAGACTTCTATCCTGATTTGACTAATGGAAAAATGAAAACATCTTTATGTGTTTTTCATCAAAGATTCTCAACCAATACGTTGCCTCAATGGAAATTAGCTCAGCCATTCAGATATCTTGCACATAATGGAGAGATTAATACAATTCAAGGAAATAGAAATTGGTATTTAGCTAGACGTAATAAACTTAATATTGAATCTCTGCCAGAATTAAATAAACTGCACCCTTTGATTTCAAGGACTGATTCTGATTCATATACATTGGATAATATGTTGGAATTTTTATTAGCTGGTGACATGGGTATATTCAGAGCAATGAGAACATTAATGCCTCCAGCATGGCAAAATAATAATAATCTCAATGAAAAACTAAAAGCATGCTATGAGTATCATTCTATGCATATGGAACCATGGGATGGTCCAGCAGGAATTGTTCTCACAGACGGAAGGTATGCTGCATGTGCATTAGACAGGAATGGATTGAGGCCAGCGAGATACGTAATAACAAAAGATCGTCATATAACATTAGCATCTGAGATTGGAGTTTATGATTATAAGAGTGAAGATATTATTGAGAAAGGTAGATTAGCGCCAGGTGAAATGTTAGCAGTAGATACTGAAAAAGGTGAAATTTTATTAACAGAGCAAATAGATCATATTTTAAAAGATAGACATCCCTACTTATCCTGGCTTAAAAAATATTCTGTAAAAACACCATACTATGTAGCTAAAAAAGAAAAGCCTCTGAATTTTACAGCTAATGAATTACTTGTATATAAAAAATCTTTTTCCGTTTCTTTTGAAGAGGAAAAAGAAATAATAGCTCCTCTAGGAGAACTTGGGCAAGAAGCAACAGGTTCCATGGGTGATGATACTCCCATGCCAGTTTTATCGAAGCATAATAGATCAATATATGATTATTTTAGACAACAGTTTGCTCAAGTAACTAATCCTCCTATAGACCCATTAAGAGAAGCTAGTGTTATGTCACTTGAAGTATGTTTTGGGAAAGAAAGAAATTTATTTGAAGAATCTTCAATGCATGCTGATAGGTTAATACTTCCTTGTCCTGTTTTAGATAGACAAACTTATGTCTCAATATTGGCCTCTAAACAAAAAAAATATCCTCATGATGTTATTGATTTAAATTATGATTGCTCATTAGATTTAGAAGAAGCAATTAATACAATATGTGACCGTGCAATAAGAAGTGTGAAAAAAGGGAATATAACTATAGTTTTATCTGATAAAAAAATTAGCCAGAACCAATTAATAATTCCAGCTCCAATGGCCGTGGGTGCAGTGCATCACAAGCTTATAGACGCTGGCCTAAGATGTGATACAAATCTAATTATAGAAACTGGATCTGCTAGAAATCCACATCATTATGCTGTACTTATAGGATATGGGGCTACTGCTATATACCCATATTTAGCATACGAAATACTAAATGAAATGGTATGTAAAAATAAAATATCACCTAAAGAATATGGAGAATCCTTAGGCAATTATGTAAAAGGAATAAACAAAGGTATATTGAAAATAATGTCAAAAATGGGTATATCATGTATCTCTAGTTATAGAGGCGCTCAATTATTTGAAATTGTAGGGTTGCATGAAAAAGTTATTGATTTGTGCTTCAAAGATACCATTAGTCGTGTTTCTGGTTCAGATTTTTCAGATGTCCAAAAAGATTTAGAGGAAAATAGGCTTACAGCATGGGATGTATCTAAAGAAATTAAAACAGGTGGTCTTTTAAAATATGTACATAGCGAAGAACATCATGATTATAACCCGAACATTGTAAAGTCTTTACAGGAGTGCGTTAGTACGGGTAATTATGAGGACTACAAGACATATGCTGAATTAGTTAATGGAAGAGACCCTAGTTTCATGCGTGATTTACTATCTCTAAAATCGAGTTCAAAGAAAATTTCTATATCAAAAGTTGAACCGATTAGAAAAATCTTTCATAGGTTTGATACAGCAGGAATGTCTTTGGGCGCTTTATCGCCAGAAGCTCACGAAGCATTAGCGATTGCAATGAATACTTTGGGAGGGCGTTCTAATTCAGGAGAAGGAGGGGAAGATAAGAGGAGATTTAATACTGATAAGACATCAAAAATCAAGCAAGTTGCCTCTGGAAGGTTCGGCGTAACTCCTCATTATCTGGTAAATGCAGAAGTAATTCAGATAAAAATTGCCCAAGGAGCGAAACCAGGAGAAGGTGGTCAACTCCCAGGAGATAAAGTCAATGAAATGATTGCAGAACTAAGATTTTCTGTGCCTGGAGTAACCTTGATTTCACCACCACCGCATCATGACATATATTCAATAGAAGATTTAGCTCAACTTATCTTTGATCTTAAACAAGTAAATAGTAAAGCCTTAATATCAGTTAAATTAGTTTCACAAGCAGGTGTTGGAACTATTGCAGCAGGTGTAGCTAAAGCGTATGCAGATTTAATTACTATCTCTGGATATGATGGAGGAACTGGTGCTAGCCCATTAACTTCAGTTAAATATGCTGGTAGTCCATGGGAATTAGGAATAAGTGAAGCACATCAAACTTTGATGATGAACAACTTAAGACATAAAGTTAGACTACAAACAGATGGTGGTTTGAAGACAGGGTTAGATATCGTGAAAGGAGCAATGCTTGGAGCGGAAAGTTTTGGTTTTGGGACATCAGTGATGGTTGCTTTAGGTTGTAAATATTTAAGGATTTGCCATTTAAATAATTGTGCGACAGGTGTTGCTACACAAAATAAGATTCTTCGTATGAAACATTTTAGTGGTAGCCCAGATAGAGTAGTAAATTATTTTAAATTTGTTGCCCAAGATGTAAGAGAGATACTTGCGGAGCTTGGGTTTACTTCATTAAGTGAAATTATAGGTAGAGTAGATTTGTTAAAACAAGTTAAAGGTAATACAGATAAGCATAAAAAACTAAACTTAAATAAGTTACTAGTCTCAGTCAAAAATGATAGTCCGAAACACTGTACTACTAAATCTAACAGACCGTTTGATAAAGCTGTCTTAGCAAAAAAGATATTAAAAGATGCTCTACCATTTATAAATAAAAAACAAACGGTAACATTGTCTTATAAGATAAAAAATTTTAATAGAAGTATTGGTGCTAACATTTCAGGGGAAATTGCACGCTTATATGGCAACTATGGTTTAAAAACCAAACCAATCAAATTACAGCTGGAAGGTACAGCTGGACAAAGCCTTGGCGCTTGGAATGCAGGTGGCCTAAATATAACTTTAACAGGTGACGCAAATGATTATGTTGGCAAAGGTATGGCCAGCGGAAAGATTATTGTGAAAGCTCCAAAAATATTAAAAGAGTCAGCACAAAAAATGATTATAATTGGTAATACGTGCTTATATGGTGCCACAGGCGGGAAGCTTTTTGCAGAAGGTATTGCTGGAGAGAGATTTGGCGTTAGGAACTCAGGATGTACATCTGTAATAGAAGGTAGCGGAGATCATACATGCGAATATATGACTGGTGGTGCCATTATAGTATTAGGTAAAACAGGCAATAATTTTGGTGCTGGTATGACAGGAGGTTTGTCTTTTGTCTATGATAAGGATAATACTTTTTCTAAAAAAATTAATGTAAGTTCGGTAGAAATGGCAAAACTATCAGAGGCAATGTTTGGAGAACATAAAAAATATTTATTAAAAATATTAAAAGAATACTCTAAAGATACAGGTAGTCATCTTGCTAAATCTATTATTTCAAACTATAAACAAGAACTTGATAAGTTTGTAATAATAAAACCAAAAGCTTCTGATTTTAAAGTTTTATTAGCGTTACTAAATAAGGCTGCATAATATGAGTAATCTTGATAGAGCGTTCATCGATGATTTACTCTCGAGAATCGATATTGTTGAAGTAATAGGGAATGTTGTTCAATTAAAAAAGCATGGAAATGGTTATAAAGGTCTTTGCCCATTTCACTCTGAAAACACTCCATCATTTAATGTATCTAACACAAAACAATTTTATCACTGTTTTGGGTGTGGTGCTTCAGGAGATGCAATTAAATTTCTGAGAGAACATGACGGTCTAACGTTTATTGAAGCAATTGAAAAATTAGCTCATATGGCAAATATAGAGATACCGAAAGGAAATGAAATTAAGAGTAATAATAATAGTAAAATATTATTAGATATAAATAATTTAGTTAATCAGCAATATGAAAATAATTTAAAAGATGACTATATTGCAAAAAAGTATCTTCTACAAAGAAATATAAACGAAGAAATGATTAAAATCTTTAATCTTGGGCTATCAAAAGATAGCTGGGATAATATTGCAGAACTATTAACTAAAGAAAAGAAGATAAAAGAAGGAATTGATCTTGGTTTATTAGTTAAAAATAAAGATAAGGTCTATGATCGTTTTAGAAATAGAATAATGTTTCCTATTAGAAACACATCAGGAAATATTATTGCATTTGGTGGAAGAGCTTTAAGTAAAGAAGATAATGCTAAATATATAAATTCTCCCGAGTCTAAATTATTTTACAAAAGTTCTGAGCTTTATGGATTATTTGAGTCTAAACAATACATAAATAAAATCGATCAGATAATAGTTGTAGAAGGATATACTGATGTAATAGCTCTCCATCAAAATGGAATTAAAAATGCAGTTGCTGCTCTTGGTACCGCATTTACTAAATTTCATATAAATAAACTACTAAGATATAGTAAAAACATAGTCTTTTGTTTTGATGGTGATACCGCAGGTCAAAAAGCAGCATGGAAAGCACTTGTAAACTGTCTCCCAGAGATTAGAGATGGTGTAAGTATTGGATTTAGCTTTATAACAGATGGGAAAGATCCTGATGAGTTATGTAATGAAAATGTGGATATATTTAAAACTATTATTTCTAAAAATACAGCTTTATCCGAATTCATGTTTGATAATATAAGAAAAAATTTGGATTTAGATAAGGTCGAAGATAAAACAACTTTTGTAAAAAATATTACTCCATTAATTGAGTCGATCCCAAATGGTTTATATAAAAAGCTACTAAAAGAGAAATTACTTAATCTAACAAAACTTTCAGAAACTGATTTATTTTCAAAAGAAAAAGATACAACAAAAAGTTTTGTAAAAAATGAAGTAGTGTTAGATGAATTAGATTTAACAGATGCTTTGATATTGTCAATTTTTTTAGAACATCCTATATTATTAAGCAAGTTCAAGAAAATAATCATTAATTTGATAAAAAATAATCATGTTAAAGAAATGCTTAAGTTGATAGAGGATATGAAAATAAATAATACTTTTCAGCTTAATAAGTTTTTAGAGATGGATGGGGTAAAAAAAGATCTATTTTTGAAATATTCTTCAGAGAAGGTCATGTATAAAAATGTGGAGTCTGCTGAGCAGACTATTAATTCTATAATTAATAATGCTGAGGAAAAAAATCAAGAATCTCAATATTTTGATATACTTAAAAAGTTTTCGGATGGCAAAGATCTGACTGATAGTGAAAAACAGATTCTCAAAAATTTTAAAAAGTAATAATTCTCTTAGATAATTGATAGATTTAGTGATATATTGGTCAAGAATTAAAATATCATGAAAGATAACTACCTATTTACATCAGAAAGCGTCTCACCTGGTCACCCAGATAAATTAAGTGACCAATTATCTGATGCTGTTCTTGATTATGTATTTGAATCAGATAAGAATGCACGCGTAGCATGCGAAGTACTAACGAAAGGTAAAAAAGATACGCCCGGAACTATTGTTGTGGCTGGTGAAATTACTTCTTCTAACTCTCTTGAGTTTGATGAAAAGCTTAGAAAAGTAATATGTGATATTGGTTATAGCTCTGATGAACTAGGCTTTAATGGGAATGACTGTCAAATTATTAAACTCATAAATCAGCAATCAGCTGATATTAAAATGGGCGTAGATAGAGAAGATAAAAAAAAGCAAGGCGCAGGTGACCAAGGGTTAATGTTTGGTTACGCATCTAATGAAACAGATGTTTTGATGCCTGCTCCGATATATTTTTCTCACAGATTAGTTGAGAAACAAGCAAATTTATTAAAATCAAAAAAAGTAAGCTGGTTGAGGCCTGATGCTAAAAGCCAAGTAACTTTTTTATATGAAAATAATAAACCCAAAGAAATTGACACTGTTGTTTTATCTACTCAACATGACAGTTCAGTAAACCTTAAAGAAATTAGAGAATTTGTTATAGAAGAGATAATCAAAAAGACAATCCCAGAAAAATATCAAACTAATAATACAAAGATTTTTGTAAACCCAACAGGAAACTTTATAGATGGTGGGCCGATGGGTGATTGCGGTTTAACAGGTAGGAAGATTATAGTTGACACGTATGGCGGAATGGCTAGACATGGTGGAGGGGCATTCTCTGGGAAAGACCCATCTAAAGTTGATAGATCAGCTGCATATATATCTAGATATGTTGCAAAAAATATTGTTGCCTCTGGATTAGCAGATAAGTGTGAAATACAATTATCTTATGCTATTGGCATAGCTAAGCCAACGTCAATATCAACAGATACATTTGGTACTGGTAAAATTAGCGATCAAGATATTTCTAGAGTAATTAATGAAGTTTTTGATTTAACACCGTATGGAATAACTGAGACACTCGATTTATTGAATAGGAAATACCAGCCCACAGCTGCTTTTGGTCATTTTGGACGAGAAGGGGAAAATTTTACTTGGGAACAAACAGACAAGATTGATATACTTAAAGACGTATTATAGAAAAGAATATATTAAGGAAAAACATTATGAAAACTGACGAAATTAAAAAAATTGGCACTGACTATAAGGTTGCAGATATCTCACTTGCAGAATTTGGTAAAAAAGAAATTAGAATAGCTGAAACTGAAATGCCAGGTCTAATGGCCCTTAGGGAAGAATATAAAGGCAAAGCCCCACTTAAAGGAGCTAGGATAATTGGTTGTCTTCATATGACTATTCAAACTGCAGTGTTAATTGAAACCTTAGTAGATTTAGGTGCTGATGTTCGCTGGTCATCTTGTAATATATTCTCAACACAAGATCATGCTGCTGCAGCTATTGCTAGTCAGGATATACCGGTTTTTGCATGGAAGGGTGAAACAGAAGAAGAGTATAGATGGTGTATTGACCAGTCAATTAGTGGCCTTGATGGCTGGAAACCAAATATGTTACTAGATGATGGTGGTGATTTGACAGGGATTATTCATGAAGATCATAAATCTCTTTTAGAAGATATTTTAGGTGTATCTGAAGAAACAACGACTGGTGTCCATCGTCTCTATGAAATGGAAAAAAATAATGAACTTAAGATGCCTGCAATGAATGTAAATGATTCGGTTACTAAATCTAAATTTGACAACCTTTATGGTTGCAGAGAATCGCTGGTAGATGGTATCAAGAGAGCTACAGATACGATGATTGCTGGTAAAATTGCAATTGTATGCGGTTATGGTGATGTTGGGAAAGGTTCAGCTGGATCTCTAAGAGGTTTGGGGGCTAATGTTTTAATTACAGAAGTTGACCCTATATGTGCACTACAAGCATCAATGGAAGGTTATAAAGTAGTTGATATTAATGATTATATTGAAGAAGTTGATATATTTGTTACAGCTACTGGTAATTTTAATGTGATAAATCATGACCAGATGGTTAAGATGAAAAATGGCGCAATAGTTTGTAATATTGGCCACTTTGACAATGAAATTGATGTTGAAGGATTAAAGAAATATGAATGGGAAAATATTAAACCGCAAGTTGATCATATAATCTTTCCAGATGGCAAAAGAATTATTCTTCTCGCAGAAGGGAGATTAATTAATCTTGGTTGTGCTACTGGACATCCGAGTTTTGTAATGTCATGTTCATTCACTAATCAGGTTATGGCTCAAATAGAACTATGGGAAAACCATAAAAAATATAAAAATAAAGTTTATGTTTTACCAAAAGACTTGGATGAGAAAGTTGCAAGGCTGCATCTTGATAAATTAGGTGTGAAGTTAACTAAATTAACCAAAGAACAAGCAGATTATATAAGTGTTGAAAAGGATGGACCATACAAAAAAGATACTTATAGATATTAGACTTTAATTCTCTCTGATTAAAATAACTGAATGTCTAAAAAAAAAAGTAAAGCCTCACGTAATCTTATAGATAGAGACTTAAAAGTCGTGTGGCACCCATGTACTCAAATGAAAGATCATGAAAAGATCCCTCTAATACCTATCAAAGAAGGTAAAGGTGTATGGCTCAAAGATTATGATGGTAATCAATATATTGATGCAATTAGTTCTTGGTGGGTAAATATTTTCGGGCATTCTAACCCTTACATCAATAAACAAATAATAAAACAACTAGGTAACCTAGAGCATGTGTTGTTAGCAGGATTTACTCATGAACCTGCTGTCAATCTAGCTGAAAGATTGATAAAACTATCGCCCCAAAAGATTAAGAAGTGTTTCTTCACAGATAATGGTTCATCAGCTGTAGATGCTGCAATGAAAATGAGTTACCACTACTGGAAAAATAAAGGCTTCAAGAAAAAATCAAAATTTATCTCTTTATCTAATAGTTATCATGGGGAAACATTGGGTTCCTTATCTGTATCAAATATTGATTTATATAAAAAAACATATGAAGAATTAATGATAGATACAATAATAGTAGAGTCACCAGACTGCTACTTGAAGGATGAGAATCATACAGATAAAGAACATACTGAGATTATGTTTGATAAAATGTTAAAAGTTATAGAAAAAAAACATAAGGAAGTATGTGCTGTAATAGTTGAACCATTAGTTCAATGTGCTGGTTATATGAGAATGTATCACCCCATTTATCTAAAACTTTTGAGAGAGGCATGTAATAAATATCATATACACTTGATTGCAGATGAAATTGCTGTAGGTTTTGGCAGAACAGGAACAATGTTTGCTTATGAACAAAGTAAAATTACTCCTGATATAATATGCTTATCAAAAGGGATAACAGGGGGATACATGACCCTATCAACTATCCTCACTACTAATGATATATATAATGCATTTTATGATGAATATACAAAGTTAAATGCTTTTTTGCATTCCCATAGCTACACTGCAAACCCTATCGCTTGCTCAGCTGCGAATGCAACATTAGATATTTTTGAAAAAGAAAAAACTATATTAAAAAATAAAGAATTATCAAACTATATTACTAAGTCTTTGAAAAATATTGTTAATCATAATCATGTTGGAGATGTTAGGCAACATGGTATGATTGTAGCAATAGAAATGGTCAAAGATAAATTAAATAAAAAACCATATTCTTGGAAGGAAAGAAGAGGTATTAAGGCATATGAGTATGGCTTAAAAAATAATGTTCTCATAAGACCATTGGGTAATGTAATATATTTTATGCCACCATATGTGATTAAGAAAAAAGAAATTGATAAAGTGATAACCACAATAGAAGGCGCTATAGATATTGCAACCAAATAAACTACATAGAATATATATTAATAATAATATAACAATAAATAGTGAGTTAACCTTAGACTCAGATACTCATAATCATATTAAGAATGTTCTAAGAATAAAAAATAATAGTGACATTATCGTCTTTAATGGTGATGGGAAAGAGTATCTTGCAGAAGTTAATTATACAGATAAATCTACAGTCTCAGTTAAACAAGAAAACTTATCAAGAGAAATAGACAAACATAATATAATATTAGCTCAATCTGTTTCGAGCGCTAAACATATGAATCTAGCAATTCAGAAATCTGTAGAGATAGGCATTAATAAGATTGTGCCAATAATCTCTGAAAGGAGTCATCCAGGTGACTATGAGAAAAAATATAGTCACTGGAAAAATATTATTATACATTCTACAGAGCAATCTAATGGTTTGTTCCTAGCTGAGTTAGACAAGATAATGAAATTAGAAGATTTTCTTATTCAGATGAATAATAACATGTCTCATAAAATATGCTTTCATATGTCTGGAAGAAAAATGAGTCAGGCTGATAAAAAATATTCATCACATGTTATGCTTATTGGGCCAGAAGGAGGCTTCTCTAATAGTGAAATAAGATTAATTGAAAGATATAACTGGAATATAATTGGTCTTGGAGATAGGATATTGAGAACGGAGACTGCTGCTATTGTAGCACAAACACTACTGAGAGATTTCTAAAATGCATAATATGAAACCAATTGCTGACTATACGAAGTCATTTGCGAATGAGGAATTACACTCAAGTATTATCACTAATCATGCGATGATCGAGTCATGGTTTAGAAAGCAATGGATTAAGTACCCAGCCCCTTTCTATACTTCAATTGATTTAAGAAACTCAGGATATAAAATTGCTCCTGTAGATACAAATTTGTTCCCTGCGGGTTTTAATAATTTAGATAATAGCTTTGATTTCCTATATATATCTGCTGTTCAACATGCGCTTGAAAAAATCTCGCCTTCACTAACGAAAGTTTTAATTATATCTGAAAATCATACAAGAAATAAATTTTATCTTGCAAGCATTGATTCACTGACAAGTATAATAAAAAAGGCGGGATATGAAGTTTATGTGACAACTCTTCTAGATGATAATGGTGGAATAAATAAATCACTTAAGAATAAGAATGATATACTCTCTTGTAATGATTTTGTACCCGATGCTATCTTACTAAACAATGATTTATCAGATGGTATTCCTGAAATACTAAATAATATTAAACAGCCAATACTACCAGATAAAAACCTTGGGTGGACAAATAGAAGTAAAACAGTTCACTTTGAGTATTATAGTGATGTAATTAATAATTTTTCTAGGCTACTAAAAATAGATCCATGGTTACTCGAACCTTTATTTAGAAACTGTGGCGAAATTGACTTTAAAACAAAACAAGGAGAAGATTGTTTAGTTCATCATGCATCAAGATTATTTACATTAATTAAAGAGAAATATATTCAATATGATATTGATGAGGAACCTTATATTATGATTAAAGCTGATTCTGGTACATACGGTATGGGAATAATGCAGGTTAGAAGCATAGATGAGCTTATGAGTCTAAATCGCAAGCAAAGAACTAAAATGTTAAAGACCAAAGGTGGTAATAAGGTAGATAAAGTTATACTACAAGAAGGGGTATATTCAAATGAAATTCTCAAACCATTAAATCACGTTGCAGAACCTGTAATATACTCATTTGGCAGTAATTTAGTAGGTGGATTTTATAGATTACATGATACAAAAAATAATTCTGAGAATTTAAATAGTCCTGGTATGACATTTTATCCAATACCATTTAAGGAAGCCTGTATAAACCCTAATAATAATGAAACGATACACTCTGATACTAATAAATGTTACATATATGGAGTTATCGCTAGGTTAGCTATCCTTGCAGCATCAAAAGAACTATATAATATAGAGACATAGCCATGTACTCATTTGGCGTTATAATGGATCCTATTGAGAATATTAATCCTACAGAAGACTCAACGTTTGCGATAATAAATGCTCTTCAACAAAAATGTAATATAGAATATATCATCCCCGATACAATACATATAATTAACCAAGAGGTTTTTGCAAAAATAAGAAGGTTACATACTTATAAAAGAAAAAATAAATTCTTTACGCTTTCGAAAAGCAAATTAATAAATTTATCAAGATTAAACTGTATATTATTTCGAAAAGACCCTCCTGTTGATGAAAAATATATACATATAACTCATATGCTTGACTTTTTAGAGTTAAGTGGGGTTTTAATAATCAACTCACCTCAATCAATTAGAGATTTTAATGAAAAGCTTTTGGGTAATAACTTGACTAATCACAATATCCCAACCCTTGTATCCTCTGACCGAAATATTATAAAGGGCTTTATTAAAAAAAATAAAGATGTTGTGATGAAACCACTCAATTTAATGGGAGGGAAAGATATAGTAAGGTTATCTTTTAAAGATACAGAGCTATTTAAAAAAATAGATAATATGACTATGTTCTCCAAAAGAATTATAATGGTGCAAAAGTTTTTAAATCAAGTAAAGAAAGGAGACACAAGAATACTAATCACAAATGGTATTGTTCATGAAAAAGTGCTTGTACGCTATCCGCCAAAAAATGATTTTAGGGCTAACCTTTCGCATGGTGGAATATTTAAAATAAAGCAGATAAATCCTAATCATCTGAAACATCTGGAAGATATAGCAGTGTTTCTCAAAAATAATAGAATCTATTTTGCAGGAGTAGATATGATTGGGGATTATATTACTGAAATCAATATTACTTCACCAACTGGGATTCAGCAGATAGAACAGAAAGACAGAGGCTTAAGCTTAAAAATATCTAAAGAATTTATAAAGCTAGTAGATCAATATTATGATGGTAAATAAAGATTGTCTATATATGTCGATTGACTATGGTGTTAAAAAGATTGGTTTTGCTGTAGGCCAACTAATTACAAAAAAAGCAACACCATTAAAGATTATTTATAATAATAAGAAGGGAGTCAATTGGATAGATATAGATAATTTAATATCAGAATGGGAGCCAAATGTCATTATAATCGGATACCCATATAGTAAAGTTAAAAGTAGTTTTAGTAAAAAGTTAGATTTATTTATTGAGACTATTGCTAAAAAATATATAGGTTCTATTGAAATAGTAAAATTTTCAGAAAGACTTTCTACCGAAGAAAGTAAAGCAATATATAGTGATATTAGAAAAAGCCAATATAATATAAAAAAGAAATCTCACTTAGATGATTTGTCTGCATCAGTGATTTTAGAAAGCTGGTTTAATGAAAATATGATACGATAAGGCTATGAAAATAGATTATAATCTTCAGTTCAATAAAAATAACAAATTACAGCATTTTTTAAATATAGAGAATCTTACAAAAGATCATATTAATGAGATCATAGATTTAGCTGATAAGTATATTAATAGTGATAGCAATAAATTTAGAGATCTAGAGGGAAGAACCATAGCAAGTTTATTTTTTGAACCTAGCACAAGAACTAAGACTACATTTGAACTAGCTTCAAAAAGATTATCCGCAGATTTCATTAATATCGATATAGCTAATTCTTCTACACTCAAGGGTGAATCTATTCTTGATATGATTAAGACACTCGAAGCAATGCAATGCGATATGTTTATTGTAAGGCATTCGTCTTCAGGAACCCCACACTATATCGCCAAAGAAGTAGGAAAGAAAATATCCATAATAAATGCTGGTGATGGTATACATGCTCACCCAACACAAGCTATGTTAGATATGTATACTATTAAAAAACATAAAGGTAATTTTGAAAACCTGAATGTATCAATTGTGGGTGATATATTACATTCTAGAGTAGCAAAATCATTAATATCAAGCCTCAAGATTCTATCAGTAAAAAATATAAATATAATTGGACCAAAAAATTTAATGCCTGAAAATATAAAAAAGTTAGGTGTGAATTATTTTTCTAACTTAGAAAACGGTATAAATAATGCAGATGTGATCATTATGCTTCGACTCCAACAAGAACGCATGAAAGAAGCTTTCATATCAACTGATGACTATTATAATGATTATGGGTTGACTAAACAGAAAATTATGTCAGCCAAAAAAGATGTTATTGTAATGCATCCAGGGCCAATTAACCGTGGCATAGAAATTGATTCAGATGTAGCCGATGGTCCTAATTCAGTAATTTTGGATCAGGTTACTGTTGGAATATCTATTAGAATGGCAATTATGTCTCTTATTTTTAAAAACAAATAATAAGGCATGAAAAAAGATTACTTAAATATCTTGTCACAAATAGATGCTGAAATAAATAAATCTTCTGTTAATAAACCAGCAAACTTGATTATTGTGAGTAAATCACAACCTGCGCAGAGTATCAGAACACTTCTTAAACTTGGTTATAATAAGTATGGAGAGAATTATATAGATGAAGCAATATCAAAAATCCAAGAAATTAACGAGGATGATATCGAATGGCATTTCATTGGTAATATTCAATCAAATAAAATTAAAAAAATAGCAAAGTATTTTAGCTGGGTTCAAACAGTATCTACTGAGAAACATGCAAAACTCTTAAATGATGAGTGTAAAAAGTTAGATAAAATGATGAATATATGTATTCAAGTTAATATAGATAATGAGGAATCAAAGAGTGGGATAAATATTAATGAAACCGAGGCTTTCCTTAAAATGATTTCTATACATAAGTTTCTCTCAATTAGGGGTATTATGTCTATTCCATCTAAACTCAATGCTTTGAAAGAAAATGAAAATTCATATAATATACTTAAGTCAGAATATGATAAATTAAGTAAACAATATAAAAGTATTGATACTTTATCCTTAGGTATGAGTAATGATTTTAAACTGGCTCTAAATAGAGGCTCAAATATGATTAGAATAGGCAGTTTAATATTTGGTGAGAGAAGATCATGATAAAAGATATTTCGATAATTGGTGCTGGAAATTTATCTCAATCCTTGCTTTATAGGGTAAAAGAATCTAAAGCTAAAATTAAAATAAGATTATATGACAAAGATGCTAAAAAGAATATATTAGCAAAAAAATCTAATATCTTATTTAGTACTGATATAGATGATAATATATCAAAAAGTAATATAATAATAATTGCAGTTAAACCTGATCAATATAAAGATGTCTGCATTAATATAAAAAAGTATAAGTCGAAATCATCTATAGTAGTTAGTCTAATGGCAGGTGTTAAAATTAATAGCTTAACTAAAGAATTAGGATCTAAAACGTCTATTATAAGGGCAATGACAAACATTAACTCAAAATATGGGAGTGCAACTACATTTATGTTTAAAAATAAGTTTTGTAAAAGTAATGTAGTCAATATAGTGAAGATATTTTTTAATATTTTTGGTACATCTCATATTCTTAAAAAAGAAATTGAAATTGATAAGGTTACAGCATTAGTTGGTAGTGGACCTGCTTATTTTATACATTTTTTAGAAGGCATAATTCAAACTTTTAAGAACTTTGGTTTTTCAGAGAGTGATTCTAATGCTTATGCTAAAGAGTTGTTTTATGGTACTGCTATTACATGTAAGAATGAACAAAAAAGTCTTTTAAAAATTAAGAATTCTGTAGTTTCAAAAGGTGGAACAACAGATGCAGCATTAAAAAAATTAACTATTTTAAAGTTTCAAGATATATTAGAAAAATCGATTAAAGAAGCTTACAGCAAAGCTAAACAGTTAGGTAAAAACAAATAATGGAATCTTATGCGTCAAAACCAATAATATTTTTGTTGATGACTATAGTGAGTTTTGCACAATTCCTATTCATACTTAGGTTTCTATTTGAAATAGCTAGAGTTTCATATAATAATCCTATAGCGCAATTAGTAGTAAAAGCTACTAATCCTATTTTAATTCCATTCAGAATAATACCCCTTTATATAGGAAGGTTAGATCTATCTATTATTTTATTAATCACAGCTTTAACTACACTCAAACTTTATATTAATCCTAGCTTTAGTGGTTTTGAATATAGCTTTAATGCATTAATTATTGCAGGCTTTGGCTTCGCGATTAAAGAGATTCTAGATATCTTATGGTGGGCAGTAATCATAGGAGTCGTTGGGAGTTGGATAACAACATATAATCTTCATCCACTCTTCAATCTTGTTGATGAACTCTGTAATCCTATGTATAGGCCAATAAGAAATATACTACCTGATATGTCTGGTATAGATATATCACCAATCATATTATTGGTGGCCCTAAATTTGCTACAAATGATTATATTGCCACCTATTTTTAATCTAACTAGGTATTTTTAATGGCTATAGATTCAACTAAATTTGTCAAATCTAAAAATATCATTATTAAAAATCCGCTTGAATTATTATCAGGAAAGATTTTGAATGAATACCAGCTCACATATGAAACATATGGTTCTTTAAATGCTGATAAAAGTAATGCTGTTCTAATTTGTCATGCATTATCAGGAAATCATCATGTAGCTGGTTATTATGAGGGGGATGAGAAACCAGGATGGTGGAATAATATGATTGGTTCAGAGAAAACAATAGATACAGATAAATTATTTGTAGTATGTTTAAATAATTTAGGAGGATGTCATGGCTCAACTGGCCCCACAACTATTAATCCTGAAACTAATAGAGTATATGGCTCTGATTTTCCAATAATAACAGTATCTGATTGGGTAAAATCACAAAAAGAATTAATGGATGTCCTGAAAATACCATTCTGGAAATTTGTTATTGGGGGGAGCCTTGGAGGTATGCAAGCTTTACAATGGTCATTTCAGTATCCAGACCTAATACATAATTGTATAGCTATTGCTGCAGCGCCAAAACTGACAGCACAAAATATAGCATTTAATGAAATTGCTAGGCAAGCAATCATGAAAGATCCAAATTGGCATAATGGTAATTATTTAGAAAAAGGCGTAATGCCGAATCAAGGATTGTCATTAGCGAGGATGTTAGGTCATATAACATATCTTTCCGATGAATCTATGAGAGAGAAGTTTGGTCGAGATCTTAAAAATTCAAAACTAGGATTCAATTATGATGTTGAATTTCAGATTGAAAGTTATTTGAGATACCAAGGAGAGAAGTTTGTAACTGGATTTGATGCGAATACTTATTTACTGATGACTAAGTCATTAGACTATTTCGATCCTGTAAAGGATATGGCGGATACCTTAATCAAAAATCTTGATAAATGTAGTGCTAAGTTTTTGATTATATCTTTTACATCAGATTGGAGATTTCCTCCAAAGAGATCAAAAGAAATTGTTAAATTACTTCTAGATAATGAAATGGATGTTAGTTACTCTGAAATATCTGCTGATGGTGGTCATGATGCATTTCTAATGGATAATAAAGATTATTTTGACATAATGGCATCTTTTATCAAGGAGTCTACTAATGGCCTTTAGAAAAGACCTTTTGCTAATCAGCTCTTGGATAAAGCCTAACACCAAGGTATTAGATTTAGGCTGCGGTGATGGCGAACTATTGAAAATCTTAAAACAAGACAAAAATATAACTGGTTATGGGATAGATAATAATATTAATAATCTCAAATTATCACTCAAAAAAAATGTTAATGTATTACAAATAGACCTAGATAATGGTCTTGAAGATTTTGAATCTAAATATTTTGACTATGTGGTACTTGCTCAATCATTACAAGTAATTAAAAATCCCAAGGATTTACTAAATCAGATGTTAAGAATTGGAAAAGAGATAATAGTATCTTTCCCTAATATGGGTCATTGGTCATCTAGAATACAGTTACTGACAACAGGTAAAATGCCTGTCACTGGTAATCTCCCATATACTTGGCATGATACCCCCAATATTCACCTATGCACTATAAAAGATTTTTTGATATTTTGTGAAACTAATAATTTTGAAATACTTGAACAATTTATTACTGACAATAATCAGAAATCAAATGTATTTACCAAGTTGTTGCCAAATTTTTTTGGCCAGGTAGCAACTTTTAGAATTAAGTAATTATCTTAGCTTGGCTTGGATAAAATCGCTATGTGTTATATATAATAAATCAGATATCTTTCTAATTGTATAATCTTCGTACTTATCTATTCTTCCATCAATATATGCGACATCCCATAGCATTTTTATTAAATCTTTCTTCTCTGAGTAAGAGCATTCTTTATTAAGGACCTCAATAAAATCATGGAGGGAAATCATTTCATCATTTTTTTTATCAGCTAAATTAATTAGTAAATCAATTTGATTTTTGTCTAATGAAAATTTCTCTCTAATGATTTCTATAATCGTATTCTTTTCTAACTCATCATAATAATCATCAGATTTTGAAACTTCAATTAATAAAATACTTATAGCTAGGATTTTTTCATCAGTAAAGCTTTCAAGGGTATCATTATCTATATTAACTGTTGAATCCGACGAAATACTCTTGAAAAAATCTGATAGGATTTTCATATTAATTTAATTAAAATTCTGCTTTAAAGAATATGTGCCACTATTGTCATACTCATCAAAGAATATTTCTACAAATGGATGGTCAATAGGGTCGGTGCTTTCATCGCTCAAAAGATTGCCTTCGGCAACATATGTTTCATTACCTTGACCGTGCACTAACACATGATACCAAGGTTTATTTTTATTAGGTTTAGATTTGGCAACATTTTCATACCACTCCTCAGTGCCCTGAAAATATGGATCAGCATCCACAATTACTCCTCTATACCTGAACTTAGAGTGAGATACAATTTGACCTAGTCGAAATTCTGCTTTTTGCTTCAAAGGTGTGTCCATATGACTATTATATGGTCTATAAGGTGATATTTAAAGTATTCAATTAAATAATTAATCATATAGAAAAGTAATATTAATACGCTTGTTACTGTAGGATTCATCAAAGTCAAAATCATCAGTTTCATGGTATAACTGTGAATTAAATATTACAGCCCTATTTTCTCTATATGGGATTGTTATAGACTTAATTTTATTATCATCCAGCATCTTTCGGATTTTAGGCGAATTATCTATATTATTATAAGAGCTAAAATCTGAGTTTTTTGAGGGTAAGTCATCCCATACCCTTAATCCGCCTTTATTTTTATCTAAGTTTCCTTCCTCAGGAGTAACCCAAAAGTTAACATTTACCGAAGCCTGGTCTGCATGAATGTTTGTCCCCTGTTTATGACTCTCATATTTGAATATCCATGCCTGAGTTAATCTTAACTCTTTAAATATTTTTTTATAAGTCATACGTAAATCCTCACTTAATTTAAGGATAAACTTATTTGATAGTCCTTTAGATAGAAATGCTGAAACATAGCCGCTCTGATAAGGGTATTTGAAAATATTTGAGTTCCTGCAGAATTTTTGTAATTCAGTCAATGCAGGCTTACTTAAGAAATCATCTATAACGATTATTTCTGGTTTTCCATTAAGGTACTCGATCTCTAATTCAGGAATATCATTTTTTTCATTCAGTAAATTATGAGTAATATTCTTTGGAGGCTTATTATATAAAATCTTAAAAAGATCTTTTTTGATAGTATCTGTAATATCCTCTGACTTTAGATTACTGCTTTTAACTTTTTTATAGAGGGAGTCTAATAGATCATAATACTGCTTCGTAAATTTAGGATTTCTAATGTCATCAGTATCATTATCAATATGCCTTAGCTGTTCAAATTCATGTGTTATAAGAATAGATAATGACTTAGTATCAGAATAATATTTTTTTATATTTTCATCTATATAATTTTTCTGAGAATGATTAAGCTTTAGTACTTTCTTGAATAAGTTGTCAGCTTCGTCAATATCTCCTAACCACAGTGTAGTCATACCTAACATTAGATATGCTTCAATATTGTTTATATTTCTCTCAATAGCTTGCAGAAAATATTTTTTTGATTTTTCTAGATAAATTAAAGATCTATCTCTTTGAAAAATGTACTGATAAACTTGCCCCATTCTACAAGGTGCTTCTGAGGATGAAATATTTATTAGCATAGCTTGCTCTAAATAGTCTAAAGCTTTTTCATATTCTAAATTATCTACATATAAGTTAGCGCAATTGAAGAAGGCTTTATAGTTTTTACTGTCAATAGATATCGCCTTGTTGAAATATCTTTCTGACTCAATAACATTACCAGTATTCTTAAAAGCTATACCCAAGTTATTATTCGCCTCATAATTATCAGGGTCTATATTTATAGCTTTTTCTAAAAAAATAATTGCATCAGAGAACTGAGTTTTTTGGGAGAGTATACACCCATGGAGATGATTAGCTTGAAAATTATCTTTATCACATTTTATTATCTCTAAATAAATGATGTCTGCATCGTCTAATTTACCCTGATGATGGAGAGTGAGTGCTTTATTTAGTAATTGATTTGTATCTATTTGTCTCATTTATTCTATGCCCAGGGACAGAATCGAACTGCCGACACGAGGATTTTCAGTCCTCTGCTCTACCGACTGAGCTACCTGGGCTTAAATATTATTTTTTCTCTGGCACAAAACCCTCTGGGGCAGCAGAACCATCTCCGAAGAGAAACTTCTCCATTTCTTCCTCGAGAAACTTTCTAGACTTTGGATCTACTGGCGTTAATCTCATTTCATTAATTAGCATTGTCTGGTGATTCATCCACATTTGCCATGCTTCAGCTGAGATATTTTCCATTATTTTAACACCAATATCGCCAGGATATGGCTGATAGTCTAATGCTTCAGATTCTTTTTTTAATTTAAAGCAACTAATTATAGTCATAAATACTCTTATATTGATTAAATATTTTATCTTGATATTTGGGTATTCCAACATCAATGTCTGATAGATTATACCAATTATCATCGGATAGGCTAATCTTTTTATTTAATTTAACTTTGCAGAAGATAATGTTAAATGTAAATTTAATATGCGTAAGGTGATGAGAAAACTTATATATTGGTAATATCCCGTTGCTATTTAAGTTATGCCTAGCAATCCACTCTTCTGGCTCAGAATTATTTTTAAATATAGGGGAAGAATATAACCCTTTCCACAAATTACCATATATCACTTTTTTTAAATAAAACTGATTCTTGGTATTTGTTAGTGCTACTACCCAAATATCTTTGCTTGTCTTTGACGTCTTTCTTGATCTAATATTATTGATAATGCCAGATTTAAAAGATTTGCAATAAGAATTAACGGGGCACGATGAACAATCAGGGTTAGATTTCTTACAAATTAATGATCCAATATCCATATATGATTGAATGAAATCAGCAGATCTAGAATTAGGTAATAAATATTCAGAAATAGTCCATAAATAATTTATATTTGTACTTTGCTCTAATGAGAATAATCTAGAAAGAAACCTTTTTACATTTCCATCTAGTATTGAACGCGTTCCATTTCCAGAAAAGGTTACTATAGCTGACGCTGTTGTCCTACCAATACCTGGCAATGCATTAATAGCATCATAGTCTTTAGGAAATCTAGAGTTATGATCTTTTTTAATAACTAAACATGCTTTATAAATATTTTCAGCTCTTCTATAAAAACCTAATCCACTCCATAGTTCCAAGATGTTATCTAAAGATGCATTCAAAAGATCATTAAGAGTGGGATATTCCTTAATAAATTTTGCATAATAAGGGAGAACAGTTCTAACCTGGGTCTGCTGTAACATAATTTCAGAGATCCATATTTTATAAATGTCTGAAGTTTTCCATGGAAGATTTTTTCTACCATTGACATCATACCAGTCTAATACTTTTTTTCTAATTATAAGTCGGTTTTTAGAATGGAAGGTTAATTCTTTCTTTAAGTTCATCTGCAATCTTATCCTTCAATTTATCTATCACATCATTTTTTAGTGGATTGAGTTTATTTGTCAATATTTTATTCAAGTTTATTGACACAGATAGCTTATCTAGTTTCCCAGTTATATTAATAGGCAATTCTTCACCACTTAAATCTTCTGGGTAAAGATTACTATATACACCCTGAACTTTATCGATATTTTTTAAATTACCAGTCAATTCAAAAAAAGTTTGATTGGTAGATAAATCAATAGTGCCAGATCCCTTCATTTCTAATAGCTCGGTCTCCATATAGATATTTTTAATAATGATTTTGTCATGAATAATCATAGCAGTAGCAGAAATAGTTTTAAGCCTAGTGACATCTTCTTCAAGCGAGCTAAATCTATTGAATTTTATTACTGAGTAAGTCTTCATTAGAATATCATCTATGTTAATTCCATGATATCTGAAGTCTCTAGCTATTATTTCTTCTGCATCAATTATTCCTTTTATAAGCTCATTTAATGTCACAGAGAGTTTTGCCTCTGCTATTTGAAAGATAACATTTTGTTTACCTGAGCCAATATTCTTGCTTATTTCTATATTGGGTATTGTTATAACTGTTGGGGACAATATATCTAAGGTTAATTTACCATCATATTCAAAATTATAATTAGTTTTACTAGAAACGTATTCAGTGAGCTCAGCCTTATAATTATTTATATCAAATATTAAAAATAAATAAAATATAATACTCAAGAAAAGAAAAGAAATTACATAGATTATATTTTTAATCATTTAGATTTAAAATCTCCTGATTTACCGCCTTCCTTGAGCAATAATTTTATATCTGAAATTACCATAGATTTATCTAAGTATTTACACATATCATAAATAGTTAATAGGGAAATTTGAGTGGCGCATATTGCTTCTATTTCTACACCAGTTTTACCATCACAAAGTATCTCAGTATTACAAATGATACTTTTTATGTTCAACTTAAAAAAAATATTAATCCCTTTAATATTTAACTGATGCGACAAAGGAACTAATGTGGACGTTTTTTTTGCAGCCTGTATACCTGCAACTTGAGCTATTGTAAGAACATCGCCTTTTTTATTTCTATTATGTTTAATTGAATCGATAGCTAATTTATTAAGCGTGATTTTCCCTGTTGCAACTGCTTTTCTCTTAGTAATCTTTTTATCGATAACATTAATCATTCTTACATTACCTTGATTATCAATGTGATTACTTTTCTTCATATCTTTATTTCTCAATTTTTATTATAATTCTACAGTATATAGTGCAAATATAAACTTTTATGGCCAATATGAAAATTATTCTAGCATCTAGAAATCAAGATAAGATTAAAGAAATAAAGAAAATACTTGATGGTACAGGTATTTTATTAAAAACCTGTAATGATATTGAGATACCCGAAGTAGAGGAAACTGGTTCAACATTTGTTGAAAATGCAATACTAAAAGCTAGAAGCGCATCTATTAATACTGGCTTAGCATCAATAGCTGATGACTCTGGTATTGAGATTGAATATTTAAATGGTAGGCCGGGTATAAAATCAGCAAGATATTCTGGTGAAAATGCTACAAACGAGATGAATAATATTAAACTTTTAGAGGAATTAACTGATATCCCTTATGAAAAGAGGAAAGCTTGTTATAGATGTGTCATTGTTTATATGAGATTTCCAGATGATCCATTCCCAATTATTACCTCTGGGTCATGGCATGGTTATATAACTGAAAAACCTATTGGCCAAAATGGCTTTGGGTATGATCCACTATTTTTCTTACCAGAATATAATAAAACTTCTGCGCAAATTACTTCGGCAGAGAAAAATAAGATAAGCCATAGGGCGAAAGCACTAAATGAACTACAAAGATATTTTCGTAACCAATAACAATGATATGAATATGATAACTAGATATATATCTTTTATAATTCTACCTATAGTTACTAGTTGTGCAACAAACCCTGTTTCAGGTATTCCTGATTTTGTTACGATAACTGAACAACAAGAGATATCTATTGGTGCTTCCTACCATGAAAAGATTTTAGAAGAAAACAAAGTAATTCAAAATAAAGAGTTAAATGATTATTTTCAAAAACTAGGAGAGTCAATTTCTGAGAAAAGTCATCGCCCAGAGCTAAAGTGGCACTTTACTCTAATAGATGATCCAACCTTTAATGCATTTGCTACCCCAGGTGGTTATGTATATATGTACAGAGGCATGTTGAATTATTTTAACTCAGAAGCAGAGTTTGCTGGTGTAATAGGACATGAAATTGGCCATATAACTGCAAGACATGCAGTTAGAGGAATGAGTACTTCTCAAGTAACAGCCCTGTTACTTTCAATACTTCAGACAAATGTCCCGGGTGGTCAACTTACAGGCAATGCCTTTAATCTAGTGAATGTAATTATAAATCGAGGTTATGGAAGAAAGTTTGAGTTAGAGGCCGATCAATTGGGTGAAGAGTATTTAGAAAGGTCAAACTATGACCCTTCCGCAATGGCAGCATTCTTACAAACATTAAAATATTCAGAAGAGCTTGAGAAAAAAATTGCTGAGGAAGAAGGTCGGGAAGCTAATATAGGATACCATGGTATCTTTTCTACACATCCAGATCATGAAAAAAGAATAAATGCATTAGGAAATACAATAAGCGAGAAAACAACAAGGAAAAATAATAAAGAAAAATTTTTAAAGCTCCTAGATGGCTCTGTATATGGTTCTAGCCCAGAGGAAGGTTATGTGAAAAATTCTATTTTTTACCATCCTATTTTAGCAATAAAGTTTAAGATTGAAGATGGCTGGGAATTTAAAAATAATCCTGATCAATTAGTAGTTCAAAAAGATAAAGATGTCATGACTTTTACTGTTGATGAGTTGCTACTAGATGATTTAGAAAATGGTCTTACGCCAGAGAAATACCTTAAGGAAGGGGTTCAAAAAACATCTTTCTTAACTACTAATAAACTGATTAGTTCAGAGGATTTTTCTTATAATGGGCTTACTGGGTATTCACATCTGTATCACTCTAAAAGCATAATTAATTCATCTTATATTAGATTTACAATAATATTTGATACAAAAAATGAAAAGAAGAAGCCTAAGGCATGGATTATACGAAGTAATCTATCTGATTTAACCAATGATGATAAATTAAAAGTTATGCTAAAAAGTTTTTCTAAAATGTCAAATAAAGAAGTTAAGGATTCCAAAGGTTTGACTATAAAAGTAATCAGATTTAGGGAAGGTATGTCATATGAGAATTTGGCAAAATCATCACCGCTTGGGAAATATGCATTGGATAAACTTAGATTATTAAATGGACATTACCCAAGCGGTAATCCAATAATTGGAGATTTGATAAAAATTGTCCAATAAAAATAATTTAAATAATGTGTTTCTAGTTGATTCAACTGCTTTTGTTCTTAAATACTGGTTTGCTATCCCACCAATGAAAACACAAAATTATGAATCAATAGCAGCATTCTTAGGTTTTGCGGGTTTTATAATTCGATTTCTTCATGACTATCAACCAAAATATATTTCATTTGCTTTTGATGAAAGTCTGGGGACATGTTTTAGAAACAAGATATATCCAGACTATAAAAAAACCAGGGAAAAGGCACCTATAGAATTAAAAGAACAGTTTGCTTTATGTCGTGAATTCCTAACTTTGATGGGTTTAAATAATAATGCAAGTAAGACACATGAAGCAGATGATATTCTTTATACAATTGCAAAAGATACTAAAAAATCAAATTTAAATAATACTATAATTACTAATGATAAAGATTTATATCAGCTAGTCTACAATGGTGATATATGGTGGAATTATAGTGACAAGAGATTCACTTATGATGATCTCGTAAAAAAATTAAATTTCTGCCCGCAAGATTTATCAGATTTTTTAGGCTTAATGGGTGACTCTGTTGATAATATACCTGGAGCTCCTGGATTAGGACAAAAAACTGCAACAGCTTTAATGAGTGAATACAAAAGCCTAGACAATATCATTGAAAATCTTGATTCAATACCATCTAAAGTTGGTTCTAAATATAAGAGATTTATTAAAATAATAGAAGAAAATAAAAAAATTATTTACCTTTCTAAAAAGTTAGCTACACTGGACTATATCTCTGATATTGAAACTGATCTCAAGACTTTAGAAAGAGGAGTGGGAGATATAAATGAGATAGATAGCTTTTTCAAAAAGACAGGGATGAAAGAAAGTCTGAAAAATTTATGGCTAAAAGATATTCAAAAATTAATGGTAACCTAAGATGAAAAAAAATATTTTCTATGCGCAATCTGGAGGTGTAACACCAGTAATAAATGCTACAGCTGCTGGCCTAATTGATTCTTTGTCAAAAAATCAAGGAGCTTTTGGAAAATTATATGTAGGAAAGAATGGAATAGCTGGGGCCATTAATGAAGAATTAATAGATGTAGGTAAAGAGGATAAAAAAGAATTAAATAAATTATTACATACTCCTGGAGGAGCTTTTGGCTCATGCAGAATCAAACTAAAAGATCCGATAAAAAATAAAAAAGAGTTTCAAAGAATACTCGATGTTTTCAAGGCACATAATATAGGGTACTTTTTTTATAATGGTGGTGGTGACTCACAAGATACTACTCTTAAGATTGCCAACTACTGCAAAGCTAATAAATATGATATTACTTGTATTGGGCTACCAAAGACAATTGATAATGACTTGCCTATCACTGACAACTGTCCTGGATTTGGCTCTGTCGCCAAATATATTGCTATTTCAACATATGAAGCATCCTTGGATGTAGCGTCGATGGCTAACTCATCTACCAAAGTTTTTTTACTAGAAGTTATGGGTAGGCATGCTGGCTGGCTTGCCGCATCAGCTGGTATTATAAAAAATAATATTACTATGCCACCACATATTATATTATTACCAGAGGTAACATTTAACCAAAAAAGGTTTTTAGCTAAAGTTAGAGAAACTGTAATTAGTAATGGATATTGCGTTATAGTTGCATCTGAAGGTATCAAAGATAGTAAAGATCAATTCATAGCCTCAAGTACTAAAAAAGATAGTTTTGGTCATGCTCATCTTGGTGGAGTTGCTCCAAAATTATCAGATATTATTACAAACAAATTAAATTATAAGGTGCATTGGGCGGTATCGGATTATCTCCAGAGGGCTGCGAGACATGTCGCATCAGATGTAGATGTTAAACAAGCATATCAAATAGGTTATAAAGCTATCAGTTATGCCAAATCCAATACTAGCGGAGTGATGCTTACAATCAATAAAAAAAATACTCCCTCTTATAAATGGGATATTGGTTATACAAAGCTTGAAAATGTTGCAAATATAGAAAAGACTCTTCCTAAATCTTATATAGGCAAAGATGGTTTTAGTGTTACTAAAAAATGCAAAGATTACATTAAAAATTTAATTGAAGGTGAGAATTACCCCCCTTATATAAACGGGATACCAGATTATGCTAAACTAAAGCATCATTTGGTGAAGAAAAAACTCAAGAAATTTTGACAGAGTATTATGATAGGTTTTTGTAATCTATTAAATGTCTCTTATTATTGATAATTAACTCATTTAATGTATCTAATAATCCCTTATTTCCATTAAGACAGGGAATAAAATGATAAGTTAATCCCCCAGCATCAATAAATAATTCTTTAGATTCCTCACCAATTTCTTCTATAGTTTCAAGGCAATCTGATACAAATCCTGGGCAAAATACTTGAATATCTTTTATGCCCTGAGAAGGGTAAGCCTCTAAAGTCTGTGCCAAATAAGGCTGTATCCATTCTGCTTTCCCAAACCTTGATTGAAAAACAATATCAAAATCTCCTTCATTAAGATTGAGTTCCTTTGCAATTAATTTAGCAGTAATCAAGCATTGCTCTTGATATGGTTCATTCTTCGCAATGTAAGACTTTGGTATACCGTGGAAAGAAAAAAGTAATTTTTGAGGAACCCCATTCTTTAGTTGAAATTCTCTAATATGATTAGCAGATGCACTAATATATTTAGGGTTGTCATGAAAATCTTTGATGAATGAAATATCTAATTGCTTATCGATCTCAGGATTATTTTGTAAAATTAGCTTAAGTTTATTTGCGATAGATTTTGTAGTTGTAGTTGAGTACTGAGGGAACATAGGAAGAATCAAAATTTTTTTATGACCTAAGGAATGATACTCAATCAATTTACTATGAATAGACGGGTTACCGTATCTCATTGCCACATCAATTATAAAATTATGGTCAGTATTTTTAAAAATTTGTCTCAATTTTCCACATTGCAAGAAAGTATTATACAAAAGTGGAGATCCCCATTCCGTCCATACTTTCCGATATAAAGCAGCGCTTTTTTTTGGTCTAATTCTTAGAATAATTAAGTGTAATAAAGGCAACCAAAAGATTCTAGGTAATCTGATTACATCTTTATCAGACAAGAATTCTCTAAGATAGATCCTAACTTGCTCAGTATTGGGCTGATTAGGCGTTCCAAGGTTTACTAAAAGAACAACTGTCGAGTTTTCTGTATCTACTGTCATAGAGCTATTGTAAAACAATGTTAAGGTTTTGTGTATCTTTGAAAAATTGGGCTAGACTTTGGTATATGAGAAATCAAAAATTCCATTTGGTCTGCCAATATTGTTCTTCCACGTAGAATTATATACTCAACTCTGGAGGGTATAAATGGTATTGCTAATAGAAGCATTCTAGCATCTTCAGGAGTTCTAGCTCCTTTAGAATTGTTACATCTTTTACAAGATGTCACTACGTTGGTCCATGTATCATTTCCACCTTTAGATAACGGGATTATATGATCTCTTGATAGTTGATTGTGCGAGAATATATTTCCACAATATAGGCATTGGTGTCCATCTCTTTTAAACAGAGTTGTATTAACCAGTGGGGGCGTAAAAGCCGAATAATCAAGCTTATTAATATTATTGGTAGATACTATGGAATTAAGGTTTAAGAAGCTTCTATGCCTCTTTAGACGGTTATATCCACCTCTTAATCTTATCGACGAGGATCCACATTCACAAATAATGTGATTTAGATAATATAGCCTTGCAGCAGTTTGATAATTTATCCAATCAATTGGGTGTCCTGCTGAGTTTAATCTTAAGATTTTATGCATATTCGTCACTATAATTTAATTATAGCTTATTTTAAAAGTATGAATCGTTAAATATATTAGTACTTGAAGCAATTTACTTATTAGATTCAAAATAAATATAAAAAATAACCTAATGTTTTCAGGGGTTTAGTAGTAAACTACACTCCAAATACCCAGTGATTTGGGGATTTATTCACATTATACTAATATTGTAATAAACATAATCTTAAAAAGATTCTATGATACTTAAAGATTTATAAACTCTTTAAGTGATTGATATTTATAGATATATGTAATTGATTATAAAATGTACGATCTGTTGAAAAGATAACGATGAAATAATATACGTAATAATATTGCGATTTATCCACAGAGTTATTCACAAAATCTGTGGATAAACAAATCTCAAGATGGCAACCCTAAATGTATAATAAGATATGAAAAATATAATCAAAGTTGCCTTTAATTTACCCTTATATGGGACTTACAGTTATTTGACTACAGATGAACAACAAAATATCGAACCTGGTATTCGCATAAAAGTTCCGTTTGGGAAAAAAAAATTAATAGGTTTATGTATTGATACTACAAAAAATACAAAATCAAAAAATCTAAAGTATAAGCTGAAATATTTGGATGCAATTATTGATGAGAAACCAGTTATAACCAGGGAATTATTAAAGCTGGGAATATGGGCATCAAATTATTACCAATATCCATTGGGTCAAGTTTTATTTAGCTATCTCCCCGCTAAGGTTAAAGTGGGAAATAACATAATAATTCCTGATAATAGAGAATTTATCTATGTTACGACGAATAAAGCAATAAAAGATTATTTTAAAAATAAACCCGCTCAAAAAAAAATATATGATGAGATTAATTCATCTCAAGGGTTGAAGTCATCAATAATAAGTCCTAAATCATTAGTGAAGCCCATGATAGAAAATGGTTTTATCAAAAAAGAATTTATGGCCGAAATAAGAAAGAAGACCAGAATTATTAGTCTTAACCAAGAGCAAGAACTAGCATATCAAAAGATTATCGAAACTATTCATTGCTTCAGCCCTACTTTAATAGAAGGTGTTACCGGTAGCGGCAAGACAGAGCTATATATTAGTGTAGCAAAAGAAATAGTTAGTAGGGGTAGACAAGTTTTAATAATAGTTCCTGAAATTAATTTAACTCCTCAAACAATTTTAAGGTTTCAAGACTATCTAGACTTTAATATTTCTGTATATCATTCTGCATTAACTGATAATGCAAGGTTAAAAGTATGGGATAGTTGTCGTAATGGACATATTGATATTATAATTGGTACGCGTTCAGCAGTATTTTTACCATTTGAAAAATTAGGATTAATTATCATCGATGAAGAACATGATAGTTCGCTAAAGCAGTCAGAAAAGTTTAGATATCATTCCAGGGATGTTGCATTAGTCAGAGCAAAAAATATTAATATTCCAATACTAATGGGTAGCGCTACTCCATCTTTCGAGAGTCTTTATAATTGCCAAGTAGACAAGTATTCGCATGTTATTCTTAAGAATAGATTTTATAATACTAAATTACCAAAAGTAACAGTAGTAGACACTACTAAAGATACTACGAGAGATGGATTTTCTCCTATATTAATTAGAGAGATTAGAAAAGAGTTAGATAAAGGAAAGCAGGTATTACTATTTGTCGGAAGGAGAGGTTTTAGTCATACTTTATTATGCAATGTTTGCAGATGGACATCCAAATGTCACAAATGTGATGTGCATATGACTTTTCATGAATTTGAAAATAAATTATGGTGTCATCATTGTGGCTTACAAAAAAAAATAGATTTAAATAATATTTGTGAATGTAAATCTTCAAATGAAATTGTACCTGTTGGCATTGGGACAGAAAGAATAGAGAAAAAAGCTAAAGAGCTATTTCCCAAATCTAAAATAATGAGAATTGATAGCGATACAATCAAAAATGTTTCTCAACTAAATGATTTCATAAATAAGTCCAAAAATGCAGAAATCGATATTTTAATAGGCACTCAGATGCTTGCAAAAGGTCATGATTTTCCTAATTTGACCCTTGTAGGAATTATTGATATAGACTCTGGTCTATATAGTCTTGATTTTAGAGGTATAGAAAAAATTGCTCAAATGATAATACAAGTAGCAGGGAGATCCGGGAGACACTCATCTCAAGGAAAAATAGTTATACAGACACGCAAACCAAAACATCCGATAATGACTAAACTATTAGATAATGGTTACAATAGTTTCGCTAATGATTTACTGAAGGATCGAAGCGAGTCCTCATTACCACCTCACTCATACTTATCATTATTTAGAGTTTCTTCGAATAATAAAGGTGAGGGACTAATCTTCCTGAATAAAATCAAAAATATTTATAAAAACAAAATAACTATATTAGGGCCAGCACCAGCGCCAATATTAAAGAAAAATAATAGATATTATTATCAATTACTAATTAATTCACATAATAGAAAATTTTTACTACAAAAATCATCAGAAATAAGAGAATATATACTTAAATATAAAAAAAGTAATTTTAGATGGTCACTAGATGTAGATCCTATTGACTTATACTAAACTTTTATAGAGTCCGCTTGAATATAAAAATAAAAAAAATTATTGAGAGTTGTTTGCAAGAAATTGATCTTGAGGATGAAGTTATTTCTAAGACCTTATCATCAGTTGATTTTGTTGAAGTGCAAAAAACCACTAGTGAGTCTCATGGAGACTATTACTCTAATATTGCAATGAAACTTAGTAAGTTTTTAAGAAAGAATCCTGAGACTATTGCTAAACAAATAAAGGCTATAATATTAGAAAAAAAATATGAACAAATAAAAAATATTGAGGTTAAAAAGCCTGGATTTATTAATTTTTTTATTGAAAATTCTGCAAGAGCATCAATAGTCACAAAAATCATTAAAAGTAAAAATATTTTTGATGGTTTTAAGTCAATGAATCCAAAAAAAATACATTTAGAATTTGTTTCTGCTAACCCGACAGGGCCATTACATGTAGGACATGGAAGAGGATTAATTTATGGTAAAACCTTATGTAGTATTTTAAGAACTCAAGGTCATGATGTACATACAGAATATTATGTTAATAATATAGGGAAACAAATAGATATACTTTCGATAAGCGTTGTTCTAAGTCTAATGAATCTAAAAAAACCATTTAATGATGTAGACATATATAATGGTAAATATATATCAACAATAGCAAGCAAGCTCAAGATTAAATATGAAGATAAATTAATACCTCTCAAGAATGACTTAACTAAAAAAGACAGCTTCTCTTCTTTTTTAGAGTATATTATGGTTAATTTGGATTCCTATCTTGAATTACGTAACTCTGTTATTGATATCATAATTTATGAGTATATAAAAATAGATCTTGATGAGTTGGATGTAGTATTTTCTAACTGGTTTCTTGAGAGTGAACTTATTAAAAATAATTTTGTTTATAATATTCTAGATAAAATAAAAGATAAAGATTTATCATATTTGAAAGATGGTGCCATATGGTTTAAATCTACAAAATATGGTGATGATAAAGATAGAGTTCTCGTCAGGGCTAATGGCGCCCTAACATATTTTGCAACTGATATTGCATATCATTCTATTAAGCTAAAAAAATATGACCAGATAATTAATGTATGGGGCTCTGATCATCATGGTTATGTTCCAAGACTGCTTAATGCGCTAAAAGGAATAGGCTATGATACAACAAAAATATCTATTCATTTAATACAATTTGCAAACCTGTATAGAGATGGAGAAAAAATATCCATGTCAACAAGGTCTGGTGAGTTTATCACGCTAAAGTCTCTTATCGATGAAATAGGCTCAGATGCAATAAACTTCTTCTATATAGATAAAAAGATTGAGCAACACCTAGATTTTGATATCAATACAGCTCTTTCTAAGGACAAAGATAATCCAGTTTATTATATTCAATATGCTCATGCTAGGATTGAGAAAATAAAATCAAAAATTGACTTAAACAAATTAGATTTTGATAATGCACAATTACTAGAATCTAAGGAGCAAGCATTGCTAAGACTGCTTAACAGCTATGAGGATACATTTAGAATGGCTATAAATACTCTTCAGCCTCAAATGATTACTAATTACCTCTATAAATTATCTCAGAGCTTTCATAGTTATTATGGAAATATAAAAATTATAGATGATGAAATTAATTACAGTAGGGTATCACTTATTATTGCGATTCAAAAAGTTCTAAAAGACGGCTTAAATTTATTCAATATAAATGCTCCAGAGGATATGTAATGAAACAGAACAAAATTGCTCTAATATATGACTTTGATGGAACCCTTACCCCAAAAACTATGCAAGAGTATACGCTACTTCCAAAGCTAGGTATCAGTCCTAAAAAATTCTGGGATTCAATTAATGAAGAGTCACATAAAACTGGCGGTGAAACAATGATGATCTTCATGAGACATTTATTGGATCAAGCAAAAGATAAAAATATAAAAATATCTAAAAATGAATTTTATAAAATGGGGAAAGATATCAAATATTATCAAGGAGTTACGGAGTGGTTTGGAAATATAAATAAATATATAAAAAAGTTATCTAAAAATAATATTGAAATTCATCATTATATTATATCTGCAGGACATATCGAAATTCTAGAAGGAATATCTATCAAGAAATATATAAAAAAGATTTTTGCATCTGAATATTTTTATAATACAAGTAAACATGCTGTGTTCCCAAAGATTGTTGTTACTGATACAACAAAGACGCAATATTTATTTAGAATAAATAAAGGCAAAGAAAATTTATCGGAAAGTATTAATACTCATATGTCTGAAGAAAAAAGGCCTATTCCATTTGACAATATGATTTATATAGGAGATGGATTGACCGATGTTCCTAGTATGGCCCTAATTAAAAAAGAAGGAGGTCACTCTATAGCAGTTTATCAAAAGAAGTTGAATGACCAAGTTAAAATATGTCAGGAACTATCCAATGCAAATAGAGTTGACTTTATTGCTGAAGCTGACTATAGAAAAGGTTCTGAACTATATAAAAAAACATGCTTACTACTCAATTATGTCATCGCTAAGATAGGGTATGACCTGGAATTGAAAAAATCTAAATAATTCGGTTAATTCTCATCAATCATGATAAGGTCTTTCTTTCTATCTAAGAATTTGTATTGGAGTTTAGAAACATCAAATGAGTCACGCAAGTGACTAATGACTATGTTAAGGTCAAAAGATTTACAACTATATACATCTAACTGAAATAATCCTGGTTTTTGTTCGTCCCAGATATGTAAAACAATATGGCTGGTTTCAATTAAAGCCATACATGTAATCCCTCTATTTCCTTTCTGATCTATATAAGAGATATTAGGGCCTTGCAAAAGTTTCATATCAATTTTTTTAATAAGACTTTGCATCCAATCTAAGACATATCCAAGATCATCTCTCATAGGGCAATTGGCAACTTCTGCTCTTATTAGAAGATGTTTGTGTTGAAGAGCCATTTCTTTAATCCTTTATTTTAAAAAATAATATTATGAGAGTATAATCTTAAATTAGAAAAACTCTAGGACAATATTATTATATATAAAGAATTATGTTAATAAAAGAATATAACAAAGAATCAGGAACACAGTTTGGTATAGAATGCGAAAAGCTATTATATAAATCAGTGTCAAAATATCAGAAAATAAAAGTATACTCATCTAGAAAATATGGGAACATACTTACACTAGATGACTGCTTTATGCTGACTGAAAAAAATAATGATCAATACCATAATAAGTGTATTTCACTGATTGATAAAAATTTAAAAGATATAAACCTCTTAATAATAGGTGGCGGTGATTATGGCTTAATTAGAGGATTATTTAAAGAACAGAATATTAAGAGCATACGAATAGTAGAAATAGATAACCTGGTAGTTGATGTATGTAAGAAATTTTTTCCTTCATTTTATAAATTAAAAAAAGAACTCAAGAATAAAGTAGATGTAACAATAGAAGATGGATACGACTGGATTAAAAATAATACCTCTCTAAAATATGATGTTGTAATAGTTGATTGTACTGATCCTAATTTGATAGCTGAAAAACTTTATTCTACAAAATTTTATATTAATTTATGTAAAATTCTCAAAGATAGTGGCACATTGATACAGCAAAGTGGATCTCCATATCTTGATGGTGAAAAATTAATAAAACCAACTATTAGGAAATTAGAAAAGTATGGTTTTAAAGAGATATCTCTGCATGAGTTTAATATGCCAATTTACCCATTAGGGTTATGGTCATTTATAAAATGTAAAAAGGCATAATAATATATTATGCCTTTTTGTGATATTGTTTAAAAATTATTTTTTTGGATAAACGGATGGTCCTCCATTAAATGATTTACTAAACTCAGGATAAGCTTCTAAGCCACATTCTGATATATCTACTCCTTCTTCCTCTTCTTTCATAGATACTCTCAACCCAAAAATTGCATTTATTATTGACCAAACAATATAACTAGCAATAAATGTCCATAAAAAAATTACAAGAGCACCATAAATTTGAGTACTAAGTGTGCCACCTGTTAGAGTAACTGCTAGTAATCCCCATACTCCGCATGTCCCATGGGCTGATATTGCGCCTACAGGGTCATCAATTTTCATTCTATCCAATGCAATTATTGAGAACACTACCAATAAACCACCGATAGCTCCAATAATCAATGCCAAGCCAGGAGTTGGTGCCAGAGGTTCAGCTGTTATTGAAACAAGTCCCCCAATAGCTCCGTTAAGTGCCATTGTTAGGTCTGATTTTCCAAACATTAATTTTGATAAAATTAATGCGCCCATAACACCACCAGCTGCTGCTAAGTTAGTATTAACAAATATCATTGAAACTGCATTAGCTTCGACTACATTAGAAATAATTAATTCCGATCCACCATTAAATCCAAACCAACCTAACCATAAAATAAAAGTACCTAGAGTTGCTAAAGGTAAATTAGAACCTGGCATCGCCTGAGGTTTCCCATCTTTATATTTACCTGATCTAGCACCTAGAACAAGTACGCCTGCTAAAGCTGCAGCTGCACCACATAGATGAACAACACCTGAGCCTGCAAAATCCATAAAACCTGCTTCATCCAAAAATCCTCCACCCCATTTCCAGTAACCTTGTACAGGGTATATTATACTCGTCATAAAGACACAGAATAATAAAAATGGCCAAAGCTTCATTCTCTCAGCTACTGCTCCAGAAATAATAGAACAGGCTGTCGCAACAAATACTACTTGAAAAAAGTGATCAGCGATACTTGAATAATAAACATCTCCACCACTCTGAATAACATCTGTAGTAGAGTTATCAGTGCCTAGAAATAATGCTAAGTCGGGTACGATACCTGATCCACCAGCGGCGTACATCAAGTTATATCCAACAATCATAAACATAATGCATGAGATCGAATATAACGAAATATTTTTAGTTAAGATCTCTGCAGTATTTTTAGCTCTGACAAGTCCAGATTCAAGCATTGTAAATCCGGCTGCCATCCACATGACAAACGCGCCCATTACTAAGAAATATAAAGTATCTAGTGCGTATGCCAACTCAATGAGTTGATTTTCCATGATTAGGGTCTCCTAATTAATAAAGTTTATTAACTAAAGAGCCTCTTTTCCTTTTTCGCCAGTTCTTACACGTATTGCTTCTTGAAGTTCAAGAACGAAGATTTTCCCATCTCCAATTTTACCTGTGCTTGCTGTTTTCAGAATGGTGTTTATTGTGTTATCAACAAGATCATCATCTACAGCAATTTCAAGCTTAATTTTTGGTAAAAAATCAACTACGTATTCAGCGCCACGATAAAGTTCAGTATGGCCCTTTTGCCTTCCAAACCCTTTAACCTCTGTTGCCGTAATGCCTTGCACCCCTATACCGGATAGCGCTTCTCTTACTTCATCAAGCTTAAATGGTTTGATTACTGCTATTACTAATTTCATTGATAAACATCTCCCTAAAATATAATTATAACTTAAAAATTTACTAGAAACTATAGCCTAAAGTAAACACCGCAAATGTAGTGTCTTTATATTTAGCTGCGCCTGTAATATCGTCATCATTCTTACCCACTTGTAGACCGATATCAGCTCCGGCTAATGTAGTACTATAATCTACTGTCCACACATTACCTTTGAGTGTGTCACCACCCCATGCCCCAGCTGTAAGAGTTAGGGGTAAACCGATTACATCTAAATCTAATGATACAGAAGTGTATTGATAAGAGTCATCTGTGGCAGTTTTATATGTACCGGTAGAATGATCAACTGCAAGGGGTCCCATAGCAATTCCCATATTTACTTCTTCATAGTCAGAATCAAAGTTATCAGTGTAATAATAACCTGTTAGTCCAACATATAAATCAGCACCCATTGCATTAAAACCATAACCTGCATAGTAATCATGTTCTAAGCCTGTATCTACATCAGCCCACCATGTGCCAATATATATCCCGCCATTTTCATAGTCAGCACCAAAGCTAACTGCTGATGTGCTTTGATAAACACCCCTATACCAATAATCTGACATATATCCTACATTATAACTGACTGATGACTCTTCTTTGGATACTGCTGGTTCTGATGCAATAGCGAAAGGCAGAGATATCAAAGTTGCCATAAATATGGATACATATTTACTTAATATCTTTTTCATTGTCCTATTTCTCCTTATATTATTATTAATGTCTAAAGTTTTATATTTCAGTTCGACGTTTACCAATGATAAAGGTCAAGCTTCGTAGTACTAAATGCATAAAGTGTGCCAACAGCCATTTAATGCAGGAAAATAATGGATATATGTATTGAATAATCTGAATGATATACTATATGATGTTATCAGTATTAATCAGACCATTACTGATATAGTGCATAATATGTCCAAAAAGGTGCAATAAATATGAATTCAAAGACAATTTTAGAATTGGTTGGTAAAATAGAAAAACTAATTCCTTCCAATGATAGTGGTATTAAAGACGATATAAAATCTAGTATCAAAATATTAATAGAAGATTATTTACATAAATTAAATTTGGTGACAAGAGAGGAATTTGATATCCAACAAGAAGTACTGCTGAAAACCAGACTCAAAATAGAAGAGTTAGAAAAAAAATTAAATAATTAATTAGATTCAGATAAAATATAATCTACAGCCAACTTAATTTCATCATCACTCAGACTACTTACACCACCTTTAGCGGGCATTATACCAATACCATTAATAGCATTCGCATATAGCGTATCTTTGCCTTTTGATAGTCTATCTGACCATTGATTACTATTGCCAATAACTGGGGCGCCTGCTGCACCACTTGTATGACATGACATGCAAACATTGTTATAAACCTCTTCCCCAGAAAAAGCTTTAGATTCTGAAACACTTGCAACGATAACATCCTGTTTTATGGTAGGATTACTGGCCAAGTTTGTTTTGCCTGATGGCACTATTCTTTGGTGTATATTGTTATCTATTTGGGCTTGATCGTTATTAGAGGCAGATAAATCACCTGCAAAAATATTAGCTAAAATAGCTATAAAGATAGCTAACCCTATTATTATTACCGATACTATTGTGAAGGTTTTATAAAATTCTGCGTCTGTTATTTTATGTTCCATATTAGAGATTTTTCCATGTTTTCTTTCTTGTGTAGATTATACTAAAAGAAATAATAAATTCATCATAAATTTGCGTCTGTAGCTCAGTTGGATAGAGCATTAGCTTCCGAAGCTAAAGGTCAGAAGTTCGAATCTTCTCAGGCGCTAACCAATTCTTTCTGCTGCAATTATTGTATTCTCGATTAGAGCGCAGACAGTCATAGGCCCAACACCACCAGGTACCGGAGTTATAGCTGATGCTTTTTGTGATGCAGATTCAAAATCAACATCACCACATAGTTTCCCATCTATATTATGAATCCCAACATCAATAACAATACAGTTTTCAGGTATTTGATCACCATTAATAAATTTAGGTATTCCTACAGCAACTATTATAACATCTGCATCTGCCAATTTAGCATTTAGATCTTTTGTGCGAGAATGGCACATTGTTACTGTGGCATTTTGCTGTAGACACAATATCGCCACAGGTTTACCAACAATATTTGATCTACCAACTACAGTAACATTTTTACCGCTTAGATCTGTACCAGTCGATGCTAACATTTGCATTATTCCTTTTGGTGTACATGAAACTAATGTATCTTCACCTAAAAATAATTTTCCTACATTTGTTGGCGTGAACCCATCAACATCTTTTGATGGATCAATTCTATTCAAAACTTTTGCGACAGCGATATGATCAGGTAATGGCAATTGGACTATAACTCCATGTATATTCTTATCAAGATTAATTTTATCTATTTGATTTAATACCTCTTCTTCTGTAACAGTTGCTTCAAATCTGAGTACATCAGATTGAATACCAGCTTTAACAGCAAATTTTTCTTTTTGAGCAACATAACTAGCAGATGCTTTCATTTCACCCACTAATATAACAATTAACTTTGGTTTGATATTGTTCTTATTCAGTTCTAATACTTTATTCTTAAGATCTGTTGATAATATATTTTCAGCAACTTCTCTTCCGCTTATTACTTTAGCGACCATTTTTTTCTCCTATAAAATCAGTTTAACCTTTCTTTATCCGTTAAAAGCTGGACAACATCATATAATTCTTGATATGAACTAACATGAGAACCGCTAGTTTTGTATTTACCATTTATAACTAAAGCTGGCACAGAGTTAATCTGGTATTGATTAGCCAATCTAGATGCTTTTTTAATACGAATTTCTGTACCAAATGATTCCAAAATACTAAGAAATTTATCAGCATCATAACCCTCATCTTTGATAAAATTATAAAGTTTTTCTTTTGTATCTAATCTATTACCATTAACATGTATTTCGGCAAAAACCTTCTCATGAAGATTATCATCTAACTTCATCTGTTGTAGTGCATAGTATGCTTTAGCATGTAGCGCCCATGAATCCCTAAGCGCTACTGGAACCTTAATTAAAATTGTATCTTTGTCTAGATTTGACTCTATATCATTTATTGTTGGTTCAAGACTATAACAATGCGGGCAGCCGTACCAAAAAAACTCATATATAACAATCTTGTCACTTTCAGTTTGTTTTTGGTTAGAGATTTGAACGTACTTTTGTGAGGAGTCTGATGAAATAGCAAGGCTACTGATGGTTAATGCTAAAAAAATTGATATAAATGACAATGTTCTCATTAATGTAATCCCTGAATATACTGTGCTACTGATTTCATTTCATTATCTGTCATACGATGAACTATATTCCTCATCATTTTATTTGAATCATTTGATCGAATATCTTTTTGGAAATTTTTAAGCTGTAAATAGACATACTCAGCATGTTGACCAGATAAGACTGGTATAGCTGCTGGTCCATTACCATCTCCATTTGGTCCATGGCATGCAATACAAGCTTGAATTTTATATTCCATATTACCACCTCTGTAAATATTCTGGCCGAGCTTAAAAGATTTATCGGCTGTAGTCCCTATAGATTTACTAAGGGATGAATAATAAGCTGAAAGGTCATCAATATCTTCACTAGAAAGAGCAACCGATATACCATACATGATTGCATTATTTCTTTTGCCATCTGGGCCTTTTTTAAATTCATGTAATTGAGCTGATAAATATGACTCATGCTGACCTGCTAATTTTGGCCACACTGGACTAGGGCTAACTCCTGCTTCACCATGACAAGCCACACATGTTATGCTTTTCTCTTTGCCCTTTGCTATATCTCCTGCTTGAATATTGGCGGAAAATATGATTAAAAGTGATATTTTAGTATATAGCGATAATTTATTCATAACTCAGCAAACATTATATAGCATCATAATGATACTTCAAATCATCTCTTTGATTTTAATGTGCTTTATCCCAATTATTCCCTATGCCAACATCAACTATTAGTGGAACAGCCAGTTTATAGCAGCTAGCCATTAGCTCGTTTATTTTGAGACTAGCTTCATTTACAAAAGTATCCTCAACCTCAAATACCAGCTCATCATGTACTTGCATAATCATCTGTGCAGGGCAATCTGAATCATGAATCCATTTATCTATATTTATCATGGCAATTTTAAGTATATCTGCTGCCGTTCCTTGTATTGGTGCATTAATAGCTGTTCTTTCTGCTGCACTTCTAATTTGAAAATTATTATGGGTAATATTAGGGACATATATTCGTCTACCTAGGGTTGTTGAAACATAACCATTCTTTTTAGCTTCAACTTTAAGTTTATCCATGAATTCTTTAATTCCCTCATATCTTAGAAAATATTTATCTATGTAGTCTTTAGCAGAACCATTGTCCACCTTTAATTGTTTGCTTAAACCATATGAAGAGATTCCGTAAATCAAACCAAAGTTAATAGCTTTAGCTGCTCTTCTCTGCTCTTCACTTGGCTCACCTTTTAGAGAAAATACTTCTTTGGCTGTCGATGAATGTACATCTTCATTATTCATGAAACTCATAAGTAAATTTTTATCTTGCGAAAGATGCGCCATAACCCTTAACTCTATCTGAGAATAATCAGCTGAAATTATCTTATAACCCTTTTTAGCAATAAATGTTTTTCTAATATTTCTACCATCATTTGTCTTGATTGGAATATTCTGAAGGTTAGGGTTAGACGATGATAGTCTTCCAGTAATAGTAATCGTTTGATTATATGATGTATGCAGCCTCTTAGTAATCTTATTAATTTGTTTACCTAGTTTATCCGTATAGGTATTCTTAAGTTTCATTAAATTTCTAAATTGTAAAATTAGTTTAGGAAGTTCATGCATAAGAGATAACTCTTCCATTACTTCTTCATTTGTAGAAGGCTGCCCTTTAGGCGTTTTCTTAATCACTGGTAATTTTAAATCATTATAAAATATTTCTTGTATTTGCTTAGGTGAACTAATATTAAATTCTTTTTTGGCATGCTTATAAACATTTTTCTCGATCTCTTCAATTCTATTTGAGAGATTTCTACTTTGCCTATCAAGACTTTTTGCATCTATCATTACACCATTTTGCTCAATATTAGAAATAACTTTGACAAGAGGTAACTCTATCTCCTTATATAAATCAGACTGGTATTTAAGTGTTGAAAGCTTATTAGATAGATATAAATATAGTCTGAGTGTTATATCTGCGTCCTCACAAGCATACAATAATGCTTCATCCACGCTTACTTCAGAGAAGTTTTTTTGCTTAGCGCCAGAGCCTACAATATCCTTATATTTGACAGTTGTATGATCTAGATAACGCTCAGCTAGACTATCAAGATCATGCTTCCTTGAAGAATTATATATATAAGAAAGAATCATCGTATCTTCTATCTGACAATCAAAAATGATGCCATATTTATGCAGTACATTCATATCATATTTCAGGTTTTGACCTATAACTTTTATATCCCTAATAGAGAAAAGATCTTTAAGGTATTCATAAATCTTTTCTTTTCTCATCTTAATATTATTTTTAGAATCATCATGGTTAATAGGTATGTAAAATGACTCTTGCTCCTTATAAGAAAATGATAAACCGACAACCTCAGCTTCTATTGAATCCAAAGATGTCGTTTCAGTATCGAATGAAAATAGTTTAATCTTTTTTAAGTTATCAACTAGCTTGATAAAATCTTTCTCATTATTAATAAGATTATATGAGGATTTTTTATTCTCTTTTTTTTCACTTTCTTTGATTGAAAAGTTATTAGCTATACTTTTAAGCTCATATTTTGAGGATATTTCAGATAGCATCTTCTCATCCCTATTACTAATAATATAACTATTTAAATTCAACTCAATGTCAACATCCGTTTTTAGTTTAATTAATTTTTTAGCTAACCTTATTGTTTCAGATGAATTTCTTAAATTTTCTTGAACTTTACCCTTAAGATCATCAATATTTTTAATGATTCCATCAATGGATTTATACTTGTCTAATAGTCTTGCAGCTGTTTTTGGCCCAACCTTATCTACGCCGGGTATATTATCGGATGTATCTCCTACTAACACTAAATAATCAAATATCTTTTTTGGGTGGACTCCAAATTTTTTTATAACTCCCTCGATGTCTAGTTTCTTTTCATCCATGCTATTGATAAGTGTCACATTCTTATTTACCAATTGAGCTAAATCTTTATCGCCGGAAGAAATAATAACTTCCACTTTTTCTCCATAATCAACATTGGCTAATGTACCTATTACATCATCTGCCTCAACATCAGGTACCTGTAAAATTTTGATGCCTAAGCTCTGAATAAACTGCATAATTGGTAAAACCTGTTCTGATAACTCTGCAGGCATTGAAGACCTATTTGCCTTATAACCTTCATAGATCTTATGCCTAAAATTCTTGCCTTTAGCATCAAATATTACACATAAATATTTTGGGTTATGTAGTCTGATTAATTTAGAAAGCATGTTGGTGACACCATAAATAGCTCCAGTATGGTTACCTTTGGCATTTTTTAGGTGTGGTAAAGCATAAAAAGCTCTATATATATATGATGAGCCGTCTACTAATACAAAATTATTTACATTTTTATCAACCAAAACACCCAAACCTATGTTAAGTTTATTTCATTCAAAAGTTATAACTTAAAATAATTGAAATAGCTATGTCTGTATATACTAAAATTACTGAAGATGAACTAACTAAGCACCTATTGAGGTATTCCATAGGGACAGCAAGAAGTATTACTGGTATCTCTGATGGAATTGAAAACACTAACTACCTACTTAAAACTAATCAAAATGAGTTTATATTTACAATTTTTGAGAATATTAACGAAAAAGATGTAGATCAATATTTAAATTTTATGAACCATCTAAGCCAAAAGGGGTTGTTATGCCCAAATGTTTTGAAAACAAATAATAATGAATTATCTTTATTAATTAATGGTAAACCATCCGCCATAATAGAAAAACTTAGTGGCAAATCTATAATAGATACCGATACAAATAGTTGTATGCTAATAGGCAGCTTACTATCAAAATTTCACGTATATGGATTAGATTTTCCACAAAATATCAAAAATTCAAGAGGTATTCAATGGTGTAGAGATTCATATGGAAGATTAAAAACGGTTATAGAGAGTCATCAATCAGAACTAATTGAACAGGCAATTAGTATACAGGAGGAATTTTTAAGACAAGAGTTGCCAATGGGCACAATTCATGCAGATTTATTTAGAGATAATGTATTATTTAATAACAAAAATATTTCTGGAATGATAGACTTTTATTATTCTTGTCGTGGATTTTTAATATATGACCTAGCTGTTGTGATTAATGATTGGTGTACTGCTGCAGATGGAAAAATAATAACTGAAAAATATACTAAATTACTATCAGCATATATAAAAAATAGAAATATTTTAGATATAGAAAAAAAATACTGGGGCCATGCATTAGTATCATCAGCATTAAGATTCTATTTATCTAGACTTTTAGATTTACATTTTCCCAAGATTGGTGAGATGACACATATAAAAGACCCTGCAGTTTTTGAGAATATACTCAAAGATAGGATTAATACATCTTATCAAATTTAAGTATGACTAATTTCAATAAAATCATTGATAATTTAATAGAGAATATTAGTAATTTACTAATAGTTCTTCTTCTCTCAATGATAATGATGATTTTTATAAGTGTACTATTTAGATCTTTTTTTAATATAAACTTTATAGCTCTTCAAGAATTAGTTATGTATTTTCATGCTGCAATATTTATGTTTGGAATAGGATTAGCTTTGCGAGAAGATGCACATGTTAAAATAGATGTTATATATAGTACTTTATCTAGACAAATAAAATATTATATTTCTTTGGCTGGTATAATTTTATTTATTATACCAATGTCTATTTTTTTAATTTATATAAGTATGGATATGACTATTCAATCATGGTCTATATTAGAAGGATCAAGCGAAGCAGGCGGTCTAAATCTAGTCTTCATCTTAAAATCAATTATTCCATTAACTGGATTATTAATTCTACTACTATCAATATCTCAGTTATTAAAAATAAATAAAGAGCATAAAAAATGAGTATTGAAGTATTTGCAATATTATTCGTGCTCTTTACATTTATTATACTTCTCTCAGGTATCCCTGTTGCGTTTGTTTTGTCTGGTAGTGCTCTAATATTCTCATCTATCGGGATAGTATTGGGGCTATTTGATTATTCATTTCTACTTGCAATACCAAATAGGATTTTTGGTATAATGACAAACCAAAATTTACTAGCAGTTCCATTATTTATATTTATGGGCTTAGTCTTACAAAAAACTAAAATTGCTGAAGAGTTGCTAATTGCAATGAACTCGCTATATAGAAATACAAATGGGGGATTTGCCATCTCAGTTGTATTAGTTGGCGCATTAATGGGTGCCAGTACTGGTATTGTTGGAGCAACAGTCATCACGTTAGGTTTACTCTCTCTTCCGATAATGATAAAAAATAATTATCCAAAAGAACTAGCCTGCGGTGTGATTTGTGCGTCTGGGACCTTAGGTCAAATAATTCCTCCTTCTTTAGTTTTGATATTATTAGCAGACGTTTTATCATCAGCTTATCAGCAGTCACAATTGAATGCAGGAGTTTTTTCACCAGAAACTATAACTATTTCTGATTTATTTGCTGGTGCTATTTTACCAGGTTTACTGTTACCTACGATGTTTATACTTTATATAAAATATGTGAATATTAATAATACTACTTCTTCAAATATCGAAAACAAAAGTGTTGGTGATATTAAATTTATTTCATCATTCCTGCCACCATTGTTCTTAATAGTTATAGTCTTAGGTGCAATTATTTTTGGAGTTGCAACACCATCTGAGGCATCATCGATTGGCGCAATTGGGTCATTATTAATAGCCTTAACAAAAAGTAAGTTATCAATTAATATTATTAAGGAAACTTCAAGAGAAACAATTAAACTTACTAGCATGGTATTTCTAATACTTATTGGCGCAACATTTTTTTCATTAGTCTTTAGAGGCCTAGAAGGGGAAGAATTAATTCAAGGATTACTACATCATGGCCCTGAAGATAAATATACCTCGTTAATTATAACTCTAAGCATAATGTTCTTCCTGGGGTTTATTCTGGATTTTATAGAAATTATATTTATAATTATACCGCTGTTTGGGCCAGTACTTTTTTCTTTTGGCTTTGACCCTATTTGGGTTGGGATATTAATAGCAATGGTTTTACAAACTTCATTCTTGACACCTCCTTTTGGTTTCTCATTATTTTATTTGAGAGGGGTTGCCCCAAAAGAAATAGAAACTACCGATATATATAAAGGGGTTTTGCCATTTATAGTAATACAAATCATAGCAATTGTGCTAGTTTTTATATTCCCTGAGATTGCATTACTTATCCCAGAATTAATCACAAAGTAGTTATCGTATATCTAAATAAGATTTATCTGAAATATCTGTCCAAGGAGTGACATTATCTTTAAACTTCATGTAAGAATTGTAAACTTCTTTTGTTATACTATCTGTTAAACTTATTTCTTTTAAAATTTCTTCAGATATTTTTTTTAGTGTAGATAAGACTTCATCTGGAAATCTTAAGATATTAATATTTTCTGATTTCAAAAACTGTAATGCAAGGTTATTTTTAGAAGTATAATCAGACAACATATCAAGATTAACTGCTTTACATGCAACATCTATGATTAATTTTAAATCAGTTGGGAGACTATTATATTTATCTTTATTAATCATACACTCTATCGTTGGACCAGGCTCATGCCACCCAGGATAGTAATAATATTTAGCTGCTTTGTGAAGTCCAAATGCCCTATCATTATAAGGCCCAACCCATTCTGTGGCATCTATCACACCAGTTTGTAGAGCAGTAAATATTTCTGATCCAGCAAGAGTAACGGGGGTTCCGCCAGCTCTTGAAAGAACCTCCCCGCCTAGCCCTGGTATTCTCATTTTGAGCCCCTTGAGATCATCTATTTTATTAACTTTTCTGTTAAACCATCCTCCCATTTGCACGCCAGTGTTACCTGCTGGTCTAGGTATCAAGTTAAACTTGTTATATAATTTTTCCCATAGTTTAATACCATCACCATAATAGAGCCATGCGTTCATTTCCTGAGAATTCATTCCAAACGGGACAGAGGAAAAGAATTGACAAGCTTGGCTTTTCCCTTTCCAGTAGTAAGCGCCTGAATGCCCTAGTTCTGCACCACCTTTAGATACAAAATCAAACACCTCAAGTGGAGGTACTAATTCATTAGCACCAAAAACTTTCACTGTTATTCTATTATTAGATAGATTAGTAATAAGTTTAGCTAAATTTTCTGCTCCTACTCCTAAACCTGGAAAGTTTTTAGGCCAAGATGTAACCATCTTCCAATTATATTCAGTTTTCTTTTTAGCATATGATGAATGGCTTGTAGCCAATAGTGATGTTAATGCTACTGTGCCTCCTAATGATTTTAAAAACTTTCTTCTTTTCATTTGTTTATTACTTTTATATTATTTTAAAAAATCTAACTGTGCATAGGATAAAACAAGCCATTTTTTCCCATAGCTCTCGAAATTAATATGTAATTTTAAATCATCACTCTTACCAGTATAACTAAGTATGACTCCATCCCCAAATTTCATATGACTAACACGCTGACCTATTTTTATATATGTATTTTCCTCTTGAGAATAATCATCTATTTCATTATCTTGCGAATAACCATTGAAATCCCTTTTTGTTTGAGGGTAACTACTATTTTTATTTATAATAGACTTATTATTATTTTTAATCGGTTCTAATAAATCATCGTCTATTTCATTTATAAACCGTGAAGGTATTAAGAAATTGCTACTACCATGCATATACCTCATGTTTGCATGCGTAATATATAAAGTCTCCATGGCTCTGGTTACAGCTACATAACAAAGTCTTCTCTCTTCTTCTAAAAACCCTTTCTTTAGATTTCTATTCTCATTAGGAAATATACCTTCTTCCATCCCAGTAAGAAATACAATAGGAAATTCTAAACCTTTTGCTGAGTGTATTGTCATTAGTTGCACGGGATCTTCATGAGTTTTTGACTGAAATTCTCCAGCCTCTAATGAAGCATTATCTAAAAAATCTCCCAATATATTTTCACTGTCCATATTATTTTGATAAAATCTTTCAGCTGTCGATAATAGCTCTTCCAGATTTTCTTGTTTCGACAGTGACTCCTCATTTTTTTTAAGTTCGTAATATTGATTCAGAGTAGATAAATCTATAACTTTTTCAATTAAACTTTTAAGGTTAAGATCATTAAGTTTTTCAGTAATTTTTTTGATTATACTTATGTAACTAGATAAAGAATTAATAGCGCGTGTCCCAGTAATACCAATTTTATCTATTTGGTTGATGCTATCCCACATTGAAAGGGAATGATCTTTTGCGTATTCTCTAATTATTTGTATTGTTTTCTCACCCAACCCTCTTGGTGGATTATTAACAGTTCTCTCAAAAGCAGAGTCATCAGATGAATTTACAGCTATTCTTAAATAGGCAATAACATCTTTAATCTCAGAGCGCTCAAAAAATCTAAAACCGCCATATATTTTATATGGGATACTTCTAGAGTTTAATTCTTCTTCTAGTCGTCTGGATAAGAAATTTGACCTATATAGTAGTGCAATATCTGATCTTTTATGTCCATGTAAAACAAGCTCTTGTATCTTCTGAGCAATAAAACTAGATTCATCATCTCCATTATATGCTTCATATAAAAATACTGGGTCACCCGTAGTAGAATCTGTCCATAAATTTTTACCAAGTCTTTCTTTATTATTAGAAATTAAGCTATTTGCAACGGATAGTATATTATTTGTAGATCTATAATTTTGCTCAAGTTTGAATATTTCTACGTTATTAAATTCATCTTTAAAAAATTGAATGTTGCGACTCCTAGCACCTCTCCAGCCATAAATTGACTGATCATCATCTCCGACCGCATATAAAGATCCAGAGTCTCCATTAAGTAATTTTAATAAATTGAACTGAAGAGTATTTGTATCTTGAAACTCATCAACCATGATATTCTTAAATCTATTATTATAATATCTGAGAATTCGAGAGTTACGTTTAAACATTTCATAGGTCAGCAATATTAAGTCAGCAAAATCTACAGAATTAGTCTGTTTACATGCATCATCATAGTCTTTATATATCTCAATATATTTATCATCATCATTAGTGACATCTTTATATCTTTTTCCTTGATCCTTTTGGGTATTAATAAATGATTGTAATGCTTTAGGGTCATATAAATTATCATCTAAATTTTTTGATTTTATAACCCGTTTAATAATTCTTAATTGATCTTGAGAATCTAGAATAGTGAAATACTCAGATATCCCGGCTTCCTTCCAGTGGATTTTTAATAATCTCCTGCATATTCCATGAAACGTTCCAAACCATAAACCTTGTGAAGATATCCTGAGTATTTTTTCAAGTCTCTGCTTCATCTCATTAGATGCTTTGTTTGTAAACGTAAGAGCAAGGATATCGCTGGGCCTGACACCAAAAGTATTTATAAGTTTGGCAACTCGACATGTAAGTACGCGTGTTTTACCACTGCCAGCACCTGCCAATATGAGTTTATTTCCTAATAAGCAATTTACGGCTTCTAACTGCTGATCATTTAAGTCAGAAAACATTTCTTCTCTATCAACCATTACTTCTTCCTAGGCCTCAGTAGAACTATAACTATGGTTAATATCAATATATACCAATAAATCGATTGATAATAAATATTATTATGGATTAGATATGTCACAACAATTGCGAATAATGAAAAAATTAGAATCGCAGTCATCCAATAATTTCTTCTTGTGCTTTTAAAAATAGAATTTTCAATATGTTCCAATTTTTTTATATTTCTATCTAAATTAAGTTGGTCATTATTGAGTAAATTAATGACTTTCCTTAATGATCCAGGTAACTCAGGTAAAAGATCGATTATATCTGAATAATTATTTTTTAAGTTTTTCAAAGCTGAAGATAACCCTTTTTGTTTTTTCATCCACTTTTCTAGAATTGGTTTAGATGTTTTCCATAAATCTAATTCAGGATAAAACTCTCTTCCTAAACCTTCCGTGTATAGTAGAGCTTTTTGCATGAGTATTAATTGAGGTTGTACTTCAAGTTTAAATTTTCTCGCTGTATCAAAAAGACCTAAAATAATATCACTTAGCGATACATCTTTAATAGACTTATCTAGCATAGACTCACAGTTATCTCTAATCGCTTTTTCCAATAATGAGATATTTGTATCCTTGGGTACCCATTCACATTCTACGTGCAACCTAGCTACTTTCTCATAATCTCTATTGAAGAAAGCTACGAAATTTTCTGCCAAATACCTTTTATCAAACTTACTTAATGACCCCATAATACCAAAATCAACTAAAACAAATTGAACATCATCGCCGACTTTGTTTACAAAGATATTACCCGGATGCATATCTGCATGAAAAAAGTTATGCTCAAAAACTTGTATAAAAAAACTCTCAACAGCATTAGTGGCAAGTTTTTCAAAATTAATTCCTTGTCTCACTAATTCTTTTTTATCATTAATTGGAATCGCAAAAGTTCTTTCCATGACTAAAATATTTTTTGTGACATAATCCCAATATATCTCTGGAATATAAATTAGTTTAGAATCTTTAAAATTGTCTTTTATTTTTTTTGCATTAGTTGACTCTTTTATTAAATCTGTCTCATCATAAACAAGCAGTTCATAATCATTTACAACTTCAATCAAATGCATTCGCTTGAAATCATCAGATAAAGATGTTAGAAATTCAGCGATTCGCTTCATTAATAGTAAGTCTTTTTCAATAGCTTTGTGAACATCAGGTCTTACGACTTTTACAACAACATCTTCCCCATTTTTCAATTTTGCAGAATGAACTTGTGCTATTGATGCAGATGCTAAAGGTTCTGAGGTGAAATCACTGAATATATTTGATATTTTATCACCCAACTCATTTTCAATAATTTTCATTGAAATATCTTTAGAAAAAGGTTTTACATGATCTTGTAATTTTGAAAGTTCATATGCTATATCATCAGACAATAAATCCTTTCTTGTTGATATAACTTGTCCTAACTTAACAAAGATGGGCCCTAATTCTTCAAACATCATCCTAATCTTTAGAGGGATATTATCTACATGTCTTTTTCTAAACCAATTCCATGGCAACATATAAAAATAGAATTTACATTTTCCGCTTCCGCAATTGACTAGCATTTTATCTACATCATATTTGATGAAGAGGCGTGTAATTTGTAGTACCCTTAGAATATTATTAAACATTTTTATACTCTTGATATAATTTATCTGTTCTACTTTTCAAATCATCGACATCATCTAAGAATTTATTAATATCATTTTTTGTTGGGATCACATTTATGTCATCAACAAGTAAATCAACAATGTCACTGGCTGCGTCTTGAAAAATATTTTGGAATGAAGATGCTGCATTATCTAGTTTCTCCTCAAGAGTGACTGATAAGTTGTCACCTAAGATATGAGTTGCAAGCTCACGTAATTTTGTAGAACTACTAATGAACTGATTAAATTTATTAGCAGTATCAATATCCCCATTTATAGATATTTTACTAGAAAATTGCTCAGACCCTCTAGTTATTACAAACATTCCAAGTACTACCATGCTGGCAATTAATTCAACATCAAATTTATCTTCATTATCTATTAAGGTTAAAGTGTTATCCTCAATCTTTATTGATATATTAAAAGGAAGATCTTTTAGATTAATCTTTACAATTTTACCATCTATATTATTAAAGAAATTCTCTGGGATAGACTTTTTAAATACTTCACTCTTGAATAATTTATTTATATAACGAGTTATTGATAATTCATTCTTTAACATTTGAACCCTATATGTATTGTAACCATGTTGCCGACTAATGTTTCATAACGTGTATTTATGAATCCTGTCTCACTAAACATTTCAGTAACTTCTTCTGGAGAATAATATGTAGCTATTGATTCTGCTAAATATCTATAGCTATCATAATCATCAGCTAGTATTTTACCCATTCTTGGTATCATGAAGTGAGTATATTTTTCAAATATATTTTTAATTAATAAATTCTTAGGTGTTGTAAACTCCATTATAATAAGTCTTCCTCCTGGCAAGATAGAGTCATAAATATTTTTAAGTGCTTTAGAGTGATCCGTAAAATTCCTAAAACCAAATGCTACAGTAGCTAGTGAATAATTATTTTTAATAAGCTTAGCTGTTTCAGCTGGGCTTTTAATAAAAGTAATATTTTTAACAAATCCATTATCAATAAGTCTATTTTTACAGATATCGAGCATTTCTTGGTTTTCATCTAAACATGTGATATTAATCGAGGCTTTCTTCGATAAATATTTTAATGCTATATCTCCCGTACCTGTTGCTAAATCGAGGACATTATCCGTATTTTTTAATTTTGATATATCATACATTCTTTCTTTCCATAACCTATGTAACCCAAGAGACATTGCGTCATTCATTAAGTCATATTTATTAGAAACGGAACTAAAAATATCTGAAACTAATTTTATCTTTTTTGTTTTAAGAACCTTTGTTGAACCAAAATTAACTTTTTCACTCATTTTAACTTTTTTTCCTTTCTATATTTAGAACATGCTTATTTTTTTTAAGCTTATTGACTAGTTTTGTTAATATCTTAATATCTTGCACAGAAACTATAAATACCATTATATTATGCCCTGTCTCTTT
>Ga0257114_1000060_pt1 | contig 83008 bp, 71 predicted proteins | sample SI112_10mmetaG_FD_190149 | JGI IMG/M metagenome (GOLD analysis project Ga0257114, IMG submission 190149) | Marine microbial communities from Saanich Inlet, British Columbia, Canada - SI112_10m | ecosystem: Environmental > Aquatic > Marine > Inlet | place: Canada: British Columbia | collected...
AAATGGGTAACCCTATAAATTAATTAGTATTTCAGTGGCTATAAAAACCATTATCGAAATACATACAATTTAAAAAGACAGAGATTTTTAAAAAAAATTAAGTTTTAAAGAAATCCAACACTTTTACTTCCCCAGATTTCAAGCTACCTAACATAATATCACCTATTCTAATTCTTACTAAGCGTAAAGTACCATTACCAACAGCACCAGTCATTTTTCTTACTTGTCGGAATTTGCCTTCCTTTATAATTATTGAAACCCAAGATGTTGGTCCGTGATGTTCACCTCTTATTTTTTTTACTGGTGGGTCAAAACCTGGATCTTCAGTTAACTTTCTCACCTTACAAGGTTTCGTCATATAGCGCACTCCTTTTATTCCAATCTCAACGCCTTCCTGCATTTGTTGTATAGAAGCTTCGGAAATATCGCCATCAACTTGTGCGTAATATTCTTTTTCAACTCCTCCAGTAGAGATACGATTGCTTTCTTTTCCGTTAGTAGTTAATAATAGTAACCCTTCCGAATTTTCATCCAATCTCCCAACTGCCATAGTTCCTGCAGGAAAATCGTATAAATCTCCCAGCATTCTTTTTTTTCCTTTTTGAAAACGAATGAATTGAGAGATGACCTTTTGAGGTTTATTTAAAGCGAAATAATGATGTTCCATCGCTACAAAAATAAGTAATTAACAATCATAACATATATAAAACTTATTAGTTAAACTTTCTTATATGATAGCATTACTATTATAATTGCATTATTAATAAATAGCCATGAATAGATTTCAAAACAAGATAACTCTTAACATATGTGAAATGGTCTTTATTAAAGACCCAAACTCCAGTGAATTAGGTCGGAATATTTTAAAAGGTAGTATTGACTTAATAGATGAATTAGGTTTTGAAGATTTCACCTTGAAAAAACTATCCAAAGGAATTTCTTCAACAGAGGCATCAATTTATAGATATTTCGAAAGTAAACATCATTTACTTTCTTATTTAATCCTTTGGTATTGGGGTTGGCAAGAGTATAGAATGATTCTTAGCATAACCAATATTGACGATTCAAAAGAACAACTTAAAAGAGTAGTTAAAATTTTAACTGAAGAAATAAAGGAGGACTCTAATTTTGCTGAAATTAATGAAGTAAAACTAAACAGAATTGTAATTGCAGAGGCTTCAAAAATTTATCTGAAAAAGCAAGTTGATCACGACAACTCTCTGGGTTTTTTTAAAAAATACAAAGAAGTTGTTCAAATGGTTTCTGAAATAATCACCTCAATTAATAGCACATATAAATATCCTCACATGCTCGTCTCTACAATTATAGAAGGGGCACATCATCAAAGATATTTCGCCCAACACCTACCAAGCCTTACCGATGTTATAGATAATGAAGATTCGATTACAACATTTTACCAAAAACTAGCACTAAAGGAAATACAATAATGGATACTGAAAAAAAACTATCTCCTTTAAAAAGGTTCTTCTTGTTAATCAAGCCGGATGAAAAAGAAATTAGGAATGTTTACGTATACGCAGTTTTCTATGGTTTAGTAAATCTATCTTTACCTGTAGGCATACAAGCAATAATTAACTTAATTCAAGGTGGGCAGTTTAGTACTTCATGGGTTATCCTTGTTTTTTTTGTAATACTTGGTGTTGCAATTACTGGAGTTTTACAAGTTTTTCAATTAAAAATCACAGAGCATCTACAACAGAAAATTTTTACTAGAGCTGCTTTTGAATTCACATATCGAATTCCTAGAATTAAACTAGAGGAGTTATATAATAAATACGCTCCTGAATTAATGAATCGATTTTTTGATATTATTTCAATTCAAAAAGGTCTATCAAAAGTTTTAATCGATTTTTCAAGTGCGTCAATTCAAACAATTTTCGGGTTACTCCTTCTCTCATTCTATCATCCTTTCTTCATAGTTTTTAGTTTAATTCTTGTGATTTTAGTTTATTCTATTTTTAAACTAACTGCGCAAAGAGGTTTAGAAACAAGTTTACTTGAATCAAAAAGTAAATATAATATGGCATCTTGGTTAGAAGAATTGGCAAGAACTGCAATTACATTTAAACTTGCCGGAGTTACTAAATTACCTATGGAACGCACAAACGAAGGAACAAGAGAGTATGTTGACGCTAGAGAAGAACATTTTAAAGTTTTAAAATTCCAATACATTCTCTTAATTGTTTTCAAAGTTTTGGTAGCATCTGGACTTTTAATTGTAGGGTCCATACTTGTTATTGATCAAAAAATGAATATTGGACAATTCGTTGCTGCAGAGATTATAATTCTTTTGGTAATTGGCTCGGTTGAGAAAATTATTTTAAGCTTAGAGAGTATTTATGACATTCTCACTTCTTTAGAAAAAGTTGGACAGGTCACTGATTTAGAATTAGAACTAGACGAAGGAATGAATATCTGTACAATTATGAAGGAAAAACCACTTGATATTGAAATGCAGCATGTCTATTTTAAATATCCAGGTAACACAAAATACATTTTAAAAAATGCTTCTTTAAATATCGAAGCTGGAAGTTCAACACTTATTAAAGGAGACGGAGAATCTGGTAAAACAACACTACTTTATCTTTTATCTGGATTATATAAAATTGAGTCCGGGAGTTTATCAATTAATAAGATTCCATTTGGAAACATCAACCCATACTTATTGAGATCGACGATTGGTGATTGTTTAATGGATGAATTACTCTTTGAAGGAACTTTATTAGAGAACATAACGATGGGTAGAGAAAAAGCTACCTTCGAAAATGTTCAATGGGCTTTTAATTGTGTTGGATTAACTTCCTTTGCTCAATCTCTTCCTTTAGGTTTTGACACTCAAGTTAAGCCAGAAGGAAAACAATTTTCGAAAGGAATAATCGAAAAATTAATTCTAGCAAGAAGTATAGCGGACAAACCTAAACTCTTATTAATTAAAGATTTATTCACCTCTCTATCTGATACAGAAAGGGAAAATATATTTAATTTTTTAGTTAAAAAAGATAACCCATGGACACTGGTTATCATATCTAGAGATCCATTTGTTAAAAACATAGTTGACAAAACTATTTTGATTGAAAACTCCACTATTCATGAATTAAATTAGATAACGATGTTAAATATTTCTAATAATAAAATTTCTAAAAAAATACTTGAAAAGCGCTACTCTACTGTTGAAATGGTAGAAGCTAAAATATCAAGTAGAGTTTTTCGGCGTGGGATTTACGCTATTTTAATTAGTGGGTTTGTAACACTATTACTTCCGTGGACGCAAAACATCCGTTCGAATGGCTATGTTTCAGTTTTAAAACCAAATCAAAAACCTCAAACTATCAATTCTATTATCGGAGGAAGAATCGAGAAATGGTATACTAAAGAAGGAGATTATGTGAAAGTTGGTGATACTATTTTACAAATTTCAGAAATTATGGACAAATACTTCGATACCGATTTATTAAAAAGGACAAAAGAACAGATTGAATTTAAAAAACAAAGTGTAAAAACTTATAGTAATAAGATAAGTGTTCAAGAGCGTCAAATATCATCACTAAATAATCAGTTAAACCAAAAGCTTAATCAAGCTTCAAATAAATTAATTCAAGCTGCATTAAAGGTACAGATTGATAGTAACGCCTATGCAGCAGCAGGTACAGATAATGAAATTGCAATTGTCCAATTAAAACGTACAGACAGTCTCTATAAAAGTGGGCTAAAGTCATTAACTGATTTTGAAAAGAAAAAGCTAAACCAACAAAAGGTAAAAGCTAAATTTTTAGCCTTTAAAAATAAGTGGCTAACAGCTCAAAACAACATGATGAATTCAAAGATTGAAATTGAACAAATTAAATCTAAATTCAACTTAGACTTGAATGAACTACAATCAAAGATGCTCTCTACTGTTTCACAAAAGTTAGATACTGAGAATAGCTTAATTAAACTTGAAAACCAATATGTGAATTATCAAATTAGAAATGGTTTCTATTTTATAACTGCACCGATAAATGGATACATTACAAAAACCAAAGTAAATGGTATTGGAGAAACAATTAAAGCAGGACAACAAATTTTAACGATGATGCCTAACGAATATCAAATGGCAGTAGAAACCTATATCGACCCTATTGATTTACCGTTAGTAAGTAAAAATGAAAATGTTAGAATTCAATTTGACGGTTGGCCTGCAATTGTTTTTTCTGGATGGCCAAACGCAAGTCATGGAACATACGATGGAAAGATATATGCGATTGATCAGTTTATAAGTTCAAATGGAAAGTATAGAGTTTTAATTGCACCAGACACTACGAAGTATGTTTGGCCTAAAGCTCTAAGAGTAGGCGCAGGAGCTTCTTCCATGATCTTGCTAAATGATGTGTCTATATTTTATGAACTTTGGAGAAATATTAATGGCTTCCCTCCTGATTTTTATTCTACAGCTGAACAAAAAGAATTAAAGAATAAAAAATGATGAAAATAATCTCAATCATATCATTAATACTCTTTTCTCAAGTAGGCATAGGTCAAGATTCTGTTTTGGCTTTTGATGAGTTTTTGAGTAAAGTTGTTAACCACCACCCTTTATCTTTATCAGCTTCGTATAAAGTTAAAATTGGAGACGGAAAACTATTAAAAGCAAGGGGTAGTTTTGACCCTAAGTTAAGTAGTAATCTAACGCAAAAAAGATATAGAAACAAGGATTACTTTACAACTTTAGATGCTGGGTTTAAAATACCTACTTGGTATGGGATAAACATTCAAGGAGGTTATGAAAATACTAAAGGACTTTATCTAAATCCAGAAAGTAATACGCCCAATAATGGACTATGGAATTTAGGAGGGAGTATTAATTTAGGAAAAGGACTTTTGATTGATCAAAGAAGAGCTATTTTAAAAGAAGCAAAGTTAATTTCCGAAAACTCCATTTTAGAGCAAAAACTAGTAATTAACCAATTAATGCTAGAAGCAAGTGTGAACTATTGGAATTGGTTTAAAGCTTACAATAACCAATTGATTTATAAAAAGGCGTTAACTGTTGCTGAGGAGAGGTTTAAAAACATAAAAACTTCCGCTGAATTTGGAGATAAACCATTTGTTGATACTTTAAAAAGTTTTATTACTTTACAAGAACGAAAATTAAGCCTAGAACAAAGCAGCCTTTTTTTACAAAACAAACAACGATCATTAGAGGTTTATCTATGGCATGAAGGCACTATTCCTTTACAAATTGATGGATTAAACCCTGCTATTTATGAGGGAATTACTTTCCCGCAACCTCAAAAAGAAATGTCTGCACAAATTGATAATTGGACTGCTTCTCACCCAGAAATTCTATTAATAAAAAACAATTTGGAAATTTCTAGAATTGATTTAAAGTTGAAAAGAGAAAATATAAAGCCTACGGTTCAAATAAGATACAATAGCCTAAGTCCTGAAATTGAAGATATTAACTTTAATAATTATGATATAGATAATTACAAATGGGGCGCAAAAGTCTCTATCCCTCTATTTCTAAGAAAAGAAAGAGGTGAACTAAGAATCAGTAACTACAAACTAAAAGACTTAGAAGCAAAAACTAGTTTAAAGATTGAAAAAACTAAGTTTGAAATTGAAAAAAGTTTAAATAACTGGGAAAGTTTTAACAATCAAATAAAACTTCAAATAAAAAATTTAAACGCTTATAAAGAACTATATCTTGCTGAAAAAAAATTATTTAAACTAGGAGAAAGCTCTTTGTTTTTACTAAACTTTAGAGACAATGAGAGAATAGATGCTCAAATAAAATACATCAAAGTTTTAACAGATGGTTTAATGGAAAAGGCTGTTTTTGATTATCAAACCTTTAGATATTAGTATGTATAAAACAAATACTGGCTACAAGACAAAATCACATTTAGAATTTATAAACGGAAAATTAAAAGACAATTATGGTGTTTTTTTTATGTGCTAAGATTATTAATTGTTAGAGCGTTAAAAACTTTAAGAACTATTAACAATATCTTCTCAATTGAATAGTTATCTTTGCGCCACAAATTTTTAGTTAATGAAAGTTACAACCAAGAAGTACGAATTACAAAAGAAAAAGTATATTTCCATTGCTACAAAGGCTTTGCTAAAAAAGGAATGGCTTTACGGAGTTCCTTGTGCTGTTCTTTTAATTTTGAGTTTCATATTTCATAGTTGGTTTTGGACACTTTTTTTAGTTGGGTTGTTAGTACCTGCACTATACATCGGTTTCTGGATGATTCAATTTGCAGGTTTTACTCAACATGAAATGGGGAAAATGTTTTTTTACAAAATGAACTATGAAATTGATGGAAAGCAATTCCTATTAAAAATTGATGCAAAGCATGGTATGCCAGTTGAATGGAAAAGCTTTAAAAATGCCTATAAAATTAAAGATGGATACGTATTAACAATGAGTAAAGCTCAATTCATATTTTTACCGTTTTCTGTATTCAAAAAAGAAGGTGACAGAAGACTTACCGAAACAATATTAAAAAGAAAAAATCTACTGTAATGAAAATTAAATTTTTACCAATCATCGCATTGTCAATCGGTTTAGCTAGCTGTGGAAACGCAACTGAAGAATCAAATATTGAAGAAAATAACGAGGACGTTGTATCTAATGAATCGACTGATTTTAAATCGAATAAAATATCTGAAAACACTACAGCTGATTTAGATGTTGTATCGTTTGTACACGGTGTGTCATTTGCGAGTCAATTAAAGCAACAACAATTAACATTCTTAAACCCTGATGACTTAATAAAATCATTTGCGGATTATAGAGTAAATGGATTGGGTGACTTTAATCCAAAAACAGCGGTTACAAAATTAAGAGAAATCGCTGGTCGAACTGAAAATTTTAAAACTGTTGCTGGTGAGGATCTATTAAAAGTTCAAAACATTTTCTCAAAGTTATTCTTCTCTGACATCAAAACTTCTCCTCTTGCAAATCATATGAATTCTTCAAAATTTGAAGAAGGAATGTTAGACTTTTGGACAAACGAAACAATGCCTTCTGAAGATTCTATTAAAGTTTATTCTGAATTCGTTTCAAACATCCAATCAAAAGAAGGAAGAGTCTTTTTAGCGGAAAACGGAAAAAAAGAAGGAATCATTACCACTGCCTCAGGATTACAATATGAAATCATTACTGAAGGATCTGGTGCGAAACCAACTGATACAAGCACTGTAATAGCTCATTATGAAGGTTCTTTATTGAACGGTAATGTTTTTGATTCATCATACAAAAGAGGTGAACCATCTGAATTCCCTTTAAACAGAGTTATTCCAGGTTGGACAGAAGGGTTACAATTAATGTCACCAGGCTCAAAGTTTAAATTTTACATTCCTTTTGAATTAGGATACGGTGAAAGAGGTGCAGGTCAAGACATTCCACCTTTTGCAGCGTTAATTTTTGTTGTAGAATTGGTTGGGGTAAAGTAATTAATTTATCACAAATTTAAAGCCCGTCGTTTAATTAATGGCGGGCTTTTTTATTAGGAATAATTTTAGAAGTTCTACTGAAATTAATTTCTTCAGAACCTTAGAGTTTCTGTCTGAATTTTTTCGGAAAAATGTAAATCATGAGTCGAACAAAAAATCAAACAAGACGATTTTAATTCATTCAATATTTCTGATAAATTAAGCTTGCTTTTTATATCGAGGTAAACAGTTGGCTCATCCAAAAATAAAATAGTTGGTTTTTTAAGTAATTGTCTAATTAAACAAAGTTTTCTGAATTGTCCATCACTAATTTCATCTAAGAAACAATTAAAAGCTAAGGTCAAATTAAACTTTGATAACCAAAACTCTTTTTCTTCATGACTTGAGTCTAAGCCAAAACTTAAGAAATCCATAACTGACAAGTATGTTCCTTTAGAAATACTTGAATCAACCCAACCAATAATAGCATCTTCTCGAAAGACCTCACCCGAAACAGGATTATGTAAACCAGACAACGTTTTTAAAAATGTTGACTTCCCTACTCCATTGTCTCCAAGTAAAACAACAACAGAACCTATTTTCCACTCTTTAGTCAAGGATTTCTTAAATAAAGGCAACTCATTATATCCAATATGTAGCTTATTAACCTTTAACAAAACTCATTTTTTTAAAGATGAAATATATAATTACAGGAACACCTAATACACTTAACACCGCATTTATAGGCAATAACATTCCGCCAAAAGCACCTCTTGATATCAAATCAGCTAGCAAGACAAGGATTGCTCCTAAAAATAAACTTAGTGGTAAAAGCCGATTAATATCTGATGTTTTTAAAATTAATTTTAAAACATTTGGAACAACAATTCCTACAAATGCAATTGGACCAACAACGCTTGTTATAGCACCAATCCAAACACCAAAAACAATTAATAATAATCTCTTGTTAAAACCAATTGATTTATTCGAAACGAGTTTTAACTCTTGTTCTCCCAAATTATAAACGTTTAACCAATTAGCTTGTTTTTTGAGAATGATAACTCCTAAAATTGAAATTAAAGCAAGTCCAATAATAGATTCTAAGTGCCCTTTATTCAAACTACCCATTCCCCAAAAAATATAGTTTTTCATTCCTGTCGAATCACTTAGTTGTAATAGTACTTCCAACACAGCATAACTTCCGTAACTCAACAATAAACCAACAATTAAAACAAAAGTTAAGTTAAAGGATTTTCCAGCTATTGAAATTAACAATAACAAAAAAGAAATAGCTCCTAAAATAGCAAACACACCTAAACCTAAAGTTGAGAATTGCACTGCGAATCCCGGTATTAAATAATATATACCTACCCCTAAACTAGCTCCTGAATTAACACCTAAAGTAGTTGGGCCTGCTAATGGGTTTTTAAAAATGGTTTGAATTCCTAAACCTGATAGTGCGCTTGCTACACCTACTATAATGCCCAAAACTGTTCTGTTTATTCGAGTAACCAAAATATCATTTGCTATGGAATTTGAGTTTTCAATTGCATCAAGTATTGAAATTTCAACAGAGCCTAACATTAGCTCAATTAAAACAAGAGCAATCAAGAGCAAAATTAATATGTAACTCAATTTATTTTTCAAGATTTATGATTTTAAAAAACTCTCCTTCTTCTTTTGTTTTTACTACTTTGTTTAAATCTTTAATTATTTCACCAGGCATTAAAATACTTTTCTGAAAAAATTCGCTTTGATGAGTATTACAGTAAATTATTTGCAAATTACTCTTTGACAACCTTCTAGACTCTATTAATCGATCACTCAGCCCTTCTTCCATTTTTTCCCAATCAAAAAACAATAAATAATCTACGTTATTTATTGCTACAAGCGCTTCTTCTTGAGATAAAACTACACTAGTTTTTCTTCTGTCTACGCAGTTCATTTGTAACCCTGCATCTTTAACCAAATTCACCAAATAAGTTTCGCAGCCAGGTTGATACCAAACACCTCCAAAATTATTTAATTGTCCAATCGAATAATTTAAAAATTTTGGTTTCACATAGGATTTTACTATTGAATCAAATATTGATTTAGACTTAGCCCTTTCTCTAAAAACAGCCCCAAATAATTTAATAACAGAAGCCTTACTAAGTGGGCTTGATTCATTAAAATCATCAACAATAAACTTGGCAGCCCGTATCGATTCTAAAGCTTCTAATTGATAAGAATTACAAATTATCAAATCAGGATTTAGACTAATAATTTGCTCAATATCAATTTCACTTCCTTCACCTACAGACATAATAGAATCAGAAATATTACCAATTCTACTTTTATTAAACAAGCCCACCACTTTATTTTCTGCACCTAACTTCTCGACGTAAGCGTAAAATGGTGTGGATAACAAAACAACTTTCCTAAAGGAAGATAACCGTAGTGATGATAAAGTTTCATGATTCAAAGTATAAGTAAAAACGGAATCTTTTTTAACTTCAAATAAATCAGATTCGAAATTCGAGACTGCATTTAAAATTTTCCTTTTGGGTGACTGAGAGCAACTCAATAAAAAACTAAGAACAATTAAAAAGCCCCATTTAAACATAGGGCTAAATTAGTTATTTTTAATTATTTATGCTTTATTTAAAGTCATTAACAACACCCTCCCCCATCATAAAAAAATGTAGAATCTGATATATTAATATCGTCTCGCTTCAACTCAACCAAAGCTTCTGCAGTTTTATCACAAATGGATAATGGTTGATTTAATAATAAAGTGTGTCCTTTTGTATCATCAAAGAACTCTTCTGATCCGTAATAGATAGCCGATTTTCCGGTAAATACACAAGGACCATCTTCTGGCATTGGATCTTTAATTGCGCAAACCTCTACGCTTTCGATAAAAATTAATTCGTTTGTATTATAATGTTCTGGAGACAAAACTCGATAAGGTCTTTTAGCTCTGATTTCTACAGTCCCAAACCCAACATCAGTAATCATTTTAATATATTCCTTAAGCGGTAAAGATCCGGAAAGACAAAGGGCTCTTAAAGTTTCATCAACTTTTAATTGCTCAGGCATTTTCTCAGCAACAGGGTCACTCAGAACTAATCGCCCGTGTGGCTTTAAAACCCTATACATTTCTTTTAAGGCCTTTTTTAAGTCAGCATGAGAAAATATATTAAACAAACAGTTTTGAGCTGCAACGTCAATAGAATTATCTTCAACAGGAAGGCATAACGCATCTCCTTTTCTAACATTAATAAAACTTTTATCAAACCATGCGTTTTCCTTTTCAGCATCCTGCATATTCTCATTACATGCATTAATCATTTCATCAACTACATCCAATCCGATAACACCACCTTTTCTTCTACTGAAATAAGAAAACTGAAGCAATTCCATTCCACCGCCAACTCCAACGTATAGAATAGTTGGGTTATTTATTAAATCTCGAGGATGAACTGTGCTTCCACATCCGTAATTCATCTGAAGCATCTTAGTTGGAATACTCAACTCTGGTAATTGCCAAACTGGTGTAGTTGTACAACACAATCCAACATCAGGAGTTAACGCTGCCTCTTTGTAAACATTCTTGGTAGTTTCTAAATATGTTTTCATCTCTAAAATCGATAATCTTTAGGCAAATCGTTAATATAATCTATATCCGATAAAACCTCTAATAATTTATAACTTATACCATTTACAGTAAGCACCATTTGAGTTTTATTTAGCAAATTAGACTTACTCCATGGCATTTTATCAAATATTTGGCAATGTATTTTTTTTTGACCCAATAGGTAATAGCCTCCATCTTTAGCGGGACCTATTACAACATCGTTCTCAGCTAAACTTTCAAATGCACTGTTAATATGAGCTTCAGTTATTTGAAAACAATCACTTCCTATTAAACAAACTTCCTGATATCCGTCTAGTATAACTTGATTTATTGCGTCAGACATTTTAGCTCCTAAATCCCCCTCTGCCTGAACTCTATTCTCAAAAATATTTTTATTCCATAAATTATGATTTATTAAAGTCGGAAAATGGAAAACAAATACTTTATCAGCTAATGTTTTTAGTGAAAAATTTTTTGTGTGGGCTAGCAAGTCTTTGTAAATAGCTAACGCTTTTTGGTCACCAATATCTTTTGCTAATCGGGTTTTAACTTTTCCTAAATCTGGATTTTTAATAAAAATTATTAGTGCTCTCATTAATTAAGTGAACCTTGGCAACTTGAACCTGCTCCGGCAGTACAACCGAAACAATGGTTTCCTAGAACAATTTTTCTATTGAGTAATATATCATTATCAAAGTCTGAAATGTTTCCAATGGAATTACTAATCTTTAACTGCAGCATTTGATTGAAATCACAATCATAAAGATTCCCTTCCCAATCAACGGATAGGGTGTTAATACACATAATATTCTTTAAAGTTTCAGGGTTGAAGTTATCATGTAATTTTTTCATGTAATCTTCATATCTACCAAGAACTAATAAATAATCCAAAAATCTAGAAACAGGCAAATTGGTTATGGTAAACAAACTGTTGAATTCAATATCAAACTCTTTTTTTAACTCTCTTTTGTAATCTAATTCTAATGCGGATTGGTTTGGGGGTAAACCAGGTCCTCCTGGATTAAAAACTAAATTCAGTTCTAAACCTGAATCTTCTTTCCCGTACCCTAACCCATTAAGTACTTTTAAGGCCTGCAATGATTTATTAAAAGTTCCTTTTCCTCTTTGCTTATCTGTATTATCCTCAGTGTAACAAGGTAATGATGCAATCACAACTACTTTGTTGTCTTTTAAAAACTGAGGGAATTTTTTATATTTTTTATTTGAAACTAAAATTGTTAAATTACTTCTAACAATTGTCCTAATATTTCTTTTAGATAACTCTTCAACAAACCAAATAAAGTGAGGATTCATTTCTGGTGCACCACCAGTTAAATCAACCGTATTAACAGTTGATTTATCGATAGCTAAAAGGCAAGCGTGCAAAACAGACTTTGTCATTATCTCTTTTCGATCTGGGCCAGCATCAACGTGACAATGCTCACAGGTCATATTACACATATACCCTAAGTTTATCTGAAGAATCTCAAGTTTATCGGGTGTCAAATGTTTGAATTGACTCGTTGCTAATTTTTGAACAAAAGAGTCAACTCCAGGTATACTTCTAGCTAAAAAAGAAACTTGTCTCTTGGATTCTGCAAGTGGACTTTTTCTATTTTTTAAAGACTTTAATTTTGCCATTTATTTCCCTTATTTGTTATTTAAGCTCCAGTTGTATTCTAAATAATCAATATTGGCATTTGAATTTATTGAAGTGTCTGAATATTTATTCAAATACCTAATCAGATCACCCGCGCTTGTAAAATCACTTTTAAACCAATTAAATAATTTAGATATTTTTATTGAATTTGCTTCTATTAAATTTCGATTTGTATCATTAACAAACGTTTTAGCTTGATTGTTTAATTGATCTTTTAGCCTGATAGCTGAATAAGCTGCATTTAATAGTTTAGGACAAGAATAAGATGCGCAAACAATAGCGAAGTGAATTTCGGGAGTTCCCATTTTTCTTAATATATCATGTTCTACAGTGTTTAAGTCGTACTCCAATCCACCAATTTTAAAAAATTTAGTTTTCCATGGTGAAGAAATATCACGTATGCTTTTTACAGGCCAATTGTTATTAATTAACTTAATAGTGAAGGCATTATAAGCGTTTATCCAAAATGCTATTTTTTCATCTTTACTCCAATTTGAGTTTATGGGTTGGGAGTCAGAAATCAACTTTAGATAAGCTTCGAAATTTAAATTAGACTGAAATCCTTGATAATTAACTTTACCACTTGAAGAAACGTATTTAATTAAAAGCTTATCAAACAATAAATGGTCCACCTTCTCCGCATTATCTACCAATGAAATTTTTGGCATTAAAACAGAAGTTAGTCCAAACACAATAAGAGTGAATAATAATGGAAGACTTGTTAACTTTTTCATGGCACAGTAATTAAACAAATTAAAGATAATCAAACTGAAATTCCTGTCACGAATTAGACATTAACGATTTATGACAAACTCTAGCTCTTATTTCAAAACTAGTTTTATTATTTGTTTTGATGTAAACCATACTACTAACATTTAGTCAACAAATCTTGAAAAAAAAATCTAAAGAAGAGATGAATTATATTGAAATGCCTTTACCAATTTAACATTTGAAATTTAAAGGATTAAGACACTAAAATATATGATGAAATAACTTTTGATTAGAATGTCTTTATTTTGTTAAATCGTAACTCAGACGATAATTTCCGAAATATATAATTATTCCAGAAAGATAATTCCCCGTAAAAATAATAATCTTAAACTTTTAAAACCTTTCAGGTTCTCAGTAAAGGTTATTTTTAATGCAATTGATATTTAAACTACTTTGAAGATATATTAATTCTAGACTATTTGATTCTTCTTTTTGAAATCATTCTATTAAACTTTTTCATGAACTGTAGTCATAAACTTAAGCCTGAAACAACAAAATCACAAAAAGATATATAAACAAGAAAGCCCCAGTAAAAACTGAGGCTTTATCTTGGGCGAAGTACCGGATTCGAACCGGCGACCCTCGGTACCACAAACCGATGCTCTAACCAACTGAGCTAACCTCGCCATAATCACTGCAAAGATAGTAAAAAAACTTAATTTCAAACAAATTTACTGCAATACTTATCCTTAACTTTAATGTTATGAAGAAAAACCCAAAACATACGTTGAAAATTGGTGGGATGACTTGTACTAATTGTTCTTTCTCTGTAGAACGCGCAATTAAAAAGTTAGGTGGTCAAGAAATCAACGTTAATTTTAGCACTGGAGAAGCTTCTTTTACTGGAGATATTGATATTAAGAAAGTTAAGTCATCAATAAGTCTTAGCGGGTTCACGATTATAAAAGATGAGAATGAAAAAAATATTTCAAATGTTAAATACGTATTCTTAGTATCCTGTATTTTCACAATTCCTTTAATGCTGCATATGGTTGTAGAAAAAGAATCTATATTAAATAACCCTATTTTACAATTAGTCCTAACGCTTCCTGTCATCCTATCTGGTGGAATCTATTTTTTAAAAAGTGCATATTTTGGAATTAAAACAAGAGTTCTTAACATGAACGTTTTAGTTTCGATGGGATTCTTATCTGCTTTTTTTTACAGTCTATATGGTGCGTTTGTAATCAAAGTAAATATTCATGATTACCTGTTTTTTGAAACCACTGCAGCAATTATCACTTTAGTGCTTTTGGGGAATTTACTGGAAGAAAATGCCATAAAAAAAACAACCTCTGCCCTTTCTGATCTAGAAGAACTTCGTCCTAGAATAGCTAGGCGTGTTTCAAACGGGAAACAAATAGAAAGAGTTAATGTTGAAGAATTAAAAGTTGATGATTTTATCCGAATAAATAATGGAGATAAGCTTCCTGTGGACGGAATCATAGCCTCTGGTAAACTAGAATTAGATGAGAAATTAATTACAGGAGAAAGTATTCCTGTTTTTAAAAATACATTAACGGATGTCGTTAGTGGTACTACTGTAATTTCTGGGTCAGCTTTAGTTAGAGTTACAAAAGGATTTGGTGAATCTACAATAGATAAAATTATTGACCTTGTAAAAAATGCCCAAATACAAAAGCCGAAAATTCAAAAACTTGGTGATAAAATTAGCGCTATTTTTGTACCTACTGTTATTGGGGCATCATTCTTAGCTTTCTTTCTAAATATATTTGTGTTCGAATACAGTTTACAAACTGCAATAATGAATTCAATCGCAGTTCTTGTTATAAGTTGTCCGTGCGCAATGGGCCTTGCTGCTCCAACAGCAATAATGGTCGGTATTGGTAAATTAGCTAAAAATGGAGTCCTAATAAAAGGAGGTGCAACATTAGAGAAATTAGCAAGTGCCGATTTAATTGTTTTTGATAAAACAGGTACACTCACAACAGGAGAATTTATTCTTAATAAATTAAATTGCTACAAAGAGTCAGAAGAGAAAATCAAGCAAGTCATACTATCACTTGAACAACAGAGTAATCATCCTATTGCAGAGTCGCTTGTGAAGGCATTAAATAAAAAAGTTGGTCCTATTTATTTACAAGATGTAATTGAGATTAGAGGAAAAGGAATTAAAGGTACTGATACTGAAGGAAATTTATATCAACTTGTATCTAATCAATATTCTAAAACGTTGACATCTCGAGAACTTACTTCAGATTTAGTTTTATTTAACGGCACATCTGTGGTTGCAGAACTATGGATTAAAGATCAAGCAAAAATTGATGCTGAAGAGACTATTAGTTGGCTTAAATCAAATGGATATAGAACAATGTTATTATCTGGCGATAGAAGAAAAAACTGTGATGAAATAGCCAGAGAATTATATTTAGACGATTTCTATTATGAAAAATCACCTGAAGAAAAATTAAAAATAATTGAAAAACTAAATAAAAATCATAATGTAATTATGGTTGGTGATGGAATAAATGATGCTCCCTCTTTAGCACTAGCTCATGTTGGAGTTTCATTTGGTTCGGCAACAGATATTGCGATTAATAGTTCTGAAGTTATTTTAGTCGATAAAGAATTAGACTCCTTGAAAACAGCTTTACTTGTTGGAAAACAAACGTATCGAACTATTCAACAAAACTTCTTTTGGGCTTTCTTTTACAATATTATAGCTATTCCAATCGCAGCTTTAGGATTTTTAAAACCTATGATTGCAGCTTTGGCAATGGCATTTTCGGATGTTGTGGTAATTGGAAATTCACTACTACTAAAAATAAAAAGAAACTAATACCTTTTGTTTAGTCTCATTTCTTACAACGCTTTGGAAAGTTAAAATTCTTATGAGCCATTTCCATCTCTAACTCTAAATACGCAAAACTTGTGCTGTAATATTCATACACATCATCCAAAGCTATCTGCTTTAATTTTAAATAAAAATACTGAGAGCAAATATATAAGTGGTAAACAATCAGAAATTCACGTTTAATTTCACTAACATTAATCCAAGTTAAATTTCTATAAAGGCATAGAAACCAAAACTATACCTTGATCCTAAAGCATAGATATTTATTAAATAAAAACATATTGCTAATTGTAATCTAGAGATCACTACATAATCATTCGAAATCACAAAATAACAGAAACAAAAAAAGCCTCTTTCGAAGCTTTTTTGTTTTAAAATTGTTTTTCTATAGCCCTAAAAGATCTGACATACCATAGAATCCAGACTTTCCATTCATAAACTCTGATGCTAAAACGGCACCTAAGGCAAATCCCTTACGATTATGAGCAGTATGTTTTATATAAATTTCATCTATTTCATTCTCGTAAGTAACAACGTGGGTTCCTGGGACCTTGTCGATTCTTTTAGAGATAATCCCTAATTTATCAACAGATTCTGTTGGCTCATTTACCCAAGATTTCTTAGTTAAGTTTTTCTCAAAAATACCTTCAGCAAGTGTAATAGCAGTTCCACTTGGAGCGTCTAACTTTTCGGTATGATGAATCTCTTCCATCTCAACCTTGTAGCCATCATGCGGACTCATAAGTTCTGCCAGTTTTTTATTTAACTCAAAAAAAACATTTACACCAACACTAAAATTAGAAGCATAAAACAATCCCGCTCCCGCTTTAGTCTGATTAACGCAATCGTCCATTTTATCCAACCATCCAGTAGTTCCTACAACTACAGGTACATTAGATTTAAAACAAAGTTGAATATTTAAATAAGCTGTATCAGGAGTACTAAACTCGATAGCAACATCAGCTTTTGATAAATTTTCTTGTGTTAAATCGTCTAAATTATCAGCTCCAATTTTTAAAACAATTTCATTACCTCTGGAAACAGCGATTTTTTCAATCTCTTTACCCATTTTCCCGTATCCTAATAATGCTATTTTCATTTTAATATAATTTGATAGTGCAAATATAAGTCACAAACTTATTCTAAGAAGAAAAAGGAGAGTTACGCTACTTTTCCCACAATCACATTACTTCTTTTTCTTTTTATTATCCTCAAAAACCTGCTTTAAAAAGTCATCTATAGCAGCAGGATCAATCCTCTTCCCTATTATTTTCCGCTCTTTATCAAGAACGAAAGCAACAGGAGTTGAATAGATATCGTAATAATCTCTAAACTTACTTAAATGCGCTGTATCCTGTACGTTAATCCAAGTATACTCATGCTCTCTTAAATAATTTAAATATCCTTCCGTCTCTTGCTCAATATTAATTGCATATACTTCTAAACTCTCTCCCTGATCTCTATATTTTTTATACAAATCCCAAAGAACTGGAGTTTGCTTTTTACAATGTCCACAGTCAGAATCCCAAAACCACATAATAACATAGTCAGCGGGAGTTTCATACAATCCGTGTCTAACTTTGTTCGTGTCCTCTAATCCAATTGGTCCATAATTCTCATTTTGATAGGTCATTTGAAGTGGCACAGCAGGCTCATTACATAAACAATATTTCAAATCTTGAACTCTTGTTTTGATCTTAGCTAACTGACCATCTTCTGTCCATGTTGCCTGTACTGGTTCAGATGTGTAGTAACTTCTAGCCATATGGTAAAATACTTTATCCCAACACATTCTTTTTTGCTTCCCACTTTCCCATTTAAAAGTTAAATAGTTAACAACGTATTTAAACACCTCTTCGTTTACTCTCGTCTTTTCAATTAAATTATCCGCATAAAAAGGAATAGAATCAAAATGCTGAGGAACCCATTTATCAAAATAACGTTGAAGCTTCCCATGAAAAACAGGTGTTCGTAGTAAACAATTACTGCTAAAGTCAATTTTATCCCAATAATGATTTAAGTAATAATAGTACTTATCTCTATCCGCATCATCACCAGTAAGATTTTTAATAGAATCGGGGAAATCAACATCTTCCTGAACTGCAAATGCTACAGCCATAGGATTTGCGGGATGATTTTTCACAAATTCCTTTTTATAAGCTTGAACTTCTTCTCCTATTTTGATCTTCTCGTCTTTCGTTAAGGTTGAATCTGACATTAACTTCCCTTTCTTTCCAGAAAACTTAAAGTAATCGTAAAGTAATTCGTTATCTGGTGAATTTTTAAAAGTAGTTTTATTTATAAAATCAATAGTATCGGAAAAAACAGAGAATTCTTGATTAGTAATTACAAACTCGAAATAAGCGTTTCGTTTTTCACGTACTATTAAATAAATTCCACAATCCAACTCTTCATCTCCTTCTATTGTGAACTTTTCTTTCCCGTTTACAACTATAGTATCTTTAATGTATTTATTATCCCCAAAGTATCTAGCAAGATAAACAATACTATCATTAAGATTCTTAATGTTAAATTTAATCTTATGTCCCTGTGCAGTAGCTCCTGCAATGGACAACAACATTATAATGATTAGAGAATATATTTTTTTCATGGTATACTTTTTTACTTTGTAAAAATAAGTGTTTTGTTTCTTTTTATTACACCTTTAACATCAATTTAACAATGACTAAATTCTTCACTGGCAATATAAATGCCAAAAAACAAAAAACCACTGGCCAAAGACCAGTGGTTTTATTATACTTTCGAAAATTAATTAAACTGCTAAAACTTCCGCAACCTTATCTGCCGCTTCTTGGAGTAATGTTACAGAATGTACACTTAATCCAGAATCTTCTATTAATTTCTTAGCTTCAATAGCGTTTGTACCTTGCAATCTAACAATAATAGGAACATTTATATCTCCAATATTGTTGTATGCATCAACAATACCTTGAGCAACTCTATCACATCTTACGATACCTCCAAAAATGTTAACTAAAAGAGCTTTAACATTTTTATCTTTCAAGATAAGTCTGAAAGCTTTTTCAACTCTTTCAGCATTAGCTGTACCTCCAACATCTAGAAAGTTAGCTGGCTCACCACCTGAAAACTTGATGATGTCCATAGTTGCCATTGCTAATCCAGCTCCGTTAACCATACAACCAACGTTTCCGTCTAATTTTACGTAATTTAATTCATCAGCTTTAGCCTCAACTTCAGTCGGATCTTCTTCAGAGATGTCTCTCATTGCTGCGTAATCCTTATGACGGTATAATGCATTCTCGTCTAATGTAACCTTAGCATCAACAGCGATAACTTTATCATCAGAAGTTTTTAATACTGGGTTAATTTCAAACATCGAAGCATCACATCCAACATAAGCGTTGTATAATGAATTAACAAATTTTGCCATCGCTTTGAAAGCAGCACCTGACAATCCTAGTTTGAAAGCAATTTTTCTTGCTTGGAATCCTTGTAAGCCTAAAGCAGGATCAATAGCTTCTTTATAAATTAATTCTGGTGTTTTTTCAGCTACAGTTTCAATGTCCATTCCACCTTCTGTAGAATATACAATAACATTCTGACCTGACTCTCTATCTAAAAGTACAGACATGTAAATCTCGGAAATTTCACTCTCTCCAGGATAATATACATCTTGTGCAATTAGTACCTTACCTACTTTTTTAGCTTTCCCGTTTGTTTGAGCAGTTTCTAAGTGTCCACCTAAAATACCGTTAACAACTTCAGGAATCTTATCAATTCCTTTCGCTAAAACTACACCGTGAGAACCCGTCTCTTCAACTGTACCTTTACCTCTACCTCCGGCATGGATTTGAGCTTTAACAACGTACCATTCAGTTCCAGTTTCTTCGGTTAGTTTTTTTGCTGCGTCAGTTGCCTGATCTGCAGAATCAATAACAACCCCTTCTTGGATTCCTACTCCGTAACTCTTTAGGATTGATTTTCCTTGATATTCGTGAAGATTCATATTTTTTTAATTTTCAAAGTGACCCAAATTTAATGTATTCTTTTCAACCTACAGAGCTATTTTTAAAAAAAAAGAGACCGTCTGAAAAAGAACAGCTTAACCTGAACTAACTTTATGACAAAATTGCCATGATAGATACTTTTAGAAAGTTCTGATTTACTATTTATTATTATTCAATTAGATGGATTTAAACGCTTTATCTATTTTTTATTTTATTATTTTTTTCAGTAGTCACTGTTTTGCAGACCATCAGTTTTGAATTCACAAAATAGATTCTCCTTTTTATTCTGTTCTCGAAAAAAATCAACCTCTAAAATTTGGTGTTATTTTTTTTTAAAAAAAATTATAACACGAAAAAAACTTCGATTACATTTATATTTTTTTTTTAAAAAAACAACAAGACTTTATGTTTTAGAACTTACTATCTAAGAAACCTAAAACTATTCTCGTTCCTTTTGTGGACTTTATCATAAGTAAATATAGGTCAAAGAACAAACGCTACATTGCTATGAAATTGTCGTTAAAAGTTCTATTAACATTAAAAATGTTAATTAATAGTGAACAAAAGTACAGTACTGACCTAGTGGATTCAAATTTTGGTTAATTAACTTTGAATTAATGTTTTCATTTTTTCAAGCAAGAAAGCCAAGGCGATATAATCACAAGGCTCAATATCAAAAAAACACTTCTGAAAATAAAGAAGCTAATGAAAGAAGGATTTCTTTTACTCAAAAAAAAATCACAAATGAAATGTACGATCGGTATGATCGAATTCCATTTAGCGACATCAAAAAGGCTGGGAGAAATAGAATTATGACCAAAGCAATAATCCTAGCTGTAATACTGAGCTTGTTGATTATTTACTTTGACAAACTTGAAGACTTACTAAGTAAACTAGAATAATGGAGAATGTAATAAACTTATTACCTGATGCAGTTGCAAATCAAATTGCAGCTGGTGAAGTAATTCAGAGACCTGCTAGTGCAGTTAAGGAATTAATGGAAAACTCTATCGACTCTGGGGCTGAAAAAATTCAGTTAATCATTAAAGATGCTGGAAAAACATTAATCCAAGTGATTGATGATGGATGTGGAATGACGGAACAAGATGCTCGAATGAGTTTTGAACGTCACGCAACATCTAAAATTAACACAGCTCAAGATTTGTTTGCGCTATGCACAAAAGGTTTTAGAGGAGAAGCATTGGCTTCGGTTTGTGCAGTTGCTCATATTGAAATGAAAACAAGGAGAGCAAAAGATGAATTGGGTTTCCATTTAATTAACGAAGGAAGTAAAATAACAAAACAAGAAGCTATTACCAATCCTATAGGGACTTCTGTTAGCGTTAAAAACTTATTTTACAACATACCTGCTAGAAGAAAATTTTTAAAATCTACATCTGTAGAAACCAGACATATTATTGATGAGTTTCAACGTGTTGCATTAATTCACCCAGAAATAGCTTTTGAATTAATTAATAACGATTCTGAGGTATATAATTTACCAAAAGGAAACTTCAGACAAAGAATTGTTTCTGTTTTCGGGAAAAGCTTTGACGAAAAATTAGTTCCAATTGAAGAAGATACTGATATTGTTGGTGTAGCTGGATTTTTTGGGAAACCAGAATTTGCAAAAAAGACAAGAGGAGAACAGTTCTTTTTTGTGAATAAACGTTTCATCAAAAACAGTTATTTAAACCATGCAATTGCTCAAGCTATGGATGATTTACTTCCTCCAAAAGCTTACCCAACATATTTTATTCAGTTGGAAATTGATCCAGCTGAAGTTGACATTAATATTCACCCAACAAAAACTGAAGTTAAGTTTGGAGATGAAAAGTCTATTTACGCAATTCTAAGAGCTGCCACAAAAAGAAGTTTGAACAGGTTTAAGGTTGCGCCTACTTTAGATTTTAATCAAGAAACTTCTTTTAATTCATACGACCCTGGGTTTAGTGGCCCTATTTCAGAGCCTAAAGTTCAAGTTGACTCAAGCTTCAATCCATTTGAAGAACCAAAAGAGGTTGAAGTAAAAAGTTGGAGCTCTGGAAATTCATTTAAAACAAGTTCGTCAAAAGGAAGTTTTGATTGGAAAAATCTTTACGAACAAGACAAAGATTTAAAAAATGAAAATTTCGATGATTTGTTGGGCGATATAGAATTTGAAGAAGAGCATGAACAACCTAAATTAATTAAGGAAGATAACAATGAGTTTACTTTTGTAAAACAAGTTTACAATCAATATATTCAAACATTTTACAAAGGAAGCTTAATTTTCATTGATCAAAAAAGAGCACATGAAAGGGTTTTATATGAATACTTTCAAGCTGCATTAAAAGATCAAAAGAAATCATCTCAACAGTTATTATTTCCAGAATCTATTTCCTTACAAGCGGCAGATGCTGAATTACTTAAAAGTGTTTTACCGGAGTTGCAACAAATGGGTATTGATATTAATGAATTCGGACCGACTGATTTTGTTGTAAACGGACTGCCTTCTGATCTTCATGAATTAAATGCGAAACAGTTGATTGAGCAGTTGATTGAGCAGTTTAAATTAAATTGTGACGAGGTTAAAATTGATAAACGAGAAGCTCTAACGAAAAGTATGAGTAGAAACATTGCTATCAAAAAAGGGCAGAAATTAGAAGTTGAAGAAATGTCGGAGTTGGTAAATCAATTATTCGATTGCGAATCACCGTTTATCAACCCATATGGTAAAACAACATTTTTTAACTTTACGTTCGAAGAAATAAGTGATAAATTAGATAAATGATCAATTTTCAAAACATACCACCTGTTACGAAGAATTTAATTATTCTAAACGTAGTTGTTTTTGCTTTGCAAAATTTCATACCTGATTTCACCTTCAATTTTGCATTACATTTTTTTAAATCTCCAGACTTTCAACCTTATCAATTAATAACGCATATGTTTATGCATGGAGGTTTTACGCACCTCTTATTTAATATGTTTGGTGTTTATATGTTTGGAAGTGCCATTGAATCAAGATTAGGCGACAAAAAATTCTTACTGTTTTATCTTATTACAGGATTTGGAGCCGTCGTACTTCATATGGGATCACAAATGCTGGAAAACCATGAAATGGCAAACCAGCTTAGCGTTTGGTACGCAGAAGCAAGAATATCTGATCAACAACTATCTAACGGATATTATAACACCTTTAATATTACTGTTGGAGCCTCAGGAGCTCTTTTTGGATTACTAACAGCATTTGGATTACTTTTTCCAAATCAACAGATTTTTCTCATGTTTATTCCCGTACCAATAAAAGCAAAATATTTTGTTTTACTTTATGCTGGATATGAATTATTCCAAGGTCTCCAAGGTTCATCTGGAGATAACATTGCACACTTTGCACACTTAGGAGGGGCATTGTTTGGCTTGTTAATTATTAAAGAATGGAAAAAAAAGAACCTGATTTAAATGAAAGATATAATTCAAGATATTAAACAACATTTTAAAAATGGTGATATAATCACAAGAATTATCTACACCAATGCAGCTGTTTTTTTGGGGATATCAGTTTTAGGCATTCTGTTTAGCCTTATTAGCGGAAATAACTTCGGCTCAACAAAAAATGTCCTTTTGGACTGGATAGCCTTACCTACAAATAACATTACAAGCCTACTCATTAAACCGTATACATTTATCAGCCATATGTTTTTACATGTTGATTTTTTTCACATGCTATTTAACATGGTTTTACTTTATTTTCTTGGTAAATTATTCTTAAATTATTTTAGCCAAAAACAATTATTCGGGCTTTATATCCTAGGTGGTTTATTAGGTGCTTTAGCCTTAGTTTTAACAACAACACTTTCTCCTTTTTTTAAAGACTCTGGTATAGCTTACGGAGCCTCAGCGGCCGTAATGGCTATTGCAATTGGAATCACATCTTATACTCCAAATACAAAAGTGATGATTTTTGGAATGTTCCCTGTGAAACTAATGTGGATTGGAATTGCTTATGTCGGATCCGATTTAGTTTCTTTTTACGATTCCAATACAGGAGGACATATTGCTCATCTTGCAGGTGCTGGAGTTGGTTATTGGTTTTCAGCGTCATTCAAACAAGGAAATGATATAACGAAGGGAGTGAGTAAAGCAATTACTAAACTTTCAAATTTGTTTTACTCAAAGCCTAAAATGAAGGTGGTATATAATCAGGAGAAAGTAAAAAAGATGTCTGATGATCAATACAACACACATAAAAAAGCTACTCAAAATGAAATTGATGCTATTTTAGATAAAATATCAAGCAGTGGGTATAGCTCATTATCAAAGCGTGAAAAAGATATTTTATTTCAACATTCAAACAAAAAGTAATTTGAAAAAGTATCTTAAATACGCTCCATTTTACTTGTTGTCTATCTTGCCCTTTTGGTTTATTTACGGCTTTGCTTCTTTTGCTTTTTTCATTCTTTATAATGTTGCCGGTTATAGGAAAGAGGTAATTAATCAGAACTTAAAGAATTCATTCCCTGAAAAAAGTGAGCAAGAAATAAAAAAAATATCCAAAAAATTTTATCATCATTTTTGTGAAACATTTTTGGAAGCGGTTAAGTTTTTAACCATTTCCAAAAAGGCGATTGTTAAACGTTATAAATTCAAGAATTTAGATTTATTAGAGGATTTATACAGCCAAAAACAAAGCGCCATACTTTATGCAGCACATTTTGGAAACTGGGAATGGATGTGCGCTCTCCCACTTAGTTCTGATTATAAACTAATTTCATTTTACCAGGAACAATCAAACAATTACTTTAACGACTTCATGCTTTTATTGCGAGAGCGCTTTGGGAATCAATGCATCGAATCGAAATCTGGCTTTAAGGAAATAATTAAAAACTCTCGTGCAGGAAACATCACTTTAACGTATGTAATTGGAGATCAATCTCCAATGAGCAAAAGCACAATGCATTGGATCAACTTTTTAAACCAGGACACAGCTTTTCTTATCGGATCTGATAGAATGGCGAAAAAATGCAATCAATTGCTCATTTACCCGCATGTTACTAAACCTAAAAAAGGGTTTTATGAAATAGAATTCAAACTTATCCCTACAGAAGATGAGGACAAATCCGCTATTGAGCATTACGCTTCGTTTTTAGAAGGAAACATAAAAGCCCAACCAGAATTATGGCTTTGGTCACATAAGCGTTGGAAGAGGAAAAGAAACGCTTAATTTATTCAGCTGATATTTTACTTTTCAAAACCTCAATTGCCTTATCTTGTTTTTTAGGAAGACTTTCCAAAGTATAAAGGAAAGTGTTTATAAACTTATCTTTTTCAGCGACCTTTTTAAGTAAATCAAAATACTGAGCGAAATATTTGTTTTTAAGAAGGTAAGCATTGTTAACAGGGTAAATAAATCGCTGCTGTATAAATGAGCCGCTATCCTTAAAATCATTAAACAATTTATTTTCTAATCTTCTATATAGCTTTTCGTTTAAATTTTCGTCAGCGCTAATTCTTAAAATCGTTTTATTTATTACCTCGTAAGATTTCTCTAAAATGTTATTTAGTTTCTTTACTTTTTTAAGGTCAACCGTGTGGTTTATTTCTGCAAAAAACTGAGCTCCAAAAGTTCCAAAAACTTCACACGCACCTTCTTCCAAAAATAAATTCATTTTACTTTTTTTGAAATGCTGATGAGCTGCTTCGTGAAAAATTAACAAAGCAACACTCTCATTGTCATAAGCTAATAAAGAATTTGTTACTGTAAAATCATGCGCTCCATCCCTGGTGTAAAGTAAAGTGTGATATCCTTTACCTAAATAATGCTTTTGGTTTTTAATCGCCATTTCCTTATTCGGACCGAAATATAAATAATCTTTAATTCCTTTTGGAGATTTTACTTGATGAGCTTCAGAAACGTATAAATAATAATGAGGAGACTCATCTGTTGACCATTTAGAAAAGAAATCATTTTTAAAATTTAGCTCCATATGCTCTTGAGCATAAACCTTTAAAGATCCTATTAAGTTTAGCTTTTGATTTGTCAAACTATCTTTACCAAAGGTTATTTTTGGTATCAAGCTTAACCCAACACTCGCCAAAAAAGACTTAAATAAAAACTCCTTTCGATTCATAATTGCAAATTAATAAATATTTCAAAATATCTTAGTAAAATGATCGAAGCCACTAAAAACAAATCTAGTGCCGTTTTAATTGCTTTATGCGGTGCACTTTTGTTTTCAAGTAAAGCTGTGTTAATTAAATTCGCTTATCAATATGATGTCGATAAATTATCATTGCTTGTTTTAAGGATGGGATTTGCTCTACCCTTTTACTTATTCTTCGCATTTAAATCAAACGCAAACCCAAAAGCTACTACGATAAAAAAGAAGGATTGGATTTTATTAGTTTATCTAGGAATAATTGGATATTATTTTGCTAGTTTTTTAGATTTATGGGGGTTAGAGTTTATTTCAGCAGGAATGGAAAGACTAATCCTATTTATATATCCAACCATAACAACCATTTTAATAGCGATTACTTTTAAAAGGAAAATTTCTCTCAACACATGGATTGCTATACTTTTAACTTATGTAGGAATTAGTATTGCATTTTGGGAGAAAATTTCTTTGAACGACAATACTGATTTTTGGTTTGGAGCGCTCTTAATTTTTGGAAGCGCCCTAACCTTCTCTTTTTACCTAGTGGGAAGTGAAAAACTAATCCCAAAATTTGGATCAAAAAAATTCACCAGTTACTGCATGATTGTCTCTTGCCTAGGTGTACTGGTTCATTTTGAAATTCAAAATTCTATTGATATTACTAGTTTTCGTTGGGAAGTTTACACAACAGCATTAGCTATAGCTGTTTTCAGCACTGTCTTACCCTCTTTTATGATGAGTATGGCCATCAAGCAAATTGGAGCAAGCAGTACTGCTATAATTTCGAGCGTTGGACCAATTTGGGTTTTAGTTCTAGCTTATTTTGTTTTAGGAGAAGAGTTTTATCTTCTCCAAATAAGTGGAACTGCAATTGTAATTTTGGGTATTCTTCTTATTTCAAAAGAGAAAGGTTAGTTATTTAACCATCGCCAGTAAATAACCAAAATGTATTCCTTCATGAATGTTGTTGAAACTAATTGCTTCTTCGATACTTGTAAGATTTAAACCAAAACTTGTTTCATAATCTGAGTAATTTGTAAACAAACCTTCATTATAGTCTTTCTGCAACTGATCTACAGCAGTAAATAATAAATCCTTTACCTTTCCAATTTCGATAACAGAAGGAATACTATTGGTTGGTTTTGTTCCTTTTCTATACAAATCAACCAATTCATCATTAATAATCATATCATTACCACTCAATTTATAACACAACAATTGTTGAGTTACAACACAGTGAGCAATATTCCAATATATACTATTATTATAACCTGTTGGAATATCAAATGCACGATCTTTATTTTTTTCTAAAAATGTTAACATATTCATTCTCGTCTGTCGCAATTGGTCAAACATAATTTTCATACACTTTTTTTTTGAAATTAAATTTAATCAATAGTTTTTTAATTGTCTCTTCCAGCTAAACAAAACAACACCCATTAAAACTACCAAAGTCCCTATTCCTGACAAAATAGAAATTTGCTCACCAAAAAACAACCAACCGATTATAAAAGCATGTACAACACCCAAATACTTCAATACACTCACGTTTGCTGCTTTATCTGATTGTAATGCTTTTGTTAAAGCGATTTGTGCGACCTGAGTTAAAGTTCCTAAAACCAAAATAATCATCCAATCAAAAGCAGTTGGCCAAATCCATTTTCGGAATAACAATGTTAAAATGAGTGCTACCGGAGTTCCTACTAGTGGGAAATATAAAACAACAACTAAAGGATGGTCTGTTGTTCTACAAACTCTAACGCAATTATATGCTAAACCAGCTAAGCTTGATGCACCCAACCCTAGAAGCAATAAATTAAATGTTAAACTTAATTCGCCTTTTTTAAGGATCAAAACACCCAGCACACAAATAAGCAAGTAAAACCATTGGAGCGGTTTCACTTTTTCTTTCAACCAAAAAACAGCGATAAAAGCGGTAAATATTGGAGACAAATAGTTTAGCATTATCGCTGTTCCCAAAGGAACATTTTTTATCAAAACAAACCCCATTATCAAAGCAAGAACTCCTGCAACTCCTCTCAATATTAATACAGGTTTATTGTTCCCCCAAGGATTAATTTTTAAAATGTTAAGCTGGAAAACTGAAATAATTAAAGATATTACACATCTAAAAAAAACAAGTTGAAACTCGCTATAACCTTCAAAATACTTAATGATAGAATTGACAACTGCAAAAGCAACTGTGGATATTATCATTAAAAAAACCGTTTTCCAATTCATAGTTAAACCTTGCTGCAAATTTCACGTAATTATTTCCAAATATTCTATTATGTTAAAAAAAGTTTACATACTATCTGCAGTTCGTACACCGATTGGATCTTTTGGTGGAGAGCTTTCCAAAATACCAGCAACCCAACTTGGAAGTATTGCTATTGAGGGAGCCATTAAGCAGGCTGGAATTAATCCTAGTGCTATAAATGAAGTTTTAATGGGAAATGTACTCCAAGCAAATACAGGCCAAGCTCCTGCGCGTCAAGCGGCGATGGGAGCCAATATACCCAACACAGTTCCTGCAACTACAATTAACAAAGTATGTTCCTCTGGAATGAAGTCGGTAATGTTTGCCGCGCAATCGATCATGCTAGGAGACAATGACATTGTAGTTGCTGGAGGAATGGAGAACATGTCACAAGTACCTTACTACACAGACAAAACGAGATGGGGTTCAAAGCTTGGAAATGTAAATATGATTGACGGATTAGTAAAAGATGGCTTAACAGATGTATATAATGATTACCACATGGGAAATGCCGCTGAATTATGCGCTAAAGAACATAATATATCTAGGAAAGAACAAGATGATTTTGCAATTGAATCTTACAAAAAAAGCGCAAAAGCATGGAATAATGGCGCATTTAAAAATGAAATAATTCCTGTTGAAATACCACAAAGAAAAGGTAATTCTTTGATAATGGATACGGATGAAGAATTCACAAACGTAAAACTGGAAAAAATACCCAACCTTCGACCTGTTTTTCAAAAAGACGGATCAGTAACAGCAGCAAATGCTTCTACATTAAATGACGGAGCTGCTGCTTTAATTTTGGCAAGTGAAGAAAAAGTTAAAGAACTTGAGCTTACCCCAATTGCAGAAATTATAAGTTACGCTGATGCCGCTACTGAACCTGAGCGATTTACAACAGCACCTTCTGAGTCTATTACAAAAGCATTAAATAAAGCAAATCTAACAACAAACGAAATTGACGTTTTTGAATTAAATGAAGCTTTTAGCGTTGTTGGACTGGCAAACATCAAAATTTTAAATCTATCACCAGATAAAGTAAACATTAATGGAGGAGCTGTCTCTCTCGGGCATCCATTAGGTTGTTCAGGAGCCAGGATCCTTGTGACATTATCTAATATTTTACAAAAAACTGGAGCTAAATATGGTGTAGCAGGAATTTGCAATGGTGGTGGTGGGGCTTCTGCCGTAATTATAAAAAAGGTTTAATACTTTTGTATTTATGAAAACATTTTGCTCAGTTGCTATAGCAATTACTGCATTTGCTTGTTCGAAAAATAAGAATGCTAATTTAGAAAATAGCTGGGAATTGGAATCTTATGTTCAAAACAGAGGCGCACTCGTAACCAATATTTTATTTATAAACTACACTTTGATAATTTACGACGATTCATTGTATACATTTCAAATGGATAAAAACAGCTTTAATGGTGCATTTACTAAAGTTTCAAAGAAAATTAATTTTCATTTACCGTTAACTTTTACAGAGCTTTGTTGTGACTCGACAGTTTCAACAGAAGCAAAAAATTTATTAATCGATAGTGTTTCCGTTTACGAAATAAATGATAATTCATTAAAACTATCAGGAGCCCACGGGACTTTTTTAAAATTTTCGCTTAAAAATTAAACTTGATTTAAAAAGTTAAAAATAATTAAATTCAAATTTTACGCTTTAAATATTTGATAGTAAGGATATTTTTATATTTTTGTCCCGTTGATTAACTTGAACGGTAAAAATTGATTATTATGAAAAAGGTATTATTATCATTAGCTGTTGTAGCATTCATGGCTTCATGTGGTGGAACAGAAACTGCTGAACCATCTGTATTAGACGCTGTTAAAGGTGCTGCTGAATCTGCTGCTGACTCATTAAAAGCAAACGCTCCAGAAATTGAAGTTGTTGTTGCTGCTGTAGATTCTACAGTTGAAACTATTGTTGAATCTGTTGATTCTACAGTTGAAGCTGTTGTTGAATCTGTTGATTCCATAGCAAAGTAATTCACTAATGAATTAAAAAAAGATTTTTCTTTGAAAATTGCCTCACATTTAAATGTGAGGTTTTTTTTTGCTCTATTCTTTTGAAAAATCGCTTAATTATTACTGCTTTAATCACCTACTTTTTTAGGTCACAACCATGCTTCCAGCAATTTTGGGTAACGCAATCTGTTTGAGTCGTGCATCGCTCATCTGTTTTTTCAGCAGCTATACATTGACGATTCTGTATATAAGCTGATTTTAATTTAAACGAGATTGATTGATCTTTCCATAAATCAGCATCAAAAGACTCTTCGGTAAAGTCTTCCAAATACTCGGGTAAATCGGCAAAAAAATTATACCCAACATACTTCTCTACGCTATCAATTGACATAGAGTACTGTTGTAAAGTATTCGCATTATTCGAATTTGGAATTATAAATCCAATAGCACCTAAATCTAAGCCATTTCGAACTAATACAACTTTAAAAAACTTATCGGGAACATTAACTCTCCCATCACCAATCATTTTAGGTTCCAATAAATCATAAATTGGTCCAGTAATCACAAAAACACTATCAAAAACAACAGCCCATCCGGCAATCATATTATCCAAAATCCTCCAAGCTCCTTTTTTAAATGCCATATTCATGGGCACTACGTTTAACATATTATGAACAGCGTTCATTTCATGAATAGAATTTCTTGCCGCACTACGAGGTTTTAACCTTCCCATCGCATAACTATATCCTACGTAATCTGATGGGGATGCACAATTCACAATTGAATCGTCTTTATGAAAAAGTATCAAGGGTGATTGATTACCTCCAACATCTGCACTCGTTATTGTGTAACCAATCCAATTACAAACTTTTCTTCCTTGATTATACGCATAAAAATATCCATCCTTCTTTAGTGCTAATTCATTTTTAGGAACATTATAATTTTGAGAAGTAACAATTTGAGAAATTAATAATAAAATAAATAAACCTATTTTCATTTTCTAGAAGTTACAAGTATTGTAGGCCTTACTTAATAGGAGTGAATTATTTTAAACTTTAGTGTGTAAAAAAGGCGAGATTTTTCTCGCCTAATGTAATTATTCACTAATTAACTTAACTTGCTCTTTAAGAAACGTAACCAATTGAAAAAAGTTACTTTTTATTTTTTCATTATATCCATGAATACATCAAAAGTAATATCAGTTTGATCTCCAGACTCCATATTCTTAACTCTTATAAGTCCTGATTCAATCTCAGACTCTCCTACTAGAACAACAAAACGAGCGTCTTTAGCATTTGCGTAAGACATTTGTTTCTTCATCTTAGCAGCTGAAGGATAAACTTCAACAGATACATTTTCTTTTCTTAACTCCGAAACTAATGGCATTACAAAACGCTCCTCTTTCTCTCCAAAATTCACAAAAAACACATCTAATGCTTCTAATCCATTTTCAGGGAAAAGGTTATTATCTAATAACACATCATAAATTCGATCTGCTCCAAACGAGACCCCAACTCCACTAACGCCTTTTAAACCAAAAAGATCAGTTAGACCATCGTAACGACCTCCACCGCAAATACTCCCTTTAAAGCCCTCGCAAGTAACTTCAAAAATAGCACCTGTATAGTAGTTTAAACCACGAGCAAGGGTCACATCCAATTCAAGTGAATGAGCAACATTTAAGTTTGATGCATAATTGAAAATGAATTCCAATTCTTCAACACCTTTCATCCCTATTTGACTCTCTTTTAAAAAAGATTTTAAACTAGCAATCTTTCCATCTAAACTACCAGACAATTTAATAACTGGACGAAGTTTGTTAATTGCGTCTTGTGCAACACCTTTGGCAATCATTTCTTCATTTACTTTATCTAAGCCTATTTTGTCTAATTTGTCGATTGCAACAGTGATATCAATAATTTTATCCGCTTCTCCTACAACTTCTGCAATGCCTGCCAAAATTTTCCTGTTATTTAACTTAATACTAAATCCAGGGATTTTTAAAGCTGTTAAAACTTCATTGAAAATTTGAATAAACTCAACTTCACATAATAAGGAATCTGTTCCAACAACATCAACATCACATTGGTAAAACTCTCTGTATCTTCCTTTTTGAGGTCTATCAGCGCGCCAAACGGGTTGAATTTGATACCTTTTAAAAGGGAAAGTTAATTCATTTCTGTTTTGAACTACGAAGCGCGCAAAAGGAACTGTTAAGTCATACTTCAAAGCTAATTCTGCAAAATCCGACTCTTTCGAATGCTCACTTATTCCATTAACAGCTTTTTTAAACTTATCTCCTCTATTTAAAAGTTTGAACATTAATTGATCCCCCTCATCTCCATACTTCCCAGTAAGAGTCTTGAGGTTCTCTATCGCTGGAGTTTCAATTTGTTGAAATCCAAACTTTTTAAATACCGACTTAGCAGTATTGAAAATGAAGTTCCTTCCTGCCATCTCTTTAGGTATGAAGTCCCTTGTTCCTTTTGGTATACTAGGTTTGCTCATAAAGTAAAATACATTTGAAAAATAAAACTACGTGTAGATCAATTATCTATTATCATCAAAGTTTTACGCTTTTACTTTACTAGTTTCTTAAACTTAATTCTCTTGGGTCCTGTATCACCCATACGCTTCTTCCTATTTTCCTCATACTCAGTATAACCACCTTCAAATGAGTAAATTTGAGAATCTCCCTCAAATGCGATAATATGCGTACAAACTCTATCTAAGAACCATCTATCGTGAGAAATAATTACTGCACAGCCTGCAAAATTACTTAAACCTTCTTCTAATGCTCTTAGTGTATTCACATCAATATCATTCGTTGGCTCATCTAGTAATAATACATTACCCCCTTCTTTTAGAGCAAGCGCCAAATGCAATCTATTTCTTTCACCACCAGATAGTACACCACATTTTTTGTTTTGATCTGAACCTCCAAAGTTGAATCTTGAAACATAAGCCCTTGAATTCATCACTTTTCCCCCAAGATCTATATTTTCTAATCCATCAGAAACAACATCATAAACACTCTTCTCAGGATCTATAGCTTCATGAGATTGATCAACATAAGAAATCTTAACCGTCTCACCTACTTTAAATGTTCCTAAATCAGGCGATTCCTCTCCCATAATCATTTTAAACATCGTTGTCTTTCCAGCACCGTTTGGACCAATAATACCAACAATTCCTGCTGGTGGCAATTTAAAGTTTAGTCCTTCATACAATAGTCGGTCATCAAAACCTTTTGAAACATCAATAGCTTCTATAACTTCATTACCTAAACGGGGTCCATTAGGTATGTACATTTCTAAACTTTCCAGCTTAGAATTACCATCCTCACTCATCATTTTTTCATAATTTGCCAGCCTGGCTTTAGATTTAGAACCCCTTCCTTTTACGCCTTGTCTAACCCAATCCAACTCTTCAGCTAAGGCTTTTTGACGTTTACTTTCAGTTTTTTCTTCTTGCGCTAATCGCTTTCCTTTTTGATCTAACCAAGTTGAATAATTCCCTTTCCAAGGAATACCTTGACCTCTATCTAATTCTAAAATCCAACCAGCAACATTATCTAAGAAATATCTATCATGCGTTACGGCAATTACAGTTCCTTGATACTGAGATAAGAAAACCTCTAACCATTGAACAGATTCTGCATCTAAGTGGTTCGTCGGCTCATCCAGTAATAAAATATCTGGTTGCTTTAATAGCAATCTACATAATGCAACTCTTCTTCTTTCTCCCCCTGATAAATTCTTTACAGAAGCATCTCCGTCTGGACATCTTAATGCGTCCATTGCTCTTTCTAACTTATTGTCAAGTTCCCAAGCATCTAAAAGATCTATCTTTTCTTGAGCTTTTGCTTGACGATCGATTAACTTCTCCATCTTTTCTGGACTTTCCAAAATATCCGGATCCATAAAAAGATTATTAATCTCTTCAAATTCTTTTAAGACATCAACAGTTTCCTGTACACCTTCCTCAATTACCTGTTTAACTGTTTTGGTATCGTCTAACTCAGGCTCTTGCTGCAAATAGCCAACAGAGTAGCCCGGAGAGAAACTAATATCTCCTTGGTAAGACTTATCAACGCCAGCAATTAACTTTAATAAAGTTGATTTTCCAGATCCATTCAATCCAAGGATTCCGATTTTAGCACCATAAAAAAAGGATAAATGAATATTTTTCAAAATTTGTTTTCCTGATGGTAAAAGTTTTGAAACTCCTGACATCGAAAATATTACTTTCTTATCGTCTGACATATCTATTTTTTTCTAAATTAGAAGGTAAAAATAAAACATCCATCGGAAGAAACAACTAATAAAGACGGAAGTTTTAAGTATTTATAAATAAACTGTAGACCGTAAATTTTTATTGACTGCAAAAAGAAAAATCCGTAAGAATTCGCGGTTTATAGTGAAAAATATTATCATAATTTTATTAGCTTCTCATACACTACCAAAGTGTATAACTTTATAAACTCGCTAAAGTTCTTTAATTTTTATTATATGGATGGTTATAGCTTTGTAAGGCTAAGGCGAATTTGAGAATGCCACAAACCCTACAATTCGACTAGATGGAATTATAATATTCGGTTATAAATAAAATGTAAATAGTAGAAATAAAATCTAAACTTCAGACCAAAAAAATAATGTTAAATTCATTTAGCAGACTTTGGAAAAAATAGCATTTATGTATTTAAAGAAAATAGAAAATAAAAAATTAGACTACAGCATTTATATTCACTTCAGTCAAAGAGGCTATATTTATTGAATGAATTATTTGAACCTTTACTTTGATACTTTTACAGAAGAAAAATGCAGCGTTCAAACAAACTAACTCTCTGATATATTGACTGCAACATTAATTGGAAAAAAATTAGGAGTGATAGGTGTTATTTCTAAAAAATTTAATTCCCGTCAACCTATTCAATAGATATTAAATGATAATTTATTTTAAACTAATGCCTAATTAATAAAAAAAGGGGAGCCAATTAGCTCCCCCTGATTGTATTATTTTCATATATTGTAAATTACTTTTTCACAAAAGTAACCGTTCCCGAAGAATTTTTACCATTCATCTTAGCAACATAAATTCCTACTGCTAGGTTTGAGACATCTAATGAAACCTGCTCTAAACTAGTTTGGAATGTTTGACTTCCAACAATTTGTCCATTAACATTAATGATTTCCATTTTATTTACATCTTCAATCCCTGCAAAAGTAACCGAATTATTTGAAGGATTAGGAAATACAGTTACGTAATCTAAAGAATTAACTCTAGAAGTAGAAGTGGTTAATCCACATGCAGGGAAGTTAGAGTCTGCTAAAACAAAACTTCCAGCGTTTGGAACATCAACATCATTTATATAAACAACTTCATCATAAATATCAGTGATCTTGTAAGATTTTGTTGTTTGTCCAAAAGAACCTTTCTCAAATCCATTAGACACTATTCTTGTCATCACATGCCAAGTGGAACCACCATCATTTGAAATTTCAACAGATTTAACTCTGTTTACACTATTTGCAACGAAAACTTTGTTGTACCACTCTTCATTTGATTCATATAAAAGTTTAATTGGAGTTGCCCAAGGACAAGAAACCTCATTCCATGAGAATGTTCCAACACCAACATCTAAAGCTCCTATAACTTTTGTAAAAGTCTGAGGCGCTAAATCAATATCACCAAATTCAGTGTTAATAACCTCATAAACATTACCATCAGCAGTCACATCAATAATTATTTTATTTCCATCTGCATCTAATTCATAAAGTTTATTACCGTCTGCATCTCTATCAGCACAATCAGGACACTCATCAACAACCTGTACAATTGCAGTTCCTGCACTACCTGTAGCTTCAACACACATACCACAATAAGCAGCATCATTGTTTTCTTGTAATAATCCAATGTCTAGCGCCCCATAATCATTTCCTTGAAGATCTGAAGTTAAAAATGAACATTTACCAGTGTTTCCGTTTTCAATAAGATTATAGTAAGTTGCTCTACCTGTAAAACTAACATCGGTACAAGAAGCCCCGTTTCCATCCGGATCTGTTTCATCATCAGGATTTGTTGTTGAACCGCAAGTTCCGGCCTTGATATAATGCATAGAAATAGGATAATCAACTAGAGCAGGTACAGTCCATCCATTATCAGGATCTGAATATCCAGCTCCATTAACAGTCCATTCAATTAAGCTAATTTCAGAAACATCAAAACCTGCATCACCGATGCAGACATCACCTACTTTAACACCTCCTGAAAAACAATCACCCGCTCCTGTCCAAACTCTTTTCTTCCCGGTTGATACATCAAACGAATATGTCTTTGTTTCTCCTGAAGCGATAACACCTCCATAGGGAGCTGCTTCAGCAGTACCAGAAACTAATTTTTTATCCGCTGAGGCACCACTGTAAAATGTAAAGTAAACTTCAACACCTAAGTCACCATCATTTGTTAATGATACCTCAACAGCACTATTCCCACTTAAATCTAAATAACCTCCAGCAACAGATAACCCCATTGGTTTCCATCCTCCCGAAGGTTGGTTCACAACGACAGATAAATCTCCTGAATTTCTAGTAAATGCATATTCTCCGGTTTGGTCTCCAGAATAACCTATTGAAATCCCATCAAGTTCACTAGGGGCAATTGCACCAACAAAATCTTCGTTGATACTTGTTCCAGACAAACAATCTGATTGCGCACTTAATGCAAGGGAGGCAGTCCCCAATATTGTGCAGAGTAACTTTTTAACCATTTTATTTTTTTTTAATTAGATTGACATACTAATATAAAGAAAATTATATGGAAGTCAAGCATCACAAAAAATAAATTCAGCAGAAAAAAAGACTATTAAAAAATGGGTGAAATGCGTAAAATGGTCAGTTCTAAAAAATTTTAAATAACAAAAAAAGAGACATCTTAAGAATCAGAGTGAATTGTTGATCTTAAAAATCCTTTGAGAGAAAATGTATTCAAAAAATAATTCATGAAAACCCTATATTCATAAAAACAGATAACATCATGTATGGTTTGAAAGATAATAAAAAGGCGAAACACTTGTTTCGCCTTTTTATTTAATCGCCCATTAGTTCTTTCCGCAACTTCTCCAATTCCTTATCCCTTCTTTTCACTCGTTCTATCGCATCCAATTCTTCTTGCTTTTTTAATTCTTCTAGCATTTTTTCAGCTTTTTCAGCTTCTTCCTCGGCTTTTTTTAATTCAGCCTCAAATCTACCAACCATTTCAGACTGCTCTTTTAACCTTCTCTCTTCAGCCAATCTTCGTGCATCTGCAATCGCTTTCTTCTCAGCCTCTTTCTTCTCTATTTCTCTTTTCTTTGCATCTTCTTCAGCTTTCTTTTTTGCCGCAAACTCTGCACGCTGCTTGTCTTCTTTTGCACGTTGTTTAGCTTTAAAAGCTTCTATTTCTTTTCTGCGTTTTTGCTCGGCTACTAATTTATCAAATTCAGCATTAAACCTTTTCTCCTCTTCTTTTCTTCTAGCCTTTGATTCTGCACGGAACAGTTCTAAAGCATTATTGGCAGCATCTTGTTTTTGTAAAACTTGGTCCAATCGTGAAGAGAGTTCTTCGTCAGTAGATTGTAATTTTTTCTCGTGGTTTTCAGATTCTATCTTTTCATTCAACTTTGCTAACTCTCTCTTTTTCCGATTTGTAAATTCTACCTCAGTTTCTTTTTCATTATCATTCAGCTTCTTTTCATTTAACTCTTCTTGAATTTTCTTTTTCGCATCATAGTAAACCTTCAACTTCTGCTCTCTTTCCAAAGCTTTCTTCTCAAGATCAGTCATATTAGATTCAATACTTTCTACCTCTACTTTATATTTTTTTTCGTTTTCCTTTTGTCTTGCATCCTGAATGGCCAATTTCTTAGCGTGATCTTCTTCTAATCTTTTTAGCTCAGCCTCCGCAATCTGCCTTTTCGATAACTCTGCAGCGATTCTTTGTTCTTCTGCAGATTTTTCTTTTGCTAAAAGAGCATTTTGTCTCTTTAATTCAGCAGCTTTTCGTTCTTTCTCTTTTCTAGCAATAACCTGCTGTCTTAAAGACTCTTTCGCTTCTGCCTGACGCTTTTTCTCTTGTCTTTTTTTGTACTCTTCTGTAAGCTTTGTTTCAAGATTTAACTGCTTCTTTCTAGCTTTTTCAGCAACACGCTTTTGCTGAAGAAACTTCTTATATTCAATCTCCTGTTTTTTAATCTCCTTTTCTTTTTCCTTTCGCTCAGCATTTAACTTCTTTTTTAGAGAATTACGTTGTTTTTCGATATCATCTAAAGAAGTTTGTCCGTAAGAGTTTTGGACAAAAAAAATTGCACCGAAAAAAAAGAAAGGAATCAAATAATTTTTCACACTTAAAGTTCTCATATTAAACTAAACAATAGTATTATTTACACACACGCCAATATTACGTAAAATTTTCAGAATTGTTATTCATTGGTAAAAATCACCTTAGAATTAATTTTACTGTTAACTTTACAAACAAATCTTAAGCCAAAAATAAGCATTAATAATATTCTTTTCATATCAAGTTGGTATCCAAACGATGAAGATCCTACTTTAGGGATTTTTATAAAACGTCATGCTTATGCAGCAGCGACATTAAATAATGTTGCAGTTTTAATTGTACGAAGTGATTCTAAAATCAAAAAATATGAATCTTCTTTTAAAGAAGAGGATGGAATTAAGGAAATGATTATTACCTACCCTAAAATAGGATATTCAATAAGAGGAATTAGTGATGTTTTTAAAATAAAATATTATAAGAAATATCATGAAATTGGATTACAATTATTAATAAAAAAAGGATTCAATCCAGATATTGTGCATTGTAACGTTATTAACCCAGTTGGTATCGTCGCAAAATTATTTAAACAAAAACATGATATTCCTTTTGTTATAACAGAGCATTGGACTGGATATTTAAAATCAGACGGGAGGTATCAAAAGAATAAATTATTAAAGATCATCGTACCAAAAATAGCTAAGCTTTCCGAGGCTTTAATGCCTGTAAGCTTAGATTTAAAAAGAGCGTTAGAAAAACACGGAATAGGAGACAATTACAATGTTGTTAGAAATGTGGTTAACACGAACGATTTTATAATTCAGGATAAACTAAAAAACCAGTTCCTAGTTGTTGCTGATTTAGAAAATAAGCAAAAAAACATTTCAGGAATTATAAAAGCATTTGACGTATTCAATAAGTCAAATCCAAAAATTAAATTAAAAATAGCTGGTGGTGGTTCTGATGAAAAAGATATTAAAAATTTAGTGAATCAACTCAACTTAAATGAGCAAGTGATATTTTTAGGAAGAGTTCCCGCTAGCATTCTTTGTGAAGAATTTAATAGAAGTTTTGCAGGTATTTTATTTAGTAATTATGAAAACCTCCCTTGCGTGATAGTAGAGGCCTTCGCTTGCGGAACACCATTTATATCTACGAACGTTGGTGGAATTAATGAAATAATTAATTTCGAACGAGGTATACTAATCGAACCAAATTCGGAGGAACAACTGCTTTTGGCTATGAGTAAAGCAATTACTACCTCCTGGGATAGAAATAAAATTAGACATTATGCTGAACAAAACTTTAGTGAGGAATTCATAGGAAAAGAGTTCAACAAGGTTTACAATTCTATTAAATTTTGACCAAGGTTAAATCCATATCGAAAATATTAAAAGGTACCGCAGGTATTTTCGCCTTGGGTATGGCTTTTAGTTTTTTGTTTAATTGGGCAATTACTAAAGTAATGTCACAAAAAGATGTTGGATTTTTTCAATATTTCATTTCCATTATCACTTTAGCAATGGTTATAATACCTCTTGGTTATCAATCATTAGCGCAAAGAGAAGCTATAAGTTTAGGTAGATTGGCTTTGAATAATTTCAGTAAACAAGCCGTAATAACAATTCTTTCAACAGCAATACTATTTAGTTTTATTTGGTATTACGGCGTAACCAGGCTAAATTGGGTAAAAGGATTAAATAATTTTAATGGTCTAAGGGCCGCTCTTCTAGTAATCCCAATTTATTCGTTAAATACATTCTTTAAATCTGTTTTACAGAGTCAGAATAAATTATATCAATCAATTATCCCTGATGTTCTTATTCGCCCGGCTCTACTATTATTAAGCCTTCTAATTTTGCCATGTTTAGGACTGGGTATTAATCCAGAAACCCTCCTTTATGTATTAAGTTGCATTTTATTATGTTCATTAATTTATGCAATCGTTAATTCTTTTAAAAAAATAACAATCGGAGACTTTAATAATCAGCCTAAATGGTTCAAACAAGCTTTACTTTTATTACCTATTGGGTTATTATATACATTGAATGAAAGAATTGATATCGTAATGATTTCAAAAATTTTAGGACCTATTGATAATGCCATTTATGGCGTTGCCTTTAAATTCGCAGCTTTTTCTGGATTTGGAATCGTTATACTAAATCAAGTCCTTGTGCCTCAATATGCAAAACATTTTAAGGAAAAAGGAAATGTAAATGAATTACAAAAAATAATTAAACCAAATGTTCGGAAATCATTCTTTCTAAGCTCATTAGTTTTAATATTATTATTACTTTTCGGAAAAAACATTCTTACTCTTTTCGGAAAATCAATAAATGAATATACTTCAGGATTTGCAACAATTATTATTTTATCTTTTGGTCAACTTTTCAATGTAGCTGTAGGTTCTGTTGGTTATATACTCACAATGGCTAAGCTTGAAAAATATGTTTTTGTAGGTTTGACTTTAGGAATTATTTCCAACCTTATTTTAAACAGTTTACTCGTTCCAAAATTTGGAATTCAAGGGGCAGCAATTGCAACTTCAACCTCTATGATACTTTGGAATGTTGTGATGCTTTACTTTGTAATTCGTAAAACAAAAATCAACCCAACTATATTGTGATGCACAATAAACTACTTCCCCATTTTTTAATCGTAGGCGCTCCTAAATGTGGAACTACAGCATTACATTACTATTTATCACAACATCCAGAGGTAAATATGTCTCCTAAAGAGATTCATTACTTTGGAAAAGATTTGGGGTATAAGGTAAAAAGACCAACCTTAGATTTCTATCAATCCTTTTTTAAGGAGCAGGGGATTAATGGAGACGGTTCAGTTTGGTACTTATATTCTAATACTATTTTTGAAGAATTAAAAGCACTTGACATTACTCCGAAAATAATTATATTGCTTCGTAACCCTACTGAGGTTTGTTACGCGATGCACAGCCAGAATATTATTGATGCAAATGAAGATATTTATGAATTTGAATCAGCACTTGGACTAGAGGAATCACGTAAAAAGGGGAACAACATCCCAATTAATACAGATCCTAATCGTGCTCTTTTTTATAAAGAAATGGGAAGGTTTCTTCCCCGAATTAGATTTTTCAAAGAAAATGTAAAAGCATCCGACCTATTTATCGGCCTGCAAGAAGACTTAAAATCAAACACCGCTCAGTTTTTAATGGAAATTGAAAAGTTCCTTCAAATAACTCCATTTGAAAGTTATAACTTATCTAAAGTTAATAGCAATAAAGTCGTTTCTAATAATTTACTACATAATACAATTAAACACCCAGGTAATATAAAAACAAGAATATTTAGAACAATACTTCCCTATAAGCCGCTTAGAAAGTGGCTAGTTGAAAAAGTTTACAATCAAAACATAAAAGAAGCTAAAAGAATTCCAATTAACTCAAACACAAAAAAGATTTTGGACCAATATTTTAAAAACGAAAATATCGAGCTAAATAAGATCATCAAATCAGATATTAGTAGTTGGATTAGTCTCAAATAAAAAGCATACCAAGAAATTCATTCAATACTTTTAGAAATGAATATTTAACAAATAAACCTTTTGTATGTTATCTTGTTTTATTATCAATTTTTCAATTTCTATTATTAAGGAAAAGTTTTTACCCGAATTACAGCATTAGATTCAAAGAAGTTTAATTCGAATAAAGAAATCTTCCCTTACATAGTTAACCCAAGTAAATCCTTGGATAAAAACCCTACCCATCTATTCGTTAATTTGTATTGAGGAGATAAAATTACTGTAGTAGGAAATGAAAGTTGATTATCTTGAGCACCTAGTACCCACGATAAAGTGTGATTATAACCATTTGCTGAATAATCTCTGTTTAAGAACGAAATTGTTGAATCAGTTTCAGCATTTAGCTTAACACAGTAATAATTCTCATTTAAGTCAGCTACTACTATTGAATCCTTAAACGTTTTTTGCTCTTGCATTAGACAATATCTACACCAGTCAGTATGAATAAAAACCATAATAGGTTTAGCATCTTGTTGAGATAAATTGGGTAATTCATCAAAAGTCACCCAATTTATGTCCTGAGCTTTGCTTGAAAGCGTTAAGAAAATACAAATTATAATTATTAATCTATTCATTTCTTAAATGTATACCTAATTCCAAAATTACCTCTTATCCCTTGATTAGGAGCAAACATATACGCTGGATCAAATCCTAAATCATCAGGATCTGCAGGATCAATACCTGGTGTTTCCGAATTATTTAGTTTATCAAAAGGATCATGAGCACCCCAAATACTGTTTACTGGAGGTGTAAAATTTAACAGGTTTTTTATTGCTAAATAAGCTTCCCAACCTTTCTTAAAGGTCTTCGTTACTTGAATATTTTGAATGCTCCAGTAGGGTGATTTCAGATTTCTTGGGTCATTATCTCCTAGCAAAGGAAGTAACATCGGACCATATAAATTACCTGTATAATCAAACTTCAAGTTTTGCTTCTTTAATTTGTAAGACACACCCCATGTAGCTGTAAACCTTTCCGATAGCATCTGACGTTGAGTAACGTCTTCTTCGGTAAATGAAACATCCATAACAGTTGTTCCAGCCAAAATATTCAATCCATTAGGCAATGAAAAATCAGTATTTAAAGATACTCCCTGAGAAACAGAGAAACCATCAAGGTTATCATAAATTATTGAGTTAGGGTCGCTATCGTAATCAGGTAAAATCTGATTGGTAAAATAAGTATAGAAGCCAGTAATATCTAAACTTAAAAATGCATCATTCTTAAATAAAAACTTCTTGACGTAATTAACATTCCCATTCCATGAGGTCTCAGGCTTCAATTCTTCCTCTACTATTAAATCACGAGTTCCTGTGAATGCAGCATGTTCCTCAGTAAATAAATTTACTACTCTAAATCCATTTCCTGTAGATAATCTTAATGTATTCTTTTTATTTTTTGATCTCCATTTATAATTTGCTCGAGGAGAAAAAACATTACCATGGTTAGAATTATAATCATACCTCCCTCCTAACAATATGGTTGAAAGTTTCGAAAGTGAAATTTGATCTTGAACAAAAACTCCCGGTAAATGAATTTGATCTGGATCAACCGTGGCAATTGAATTATCGTCGTAATAAGTGTAGCGATAAGCTAAACCAGTAGTAAAGTCATGTTTTTCTATCTGTTTAAACCAAGTTAACTGACCAAACAAAACGCTTTGATTTGCAACATACCATGTATCACCGTAAACTGAATTTTGATCATGTCCATTAGCTGAAAAAGAAAAGTTTACCTTTTCTGTCATAGGAAGTTCGTAAACTCCAAAAACCTCCCATCTGTTCGTATATATTGATTCGCCGTAAATTGAATCACCTCCTCTAAATTCAGGCGTCCAATCTAACTCTCCACCCCATCGATCTTCGTACATATATCTACCTGCTATAGTAAATACACGATTTTTCTTTCGATCAAAACTCCATTTATTAAAAATTGAAATACGATCTTGTAATGTCAAATCAGTAATTCCGTCATCATTATTATCAATTTTGTTGCTATAATTATAATAATTAATGCCCATTAAACTGTGTGCTCTATTACCAGCCTTTAACTTCACTCCAACATCAGAGTTTACCTCCCCCCAAGAGGAACCAAAAACATCGAAACTAAATTGTGGTGATTTTTTGGGTGATTTCGTAATAACGTTAATAATTCCTCCAACAGCTTCAGAACCATATAATGTTGAAGCAGGTCCTTTTACAACTTCCACTCTTTCTATTAATGATTTAGGGATTCCCATTAAACCATAAACAGTTGATAAACCACTTACAATCGGCATTCCGTCAATCATAATCATTGTGTAAGGCCCTTCTAGTCCGTTAATATGAATATCTCCAGTATTACAAACATTGCAGTTTAACTGAGGCCTAATACCATTAATATTTGCCATGGTCTCAAAAACTGATGGAGCTGGGTTTTTATCGAAAAACTCTTTACTATAAACTTCAACGGGTACAGGACTTTCAGACTTACTTATGGTTTTTAGCGTTCCTGAAACAACTACCTTTTCAATTTGATTATTGGATATTTTTAAAATTGGATTTACTTCTAAACTGTCTCTATCAAGTTTGATTAATAAATTAAAACTCTCAAAACCTAAAATTTGGACTCTAAAATTATATTCACCAAAAGGAACTGATTCCATATTATATTTACCACTATCATCAGTAAAAGCAACATAATTTGTTCCTTCTAAAAAAACACTGGCATATGCAATAGGCCCGTCTTTACTTTTCACTACTCCTAAAAGATTGCTATTTTGACCAAATAACAAACTAGAAAAAGAAACTGCTAAAAAAAAAGATAATAATCTCATAAAAAAAATACTCCTCAAAGATAATTATTTTTAGATTAATACCGAAATGATTTTTAGATTAACCTAAAAATAGAACGATAGAAATATCTAGCCAAATGTTTTAATTGTTGTTACCAAATGTAAAAAGTGTAATAAATAGTTACAAGGATGCAAATAGCCCCATAAGCGCAACCATATTAAACTAAATACTATTTTGCTTTCATTAACCCTAGCGGGTTTAGCAATAATTAAAACTCTAATTTAAAAGGAATTAACACACATTAAAACGTTCAAAACCTTTTTAGAAAAAAAATCAAATTTTAAATACCTGAATTAAAAAACTTACAACCAACTATTTGAAATTAAAAAGAAACTTACTGTAAAAATATTAAAGGCTTCTGATTACTAAAGTATTTCCTATCGAAAAAGTTAAATACACCTAATTTTATTGTAATTTTGCACTCTTAGACAAAAAGTTGAACAATGATTAAAATTACTTTACCCGATGGAAGTGTTCGCGAATACAAATCAGGAGTTACGGCTCATGAGGTAGCGCTAAGCATTAGCGAAGGTTTAGCAAGAAATGTTTTATCTGCTGAAGTAAATGGAGAAGTTTGGGATTCAAACCGCCCGATTACCACCAATTCATTGGTTAAATTGTTAACCTGGAACGATGAAAAGGGTAAAGGAACCATGTGGCACTCCTCTGCACATCTAATGGCAGAAGCTATTCAAGAATTTTATCCAGATGCTAAATTTGCAATTGGTCCTTCTATTGAAAATGGTTTTTACTACGACATTGACTTAGGTGGGAAAACACTTGGCGATTCTGATTTTAAGAAGATTGAAGACAAAATGCTTGAGTTAGCACGTCAAAAAAACAACTATGTTCGAAAAAATGTTTCTAAGGCAGAAGCCATTAAATACTTTCAAGAAAAAGGAGACGAATATAAATTGGAACTTCTTGAAGATTTAGATGATGGAACCATCACCTTTTATACTCAAGGTGGATTTACTGATTTATGTAGAGGACCACATGTTCCAAATACAGGTCTAATTAAAGCAGTAAAAATAATGAGCACTGCAGGTGCTTATTGGCGTGGTGATGAAAACAGACAGCAGTTAACAAGATTATATGGTATTGCTTTTCCTAAAGCAAAAGAGCTCAAGGAATACCTAGTGATGTTAGAGGAAGCAAAAAAGCGCGACCACAGAAAACTTGGAAAAGAATTAGAACTTTTTACATTCTCTCAAAGAGTTGGACAAGGTTTACCATTATGGTTACCAAAAGGAGCGCAATTAAGAGAGCGATTAGAAGGTTTCTTAAAAAATGTACAACAAAAAGCAGGTTATCTCCCTGTAATAACACCTCATATTGGAAACAAAGAACTTTACGTTTGTAGTGGACATTATGAGAAGTATGGTGAGGACTCTTTTCAACCTATTAATACACCAGCTCAAGGAGAAGAATTTTTACTTAAACCAATGAATTGTCCTCACCATTGTGAGATTTATAAGGCGACTCCAAAATCATATAAAGACCTTCCTGTAAGGTATGCTGAGTTTGGAACGGTATATAGATATGAGCAATCTGGAGAACTACATGGTTTAACAAGAGTAAGAGGCTTTACTCAAGATGATGCACATATATTTTGTAGGGCAGATCAGTTAAATGACGAATTCGAAAAAGTAATTGATTTAGTCCAATACGTTTTTAACGTTTTTGGATTTGATGACTATGTTGCTCAAGTATCTTTAAGAGATCCTGAAAATAAATCTAAATATATTGGTAGTGATGAGAATTGGGAACTTGCTGAAAACGCAATTATCAAATCTGCAGCTAAAAAAGGTTTAAAAACTGTAGTCGAATATGGGGAAGCGGCGTTTTATGGTCCAAAACTTGACTTTATGGTAAAAGATGCTATTGGAAGAAAATGGCAATTAGGAACCATTCAAGTTGACTATAATCTACCGGAACGGTTTGAATTAGAATATGTTGGGTCTGATAATGAGAAGCATCGTCCAGTTATGATTCACAGAGCACCTTTTGGTTCACTAGAAAGATTCTGTGCTATTTTAATTGAACATGTTGCTGGTAAATTCCCGCTGTGGCTTGCTCCAGAGCAAATCGCGATTCTACCAGTTAGTGATAAATACAACGATGCTGCGAAAGAACTTTTATCTTTCCTAAATAATTCCGATATTCGTGGCTTTGTTGACGACCGCAGCGAACGTGTAAGCAAGAAGATTAGGGATACTGAAGTTAGAAAAGTTCCTTACATGATTGTTTTAGGTGAGCAAGAGCTCAGCACAGGTACAGTTTCAGCGCGTAAACACGGTGAAGGCGAATTAGACAGGATGACCAATGATGAGTTTGTGAGTTACATAAACAAAGCCGTGGCCAACAATTTAAAAAAGTAACTTATTTTAATTAATGAATCCTAGAAGAAAAGGAAATAGAAACAGAAGACCCTTCAAAAAAGAAGAGCTTCACAGAATTAACGAGAAAATCAAGATCGCTGATGTTCGTTTAGTTGGTGACAACGTAGAGCAAGGTGTTTTTTCAACTGTTGATGCGATTGAAATGGCTCAAAAATTAGAGTTAGATTTAGTTGAAATATCTCCAAAAGCGGTTCCACCAGTTTGTAGAATCATTGATTACAAAAAGTTTCTATACCAGCAAAAGAAGAAACAAAAAGAAATCAAGAGCAAAACTGTTAAGGTTGTTGTTAAAGAAATCAGATTTGGCCCTAACACAGATGAGCATGATTTCAATTTCAAACTTAACCATGCTAAAAAGTTCTTAGAAGAAGGTTCAAAAGTGAAAGCTTATGTATTTTTCAAAGGACGTACGATTGTTTTTAAAGACAGAGGTGAAATTTTATTATTAAAATTCGCTCAAGAACTTGAAGATGTTGGTAAAGTTGAAGTTTTACCAAAAATGGAAGGGAAAAAGATGAACATGATGCTTGCCCCTAAAGTTCCAAAAAAGTAATTTTTTTTATTAATTATATACTATTGTTGTATGCCTAAGATGAAAACTAAATCCAGTGCTAAGAAAAGATTCAAAGTTACTGGTACAGGTAAAATCAAAAGAAAGCATGCTTTTAAGTCTCATATCTTAACAAAGAAAGGGACTAAGCAAAAAAGAAACTTAACAAAGACTGGATTAGTTGATGCGACTAACGAAGGAAGTGTTAAGGCTATGTTAACTATCGGAAAATAGTTTTTAGCGTTTTTTATTTCATTTTTTATTTGGTTATTTAACCCGGTGTTTAGTAAATAAGAGCGTAAGCCACTAACCACCAAAAAACTTAAAATTATGCCTAGATCGGTAAATGCCGTAGCTGCGAGAGCTAGAAGAAAAAAAACGATGAAACTTGCCAAAGGTTACTTTGGTAGAAGAAAAAACGTTTGGACAGTATCTAAGAATGCTGTGGAAAAAGGTCTTTCGTATGCGTACAGAGACAGAAGAGTTAAAAAGAGATCTTTTAGATCACTTTGGATTCAAAGAATTAACGCTGGTGCAAGACAATACGATATGTCTTACTCAGAATTTATTGGAAAAGTTAACGCGAAAGGAATTGAGTTAAATAGAAAAGTTTTGGCTGATTTAGCCATGAACAATCCAGAAGCTTTTAAAGCAGTTGTTGACGCAGTAAAATAATTAATTTTACTATAGAAGAATTTCTAAGCCCTGACTTAATTGTCAGGGCTTTTTTTTGTGAATAGTTTATTAAGAAGCACTTAATTATTATTTAACAAAGCTAACCCTCCTCTTTAAATAAAAAACAATCGATCCTTTTCCAAAATGCTACTGACAGATCTTAAAAAAGACTAAAAATTGTAATTGCGCAGTTTTACTATACAAACTCAATAATGGAGTTAAGGCCAACTTGGTAAAACCATAAAGCAATTAACTTATTAATCAACAATACCAGACAAATATCCTAAACTTGCGAAAAAATCAACCAATAATCAAATAATCTTTACAAATAATAATCCTAAATAAAATCTCAATCAAAAAGCAGTAATTTAAAGCAGTGAAATTTAAAACCATTCATAAAACAACGAAGTTCAAAATAACAATAGGAATATTAACAACTATATTCATATATTGGATATTCTGCCTACCAAGTGATTACTTTAAATTCCCAACAAGTAGCATAATCGAATCTCAAAATGGAGATCTACTAAGCGCAAGAATAGCACAAGATGGACAATGGAGATTTCCATTAGCTGATTCAATTCCAAACAAATTTAAACAATGCATAATTCAGTTTGAAGACAGAGAATTCGAATCACATTTTGGAATAAGCCCAAAATCAATAGCCAGAGCAATATATCAAAACTTCTCTAAAGGAAAAGTAGTTAGTGGTGGAAGTACAATTACTATGCAAACAGTACGTTTAATGCGGGAAAATCCACCTCGAAATTTTTGGCAAAAAATAATAGAAGCACTCTGGGCAACACGATTAGAATTAGCCGAATCAAAAGAAAAAATCCTAACATTATATGCTACCTATGCTCCTTTTGGCGGTAACGTAGTTGGACTAAATACAGCATCTTGGCGATATTATCAAAAACCAGCGCATGAATTAACATGGGCGCAAAACGCAACATTAGCAGTACTACCTAATGCTCCTAGTTTAATATTCCCAGGGAAAAACCACAACCTACTACTTAAAAAAAGGAACCGTTTACTCCTTCGTTTAAAAGACATTGGAATAATTACACAATCAGAATACGAATTATCATTGATTGAAAACCTACCTAGCAAGCCTCACCCATTACCACAACATGCACCTCACTTGTTAAACTACCTTTCTGGAAATTCATTTTATGGTAAACGCCACCAAACAAACATCAATTATGCTTTACAGCTTCAGGTAAATCAATTAGTTAAAAGAAACGCAAAAAGACTAAGAAGAAATAACATCAACAACATAGCTGTTATAATTACTGAGGTAAAAACAGGGAAAGTAATTTCCTACCAAGGAAATGTTATCGGAACAGGCTTCAAACATAATGAGGCGGTAGATATCATTCATGCACCAAGAAGCACAGGTAGTATTTTAAAACCCTTCTTATATTGTCAAGGGTTTGATGAAGGACATATTACTCCATACTCTTTAATTCCAGATGTTCCAACCCATTACAAAGGCTATACACCGCAAAACTATGCTCAAAGCTATGATGGAGCGGTAATAGCCAAAAAATCTTTAGCGCAATCCCTAAACATACCTGCCGTTCGATTATTAGAGAAAGTAGAACTCAATAACTTTTATCAAAAACTAAAATCAATAGAATTAAGTACTTTAAAAAAACCTGCATCACACTATGGCTTGAGTTTAATTTTAGGAGGAGCTGAAGCAAACCTTTGGGATCTAAATAAAGCTTATTCTAAAATGAGTTGGCAACTTGGACAATTAAATCCAAAAGAAATTCCAAAATTCGGAATTCGTCTCTCAGCCAAAAAGTATAAATTCAAACCCAACTATTCTTCAGGATCCATTTATTTAACCTTTCAATCAATGTTAGAAGTAATACGTCCTGGAGATGATTCTAATTGGAAAGTATTTAGCAGTTCTCGTAAAGTAGCTTGGAAAACAGGAACATCTTTTGGATTTAGAGATGCGTGGGCAATTGGTGTCACGCCAGAATATGTTGTAAGTGTTTGGGTTGGTAATGCAACAGGCGAAGGACGACCAGGAATCATAGGTGTAAAAGCAGCCGCCCCTATCCTATTTGATGTTTTTAATTTACTTCCAGAAAGTTCATGGTTTAATGAACCCGTAAACGATCTAAAAACAGTTTCCATCTGTAAAAAAAGTGGATTTAAAGCAAGTACACATTGTGAAAAAATTATTAAGCCGTGGCTAAATAAACGCGCTGAAGAGGTTGAACAATGCCCCTACCATAAAACAATTCATTTAAATAAAAATAAGACAGCAAGAGTAAATAGCAATTGCTATGATGTCTTCAATATTCAAAAAACAAAATGGTTTATTCTTCCTCCATTAATGGAACACTATTATAAAACAGCTCATGTTAACTACAAAGTCGTACCTCCACTAGATCAAAAATGTTTAGGTTCAACAAACGATGACGTAATGAAGATTATTTATCCTAAAAAAATCAGTAATATTCACATTCCAATTAATATAAAAGGAGAACAAGAGCGTATTAATTTTGAAGCTACTCACCGACAAAAAAACGCCATTATTTATTGGCACATTGATGATCAGTATATTGGAAGTACTGAAACCATTCATCAAATTAGCGCGCAACCATCCGTTGGAAGACACACTTTAAAACTTGTGGACCAATTAGGAAATGTTTATGCCCAAAAGTTCACAACCTATTAAAATGAAAAAAATCACTCTCCTAATCATTGTTATTTGTATTCAAAACACAATATTCAGTCAATCTCTCGAAGAAAGAATTGTTAGTTATACAGTTGACTCAAAACAAGAAAAAATAAAACTATACCTAAAGGACTCTTTAGGAAATCCGATTTCAAATGCAAGTAATTTATTGAAATTTGAAGACAGTTTAGTTTTGGTAATGAATGCAGGAATGTATAAAATCGATCAGTCACCTCAAGGATTATACATCCAAGAGTCCAAACTCATCCAACGAACCAATAAAGTTCAAAACGCCTACGGGAATTTCTACATGCAACCCAATGGTGTATTTTATATTCAAAACGACACACCTAAAATAATTCAAACATCCGTCTTAAAACTAGATTCAAATATTAGTTACGCTACCCAATCCGGACCAATGTTAGTAGTTGATGGAAAAAAGCATTCAAAATTCATAAAAGGATCTAAAAACTTAAACATTCGTAATGGTATAGGAATCCTTCCAAATGGAAATGTTTTATTTGCTATTTCAAAAGAAAAAATCAACTTTTACGACTTCGCTGCCTTCTTTCAAAACAAAGGATGTAAGAACGCTTTATACTTAGATGGATTTGTTTCAAGAGCCTACATTCCATCCAAAAACTGGATTCAATTAGACGGACGATTTGGTGTTTTAATTGGCGTAATCAAAAAGTAACACACCTCCAAATTTAAAGCCGTTTCACCTACCAACAATAAACCGTTTAAATATTCTTCCTTAGGTATTTAACTAACGATACTTTCGTTATATATTTGCAGCATATTTTACAGCCATGAAAAATAACGCAGTTACAGGAATATTAGCGATCGCAGTAGTCATTTTATACATTTTACACTTCTCTACAAATAATGGTTCAGCACCAGAAGTTATCGATGAAAAGCAAAGCACAGTGTTAGATTCAGTATTAGGTGCTCAAGATTTAAGTGCTGATATGTTAAGCCTAAGTGACACTTTATCTTTAGATAGTTTAAAAGAAGCTGATTACAGTCGTATTGGATTCATCAACATGTTTAAAGTTGTAGAAAAATGTCCTGCTTTAAAAAAGGACATCAAAAAATTAGAAACTCAGCAAGCTGAAATTCAACGCCAAGAAGCTCAAATCTATAAAAACTTCGAAAATGATAAGAATAAAATGCAAAAAGCATTAGAAAACATGAATGCAATTGGAAGATTGGATGAGGCAACTTACCAGCAAAAGATGCAGGAAATGGCGCAAAAACAAAAACAAGCTGAGCAAGAGGTTTTGGCTTTAAAACCAAAAGCCGATAACTTGCAACGCTCCCAAATGAATATCACAACAAAAAGAAACGAAGTTGTTCAAAAAGCGATCGACGAAATCAACGAAAAACTACAATTAGATTACGTTTTAGTACAGGATGGAATGAATACTTCAGTATTCCCGTTAAATGCTAAAAACGACATTACTGATCAAATAATTTTAGTAATCAACAAATAAGGATCCATTATGTTTATTGCTCAAGAGAAGAAAAAAAGTAATATTATTGAGTACGTTTTATACCTATGGCAGGTTGAGAACATTATTCGAGCATGCCAATTTGATGTCAATATCATTGAACAAAATGTAATTAACCAAATGGGACTAGATGCCAACGAAAAAAGTTTAGTCATCGATTGGTATACCGATTTGGTAAAGCAAATGAAAAGTCAAGCCTTACAACAAGACGGTCATTTAGCGTTTACAAAAGAAATCATTGTAGAACTAGCAATGCTGCACCAAACACTATTAAAAACATTCCAAGATAAATTGTACAACCCAGCATACAACAATGCAAGAGGCGATATTTACGATTTGCAAAAGAAGCAATTAGTACCAGTATCAGAGATTGAAGCCTGTTTAAATGGATTATTTGGATTATGGATGCTTAAAATCGGGAAGAAAGAAGTAAGTGCAGCAACCCAACAATCGTTCGATCGAATTAGTAAGCTTTTAGCACGTTTAGGAAAAAACTACCACGAAATGATGGGTGCAGTAAGCTAAAGAATTAAAGTGTTTGTTAATTCTTTACAAGTTGATATAATAATTCATTTTGAAATCCATTGGTCGTCTTAAGCCAATCTAACTTCTCACCAGTCTGCTTAAAACCTGCATCTTCAAACAACCCTTTACTCACAAAATTTAAAGCACCAATATTTGCAAACACTTGATGTAAGCCTAAATGTGAAAAACAATAATCAACTAAGATTTTAAGTGATTCAGCAGCATAGCCTTTACCCCTATATTTTTCTGAAATTAAAATTCCAATACCAGCCCTTAAATGTTGAGGATCGAAATCAAATAAATCAATTAATCCTGAAGCATTACCTTCTTTATCTTGAATAACTAATCTCAACTGCTTTGTCGTGTAAATATCCAAGTGCTGTGTTTCAAGGTATTGTGTTAAAACAAACTTCGAAAACGGTACCATGGTTTGACTTACGGCCCAAACCTTAGTATCATTCTCCCAAGCATACAATAGTTCTAAATCTGTTGGTTCTAATGCCCTTAAAATCATTTTTTTACCCGATAGTAACATTATCTAAAAACTTTTGGTAGTGCATCATGTATAGCTTCATTGACTTCAAAAACTGTATATCGTTTCATTAATAGATCCCCCCTATTCATTGCAAACTCCAAATTCATTTGGTAATAACCTTCAATAATATCTTGTTCTTGCAATTTAGGTAATAAATCAAAAATTAAATGCACATCATGCACTTCCGTTTGATAATTAAAATTCATAAAATCCTTTATTGGACTCAAACAAGTAGCCGCTCCAATATCAACTCTTGGGTAAGCTTTAACCACCTCTCTTACAGAATCCAACATTTGTTTATCTGTATAAATTGATGGTAATTTCAACTTTACAAAAACGCTTTCAATATTTCGTTTTTTAATGTGTTTTAAATAAATATTCACATCCTTATCAAACGAAGGCCCTTTGGTGCTAATACCATAAACCTTTCCTGCCACTGTAAGTAACAAATGAGGAGGAACTAATCTAGCGTTTAATATTAACAAATAAACACCTTCATACAATTGCTCCTCTTTTAAAGGTTGTAAATTAAGTATTTTAAAATCAGACATCAATTGTTCCTTTAAAAACAAACTTAGCAGGACCTTGCAACCAAATATTCTTGTATCCCACTTCAGCAGTTTCAAACTTCACCTTTAAATTTCCTCCTTGAGCCTTCACATTGAGCTCTGATCCTTGAAAAGCTCCGGTAACATGAGCCGTTAAAACAGCAGCAGTAACACCAGTTCCACAAGCCAAAGTTTCATCCTCAACTCCTCTCTCATAAGTCCTTATGTTTAACACACCGTTTTCGATATTTACATAATTCACATTCGTACCTTCCACTTTAAAACGTTCATTATAACGTACTTTTTGCGCCTCTTCAATCAATGCTAAATTATTCAAATCTTGGGTAAATGAAACATAATGTGGTGAACCTGTATTCATAAATACAAACCCTTCACCTTTTTCAATATTTGGTACATCAATCATTTTTAAGCTAACCCATTCACCTTCTTCAGTTTGAATAACATCAGCATCGTGCAAACCGTCAACTGCTATAAAACTACAACTATCTCCAATAACACCAATTTGCTTTGCAAAAGCAACTAAGCATCTGCCGCCATTACCACACATACTTGCTTCGTTACCATCGGAATTATAATAAATCATTTCAAAGTCAACGCCCTTTTTGTTTCTCAACAACATCAATCCATCACCACCAACACCAAATCGTCTGTCGCATAAAAACTTAACCAACTCCTTATTGGACCTGTTAAACTCTTCATTTCTATCATCAATGATTACAAAATCATTTCCCGCACCCTGGTATTTATAAAACGTAACACTCATAGTTCTAGCTTCGATCAATAAGTTAATTTTCCTTTAACATTTATTAAGTCCAAAATTAACACATTTTAACCGGACATATATATACTTTATGTCGCTCTCTTGTTAAATTCACAATAACATTATGGAACCGATACAAAAGCTATGAAAATAAGAAATATAAGTCAGAGTATTTTAACAGCAAGTTTGGGAGCATCACTTGCCCTAGTAGGTTTTTATTTTTTAAACGATCAAAATTCAACTTCACCTAGTACAAATAAAAAAACCATTATTCAGGCAGCTCCCCAAATACATTTATCCAAATCAGTTCCATCAACCTTAATGGTGGAAATACCAAGTTTCGAAACAGCAGCTAGTCAATCCGTTAATTCGGTTGTTCACATCAAAACTATTTCAACTGGACATCAAAATAAACAAAGTCTGCAAGATCCTTTGCAAGATTTATTTTTCGGTCGACCACCTCGCAATCAACAACCCAAAAAAATAGCTGGATCAGGCTCAGGAGTAATTATTTCAGATGATGGGTATATAGCAACCAACAATCACGTCATTGAAGGAGCAACAAAAATAGAAGTCACGCTAAACGATAAAAAAACATATACAGGAACTATTGTAGGAACAGACCCTACTACAGATTTAGCCTTAATTAAAATAAAAGCAAAAAACCTTTCCGCAATTTATTACGGAAACTCTGATGCTGTAAATATTGGTGAATGGGTGTTGGCTGTAGGAAATCCATTTAATCTCAACTCTACCGTAACAGCAGGGATTGTAAGCGCTAAAGGAAGGAACATTAACATTCTAAAAGAAGATTACGCTATCGAAAGCTTCATTCAAACAGATGCAGCAGTAAACCCAGGGAATAGTGGTGGAGCTTTAGTTAATCAACAAGGTGAGTTAATTGGAATTAATACTGCTATCGCTTCTAACACAGGTTCGTATACGGGTTATTCATTTGCTATTCCTGTAAATATTGTAAAAAAAATAATGGGAGATTTAGTTAAACACGGAACAGTGCAAAGAGCCTTACTAGGTGTTCAAATTCGAGAATTAAACCAAACACTTGCTGAAGAACAAGAAATTAAAAATTTAGAAGGTGTTTATATCTCTAAAGTATTTTCTGGTAGTTCTGCCGACGATTCAAACTTGAAAAGTGGAGACATTATTCGATACATTGACGGCGCAAAAATAAGCTCTCCTTCTGAATTACAGGAAAAAATAGGACAATACCAGCCTGGTGATAAAGTGGAAGTCACTTATGATCGTAATCACCTAATCCATACTTCAATTTTAACTCTAAAAAATAAACTAGGAACAATAAATTCTTTAGCTAAGGAAATTTACTTTTTTGGTGCTCAGCTGGAACAGGTTTCCAACAAAGAAAAGAAGTTATTAAAGATTAAAAACGGGGTGAAAATCGAAAACCTAAAATCGGGATTTTTTTTAAATGAAGGGATGAAAAAAGGATTTATTATCACAAAACTTAATAACCAAATAGTTGTATCGCCCGAAGGGCTAGTAAATACCCTAAAAAATACTAAAGGTGGAATTCTCATAGAAGGAATATACCCAAACGGAAGCAAAGCATACTATGGATTTGGCTTGTAGGCATATTTTTCACAAGTAAGCTATTTACAGGAGTCTTCAGACAGTTTTATAGTTCTAAGCCCCCTTTTGAAAAGAAAAAAGAGATTCCTTTTACATCATTGCATTCTTTCTATTTGCCTGTGAATACAATATTTATAGCTTAACAAAACAACTTTACTAAAAATAATACGATTTAAAAAACTCAAGTTGAACGTTATTTATTTTCAAGCTTTACCATTTTTGGATTTTTCATGATGCGTTGAGATAGTTTTTCGAAATGTCTATGCCAAACGCGCCCAACAATTATAAATTGAGATTTCACAATAACATCTGCAACTCGATAAATCAAGATATGCTTATCAATCGTTAAGATATCCGCATCATCAACTACAAACATTTTGATTTTAGTAAGTGGAATACCGTTAATTTTCACCAATTCACTTAAACGCTTAGGTGTTCCAATTAAAACATCTAATCCTTCGTAAATCATATTTTTTTGATATTGAATTAATCCCTGATCAAAAACAGTAAAAACTCTTAAATCAGTTCGTCGAGCGAGAATTTCGAATTGGTTTTCTAACTCAAAAGCTTTTTCTTTTGTGGCAGCCATTATGATTGCACGTGGAGCCTCTTCAAACGCAGCCTTTAATTGCTGAATAACACCAATTAAAACAGCCGTTGATTTACCCGAATCTGCAGGAGCAACAATAAAAAGATCACTCCCCGATTTAATTTGAGGAATACACTTCCCTTGGATTTCTCTTGACTCTTTATCAAACCCTGCATCAATTATCCCAGTTATTAATTCAGGAATCAGTTTTTTTAATTTCATTGATATTATTTTATTTAAAGCTTACCTTTAATTAAAGAACAAAGCTAATTAAAATAAAATCCTTGGAATATATTTTAATATATTTAACCTTAATGAAATTGGTGTTGCCAATAAGTAATGAAGGCATTACAATCAGGCTGAACAGCACTTATTAAGTGCTGAATAAAAAAGAGTGAAAACCTGCATTTTTACTGTTACTGGAAAGATAGAATAAGAAATAATCACAGTTCTTAAAATCACTTGAAACAATAGAATTTGTTGAAATTATTAGTCAGTACTAACTAATTTACTTCTTAAGAATCTAACAAGAACCAAACTAACATTCACATATAAAATATAGACTTCCAAGGAATTAAAATATTGGATGAAAAAGTGAATTTTCAATTCAGTTGACGTATTGAAGTTTGAAAAAGAAATTAAGTAACAGTATAATTCTAAAAATACAACTCAGCAATGAAGATTTATTAAATTTGTTTATCGTAATTTCAAACATTATTTATTTACAACGATTACAGTAATTGATTCAAATAATAATTAATAAAAATGGCTTCAGGATTTTTTGCACTTTTAGATGATATAGCGCTGTTAATGGATGATGTGGCAACAATGAGTAAAGTTGCCACAAAAAAAACAGCAGGCATACTTGGTGATGATTTAGCTGTAAATGCTGAAAAGGCGTCGGGTTTTCAATCGTCTCGGGAATTACCTGTTTTATGGAAAATAACAAAAGGATCTTTTTTAAACAAACTAATAATTCTTCCCTTAGCTTTCTTGTTAAGCGCATTTTGTCCAAAAGTGATTGTTCCCATTCTTTTAATTGGAGGGATTTATTTGTCTTTTGAAGGAGCTGAGAAAATTCATCATTTTCTTTTTCATCGAAATCTTAAAAAAGAAAGCACTAATTCAAAACCATTATCAGAGGCCGAAATTCAATCAATCGAAAAGAAAAAAATAAAATCTGCTATTCTCGTTGATTTCATTTTATCCATCGAAATCGTAATACTTGCGCTAAGTACTGTTGTCCAGGAAAAGTTTTCCATTCAAATAATTGTAGTTAGTTTCGTTGCTATTTTAGCAACAATTGGAGTTTATGGAATAGTAGCTCTAATCGTCAGAATTGATGACTTTGGGTACAACTTGATAAATTTAAGTAGAAATAAAAAAAGTCCTTTGAAAGCAATTGGAATGGGATTAGTTAAAATACTTCCTCATATTATTAGAGCGTTAGCTTTTGTAGGTACAATAGCGATGATATTAGTTTCCGGTGGAATATTTGTACATAACATTCATTTCCTTCACGATCTTCTATTACCAATACCCTCTATTTTAGCTGAATTTTTAATGGGACTTATTGTTGGTTTTTCTGCATTATTATTTTTCAAAGCTACCCTCAAAATAAAAAGTAAATTAAGCTAATCTAAAATTGAATATTTATTCATTTAAATTATCGTTATCCTTTTCCTATTTATACAACGTAAGGAAGTAATTGATTAACTTCGCAATCGCAAATTTGTGATTATGTCGAAACTTACGGAAGAGATTGATTTAAGGAGAACATTCGCTATTGTTTCTCACCCCGATGCAGGTAAAACTACATTAACTGAAAAGTTTCTACTTTTTGGAGGTGCGATTCAAACAGCAGGTGCTGTGAAGTCAAATAAAATTAAAAAGACAGCTACTTCCGATTTCATGGAAATTGAGAAGCAAAGGGGGATTTCCGTAGCTACTTCCGTAATGGGATTTGATTATAAAGGACTTAAAATAAACATTCTTGACACTCCTGGACATAAGGACTTTGCAGAAGATACGTTTAGAACTTTAACTGCTGCAGATTCGGTAATTGTTGTAATTGATGTTGCAAAAGGTGTTGAGGAACAAACAGAAAAATTAGTTGCTGTTTGTAAAATGAGAGATACTCCTATCATCGTTTTCATTAATAAATTAGATCGTTTTGGAAAAGACGCTTTTGACTTATTAACTGAGATTGAGCAAAAATTAGGAATTAGTGTCCACCCTCTTTCTTGGCCAATTGGACAAGGTGAAGAATTTCAGGGTGTTTACAATATATATGAAAAAGGATTAAACTTATTCTCTGCTGATAATAAACAAAGTCTTAGTGATGTCGTAAAAATCGCTGATGTACAATCAAAGGAAGTCGACGAGATTGTTGGTACAGAAGCGGCCGATTTACTGCGTGAGGAATTAGAATTGGTTGAAGTTGTTTACCCTCAATATACGAACGAAAAATACCTTGAAGGAAAAGTTTCTCCTATATTTTTTGGTTCCGCATTAAACAATTTTGGAATTCAAGAATTACTAGATTGTTTTGTAAGGATTGCTCCTAAACCACAACCAAAAAAATGTGACACAAGAGTTGTATCTCCTTACGATGAAAAATTCTCTGGATTTGTATTTAAGATTCATGCAAACATGGATCCTAAGCACAGAGATAGAATTGCCTTTGTGAAAATCGTGTCAGGTAAGTTCAGTCGAAACACGAATTACTTACACGTCCGCCACAACAAAAAATTAAAATTCTCTAACCCTACAGCTTTCATGGCTTCTAAGAAGGAAGTTGTTGAAGATGCATTTGCAGGTGATATTGTAGGTCTATACGATTCTGGAAACTTTAAGATTGGTGATACTTTAACGGAAGGTGAAAAATTCAATTATAGTGGTATTCCATCGTTTTCTCCAGAACAGTTTAAGTATATAGACAATGCTGACCCGATGAAAACAAAACAACTAAACAAAGGTATTGATCAGTTGATGGATGAAGGTGTTGCGCAATTATTTACAAAAGTAGATAACAACCGTAAAATCATTGGAACCGTTGGTCAACTTCAATACGAGGTTATTCAATACCGTTTAGAGCACGAATACAATGCTAAGTGTAGATACGAAAGTATGAACATCTTTAAAGCTTGTTGGGTTACTAGTGAGGACGAAGCGCAAATGAAAGACTTTAAATTAAGAAAGCTACACAACATGGCGAAAGATAAAGATGGTCGTGATGTTTTCCTAGCAGACTCAAGATACGCGTTAGAATTAGCCCAAGGAAAATATACAGAAATTGAATTTCACTTTACCAGTGAATTTTAAATTTAAATACTAGCAATAAAAAATAAGGCGAGTTAAATTGATTCGCTTTTTTTATATTGATATTCACCATTGACCATCGCTTTCGCTAGAAGGGAAAAGATATTCATGAATTACACTTTTCAAAGGCTTTCATTCTCGAAAAGTTGGAAGCCAGCAAATCAGTCAAGCTAATTTTCACTTCAATGTTCATCTTCAATAAATCAAGTAAGCAGGATCTCATCAAACTCTGTCATTCCATTCTTAAAACTGAATGACATATTTAAGGTTTGCCAAAACAAGCCATCAAAACCTTCAATCACAGCTATCTAAGATCACTATCTATAAAACGTAAGAGAACAGCATAAAAAAAAACACAAAAAAGCCCCGACTTTTAATCGAGGCTTCTAAATATCTGTGTCAGTTAGGAATTACTTCCCTTCCATTGTAGACTTTAATTTTGCTAAAGCATCTAAGTCACCTAAAGTAGATTTCTCTTGAGCGGCATTTAATTTCTTAACTGCACTCTTCGTGTTCCCTTTATTTCCACCAGTAGTTTTCTTTTCACCTTCTACTTCCGCTTTGAAAGTTTTTGTAAAAGAAGCTATGATTTTCTTAGAATCCTTATTAAACTCAATAATCATGAATGGTAATTTCTCTTCAACTGCTATAGTCGAACCATCCTCTTTTACTGAGTGATTTTTAGGAATGAAAGCTTCAACTCCATACTCCATAGTGTTAATCAAGAATCCTTTATCTTGTTTAGCAACTACAGTAGCTTCATGAGTAGATCCTTCAGTGAATACAGTTTCAAATACATCCCAAGGATTCTCTTCTAATTGTTTATGACCTAAACTTAACTTTCTGTTTTCAGCGTCAATTTCTAAAACAACAACCTCCATTTCTTGACCTAAAGTCGCGAATTCAGATGGGTGCTTGATTTTCTTGTTCCAAGAAAGATCAGAAATATGAATTAAACCATCAATTCCTTCTTCTAATTCAACAAAAATACCAAAGTTCGTAAAGTTTCTTACTGTAGCTTTATGCTTTGTGTCAACTGCATACTTATCACCAACTTTTGCCCAAGGATCTTCAACTAATTGTTTGATACCTAGTGACATTTTTCTTTCTTCTCTGTCTAATGTTAATACCTCCGCATTAACAGTATCTCCTACAGTTAAGAAATCTTGTGCTGATCTTAAGTGCTGTGACCAAGACATTTCAGAAACGTGAATTAAACCTTCTACACCTGGAGCAATTTCAATAAATGCACCGTAGTCAGCTAAAACGACAACTTTTCCTTCAACTTTATCACCAACTTTCAATCCTTCATCTAGTGAATCCCAAGGATGAGCTTCTAATTGCTTCAATCCTAATGCAATTCTTTTCTTGTCATCATCAAAGTCAAGAATTACAACATTTAATTTTTGATCCAAAGTAACGATTTCCTCTGGGTGGTTAATTCTACCCCAAGAAAGATCTGTAATATGAATTAAACCGTCAACACCACCAAGATCAATAAACACACCATAAGAAGTAACATTTTTAACTGTTCCTTCAAGTACTTGACCTTTTTCAAGTTTCCCGATAATCTCTTTCTTCTGAAGCTCTAATTCAGCTTCGATAAGTGCTTTATGAGAAACAACAACATTCTTAAATTCTTGGTTGATTTTCACAACTTTGAATTCCATTGTTTTACCAACGTAGATATCGTAATCTCTTATAGGCTTAACATCAATTTGAGAACCTGGTAAGAAAGCTTCAATACCAAAAACATCAACGATTAATCCACCTTTCGTTCTGCATTTAACAAAACCTTTAATAATAATTTCATCTTCTAGAGCGGTGTTAACTTTATTCCAAGCTGTTAGTGCTCTAGCTTTTTGGTGAGACAATACTAGTTGTCCTGATTTATCTTCAGGATTTTCAACATATACCTCAATTTTATCTCCTTCTTTTAACTCAGGATCATATCTAAACTCAGAAATAGAAATAACACCTTCGGATTTGTATCCAATGTTTACTACTACTTCTCTTTTTGTTTTAACAACGATTGATCCCTCAATCACCTCGTGAGCAGAAATAGAGTTTACAGTAATACCGTAAGCAGCTTCTAATTCAATTTTTTGTTCAGCAGTATAGGCTTCGTCATGCTTACCTAATCCACCCCAGTCGAAATCTTCGATTCCAGTAACTTGTCCTTTTGACATAGTTCTTAATAATTGTACATTCAATATAAACGGATACTAAATGGTTGTTTAAATAATTGATAAACAGTGTTTTCCCGTTCTAAAACAAAGTTCGTTTAAATTCAATTGCAAAGATATGCGTAAATCGCATGAAAAGCAACACTTTAGTCTATTTATTAACAATGTTAATAAATGTTATCTATCATCTAAATCCTCTTCTTAATTAGAATAATATCTTAATTTTAATAGGTGACAAATAAAAGAACTTTCGGGATTTGGGTTTATGCATTTTGGCCAAGTATATTTTTAGGGATATGCTGGAGTATTTGGCTGTATAGTACTCAAATAGAGAACATCCCCAAAATTGGTGTAACACCCAGAAGTTTTCATGGATTAGTTGGAATTATAACCCACCCATTTTTCCACAGTACACATCTCCCTGATGGATCGGTTGATTATAATCACATCATTAACAACAGTATTCCTTTCTTACTTTTAGGAACAGCACTATTTTACCATTTTAAAGACTTGTCTTATAAAATATTCATTTGGCTATTTATAGGAACTGGTGTTTGGCTTTGGAGTTTCGGCCGACCTTCAAACCACATTGGTGCCTCGGGAATTGTTTATGCCTTATTTGGTTTCCTAACAATAAGTGGTTTTTTAAAAGGAAACAAACATTTACTTGCTTTAAGCTTATTAACACTTTTTTTGTACGGAAGTATGATTTGGGGGATTTTCCCTGATGACCCTAAAGTTAGTTGGGAAGGTCATTTATCTGGATTTTTAATTGGAGTTGTTCTCGCTTTTTATTTTAGAAAAAGGGGGCCATCATCTACAAAAACTTACATTTCAGATGATGATTCTTTTAATGAATGGAAATTTGGAGAGGATTATTGGAAAACTGATGAGCAGTTAATAAACAAACAAGACCATCAGCAACACGAATTTAAAGCTGAAGCCCCTATCCAAATTAAATACGAATACAAACCAAAAGAAAAACGACATGAATAAATCTGCTATTATTTTAGGAGCTACAGGGCTAACAGGAAATTTCGTTCTCGAAGAATTACTTAAAAATGAAGAATACTCTAAGTTGCTTGTTTTTTCAAGAATTGAGCTAGGAATTAAGCACGATAAGCTAGAAGTAATTATTTGTGATCTTTTAAAAATTGAAGAACAACAAGAAAAATTCCAAGCTAATGAAGTTTATGTTTGTATTGGATCAACAACCAATAAGACTCCAAATAAGAAACTATACAGAGACATAGATTTTGGAATTCCAGTTGCAGCGGCTAAGCTTTGCAAGGCTAATAACATTAAATGTATTTCAATCATCTCCTCTTTAGGTGCAAATGCCAGAAGTACGGTGTTTTATCCCAAAACAAAAGGAGAAATGGAAAATGAAGTAATGGCTTTTGGAATTGAAAAGACATACCTCTTACGTCCTTCCATGATTTTAGGAGCACGGCAAGAAAATCGCTTAGGAGAATCATTGGGCAAAATATTACTTTCAATCATAAGTCCCTTTATGCTTGGAAAACTAACTAGATATAAAGGAATTGAAGCAAAAACTATTGCAAATGCAATGATTTGGTTGAGTAATAACGATCATTCTAATGGAACAATTGAATCTGAAATAATTAGAAAATTAGTTTAGCTGAACGATTAAATTTTGGAAACTTTCAATTAGTCAAAACAACATATCCAAAATTAATTCATTTAAAAGCACTTGGTATAAATTAATGAAAAACGAAAAAAACACTTTCAAAAAGTAAATTTCAAAATTAACAAAATCGGAACCTAGCAATCTTATTATTGAAACAATATATTATAGCCTCAAATAAATTTTACATCTCGTTTTACTATGGTAATTACAAGCCCAGTAAAAAAAATAATATTTTAAATCTACTTGCAAACAAAAAAGCCACCTATTGGGTGGCTTTTTTGTTCGTAATAAATAAAACTACTATCTAGCTATACCTATAGCTCTTACCTCCCTTATAACGGTAACTTTAACTTGTCCTGGATAAGTCATTTCAGTTTGAATTTTCTGAGAAATATCAAAAGCTAATTTTTCAGAATCTTTATCACTTACTTTTTCACTTTCAACAACAACTCTTAACTCTCTACCTGCTTGAATTGCGTATGTCTTAAGAACGCCGGGATAAGCTAACGCTAATTCCTCTAATTCTTTGATTCTCTTGATGTATGATTCCACAATCTCGCGTCTTGCTCCTGGCCTAGCTCCCGAAATAGCATCACAAACTTGAATGATTGGTGCAATCATTGTAGTCATTTCGACTTCATCATGGTGGGCTCCAATAGCATTAACAACATCAGGCTTCTCTTTAAACTTCTTGGCTAGGTTCATACCCAAAATAGCATGCGGTAACTCTGGCTCATCGTCTGGAACTTTCCCGATATCATGAAGTAAACCAGCTCTTTTAGCAGCTTTAACATCCAAACCAAGTTCAGCTGCCATTATAGCGCAAAGATTAGCAACTTCTCTCGAATGCTGTAATAAGTTTTGTCCGTAGGAGGAACGATACTTCATTCTCCCAACCATTCTAATCAATTCAGGATGTAAACCGTGGATTCCTAAGTCAATAGCAGTACGTTTACCAACTTCAGCAATTTCTTCATTGAGATGTTTACGTGTTTTTGCAACAACCTCTTCAATTCTAGCAGGGTGAATCCTTCCATCAGAAACTAATTGATGTAAAGATAATCTAGCAATCTCTCTTCTAATAGGATCAAAACAAGAAAGAATAATAGCTTCAGGCGTATCATCAACAATAACCTCTACTCCAGTTGCTGATTCAATAGTACGAATATTACGACCTTCTCTACCGATAATTCTACCCTTAATTTCATCCGAATCAATATGGAATACAGACACTGCATTTTCAATTGCAGTTTCTGTAGAACAACGTTGAATACTTTTAATGATAATTTTTTTCGCTTCATTAGTTGCGCTCATTTTAGCCTCTTCCATTGTATCCTGGATATAAGACATAGCTTCGGTCTTAGCTTCAGCTTTTAAATTCTCAATTAATTGAGATTTAGCATCTTCAGCACTAATACCAGCAACAGCTTCTAATTGCTCAACCTGGCGACGATGCTGTAGTTCTAGCTCATCTTCCTTTCTTTCATTATGCGCAATTTTGTCACTTAGCTTATTTTGTAAACGCTGAACATCTTTTTCTTTCTTGGTGTAATCGTTTACTTTTTGGTTAAGCGTATTCTCTTTTTGTTTCAATTTATTTTCCGTCTGAGCCATTTTTTGACTCCTCTTATTGATAGAGTCTTCGTGCTCAGACTTTAACTGAACAAACTTCTCTCTCGCTTGAAAAATTTTATTTTTCTTAATCTGCTCTCCTTCCTTCTCCGCAGTATCAATAATAAGCTTTGATTGTTTCGTTGTTATGTTTTTTAAAATAAAAACACCAACAACTAAACCAATAACAATCCCTACTAAGCCATAGGCTATTTCTAACATAATTCAAGTGTTTAATTAATTTAACAATAACCAATTAATCAAATTAAAACCAATAAATAAGAGAAATTCAAAATTTAGCTTTTAAGGTATTTTGATACAAAATCTTCCAAATCTTTTAATTTATCATGCAAACCGTCCTCTGCATCTTCGGAATAATTATTTTTATTGTTTTTATTCGACATCATATGCTGAAGTAAAAACATCGCCAATAAATCTTGTTTATCTAATACACCATAGTTACTCTTCAATTCATCAAGGTTTTCCTTTATTTCTTGCTCGATAGCAATTACATCATCACGTTCAGTTTCACTAACCTTTAACGGATACTCCTTGCCTGCAATATTAACTTTTATGGAAACGCCTTCTGACATCCTAACTATTTACCTTTGCTATACATTTGTCAATTTCCCGAATTAATTCATTAATTTTCAATTTAATATCGGTCGATTTACCTTCTTTACCAGATAACGTTTTAGCCAATTTCAAAACTTTGTTTTGCTCATTAACGTCCGTTAACTGGATCTTAGTTTCGCTTAATTTATTTTGAAGAAATAGATTCTCATCTTTTAATTGTTTAACATCTTCCTTCGCCTTCTTGTGTTGAATAATTATTTTTTCAACCTTCGACTGCAAGCTGTCAACCAATAATGATGTGTTTATTTCCTCCATTAATTTAATTGTAACTATCGCAAATGTAATCGCAACTAGGCAGTAAAACAAATTAAAAACTGAGTGTTACTAACTTTACGTTGTTCAAATGGTGAATTAGCCCGACTTTTGTACTTAATTAATTATGAGCAAATTTTTAATTTTTATTTTAATATGTTGTTTTTTACAAAACGTAAAAGCACAAACCACCAATAAAGTTTATCCTCAAAATTATTTTGGAGTACCAATGGATATCCCCTTACTACTAGCTGGGAACTTTGGTGAATTAAGATCCAATCACTTTCATGCAGGAATAGATATTAAAACTCAAGGGGTAACTGGAAAAAACGTAGTCGCCTCTGCCAAGGGTTATGTTTCGAGAATAAAAGTACAACAAGGTGGCTATGGGAAAATAGTTTACATTGATCACCCGAATGGTTACACAACTACTTATGCCCATCTAAACAAATTTTCAAAAAAAATTGATGCATTTGTAAAAAAAGAACAATACCATCAAGAATCTTTCTTTATTAATTACTACCCTGATTCTGGCTTAATTCCTGTAATAAAAGGAGAACGGATTGGGTTTTCAGGAAATACAGGTGGATCTGGAGGACCTCATTTACATTTCGAAATTAGAGATACAAAATCCGAACATGCTTTAAACGCTTTACTCTTTGGACTACCAATTAAGGACAATATAAAACCAACAATTAAGGGAATTAGAATTTATCCACTAGATGCTAATTCAACCGTGAATAACAGACCCGATCCAGTTTATTTTCCAGCTCAAAAAACAGGCGCGACATATGGGTTAGTCACTACTCCTATTGTTTCTAACAAAATTGGGTTTGGCATCGAAACAGCAGATTATTTAAATGGTTCTTTTAATAGGTGTGGCGTTTACAACATCAAACTACTGGTAGATGAAAAACTAATTTTTGAACAACAAACGGAGGAAGTTCCTTTTGATGAATCACGATATTTAAATTCACACACCGATTATGAATTCAAAAAAAAGAAATCTAAATGGATTCATAAATCCTATATAGAACCGAATAATAAGTTGAGTATTTATAAAACCACTGATCAAAACGGAGTTTTAACGTTTAAAAATAGTGGAATTCATAAAATAAAATATGTTACGACAGATGCTTATGGTAATTCATCAACATTAAATTTCAACATCACTTCAACTTCTAACTTTAACCTTTTAAAAAAACCTATTCACAAAAATTTTGTAAAAAAAATGGAATACCATCTTCCAAATGAATATAATGCAGAAGGATTCTTAATACAATTACCAGATGGAGCTTTGTATAATGACATTGACTTTAAATACACAGCAAGTCCGCATCCAAAGAAGAGATGGAGTAATGTTCATAAAGTACATTCAGATTATACCCCTATTCACAAACCTGCTGAAATCTTTATTAAATGTAACTTTCCATCTTCTATTCCATCCAATAAATTATTAGCTATTCGAAAAACTTCCAAAGGAAGAATAAAAACCCACATTGGTGAATTTGCCGTGGGTTACTACTCTTTTAAAACAAAATACTTTGGCGACTTTTATATATATCACGATACAGTTCCTCCTAGAATAATCCCTTTAAACATTTCAAACGGAAAAAACATCGCAACTCAATCTAAATTTGATTTTAAGATTTCAGATAACTTGGCAGGTATAAAAAACTTTAATTGCTACATCGATGGCAAGTGGGTTTTAATGGAGTACGACTACAAAAAAGCACGTATAACGCATTACAAGCATAATGTAATCTCAAAAGGAAAACACGAATTAAAACTAGTAGTGCAAGACAAAATTGGGAATGAGAGTCTTTATAAATGTTCCTTTTACAACTAAATAGAAACCGTCATTAGATCAATTTCTCACGCTAAGCCCAATCAAATTGAGAAGTTGTATATCAAACAACACAATAAAAAAACTTAGGATTAGAGCTTAAAATACACGCACACTAAAACAAACAAGAGTTTTCCACAAAGCGTTTGAAATAACTAAACATTTCTTCTTTCAATAACATTGAATAAATAGCTTAAATTCGCAAAATCAAAAAAATTATCAGATGGATTATAAAATTGGAGTAATTAAAGGAGATGGAATCGGGCCAGAAATAGTTACTGAAGCTATGAAAGTCATGGATGCAGTTGGAACTAAATTTGGTCACAAATTTAACTACACTGAAGTTTTAATGGGTGCTTGCGCAATTGATGCTACAGGAACACCACTTCCTGATGAAACTTTAGAAGTTTGTAAAAACTCAGATGCTGTATTATTTGGCGCAATTGGTCACCCCAAATATGACAACGATCCAAATGCAAAGATTCGTCCTGAGCAAGGATTATTAAAAATCAGAAAAGAATTAGGACTATACGCCAACATTCGTCCAGTCGCTTATCATTCTGCACTAGAAGAATTTTCACCTTTAAAACCAGAAAGAATTGAAGGAGCCGATTTTGTTGTTGTTCGTGAATTAACTGGAGGAATATATTTTGGTGACAAAGGAAGAAACGATGACGGTACTGTTGCTTTTGATAACTGTACATATTCAATTAAAGAAATTGAAAGAATTTCAGTTATCGGATTTGAAACTGCAATGAAAAGAAGAAAAAAATTAACACTAGTTGATAAAGCTAACGTGCTAGAAACTTCAAGACTTTGGAGAGATACTGTAAAGAAAATGGCGCTTAACTACCCAGAGGTTGAATTAGACTTCTTATTTGTTGATAACGCAGCAATGCAAATGATTTTATCGCCAACTCAGTTTGATGTTATTTTAACAGAAAATATGTTCGGAGATATTATTTCTGACGAAGGATCAGTAATCGGAGGATCAATAGGATTATTACCATCCGCATCCATAGGATCTACGGTTGGTTTATACGAGCCAATCCATGGATCTTTCCCTCAAGGAGCTGGTTTAAACATCGCGAATCCTATGGCGACAATCCTTTCAGCAGCAATGTTGTTAGAAACATCATTAGATTTAGTTGAAGAAGCTACCGCAATCAGAAACGCAGTTGCTAAAGCAATCGACCAAAAAGTTGCAACAGAAGACTTAAACAAAGTAAATCCTGTGGGAACAGACGCAGTTGGTGATTTTATCGCTGCTGCTATTTAATTCTTAGTGGTATGAAAATACAAGGCCCCGCATTGCGGGGCTTTGTGTTTTCATACCATTGAGGGCTTTATTTTGTTTTAAATCAACTTTAAAAATAGGCTCATTATTGAGCTTTTTTGAATGCTCCCTATTAGAAATAGGATCAAATGAATTAAAAATAACGTATTTTGTTGATTGCCTTTTAATAATTTATGATGGAACTAAATTCAAATAAACCATTAATTAGGAACTGTTTGGACGATTACTTCAAAAAAAAGGTGTTTAAACCTGTAACGAATCGTTACTTTTGAGTTAAGTAAGCAAACTAAACCCTATGAAATTTGCTTACATATTATTGTTTGCTTTTATATTAATCTCTTGCGCTGAGAACAGTGAAATAAATGTTATAGCCCCTCCTACTTCCGAAACTAAAACAGAAGAAAAAGAAGTAATAAATCACAAAATTACCCAAACAGGTTCAATATACTCAATTTACGAAACGATAATAAAATCGGACTCATCGGTGGGAATTATTTCAAAATCCAACACTAAAGACGAATGGGATTCTATTTTAAGAACACTAAACACAAAGGTTCAAAGCTTTACAATTAATACTTCAGAAGACAACATAATTCAAGGTAAAGAGGGAACACAGGTTTTAATCCCGAAGAACACCTTTAATTTAGGTGAAAAAGTTACACTAAAACTAAAGGAAAGTTATTCAAAAAGCAGTTACCTATTTGATTGTTTAAGTACACAAACGGACTCAGGAGACCTTCTTGAAACTGCTGGAATGATTGAACTAAGAGCCTATTCTGGCAGTGAAGAGATTCAGCTTTCCAAGGACAAAGAAGTCACCATTAAATTCCCTGTTAAAGGCGAAAAAAAAGGAGATTTTAATTTGTTTAACCAATCGGTAAGAAAAGACTCAATTGTAGAATGGAAATTATATCCAAATGGTAAAGATGGTTTTTGTTTGTTTGAAATCGATATTAAAGCTGGTATTGACCATGTTCACTTAAAAGGAAATAGAAAAGAGTTAACTTTCTTAACTCAAAAAGAAAAGGATTTAATGGCGCGACGAATGCAAAATAGCGTATCCCAAAGATTCCCTCTATTATGCACATCCAAAGAAAACACAAAAATCACATTCAGTTCAAGATTTTATGAAAAAGATAAAATGTTTTATGAACTGCTTTCTAAAATTGGAAACAATCTTGATGATTTAGGGTTTGATGTAAACAATAAGCTGAGGGCTGATATGACAATTAATTTCACATTTGGCAACCCCAATTCCGAAATAGACATTAAGAAATATAATATAATTATTGCTGAGAGAGATAGATTAACCAAGTTTGAGCAACAAAAAAGGCTACAAGAAGCTATTTCTTTTTACACCTTGCCATCCGCCAAACTTGGTTGGATAAATTGCGACAGGTTCCCAAACAACCCAAACAGACTAGTAAACATGAACATCCTTGCAGAGACAAAATATGAAAAATTCATTTTTTACATTAAGGAATATAATGGTGCTCTTCAGCCTTTTCAGAAGAATAGAACGTTTCAAATAAAAAAAATCCCTGAAAACCTTTTGGGTGTAGTTATAGCATTAAAATACGAAAACCAAAAAATATACATTTCTCGGAAAAAGGTTAAATCGGGTATAAAAACTATTAAAGGATTTGACTACGAAGAAATTTCGCTTGGTCAAATTGAAAATAAAGTTGAAGAGATGGCGAAGTTTTAGCTTTTTTTGATAACCTAGAAGGTTATCAAAAAAATTGCTCGTAATATTCTAACTTTAAACACGTAATAATTAATATTAATATCCCTCAAAATCTTCTTGTTAAAAAATTAGATGTAACCAAACAATGCTAAATCGTTCACCAGGAGCGTAACCCGCTTTGGCTTTACTAATTTATTTTAATATTCTAAATAAACACATACAATATCGCTCTGAAAGTTAATCCCATAGTGTACCGTTTTAAGGTAATTACATTATGTAAATATGAAAATTAAAATCATTTTACTCTGTTTAATTATTGGATTATTAAAACCCTCAAAAGCCAACGAACTCAATTGTTTCCCATCTGTTCGAATTGGTTATGTTTTTTCTGCTAGTTTTATTTTGGGATTTGATTTAAACATACTAGCGAATACCCCAATTAATATACCCAATACCCAATACCCAATACGGTATTAACTTTTCACAAACGTTCACCAATGTAAAAACCAGACGAGTTGATAAAGGTTTCCATACCAATCTGCAGATTAAAGGTATTTTAAGAACTCCTTTTTTGGATATACGAATGGGATATGGATATGTTGTTAATAACTGGGGTTGGGAAAACCGTAGTAGATGCACAACTCAAGGATTAGCCTATGAATTTTCTTTAACTCATCCTAACCAGCCTTTTATACCATGGGTGGGATTGAATATTCAAAATATTAAGTGGGATTGGGAATGGTTCGATACTAGTTATTATCAATTATTTTCGAGAATTGATATACCAACGTCACAATCTGATTTTGAAAGAATTGAAAAAAATATTGGAAATAAATAATTCACAAACCGAAAAATATTTTTAACCGTTACAAATCGGACTATTTTATAAACATTCTTGTCTGCTTTTTTTCAAATAAAGTGAATTATCCTTTAATTGGTTTGTGATACCAAACAATTTGTGGGTAAGAATTGATTAGAACTTCGAAAAAAAGCCTAGAGTGATTTTAGTTGAAAAAACCTTAAATATTTCATAAATACCTTTTGGAAATCTTAAAGCAAATTGACTACATTTTTTTTTAAAGTGGAATTCTATCACTTGAAAAAAATGAAAACTAAAAAGAGAACGTTTCCTAAAATACGTAACATTCAAAATTTTCTAAAAATCGCGCTTAAACATAGAGGTAATTGCAAAACATATAGTCTCCTTTTTTTTACTTCCATTATCAAACAATGACCGTAAACGTTGGTGCAATAAAAATTAATTGTGACGTTATATTAAAAACAAAAAAATAATGAAATTATTCAAATCTCTATTTGTCGGAATAACATCTCTATTACTAGTATCATGCGACAAAGAAGATCTAAATCCTGATAATATTGAAATAACAGGAATAATTAAAGAACAAAATATGACTACTTATCAATATGGAACACATACTTTATCTGGATATGTTTTAAGAAGTAACACTGTGAGCTTAGATGATTATGTTAATCAAAATGTAACTATCGTTGGTTACAAAGTTAATGAATACCCAGTTGATGGCGGACCATACTACATTGAAGTTGAAAAAATTAAATAAAGAACCTTAGTTTAGCTAAACTCTATTAAACTCATTTTAGCTGACCGTAAAGGTTGATTAAACATGAAATCATTAGTCCAAATATTATTTAAATAAACAGCAATAGTGACTGCTGCTTGTTGTTTGTATTGGTTATGCTATTTAATTGGTTGTTTATTCCATGAAAAAAAATATTGTGAAGGCATTTGTTTTTATAATGCAATAACGTTCATCATTACAGGAACAGCAGTAACGTCTTTTATAATATTAAATTCAATTGGCGATTATTTTAAGTGGAGTAAAACATTACGAATAATATTGAATTTAATAAGCGCTCTAGTAGTATTAGGATTAATGCACTCAACGAGGCACCCCTTACGATATTACTTAATAAGCATATCCGTTTTATTAGTGTTTCCTCTAGAATATATTTGGAATTTAAAAGCAAAAAAAAAACAATCGAAAATAAAAAAACACCACTAAAGTGATTACAAAGACTTTGGAATAGTTCTTTGCAATTTCAAAACTTCATCTTAACTTTCAATTGTCAAAAGCTTAATTTGTTAATTTGGCTTTTATTAACACTACACAACGCTTTAGTTAAGTATAAATTTAATCATCTTATACTAAACGTTATGCAACATAGCTAATTATGCAAAAACGTATATTATTATCAGTTACATGTATTTTATATCTACTTCAAAATGTGGTAGAAGCTCAGATAAATGAGGACAAGTTAGGTGCGTGGTACATGTATTTTTTCAATACAACATTTAAAGAAAGCTCATGGGGAATTCAAGGAGACTTACAATACCGTAACTGGGATACTGCGGGAGATCTTGAACAATTATTATTACGTGGAGGAATAACATATAAACCTAAAAAAGAGGATATTAAACTAACTCTTGGTTATGGTAATGTTACTACCGGCAGTTATGGATCTGAGAATTCAACTACATCAGAGCACAGGCTTTATCAGGAAGCCCTCTTCCCTGTTGATTTTGGGAATCGTTTCTATACTAATCACCGATTTCGTTACGAGCAAAGATTTGTTGAAAATCAGGATTTCAGAACACGTTATAGATACAATTTATTTTTAAACATACCACTGAACAAAGCTTCAATGGATGATAAAACACTTTATTTAGCACTCTACAATGAAATTTTTATAAATGGCCAAAGAAATATTGGGAATGGAAATAGTGTAGAAATATTTGACAGAAACAGGCTCTATCTAGCAATGGGATATATTATAAAAAAAGGACTTAAAATTCAAATGGGATATATGAAACAGTCAACGGATAATTGGCAGAAAAGTCAATTTCAATTCAGCTTTCATCAAAAAATTTAACAGTACACAACACCATGTGAAAATCATTAAAAATGCCTTTTTGAATTAAAGGTTTTAAAAAGAGACATTAGTTGTATTTAAATAACCTTAGCATATTGTATCACTTGCTAAAACAACCTTACAAAAAGAATGGAAAATATTTCAAACAGAGCTTTAATTAGCCGATTATATAGTTCGGCCGATCAGCAATTACAAGATGCTAAATATGATATTGAAAGCTGGTCGCAATGGTATCAAGCTCTATAAAATTTAACGAGTCTAGAAAAAGTTGTTTACGTAATTGTGAAATTAAACCAAACAGTAACCAATGGAGGTTTCACTGAGTTTTACGAGGCATCTTTTGGGGTTTTCGCTCCAGAAATAATTCATGTATTAAATGAGATTAACGCAGTAGCAACGGCTAATATCGTATCCAACTCCTTACCTATAGTAAACCCAGCAGGATTGTTAGATGATGCCTATAAAGCTGTGATTTTCAAACCAAAATTTTCAGAAAAACAACGTGCAGAACTTTACGCACAAGATATTCAGTACGATCAGCTACAGGACGCTGAAAATTTGGAAGATTTGTTGGGTGCTTATTTACAGGATATGATAAAGTAATGCCTAGTCAAATACCTTTATACTATTGAGTTACAAAATACTTAAAAATTAATTTGAGTTGGTAAACCTTTTTTCGCTGTAACTAGCCTTATAGATCATCAGAAAAAGGTGAATCAAAAAGCTTCATTAGAAGGAATGAACTACGACTATATTAATTTCAAAAACACGGAGAATCGACTAACTATTTAGATCTAAAAGCGGAAAGTCTTATCTTCATAAAGCATTGAGTAAAGTTAAATTTACATGTTGAATTTATAGTAGATTAAATGAAAATACTTCATACTGCCGATTGGCACTTAGGACATCGATTACACGAACAATCTCAAGTTGAGGAGCAAACATTATTTCTTCAGTGGATTGAGCAATATATAATCGATAATGATATTGATGTTTTGCTGATTTCGGGAGATATTTTTGATACCGGCTCTCCATCTAATCAAAGCTTAGAAATGTACTACAGTTTTTTGGTGCAATTAAAAGCAACTAACTGCTCGTCTGTTGTAATTACTGGAGGAAATCATGATTCGGCAGGAACTTTAAATGCGCCAAAGCATTTATTGGATGCGCTTTCGATAAAAGTTGTAGGAAAAGCCACAGAACATATTGAAGATGAAGTTTTTGAAATTGAAGCCAACGGAGAAAAAGTAATTATTGGAGCCGTCCCCTACTTAAGAGACGGAGATATTAGAAGAGCTGTTGCAGGTGAATCGTTTGAAGAGTTAACCGATAAATACAAAACTGCACTTATAAACCATTATGAAGCATCTGCTGAACAATGTAAACTAATTAACACAAGCAATGCCCCTGTTATTGCAATGGGACATTTATTTGCGACAGGAGGTTCAGTTTCTGATAGTGAGCAAAATATATACGTAGGAACCTTAGGCCATATTGGAGCAAAGGACTTTCCTACTTACTTTAATTACATTGCTTTAGGTCACTTACACCGACCTCAGATTATTGGAGGAAATGAAATTATCCGATATTCAGGATCTCCTAACATTTTAAGTTTCAGTGAAATTAATTACGACAAAAAAGTAATTATAATTAGGCTTGAAGACAATGAAATAAAAAACATAGAAGACGCTGTAATTCCAAGGTTCAGGGAGTTTTATAGGAAAACTGGAACTATGGCTGAATGTATTAAAGCTTTTCCTGATTTGATTTCTAACTCCTACGAATTAACCCCTTGGGTTGAAATCGTTTTAAATGAAGACAACACCATTAATGTTGATGATTTAAAAAATGAAGCTGAAAAGTATTCATTTGAAATTTTAAAAACATCCTTAAAAAACCAACGGAAAACAAAAGGTATTGAGGAATTACTAGCCAATACCAAATCCATTAAAGAATTACTCCCCACTGAAGTTTTTAAATTAAAGTGTGCTGAAATGGGGTTTGAATTAAAAGAAAACCCCGAAATATGGGACGCTTTTAATGAAGTCTTACAATCGGTTAAAAATCAATAAGAACGGGTTGATATGAAAATTTTAAAAGTAGAATTACAGAATATAAATTCATTGAAATCCGATAGTCCTGTTGTTATCGATTTTGAAGATGACAAATTCAAAGATGTTGGTTTATTTGCAATCACAGGTTCTACCGGTGCCGGAAAAACGACCATTTTAGATGCGATTACAATTGCATTATACCATAATGTCCCCCGTTTTAATGGAACAAAAGGTTCGTTAGTTGATGTTGTAAGCCATAGTGCTCATGCTGCATTTAGTAGAGTTTCTTTTGAAAATGACGCGATTACTTATGAAGCTTACTGGGGAATTAGAGTAGCTGACAAAAACGGAAAAAAATATAAAAATGTAAAAGAAGAAGTGAGTTTAAAAAACTTGACTTCGGGTGAAATTCTTGCTACTCAAAAAAGGATTTTAATCACTGAAATATCAAGGGTCACTCAATTAGATTACAATCAATTTTTAAGGTCGGTAATGCTAGCCCAAGGGGAATTTGCGTCTTTCTTATCTGCCAAAGGACCTGAGAAAGGAAAACTATTAGAACAAATAACAGGAGAAGAAATCTACAAAAAAATCGGCCAGGGAATATTAGATCGAAAATCTACGGAGGACAACAAATTAAAAACCATTCAATCCACTATTAACTCGGTAGATGTTTTAACAGATGAAGATAAAATTGAGTTAACGCTGAAAGACAAGGTCCTTGATGCTGAAATAAGCAATACAGATAACGAAATTACTTCAGCTAGAGTTATTGTTGATTGGTACACTGAGTTTCAAAAGAACTTTAAAGAGTCACAAAGACTTAATTTAGATGCTGAAAACATTAACACGCTCACTGAAAAACATAAATCGGAATTAACACTGCTAGATTTAAATGAAAAAGCTGAACCTTTTAAAGAGCTTCTTCATAATATAAATCGAACCAAAAAAAACAGCCTGGATAAAACAGCTCAGTTAAAAATATTAGAAGCCAAATTAATACAGCTTAAGCCGGATATTGAACATTTAGATCAACGAGCTAAAGATCAAACTATTCAACTAGAAAGCGCAGATAAAGCATTTACAGATTGGTTACCTAAGTTTGATTTTATCACAACTTTGGATAGTCAGCTAAAGAACCTTTCAGAAAACAAAGCAAAAACGCAAGTTCACTTAAACACTGTTTCTCAAGATGTTGAACTTGGCTTATTAGAGGGGATTCAGTTAACAAAAGTGTTAACCTCCGATACTTTAACTATTAAAACTGACGAAGAATTTATCATCAAAAACAAATTCTTAAAAGAAGTAGATTCTGAAATATCAACATGGGCAGGTGAATTAACTACATTAAAAGAAAATAAAAAGTCGATAAATGAAGATTCAACCATCGTTGCTCAAAAAGTAAAAGCGTTAAAGAGAACTTCAGCTGAATTAAAAAACAAAAACGAACTGCACTCTACTGCATTAAAACAAATTGGGGAAATCGAGAAAAAGTTGTCCGCTGTTTCTAAACAACTTCTCGAAAACAACTTAAGTGGTTTACTTCCGCAAAAGGAGCAGCTTACAAAGACTATATCCAATTGGGAAAAATTCAAAAGCTTTTCGATACAAACCGTAAAAGTAGAAACTGAACAAACTGATTTATTGATAAAACAAAAATCAACTTCGGATGATTTAGTCGCTACTCTAAACAAAATTGAACATTTAAAAGAACAAATTAAAACTCAAGAAAAACTAGTTGCTAAAGCGGATACAATCCTAAGGTTAGAGCAAACTATTGCTAAGTATAAAGATGACCGCCAAAATTTAAAAACTGGAGAAGCTTGTGGTTTATGCGGATCTAAGGAACATCCTTTTACAGATCATTTAGAATCAATTACTATTTCCGAAGCAGCTAAAGAATTGGATAAAGCAAAAGCAGACTTAAAGAATATAGAGGGTTTTAAAAGTACTGCCGATAAAAAAGAGGCGCAATTAAGTACTACAACTGAAGCTTTAGAACAGCGATTAAATAATCTGTCCAAAGAATTAAAGTCTTTCAAAGAATCATCCAGTTTATTAAAAATGGATTGCGACTTAAATAATTTTTCTAAAATTGAAAATGAATTAGAGTCTGCTATTGAAAAAAGCAAATTACTTAATGAAAAACTAACAGTTGCTCAGCAACTACAAACAAAAAAAAGTAAACTTACCGATCGTATTGCAACTCAAAAACAAGCTGCTAGTTTATTAAATACAGCTATTGCAACCCTTACCGAAAACATAAAAAACACCAAGGCCGAAATTGATGTTAAAAATAAATCAATTAGAGTCTCTACTTCTATTTGTATTGGTTTGGAAGAGTTTTTAAAAACAAAACTAAATAAATTCAACTACCAGTTACCTTCTGTGGAATTAATCACTTCATTTATTCAAGGAGTTAAACAATCGGTAACTGATTTTAATACTCGACAACAGAATTTAGCTGCTTTAAAATCAACCTTAGATCTAACCAACAGTAAATTACACAACAATAAAAAGCAACTAGAAAGTAATCGTAAAGTACAAAGCGAATACCGAAAAACTATTTCTGAATCGACTATTAAATATAATCAACTAAACACGGAACGAATTACCATATTACCGGTTGAAGTTTCGGTAGAAAGCAAACGAAATAGCTTACAAAAAGTAAAAACGGATTTAGCCGAACTCGTTAAATCAACTAAAGAAACCTTACAAAAGCTCTTAACTACAAAAGCTGAAAAAGAAGCTTTGATTTTTAAAAGTAATAAGGAGCAAAAAGATTTGGACACTGAAATCACTTCGTTAAACTCTAAACTTAAAGAGCAATTAAAATCAACGGATTTTGAATCTAAGCAAACAATCGAAAATGCTTTATTATCAAATGAAGACAAAGATAAATTCAAGCAAAACAAGGCATTAATTAAGGAAAACAAATTAAAGTTAGAAGCCTTAAGAGATGAAAACATAAAAACACTTGAAGCTCTAAATAAGACTAAAAACTTTGAAACTACAGCCGACGAGAGTAAACTATTATTGGATAATTTAAACAAGAAGAACAAAGACCTATCAACCGGAAAAGGTGAAATTTCTGAAGCCTTTAGAAAAGATCAACAAATTAGAGATCGAAACATAAAAACTTATAAAAAGATCGATGCTCAAGCTGAAGTTTGTGCTGTTTGGAAAGAGCTTTTTAGAATCATAGGCAACTCTAAAGATGCATTTAACATATATGTTCAACGGTTAACATTGAAACATTTGTTGGACCTAGCAAATGTTCACCTTTTCAAATTAAACAAGCGTTATTCCTTAAAAATGGAAGAAGCTTACAAACCAAAAGAAGAGCTTAACTTTAATTTAATTGATCATTACCAAACGGATCAAGCCAGATTAGTGGATACTTCTAGCGGTGGTGAAAAATTCATAATTAGTTTAGCCCTGGCTTTAGGATTATCAGATTTAGCAAGTAAAAATGTTAAAATTGATTCCTTATTTATTGATGAAGGTTTTGGAACTTTAGATAGTAATACGCTCGAAACTGTTATTTACACCTTGGAAACGCTACAATCTCAAGGTAAAATGATTGGAATTATTTCACACGTAGAAAACTTAAAAGAACGTATTCCTACTCAAATACAAATAACAAAGAAAAATAATGGAATCAGTGTTGTGAATATTGCTTAACATTTACCTCTTTAAATAAAATCGCCTTTCTTTTCGAAAACCTTAGTTTAAAACATCCTAAAAAATGAGGTGATTATAACACCTTTTCCATCACCTAAAGCAATTGATAATAACTCTTTCTCCTCTTCCACTTTAAGGTTAAATGGCGCGGCCAATAAATTTAAACCACTTTTCTTTTTTAACCTGATTCCTTGTCCTGAAATAATTTCTTTGTTCGGTACAAATTCACCTTCGGGTAAATGTTCTGTTAATATTACGTACTTAAAAACATTCAACTTTAATACAATTTGTTGAATTTCGGCATTGGATAAATGCTGTAATACTTGTCGAATCAGAACACAATCAGCTTGCGGTAAATCATCAACAGCAATGTCTAAACACTGGAAAACTAAGTTTTCCACTTTGAATTTTTCTTTATTGCGATTAATCAAATCTAAAACAATGTCTACAGCTATATAATTTTGGCTATGCTTCACGAACTCCTTACCTACATTGAAATCCCCACAACCAAAATCACATACTACAAGAGGCTTTGGAAATGATGTTAAAAAGGAGATTACTGAATCTAAGTATGGTTTAACAATTTCAGGATCATGTGATCCATCTCCTGAATAAAAATCGGATTTATTATCGCCCCATAATTTCATGGCATAAACCTGCTCCATGGCATCTCTTGTTGGCCAAGCTTGCTTTACTCTTTTACTTTCAGTCTCTTTGTTTTCCATAAAACCTCAACACGTTCTCTAAATTATTAAATACGCTCGAAATACCTAAATATTACACCTTGTATCTTTTTGGGAAATGCTCATTATGACAGTGATAACACGTGATTATTGGTTGTTTTCGAATTTACATTTTGGCTTATAAATTTAATATTCCCAGCAAACTTAATATCTAAAAGCCCATTATTATGAAAGCCTCAGAAATTATTCACCATCACATTTAGTAATTCTGAAAATAAACAATAGAATTTCATTAAAGAAAAAACATCAAATAACCTTTTCCATCATTTTTAATACAATAAATGATAAATTTAAGTTTAGGTTTATAACTAAAACACCAGTCGATATTTACAGTTTTTGGAGTTAAAATCATGCGAAAACCAAACATTAAATACAATTGTAAAACAGAAGGTTTTGTAACGATAAACCTAGTATTTAACCTAAGCGGAAGTGCAATGCATATAAAACTTAAGGCACAAAAAAAGGGCGATTAAAATCGCCCTTTTTAATTCTTAACTCACCCTAAACTCCAGGGCTAACAAATGGCAACCTAACCACTTTTGCTTTTATTTTCTTGTCTCGTATTTGGATGTAGATTTCAGAATCTACTTTAGAGAAATCTTTTGCTACATATCCCATTCCAATTGCCTTATTAAGCGTTGGAGACATTGTTCCAGAAGTAACCCTACCTATAGTGTCATCATTTTCAGAAACGATTATATAATCTTTACGAGGAATACCGCGATCAATTAATTCAAAGGCAACCAGTTTTGTGACAACACCATTTTCCTTTTGTTTTCTAAACAACTCAACACTTGGGAAATCTGTACTTAATTTGGTAACCCAACCCAACTTTGCCTCCATTGGAGATGTTGTGTCATCTATATCATTGCCATATAAAGCATATCCCATTTCTAACCGAAGCGTGTCCCGTGCAGCTAATCCAGTTGGTTTTATTCCTTCTGGCTCACCAGCTTTCATAATTGCTTCCCAGACCTTTACAGCATCATCGTTTTTAACATATATTTCAAATCCTCCAGCACCTGTATAACCAGTTGCTGAAATTAAAACATCTTCTACTTCAGCTAGCTTTCCTGTCTGAAGCGTATAATACTTCATTTTACCCAATTCAACTTCTGTTAAACGTTGCAGCACTTTTGTAGCATTTGGCCCTTGTATGGCAAATAAACTCCAAACATCACTCATATTTGTTAAAACAGCAGTTGTATCGTTTTTGGAATTAAACCAAGCCCAATCTTTTTCGATGTTACTTGCATTTACAACCAATAAGAATTTAGTTGCTGTAAATCGATAAATTAATAAATCATCTACAATTCC
>Ga0257114_1000061_pt1 | contig 81988 bp, 85 predicted proteins | sample SI112_10mmetaG_FD_190149 | JGI IMG/M metagenome (GOLD analysis project Ga0257114, IMG submission 190149) | Marine microbial communities from Saanich Inlet, British Columbia, Canada - SI112_10m | ecosystem: Environmental > Aquatic > Marine > Inlet | place: Canada: British Columbia | collected...
TGACTTATTTTAGCTGATTTTTAAGATAATTTTCAAAAATTTACCCACAAAAAGAAGAAAAATTTCTCAAATTAGAAAATTGGTAATTTTTTAGTTTGTAGAAGAAGATATTGAAATTCCTATACATTAAAAATAAACTCTATTCACATCATCAATGCCACCTTTCGACCAAGGGTGGCATTTACAAATCCGAATAAAACCAAAAAATCCACCCTTAATAACTCCATGTTTTTTCACAGATTCAATAAAATAATTAGAACAGCTAGGATGAAAACGGCATTTTCCATACCCCAAAAATAAAGAAAAACAAGTTTGATAAATTTTAATTAGAAATATTGTTATTTTTGTCATTATTTTTGATAGAATTTTAGAAAATTTGATTTTTATGATATAATATTAGAATAATATTTAAAAATTAAGCAGTAAATATAATAAATATTACTATAAAAGTACAACAATTAAATGGCGATACTAAAAAACAACCAGACATTAGCCCACATATTGAATCCGTGAAATATATGGGTTAGCAGTTTAGAAATTATCATTTGCTATTAAGTTAAAATTTATGATATACTTAAATGATAAAGTAAATTAACATTTCATTAATCTTAGATATATCTAAATCATCTACAAGATGATAATTAAATCAGAAGTTCTTAGAAAATTTATCTTACTGGTAATTATCGTAATGGATATGGAGAGAAAAACATCATTACTGATAATGGATCAGTAATGATAAATACTCCAAGAGAGATAGAGATGGAACATTTGATCCTGTTATTATACCATTTCCTACCTTTAATAATAGGAAATTAACAGTAAATCTAACTTCATCTTTTTAAGTAAAAGTTGCAAATTACTCAGAATTTTTTCAAAATTCTTGCCTCATTTGTGTTATATCTACTATTCAAGATGGGAATTGGTATTATTGCCAAAAGACAAAGAAAGTTAAAAGTCTTTGATGATAAGATTATTTCTATGTATGCTAGATAGAATCAATGAATTTTAAGATAATTTTTTAGGATAATCAATTTAAATTAAAAATTATAGAAAATTTATGGATTTACACAGTTAATCTTAAAGCCTCATATTAGTTGTTATAAAATAAACTAATACGAAGTAATAATGGATTATAATCCTATAAAATCTGGTTTTTTACTCTCTATCTCTAAATTTTGGCCAAAATAATCCTTAATTTCAATTTTATAGGCATGAAGGGCAAGTCTTTTGAAGTCATTTTGCCCTCTTCTGCCATATTTATAATCACCTAATATTGGATGGCCAATTTCCTTCATATGTACTCTTAATTGGTGAGTTCTACCAGTTATTGGCCGCAATTCTATCAAAGAAATATTATCTTTAGAATTTAAGATTTTATATTTGGTAATAGCCTCTTTACCATTTTCATCAACATAAATTTTTTCATTCTTACCTTGATATTTTTTTAGCAATGCTAAATTAATTTCTCCTAATTTTTTTGATGGAATACTAGAAATTAAGGCTAAATAGGTTTTGTTAATTTCTTTATTTTTAAATTTTTGCAATAAAATATCAGCAATTTGGCGATTTCTAGCTATTAATAAAATTCCGCTAGTGTCTTTATCAAGCCTATGTACTAATCTTGGAGTTTGCTCATTGCCAAATTTTAAATATGGCAAAATATCATCAATAGAAAATTTAATTCCTGAACCGCCCTGAGTTGCAATACCGCTTGGCTTATCAATTGCTATAATATTTTCATCCTGAAAAATAATATTTTTGGTGATTTTTGCTATACTTTCCTTAGAAATTTGGGGTTTTTTAGATATTTTGGGGGTAATTTGGATATTAGGAATCAAAATTTGGTCATTTTCCTGTAATTTATAGCCAATTTTTACTTTTTGATCATTGACTAGGATCTGTTTTTTTCTGATTAATTTTTGCGCTAAGGAAAAACCTAAGGCATTTTTTGCCAGAAATTTCTCTATTCTTGACCCAATATTATCTGGTGATATTTTGATTTTTTTCATGGAAAAAACATGCAAAAATTGCTATGTAATTTACCCCCAACAAAATCCTTTTAGGATTTTGGTAGGGGTTAAACTATCTAAAATCTAAATTCCTAACTTTACTTTATAAGAGGCTTTTACAAATAAATTTTAGGTATTTTATTATATATATTAAGCAAAGTAACCTAAATTATAAACTATGCCAAATTAAGCAGAAAGAAAATTTGGATAATTTTAGCAGATGATTAATTCAAAATTTAGTATCCAGTTTTGAGGTCGATTAGTGAAATATCTCCATCTTTACGGTGATAAACCACATTCAATTTTTTACTATCAGAATTTACAAAGGCTAAAGCAGGTAAATCAGCAAGATTCATTTTCATGATTGCATTATCAATTGTCAGAGTTTCAATATCTGTTGTTTTTTCTGTAATAACATCAAAAGTTTTCTGATTCTCATTACTTACATCAAGATTTTCATTATCAAAATTATCTTCTTCAATTTGCTCAGAAATTACATATTTTGGTGATTCATAAATTGAATCTAGAAGATCAATTTCTTTTGAATCAATAACTTTATGATGATTTTTTAGTTTTCTTTTATATCTTCTTAATTGCTTTGCAGCTTTTTCTTTAGCACTATTAAAAGCAGAATAAGCATCACCAGCATTGGCATTACTTTTTACTCTAATGCCACCCTTGACACCTTCATTAATTAAAATTACTACTTTAAAATCTGAAACATCCTTACTAAAATTGACTTGAGCATCAATAGCATTGCCAAAATATTTTGTTACTTCCTTTTCAAGATTTTCTCTAACGTGATTATTTAAAGAATCACCAATTTCCATATTGGCACCAATAGTTCTAATTTTCATATACAACTTAAAAAAAATAATTAATTACATCTAACCTAATTAAAATTGATTAAAATTAATCAATTTTAAATAAATTAGCACCACAATATAAAAAAGATATTTATTGATCAATTTTATAATATCTATTATATCTAATTTTCAAATCTGGATCAATAGTTTTATCTTCGAAATTTATCTTTTATAAATTAAAATTTATTGTGATATTAGGCATATTTCAACTAATATTTTAATTGGATTTATAGAGCAAATTTCGAATATAAAATATAAATTTATAGCATATAATTTAAAATACCCCCCGCCTGATAATATTTCACTTCATTTTCAGTATCAATTCTAGAAATTAACTCAATTTCTAACACTGATCCATCCTTCTTGGTAATTTGGCATTTAATAATATCTTTTGGTGCAATATTTTCTCCAACTATAATAGAAACTTCCTCCTCTCCTGTTAACTTTAGAGATTTTCGTGACTTACCATCCTTAAATATTAAAGGTAATACTCCCATTCCAATTAAATTAGAACGGTGGATTCTTTCAAAAGATTCAGCAATTACTGCTTTAATACCAAGTAAATTAGTACCTTTTGCTGCCCAATCACGAGAAGAGCCAGTGCCATATTCCTTACCAGCAATAACTACCAATGGCTTATTAGCATTTTTAGCTTCCATTGCAGCTTCATAGATTGAAACAGTCTCTCCTGCATTATTTTTGGTATATCCGCCTTCAACCCCATCTAATATTTCATTTTTAATACGAATATTAGCAAAAGTACCACGAGTCATCACCTCATAATTACCTCTCCTTGAACCATAAGAGTTGAAATCCTTTTGCTCAACAGCATTTTCTTCCAAATATTTTGCTGCTGGTGAATTTTTAGCAATATTACCAGCAGGAGAAATGTGGTCAGTAGTGATAGAATCACCCAAAAGAGCGATAATTTTAGCATTTTTGATATTTCTATCTTCACCCTCTCTGGTTTCAAAGAAATTTGGCAATCTAATATAGGTGCTATTTTTATCCCAAGAATAAATATCAGATTTAGTAACATCAATTTTTTGCCAATCAGCATCACCAGCAAATAAATCTTGATATTTTTTGATAAAAATTTCCTTAGTTACAAATTGATTGGTAATTGCTTCAATCTCAGAGTTTGTTGGCCATAAATCCTTTAAATAAATATCATTGCCATTTTTATCCTTGGCAATTACATCCTGCTCAAGATTAATATTCATTGTGCCAGCCAAAGCATAAGCCACAACCAATGGTGGCGAAGCAAGATAATTACCCTTTGTTAATGGATGTACTCTACCCTCAAAATTTCTATTACCAGAAAGTACTGCAGTTGCTAATAGATTATTATCTTTGATTATATTGTGAATCTCAGGATTTAAATCACCAGAATTTCCAATACAAGTTGTACAGCCAAAACCAACGATATTAAAGCCAATTTTGTCAAGATATTCTTGCAAACCAGCATCTTTTAAATAGCCAGCAACAACTTGTGAACCTGGTGCAAAAGAGGTTTTAACAGTCTTTCTAATTTTTAAACCTTTTTCTACAGCCTTTTTAGCAATTAATGCTGCTGCAATTAAAACTGAAGGGTTAGAAGTGTTGGTACAAGAGGTAATGGCAGCAATTACAATATCACCATGATTAATCTTCTCATCTAAATTAGGAAGATCCTTTGCAATATCATTTAAATTCACATTATTTTGATCAGCTAGTTTTTTAAATTCTGTTTGGGCTTGATCTAAAATAATATTATCCTGAGGTCTTTTAGGGCCAGCAATTGTAGCTTTGATAGAGCTAATATCTAACTCAACCACATCGGAAAATTCAGGATCAATATCGCTATTTCTAAAGAAATTTTCTGCTTTAGAATATGTTTCAACCAATTTAATCTGCTCATCAGATCTACCAGTTAATTTCAGATAATTTAAAACCTCATCATCAATGGCGAAAATACCGCAAGTTGCACCATATTCCGGAGCCATATTAGCAATTGTCGCTCTATTTGCTAATGACAAATTATCAAGAGCTGATCCGTAAAATTCTACAAATTTACCAACAACCTTTTTCTCCCTTAAAATATTAACAATATTTAAAACCAAGTCAGTTGCTGTGACACTCTCATTTAATTTGCCAGTTAATTTAAAGCCAATAACTTCAGGGATTAACATTGAAATTGATTGTCCAAGCATTGCAGCTTCAGCCTCAATACCGCCAACACCCCAACCAAGAACAGAAAGACCATTAACCATAGTTGTGTGGCTATCAGTACCAACAACAGTATCTGGATAGCAGTAAAATTTACCGTCAATTTCCTTAGAAAAGGTAACTCTTGCCAAATTTTCAACATTAACTTGGTGGCAAATACCAGCACCTGGTGGTACAACACGGAAATTATTAAATGATTCTTGTGCCCATTTTAAAAATTCATATCTTTCCTTATTTCTAGACATTTCTAGATCGACATTTTTTTTGGCAGAATCAGCACTACCAGCAAAATCAACCTGAATTGAGTGATCAATAACTAAATCAACAGGAATTAAAGGATTGATTTTTTTAGCATCTCCGCCCTTGGCCACAATTGCATCTCTCATAGCAGCCAAATCAACAACGGCAGGAACACCGGTAAAATCTTGCATTAAAACTCTTGAAGGGGAAAAGAAAATTTCTTGCCTTTTAGAAGCATCCTTAACCGAATCAATAATATTTTTACAATCCTGGATTTTTTTCTCTTCATTAATGTCGGATCTTAGGATGTTTTCCAAAAGAACTTTTAAACTAAAAGGTAATTTAGAAATATCCTTACCAATATTTTCAGCTAATTTTTCAATAGAAAAATAATTATATTCCTTGTTATTTACTGTTATTTTTGCTTCAAAATTATTTGTCATTATTTGATATAGATTTAATCTTCTGTTTTAGTTTAACGAACCCCCTCTAATAGGGGGTTAAAATCTTTGATTTTTTTGGGTGGTTATCCCTAGTAAAATCTGTTATTGTCGCAATAATTATGTTCTGTATTGCCAATACCCCCACCGAAATCAAAGATTTCGACTCCCCCATAAGGGGAGTTAAGCCAAACGCAAATTTAGTGGGGATGAAATTTGCAAGAATTAGGCAACCTGCTACATAAGGTGAGTTACAACACCCCAGAAAGTAACCAAATTGGATTTTTAGCAGCAAGACTTTTCTTAAAAATCCATTTATCTATTATATTAATCTCTTCATTTTTATCACCTTGAATTACCTTGTCATCCTCAGTAACATAATCAATTTGTTTAGAAGTAAATTCTAAGGTTAAATAAGCATAGCGAGAGTCAATTTTGGCATTAATAATTTTAACATTATCAATAGCAATAATCTGAGAATTTAATTTCTGATTTTTCTCTTTTAAATTATTGATATTTTGCTGAAAATCTTCATAAATTTTACTAGAAAGTAGTTTTTTAACCTTAGATAAATCCTGATTAGCAAAATTTTCAGTGATCATTTCAAAAGCCTGTTTTGCACCATTAATAAAAATTGCAGGAGATAGTTTTGTTTTTCTAAAAATAATTTTGACATTACTGATTACATCTGAGGAAATTTCATTAAGAATATCTAGATCTTCATTAGTTAATTCTTCTTCATCAGATTTATCCTTTACTTGATTTGGGTGAATATTAATAATGTTAGAGTCTTTTACTGCACTATATTTTTGAGATTTTTTAGCTTGTTTTTCTTGATAATCAGCTTTTTCCTTGAGGAAATTTTTAATTGATTCTCTCTTTTGATCATCATCAAATTCACCTAATTTTTTATTAAGTTTTACAAAAATAAAAAATGCTAAGGCAGCTAAAATTATAAGATCCATCTAGAATTATATATTGAATATGGGGCAAATGACGGGTCTCGAACCCGCGACCACCAGAACCACAACCTGGTGCTCTACCAACTGAGCTACATCTGCCATAAGAAAGAGATTTTAAAATCAAGTCTAATTGAAGTCAATCTTTATCTAAAGAAAGCTTAAAATTTTAACTGAAAATCTAATTTTCCTGCCTTATTTAAAGAAATTTTATCTAATAATCTACCATTTTTATCAATAATTGCTGTAATACCAGTATTGGCAGTTCTAATTACAGGAATTTGGTTTTCAATAGCACGCATCCGAGCCATATCCAAATGTTGATAAGGTCCAGAACTAACTCCAAACCAAGCATCATTGGTAATATTAATAAGAAAATCTGGCCTATTATTTTTATCTATTATCTTCCAAGGAAAAATAATTTCATAGCAAATTAAAGGACTAAAGGAAATATTATTATTTAATTTTAGGCTTTTATTGCCATCTCCTGAGCTAAAATCTAAGGATCCATAAGTAATTTTTGACAAAAATGGTAAAAATTTTGTAAAAGGAATATATTCACCAAAAGGAACTAAGTGAGATTTATCATAATGATCAATAATTTTAGTATTTGAATCAATAATAAATAAAGAATTGAAAATTTCTTCTACCGATTGATCATCATCATATTTCGCCCTTATGGCACCAGTAATTAAAAGGGAATTTTGAGGGATTATTTGAGAAATTTCATCTAATAAAAATTTCCTATCATGACCCAAAATATAAGGCACAGAAGCCTCAGACCAAATGATATAATCTGGTTTTTGACCAGATTTTTCCATAAAATCACCTTTAGAATAGGTAATATTTTTCAAAAAAGATTTATATCTTTCCTCCTCACTCCATTTATCTTCTTGCTTAATATTAGGTTGAATCAAACGAATTTTGGCTGATTTTTCGGTGATTTTATTATTATTTATCTGAAAATAGCCAAAAATTACCATAAAAATCAGCAAAAAAGCACAAAATAGCAGATAAATTATGTTTTTTTTCTTTTTTAAGTCATTTTCATAGCAAAAATAGGGAGTAGTAAAAAATATAATAGCAATAAAACTCAAACCATAAATCCCAATTTTTGAGGCAATTTGTGGCATTAAATTCCAAAATAAAAAACTATATCCAATTAAATTCCAAGGCAGTCCAGTAAATAAAATTGAACGCAAAATTTCAAAAATCACCCAAAGAAGAGCAAATAAAAATATTTTGATAATTTTATCCTTAATTTGAAATTTATCGATAATTTTGCAATAAAAATAACAGGAAATGGCAACATAAAGCGCCATTGCTGCAGGAATTAAAGATATAGAAAAAGGTAATAACCACCAAAATCTTGTAATATCAACAAAAAGTGAGATAGAAATCCAATAAAGACCAGAAGCAAAATGGCCAAAAGCAAAAAACCAACCTAAATAAAAGGCTATTTTTGGTTTTTCCTGATCAATTAAGATCAATAAAATTGGAAAAACTAAAAATCCAATAGGAAAAAAATTAATCGGTGCAAATAAAAGAGCTGATAATAATCCCAGGAAAAATAGGCTAATTTTTTGATTAGTAAAAATAATATTCATAGATATAAATAATAAAAATTAATCTATAAATTTAAATTATTTTAGGAAATTTGCCATAAATTATTTCCAATTTTTTGACTTATTTTCAAAATATGATAAAATTTTAAGACGAGCCTTTTTAGCTTCAAAACTTTTGGCTGATTTTCCCCCCTACTTTCTAAATAATTAATTAAAGCAATATCACAATTAAGATTTTCAAAACCATTTTTGGCTTTAATTTTACATTTGAAATTCCTTTTACAAGCTTCATCAATTTTATCAATTGCTTTTGCTTTTAATTTAATGTCAGAATTACCGCACCATTTACCATATTTTGGTAGATTAGCATGAGAGTTAGAGATAGTAAGACAAGTGGCAATAACAGCCAAAGGGGTTAAGATGATTGTTTTTTTTCATAGCGGTTATATGGTATAAAATTAATAAATAAAAATCATGAAACATTCATAACTTAGTAATAATTTAGTAAATAAAAAAAATAACATACAACTAATTTATGCTGTATTTTATCAAAATAATTTAATTAGCAGCGGCAGATCCTGATATTATATCTATCAGCTCGCGGGTAATATTAGCCTGACGGCTTCTATTATAGAAAAGAGTAAGATCCTTGATCATCTTACCAGCATTATTAGTTGCAGCTTCCATTGCAGCCATTCTGGCACCTTGTTCTGAAGCACTATTTTCTAATAATTTATTATAGATTTGAATTGCAAGATTTTTTGGAAGTAATTTATCTAAAATTTCCTTTTGATTTGGTTCAAAAGTAATTGGAGAATTTAACTCTTGTTTTTCTTTAGTTTTAATTTCAATTGGAGAAGGGATTAATTGTACAGAGGTTGGTTTTTGACTAATCGCAGATTTAAATTCACTATAAAGAATTTCGCAAATATCAAATTGCTCTTCCTCATATAATTTTACTAATTTTTCAGAAATTTTTAAAGATATATCATAATTAATATCATTTTTAAATATACCAAAATCAGTATCGATAATTAAGTCATTATATTTGGCAATCAATTGATCATAAGCCTTCTTACCAACACAAAATAATTTAATTTTTTTATTTTCAGATTGTAACTCGGCTATTCTTGCCTTAACTTGCTTAACATTATTACTATTTAATCCACCGCAAAGACCACGATCAGAAGATAAGACCACCAAAAGATGAGTTTTGTCATTAGAATCACCAAGTAAGATAGATCTGTTTTTAGTTAAGACATCATTAGGTAAACCAGAAGCAATATTCATTACCATATCAGAAATTTTTTCACCATAAGGACGAGCATTTTCAACTGCTAATTTGGCCTTTCTAAGCTTAGAAGCAGCTACCATCTTCATGGCTTTGGTAATCTTTTGAGTAGATTTTACTGATTTGATTCTATTTTTAAGAGTCTTTAAATTTGACATTATGTCCCTTCCCTATTTAAATTTTTTTAAAAAATTCTCAATTGCTTTTTTAAGATTCTTCTCAATTTTATCAGTGATTTTCTTTTCATCTCTAATTTCATCAAGAAGTTTTTGATTTTTATCTCTCATCACCCTTAAAAACTCTTCCTCAAAGCGAGTAATGTCAGAAGTTGCGACATCTTTGAGATAATCCTTAACACCGACATAAATTGAAACAGCTTGCTCTTCAAAAGGTAATGGGCTATATTGATTCTGCTTTAAAAGTTCAGTTAATTTTTGCCCCTTATCAAGTAATTTTTGAGTTGCAGCATCAAGATCAGAACCAAATTGAGCAAAGGCTTCTAATTCTCTAAATTGTGCTAAATCTAATTTAATAGTACCAGAAACTTGCTTCATCGCCTTAGTTTGAGCGGCAGAACCAACCCTAGAAACCGATAAACCAACATTAATCGCAGGTTTAACACCCTTATAGAATAATTCTGTCTCTAAGAAAATCTGACCATCAGTAATAGAAATTACATTAGTTGGAATATAGGCAGATACATCACCAGCCTGAGTTTCAATCACTGGCAAAGCAGTTAATGAACCAGCACCTCTTTCATCAGACATTTTAGCAGCCCTTTCCAATAAACGAGAATGAGCATAGAAAACATCACCAGGATAAGCCTCACGCCCTGGAGGTCTTTTTAAAAGTAGTGACATTTCACGATAAGCAACAGCATGTTTAGAAAGATCATCATAAGCAATTAAAGCATGCATGCCATTATCACGGAAATATTCACCAATAGCACAGCCAGTATAAGGTGCAAAAAATTGCATAGAAGCAGCTTCCGATGCAGTAGCAGAAACAATAGTAGAATATTCCATTGCACCAGCCTCTTCCAAAGTTTTAACAATATTGGCAATTGTTGATCTTTTTTGACCAATTGCTACATAAATACAATATAATTTTTTAGATTCATCATCAGATTCATTATTTGGAGCCTGATTTAAGAAAGTATCAATTACAATGGCAGTTTTACCAGTTTGTCTATCACCAATGATAAGCTCTCTTTGACCACGACCAATCGGAATCAAACTATCAACAGCCTTAATACCAGTTTGCATTGGCTCACCAACTGATTGTCTATCAATGATACCCGGTGCTTTAACCTCAATTCTTTGATAAGAAACATCCTTTAAAGGTCCTTTACCATCAATTGGATTACCAAGAGCATCAACAACACGACCTAAAAGACCTTTACCAACAGGAACTTCAACAATTTTACCAACTCTTTTTACTGTATCACCTTCTTTAATTTGCTCACTATCACCAAAAATTACCGCGCCAACATTATCCTTCTCAAGGTTAAGAGCCATACCACGAACGCCAGACTCAAAATCGACCATCTCACCAATCTGAACATTATCCAAACCATAGATCTTAGCGATACCATCACCAACAGAAATAACCTCACCAACCTCTTGTAGCTCGGCAGATGATTTAAAATCACTAATTTTTTTCTCTAAAATACTAGAAAATTCATCTATATTTAATGACATATGTAAATTTTAATAAATTAATAACATTCTTGCTGTAAATCAGCCTTTAATTGTTGTAAAGAATTTTTAAGGCTTGAATCAATAAGTTCTGAGCCAATTTTAACTACAACACCACCTAAAATATCTTTTTTAATAATTTGCTCTGCTTCAATTTTCTTACCTTGATATCTCTTAGCAATAGTAGATTTGATCTTTTCAATATAATTATCTGAGATTTTATTTACCACATAAATTTTTGCAGTGATAATATTTTGATCTTGCTTGTAAAATTCAGTAAATTTGGTAGAAATGCCAGAAATTAAGATAATACGACGATTAACAGCAATTATCTTCAGAAAATTAATTACATCCTGAGATAATTTTAATTTTTTACCAATTTCAGAAGCAATATTAGATAAAACTTCTTTTGAAATTGTTGGGTTTGACAATTCTTTGATTAGATCTTCAGATAAATTTTGAGAAATTTGATTTAATTCCTTTTGAAAAACAGCAATAGAATTATTTTTTTTTGCAAAATTAAATGCCGAATTAGCGTAACTGTCAATCAAATTATTATTAATCATTAAATCTACAAAAGTGGCGGGAGTGACGGGATTTGAACCCGCGGCCTCCTGCGTGACAGGCAGGCGCTCTAACCAGCTGAGCTACACCCCCAAATTGGTAAAAACCAAAGAGCAAGAAATCATGTTAATTATAATGATTATTAAAAACAAGTATGTTTTTTGGCAAAAGGGTAATTTTTTGATATAATCAAGGAAATAAAACTAAATTGATTACAAATAATAGAACTACTTAAACAAAATCATGACCCAAATATAAAAAATACCTATGTTGACAATGCTCTAACTGTAGCAATATATAATAAACAATATGAAATTGCTAACATACTTTTAGAAAAAGATAATTTAGACCTAAATGCTAATGGTATCTTTGGAACTGCATTAATGATCATTGCCGATAAAATAAACAATAATACATCTAACGCATGAGATTTAGAAATAGTAAAATATTAGTCAAAAAAGGAGCGAATTTGACAATTAAAAAAAATGGTAAAACAATATGAGATATTGCTAATGAAGATCTTAAATGAATATTCAATCATCACAAAAACCTAGTGGTAATGTAACAACAAGTACAGATCTTAATAAATCATGCTGTGTAATAACTTAGTGATTTTTACAATATTAATAAATTTGCATCTGTAGCTCAATTGGATAGAGTACTGCCCTCCGAAGGCAGAGGCTGTGGGTTCAATTCCCGCCAGATGCACCAATTTTAATCAATTAAAATAACTTGCACCATAAAATTCCCTATTTATAGTTGACAAACCCGCCATTTTCCTGAGGTAAATCAATTACCGATCTATAATTTCTGAAAATTTTCCGAAAAGGGCAGTAGAAAATGTATTATTAGTATAAATTGAGTTTGTTAGATGATGATGAAAATTTTAACATTAATCCTAGTAATTTTATCCAATTTAAATTATGCAATAGCAGAAGAAAAAGTTGAAAATAAGGAATCATGCTTAGATATTATTCATGAGAAACCCTTATTATCACTTGGTTGTTTTGAAGAATCTGAAGATAGATATTCAAAAATATTTCAATCCTATATTTATTTTTTTGATTTGGTTGAAATTAGCAATAAAAATCAGAAAATCAAAAAATTAATAGATGATTTTATTGCAGAAAATCAAAATAATTTACCTAAAAATTGGGTTTTAGCGCAATATTCTTCTGAAAAAATGCTAAAAAATGAAAAAAACTTTCTAACTGCAATGAATTTATTAGCCATTAATTTACCAATTTCATTTATTACATATCATAAGGAAATATTATTAAACTCATATCAATCCTACTTTAATAATAAAAATGATAAATTTTTAGGAAATATAATATATGACAATATAAAATTAAGACAATTTACAAAATTAAGCAATCTTTTAAAAAATATTAATAATTCTAACGATATTAGCACATTAAGAAATCAAAAAATGGCTAAAATTAAATTATTATATCTACCTCATCAAAAACCGCATATTTCTAAAATACAAATTGAAAATTACTTAAAATTTTGGTCATATTTTGGTTTGTGGAATATGAAAAAATATCATCAAATTCAAAAACAGAAAAAATTAGCTATTAAAGAAATAGCGCAATATTATCAAGAAAAATTTGATTTAAATCATCAAAAAGCCATAAAAATTACTGAAATTGCTATTGATTATTATTTAGCTAAATATTTACCTATTAAAAAAAACATTTGGTCAAAATATTATAATGATCCATTATTTACCGCTATTTTAGAAAAGAAAAAAGATCTTTCTTTATTAATTGAAAAATATAAAGAAAATAGCACAAAAAGAGAGGATAAAATTGCCCTAATTACCTTTTTAAATGCTGCAATAATTCAAAATTATGATTTAAAAGAAATTTCAAACATAATTGAAAATATTCGAATTGACAATCTAAATAATAAAGGAAATTTTGGTTATATTAGCGCCCCGCTCTTTATTGCCATTAATAATTTAAAAATTTTAGAATTTCTACTGAAAGATTGGTTTTTTAACCCAAATCAAAGAAATTCATTTGGAAAAACTCCAATTTTTAGAGCTGTACAAGAAAATAATTTAAAAGCTGCTGAAATTTTATTAAAATATGGCGCCCATATTGATCTAAATACTTATATTTTTGCTAGTAAAAAAGCCAGCTACATTGCCCTTTCAACCTATCAAAGAACTGCCTTAATTTATGCTGCTTGGCAAGGAGATTTAAAAATGATTGAATTTTTAATTAGAAATGGTGCGAATATTAAACAAAAGGACTCAAAAGGTAAATATGCTATTGATTATCTTGAAAAAAATCGTAAAATGCCCTTATCAGACAAAATTAAAGCTCGTGAATTATTGAAAATTAATGCCATTAGAGAATCTACAAAAAATCATCAATCTATTTCAGATATTCTTTTATATCAGCAGAAACAGCAATAATTTTATCATTAATCAGAGCATATAATACCAATTATCAATTTAAAAAAATATTTTATGTTTAAATCGATAATTGGTATAAATTAGTTTATTTAAATTATGTTAATAAATTCTATCTTTGGTCCAAAATTTCAAAATTATCAAATAGGCAACATAGTAAAGCTTGCCAATGAGACAGAATTATCTCTTGATTGCGGCAAAAAAATTACAAATTTTAATCTTGCTTATCAAACCTATGGTAAATTAAATAAGGATAAATCCAATGCTATACTTATCTGCCATGCTTTTACAGGTGATCAATATGTTGCTTCACAAAATCCTATAACTGGCAAAAGGGGTTGGTGGGATGAAATTGTGGGTCGCGGCAAAGCAATTGACATAGAAAAATATTTTGTTATCTGTTCTAACGTTATTGGTGGCTGCATGGGATCTTTTGGCCCTAAGGATATTAACCCTGAAAATGGGGAAATTTATGGCGCTAATTTTCCAATCATTACCATTTCTGACATGGTTAAATCCCAAAAATTATTAATTGAATCTTTTGGAATTGAAAAATTATTTTCGGTAATTGGTGGTTCAATGGGTGGTTTTCAGGTAATTGAATGGGCGGCATCTTACCCCCAAATGGTAAAATCTGCGATTCCACTTGCTACCTCCTTTCGCCATAATGTTGAGAATATTGCTTTTAACGAAATTGGTCGTAAAGCCATAATGGCTGATTCAGATTGGAAATCTGGTAATTACCTAACCAAAAAAACCTTTCCTCAAAAGGGTTTGGCCGTTGCCAGAATGGCTGCTCATATTACTTATATGTCAAAATCCTCTTTGCAGAAAAAATTTGGCCGTAATTTACAGGAAAAAAGAGAGCTTTCCTATCAATTTGATATTGATTTTCAAATTGAAAGCTATCTTGATCATCAAGGAAATTCCTTCATTTCGCGTTTTGATCCAAATTCCTACCTCTTTATGTCTAAAGCTATGGATTATTTTGATTTAGAAGCAGATAAGGAGAAAGATTTGACAGAAATTTTTGCCAATAGTAATATTAAATTTTGTTTAATTAGCTTTTCTGATGATTGGCTATTTCCACCATCAGAATTGCAAATATTATCACAAAAACTTAATATTGTTGGTCTAGAAGTTAGCTATGTTAATATTGAAAGCTCTCATGGTCATGATTCATTTTTAGTAAAGAATGAATTGATGGAGGATATTATTAGGGGATTTTTAGATAATAATTAAGGTGTTTTATAACCACCACCGAAGCAATTATATCGCTTCGACTCCTATGTCAGCGGAGTTAAATGGCACCGCATTTGGTCTAAATAAATTCCCCTTATGGTGGGGGTAAATTTTTCTTATTATGAGAATTTAATTAACTTTAATATAAAATGAATATTCGTTCCGATTTCCAACATATATCAAACCTTATCGATCCCAATTCTAAAATCCTTGATATTGGTTGTGGCGATGGACAGCTTTTGCAATATTTAAAAAATCAAAAGAAAGCTAATGTTCGAGGTTTGGAAATTTCACAGGAGTTAGTTTCAAAAGCAATTTCTCGTGGTATTTCGGCAATTCAAGGTGATTGTGAAAAGGATCTTTCAAATTATCCTGATAATCATTTTGATTATGCTATTTTAACCCAAACTCTACAAGCTCTAAAAGATCCAAAATCACTGATGGAAGAAATGCTTAGAATTGCTACATTTGCTATTATTTCCTTTCCAAATTTTGCCCACTATCAAAATCGTTTTCAGCTATTTTTTGGCGGAAAAATGCCTATGAAAGAGTCAATTCCTCATCAATGGTATGATACTCCAAATATCCATTTTTGCACTATTAAGGATTTTGAGAATTTATGCCAAAAAATGGATATCGCCATTACGAAAAGAACTTATTTTAATCGCAATAATAATATTATTTACAGCTTCTCTAAAAGAATTTTTGCCAATTTTTTTGCTGAATATGGCATTTTCTTGATTAGTAAAAACATAAATAGTTGACATTTATTTTCATATTAGTTTTAATTTCTAATTCGTTAAAAATTAAGATAATTTCGATGCCTAAATTAAAAACAAATAGCAGCGCTAAAAAGAGATTTAAAGTTACAAAATCTGGCAAAATTAAAGCAAAACATTCTTTTACAAGCCATAATTTTGGCAATAAAAATCGTAAAAGAAAAAGATTAAATTCAGATGCTACAATAATTTCTGAATCTAACAGTGCCAATATCTTAAGATATAAATTACCATATAATAATTAGACAAAAAAAATGAGTAGAGTAAAAAGAGGTGTAACCAAAAGAGCCAGACATAAAAAAATCTTAAAATTAGCTAAAGGCTATAGAGGTAGAGCAAAAAATTGCTATAGAATTGCAATCCAAAAAGTTGAGAAGGCCCTACAATATGCTTATCGCGATAGAAGAAATAGAAAAAGAGATTTTAGAAAATTATGGATTCAAAGAATTAATGCCGGTGTTAGACAATATGGTATGATTTATTCTCAATTTGCTAATGGCCTAAAATTAGCAAATATCGAAATTGACAGAAAAATTCTTTCGGATCTTGCTGTTAAAAATCCTGACACTTTTGAAAAAATTGTTACTAAAGCAAAATCTGCCCTAAAATAAACAATATAATATCATGACTATCATACCTTTTGATAAAAGGGAGGGATATATTTGGCAAAATGGCAAAATTGTTCCTTGGCAAGATGCTAAGGTTCATATTTTAAATCACGGCCTACATTATGCTTCCTGTGTTTTTGAAGGTGAGAGAGTTTATGATAAAAAAATATTCAAAATCACCGAACATAGTGAGAGACTTCACAAATCTGCCGAAATTTTAGGTTTCAAAATCCCCTATTCTGTTAAAGAATTAGATAAAGCAAAAAAAGAAATTACAGCAAAACAAAATATCAAGGATGGTTATGTGCGTGCTTTTGCTTGGAGAGGATCGGAAAAAATGGCAATTTCTGCTCAAAATAACAAAATCCATGTTGCAATTGCTTGCTGGCCTTGGCCACCCTATTATTCTGATGAAGCTCGTAAAAAAGGTTTAAATTTAAAATTTGCCAAATATCGTCGCCCTAATCCAGCAACCGCTCCAACAGCTGCCAAAGCTGCCGGTCTTTATATGATTTGCACCATCAGCAAGCATGAAGCTGAGGCTAAAGGTTATAATGATGCTTTAATGCTAGATTATCGTGGTTATTTATCGGAATCAACTGGTGCAAATTTATTCCTAGTAATGAAAAATGGTGAATTGCACACTCCAATTGCCGATTGCTTCCTAAATGGCATTACAAGACAAACCATCATGGAAATTGCCAAAAATAATGGCATTAAGGTTGTTGAAAGACATATATTACCAGAAGAATTAACTAATGCTGCTGATGCTTTTTTAACAGGAAGTGCAGCCGAAGTAACCAGAATTAGTGCTATTGATGATAAATATTTCTATCCTGAAATTAGTGATATCACCTTAAAATTAATGAGTGAATATAAGCATTTAGTCTATAATAAATGAAAGAATCTGCCAAATTATATCAGAATCTAGAAATTAGAAATATTGATCATAATAATATTGGCATTTTTACTACTAAAAAAATCAAAAAAGGCGAAATAATCGAATTAGCACCCTTTATCATTGATAAATATAAACCTACTTCCTTCAATAAAAATGCCCTTTATGTAGAAAATTAAATATTGGATTATCATGCTGGGCTATGGTAGTCTTTATCGTATTTTTTATAAGGATTTTAATGCTAACATTATAATCCCTAATTATGAAGTTTTAGACATTGAGAAATTTGTTAAAATTAAAGCCAATCGTAATATTGACATAGATGAAGAAATTATCCTAGATGCTTCATATTTTGACTTAGATATTAAAAATATTAATAAATATTACCAAAATATTTATTTAGATAAATCTAATATTGCAGGTAGGGGAGTTTTTGCAGGAAAGGATTTTGAAGAAAATGAAGTAATTGAAATTGTCTATTTTTTAGCTGACAAAAAGGTTGAAAATAGATCTGGGGCAAATGACTATATTATTGGCAGTAATTTTGAAGGTAATAGCAATTTAATGCTAGGATATGCAAGCCTTTATAATCATGATGATAACCCTAATTCTAAATATCAAATGCATCCTTTTGGATTGGATAAAATATCAGCATCATCACAATTTATTGAAGTAAAAGCAATTAGAAAAATTAATAAGGGTGAAGAATTAACAATTTCTTATGGCGAAGATTATTGGAAATCTCGCAAAAAAGATAAAATATAACAAATTATAAATGGTATAATACTATTTAGATTTATTACCCCAAATCAACCAATTTTAATCTCCCTTCCTAATTTTAATAAAATATCTTTTAATTCCCTATTTTGAATATTACTTAAAGATTGCTCTAAATATTCTTCAATATCACTATCAATTTTACCTATTTTTTCTTTCTTTATCTCAATATTTCTTGGTTTTTGGATAAATTTAATATTATCAATTGCCTGATAACCATAATAAATTTTGATATTTTCTATAATATTTTCCATTTCAGAAGATAGAAGAAAAGCAATAGTGGAATTGTAAATTTCGATATGAAGAATCTTTTGATTTTCGCGGTTAATTTTTAAATCACGAATTGCTGTGAAGGGATAATATTTTTCTCCAATAATTTTTTTCCAATTTTTTCTTAAATTATAGATAATATTAAAATTTTTCTTCTTTTTCTTTAGAATTATTGGATTGATATTGGATAATATGTTAGATTCTAAGTTTTTAAACATAAAATTATAACATTTCACCTATTTTTTTCTTTTTCATTAATTCTCTTGCTTTAGCATATTTATTATCATTCCAGAAAATTAAACAACCATTACAACCCTTACCACAACAACCATCAAGGCCAATTTTAGCACTCTTTGTTGTAATTTCTGAGGGATCTGGATTATTTTCACGATTATCAAGATATTTATCCTTCTTTTTTTGATAAATACGCTCATTCTTGTCAGTAATCTCCAATTTTTGTGCAGCTTTATGAAGAGATTTTCTACTTTCCTCAACAAAATTAAGATTTTTATCCTTTCTAATCAAAGTTAATTCTGGAAGTAATTTCTTCAATTCATTAATATCTTCCTCATGAAATATTGAAGCTTTTAAACGCACACCTTCATTTTTTTGACTTTGATTAACAACTTCAGTAATTACACCAGTTTTAGCATTTTCAAATTCATATAGGCGTAACAAAATCACCTCACGACGATATGGGCTCATAAATTCCAAAACATCACCTGCTGCTAAGCGATTTTTAATATCAATGATAATATCATCACCCTCCCAGCAACGCACTCTTGCAATATATTCATAAATGGATGAAGATTTGGTACTATTATAATCATGAGCCAAATTGGTCAAACGCCCATCATGAAAAGCCAAGGAATATCCACGATTAGAAATTGCATCTAATTCTGCCATATATTTTTGATGATCCCAATTTTTTGGATCTTGATAATAATCATCAATTGCCAAACGGTAAATTCTTGCAACTGAACCAGCATAAAATTCAGATTTATTACGGCCTTCAACTTTAAGAGAATTAATGCCAATTTCCAAATATTCATTTAATTTTGGCATGAGGCAAAGATCCTTAGCATTTAAGATATAAGAGCCATGCATATCCTCTTCAAAAGGCATTAATTGCCCCGGGCGAATTTCCTCCTCTAGGAAAAAATTAAAAAGATCCTTATTTTGATCATTAATTTCGATAGTTTCTTCTGTATTATCCTTTAATTTGATTTTCAATTTATAGCTCCAACGACAACTATGAGCGCAGCTACCCTGATTAGCACCCCTTTCTGACATAAAATTAGATAGTAAACAACGACCAGAATAGGTCATACACATTGAGCCATGAATGAAAGTTTCAATTTTGATATCTGGGCAATCTTTCTTAATTTGTCTTAATTCTTCAAAACTAACTTCTCTAGCTAAAACCACCAAGGATGCCCCCTGCTCTTGCCAAAAATTAACAGAAAGTGAAGAGCAAATATTGGCCTGAGTAGAAATATGAAGTTCTAAATCTGGAGCATGTTTTTTGACATAATTAAAAATTCCTGGATCAGCAACAATCAAACCATCCGGTTTTAATTTATCTACTGTTTCAATATATTGAGGTAATTTTTCAATATCCTTATTGTGAGAAAATAAATTTAGAGTTAAATATACTTTTGTATCATGATCATGAGCATATTTTATACCTTCTAATAATTCTTCTAAAGAAAATGAGCTTTTGGTACGAAGAGACATATCTGGCGTACCGCAATAAACAGCATCAGCACCATAAAGAATTGCTGTTTTCATACGATCAAGTGATCCTGCTGGTATTAATAATTCTGATTTTTTGTTATTTTTCATCTTAATATAATCAAAGCCCCACCAAAGCAACTTTGCTGCTTTTACACAAGCCTTTTTCTCTTTTTTTCCCCTTGGGGGGAGTTATATAGACAGAATTTAATTTTAATATCACTATTTATAGATGGAAATATGCCCATAATGGAGTTTTTTCAAAGAATTTTTAGGCATTTTGTTTTTTTCAAGAGATATGTAGGTAAATCTACATGAGTGCAGAAAAAAATAAAATAACAACAAAATTCAAAGAAAAAACTCCATTATGGGCATATTTTATACTACATCCCAATCCTGAACATAAACACATTGCTCATAACCATCATAATATCCTAGAGCAAATTCTTCATTATTTATTAATTCATCAATATATAATTTTTTCTTCTTACCAAGATCAGATGACATATATCCTTTTGAAACTACATAAAGACCATGTTTGCAGCCATTTTCGAAACCACGACCATAATCAGTATCGGCAGGAGGTAAATTATCCATCCCCCAATAGGGGCGAGAAAACCATCCACTCCAATTATCGGGCAAAGTGCATGATGCAATGGATAGTAAAATTATTATATAAATTAGAAATTTTTTATAGACCATATTTTTCAACCAATAATTCAGCAATTTGTACTGCATTTAAAGCAGCACCTTTTCTTAAATTATCAGCACAAATCCAAAGATTTAAACCATTTGTGATAGTATCATCCTTTCTAATACGAGAAACATAAACAGGATCATGAGAAGCAGTTTCAGCTGGTGTGGCATAAACATTTTCCTCTGGCTTATCCATGACTAAAACGCCATCAGCTTCTTCTAAAGCATCTCTTGCTTCTTCAACTGTGATAGGATTTTCAAATTCAACATTAACAGCCTCACCATGAGAAACAAAAGTTGGAATTCTAACACAAGTAGCATTTACTTCAATTTCATCACCCATGATTTTTTTGGTTTCAACCTTCATTTTCCACTCTTCCTTAGTAGCACCATCTTCCATAAAAACATCAATATGAGGAATAGCATTAAAAGCAATTCTCTTAGTGAATTTTTCTGGCTTAACCATTTCATTTTGATAGATTTTTTTGGTTGAATTGAATAATTCATCCATTGCCTCTTTACCAGCACCAGAAGTTGATTGATAGGTTGAAACGATAATTCTTTTAATTTTTGCCAAATCATGAAGCGGCTTTAAAGCTGCAACCATTTGAATTGTTGAGCAATTTGGATTGGCAATAATATTAGATTTCTTATAATCGGCAACAGCTTCCGGATTAACCTCAGGAACAATTAATGGCACATCCTTGTGAATTCTAAAAAATGAGCTATTATCAATCACTACACAACCAGCCTTTGCAGCAATTGGAGCATATTTTGAAGAAGCAGAGCCACCAGGTGAAAATAAAGCAATTTTAGTGCCAGAAAAATCATATTTGTCTAAATCTTCAACAATTAAAATTTTAGCACCATAAGTAATTTCTTTACCTACTGATCTTGAAGATGCTAAAGCTATTACTTGATCTGCCGGAAAATTTCTCTCCTCTAAAATCTTGATAATTTCTCTACCCACATTACCAGTTGCACCAGCAATTGCAATTTTTCTTGTCATAATTTAAGTTTTTATTAATATAGCCATATATTAGCAAATAACAGAATTTATTTGCAATAACAATTTTACTAATTACCAATAAGGGGAAGTCAAAATTTGCTATGAAAATTTTGGTGGGGGTGCATGTAACAAAGTACATAATTAAATAATATAATCAAATCAGTTATGCAGGGGTCTTATCATAGTCTTTTTACACAAAAACAATCATAACAACCCCCTAACATAATCAATAAAAAACTCCCCTCTCTCTTCAAAATCTTGCCATTGATCAAAGGAAGCTGCTGCTGGTGAAAGCAAAATATTAGCTTGCTCTTGAGAATTTTTTACTTTTTTGTAAGAATCATCAATTGCTGATTTTAGGTCATAGGATTTTTGGCAAGATATTTGATCAGATAAAATATTATATAATTTATCTGTTGCTACTCCAATTAAATAGCATTTGCTAATATGTTTTTTATAATTTGTTAGAAGATTAAAATCATCATCCTTAATTTCCCCTCCTAAAATTAAATGAATATTATCAAAATTTTTTACTGCCATAATTACAGCTTCTAAACTTGTGGCTTTACTATCATTAACAAAATTAACATTATTGATATTACGCACAAATTGCATGCGATGTTTTAAACCAGTAAATTTTGAAATAGAATTTATAATTATTTTTATATCAATTTTTGATAAATAGCAGGTAATAAAACTAGCTAAAATATTTTCCAAATTATGCTCACCCTTAATTAAAATTTTATTTTGTAAATTAGCAATTTCCCTGCCATTTTCATAAATAATTTGCTCTTTAATGGCAAATCCTTGATTTAAAATATTTTTAATAGAAAAAGGAATTAATTTTGCCTGAAAATTTGAATCAGATTTAAATTCATGATAAATTTTTTCTGTATTTTCATTATCAATTCCAATTATAGCAAAATCACCTTTCTTCTGATTTTGGAAAATTCTTTTTTTAGATAAAATATAATTCTCAAAATTACCATGTCTTGCCAAATGATCTGGTGTAATATTAAGCAAAATTGCTATTTTAAGACAGGTTTGAAACATCAAATCTAGCTGATAAGATGATAATTCTAAAATATAATTGCTATTTTCGGGTAAAATTTCCATATCAAAAACAGCCTTACCAATATTACCGCCAAAATCAGATTTGTTGTTAGAATCAGAAAAAATATTTGAAATTAAAGTAGTCGTAGTTGATTTACCATTTGTGCCAGTAATACCAATATAATTTTGTTTAGAAAAAATATTGTAAAAAATTTCAATATCAGAAATAATTTTAACATTATTTTGATTAGCTAATTTTACAATTTTATGAGGGGTCGGAAAATATAATGGCACACCAGGTGAAAGTAAAAGAAATTCTACCCCACTCCATTTTATATCATTAATATCATAACATTTTATGATATTTGGATGAGATGGGATTTTATCGATTGATTCCTTTCTATCATCATGAATTTGGATTTGATAATTTAATTTAGATAGAAAGTCAATTGCTGAAATACCAGATCTTGCTAATCCAAAAATTGTGATTTTTTTCATAATTGAATTCAGTTTATAACTCTCACTAAGGTAGAAAAAGCGAAAAGAGCTTTTTTAAAAGCAATTTATTGCTTCGGTAGGGTTTTGTGGCATATTTATTTCTACAAGCTAGGCTCCAATGCAATAGAATCAGTTTGCTCCTGCCTAAATTTCTCTAATCTTTCGGCTATTTCTTGATCCATCAAAGCTAAAATAGAAATTGACATTAAAGCCGCATTTTTTGCACCAGATTCGCCAATTGCCAAACTACAGACAGGAATACCATAAGGCATTTGCACAATTGATAATAAACTATCCATACCTTTAAGATTTTTACTAGCAATAGGAACTCCAAAAACAGGAATTACAGTCATTGAAGCTACCATACCGGGTAAATGAGCAGCACCTCCAGCACCAGCAATTATTGCTTTAATATTATTTTTTTTAGCATCTTTTGCAAATTGATAAAGACGATCTGGCGTTCTATGTGCTGAAATAATCTTTTTTTCATAATTAACACCAAATTTTTCCAAAATTTTACAAGCTTCATTCATAATAGGAAAATCAGAATTGCTACCCATTATTACTGAGATAATATTTTTATTTGTCATAATCTATTCTTTAATTAATTCATCACTCTTATTTTCAATTACTCCTTGTAATAAATCAATAAATTCTTCCTTTTTTAAACCAGCTTCAATCATAGGCAAAAATTCAATAATAATTTTACCTGGCTTTTTACCATCCTTATTCCAATAAAGACCCGAATTAAGAGCCGTGGGTATAACGGGAATTTTTAAAAAATTATATAACCCTAAAAGACCAGCTTGGTAAGGATATTCTTGTAATTTAGCGCCAATTTTGGTCCTTGTACCTTGAGGAAAAATTATTATATTTTGTTTATTTTTAATATATTCCTTAGATGATATAACAATTGATTTCAAAGCCTTAGAACCTCCTTCCCTATCAGCAATAATACCACTCATAAAATGCAAATACCAACCATAAAAAGGGATTTTAAGCAATTCCTTTTTAAAAATATAGGCTGGATGATTAACAATTAAATGCATTACAACTGTTTCCCACATTGATTGATGTTTAGAAGCAATAATAACTGATTGATCAGTTGGAATATTTTCCCTACCTCTCACCTCATAAGTAATGCCACATGTTATTCTTAAAGCAAACATCAGGAAAATTGACCAAATTTTGGCAAATTTATCAGCAATTAATCGAGAAAAATTGATATTTTTACCAAAAATATTCAAAATAAAATTAATTACAAATAAAAATGGAGTAAGGAGAAAATAAAGCAGATTATGTGGAATAGTGAATAAAATTAAGATAATGTCAAAGAGGTAAGAACGAAATTTCATATAATTATATATATTTTTAAAAAAAGAATTATATTGATGAAAAACAAAATTACAAGTCTACTATAGTTATTTTAATTGGAACTATTAACTAAATATAGACATTAAAAAATTAATATGGTTTAGAGTGAATTCAGTACTATTCAAGCCTTGTTATAGAAGGGCTGAAGTTGTAAAACAACTTTTTTCATGAATTAAAAAAATATTTTTATAACTCATATATTAAAACTTGAAAAAAACATCATAAAGTTTTAAGGTTACTTTCCATAAATTAAAGGAACCTCTGAAAAACTAAAAATCAGATTTCTGCTAAAAAAGAACCAAAAAGATCAATTTTGCTAAATGATTTATTTATAGTTTTTCAGAGGTTCTTAAATTCAAATGAATTAAAATGGATATTCTGCCCGATATTATCAGCCAAACTAAAGGCTTCTTATGGACTTATATTGTTACTTATTTTTGCCTTTTTAGTGCTATCTATTTTTCCTTTAAACTCAAATTTTTTCAATTCAAAGCTCTAAAAAAAAGTATTTACACTTTAAAAGAAGAAAGGAAATTAAATAATAAAAATAGCAATCATATCAATAATTTTCAGGCTTTAGCCACTACAATTGCTGGAGCAGTTGGTTTGGGAAATATTTCAGGTGTGGCAGTTGCAATTCAGCTTGGCGGTGCTGGTGCAGTTTTTTGGATGTGGCTTACAGCCCTAATTGGCATGGCTGTGCGTTATGCCGAGACTTTTTTAGCAATTTATTACCAAGGATCAAGTGAGGATGGAACAAAGCATTTTGGCGGTCCAATATATTATATTAAAAAGGGATTAAAGAAAAAATATCATTTTTTAGCCACTTTATTCGCAATTTTTACTATGGTTGGAGCTGCTGGTTCTGGTGCTATGTATCAAGCTAATCAGGTTTCTTCAATTTTAAATTCAGAATTTGGTGTTACTAATTCAGTTACCGCTATAATTATCGTAATTTTGGTTGCTATTGTAATTTTTGGAGGCATTAAGAGAATTGCCAATGTTGCTGAAAAATTAGTGCCCTTTATGTGCTTATTTTATGTTATAACTGCCTTAATCATTATCCTGCTTAATGCTCCCACTATTCCCGCCATTTTTCTTTCTATCATTAAAAATGCTTTTATTATAGATGCAGCAATTGGTGGAGGTATTGGCACTATCATTGCAATTGGTGTACAAAGAGCAATTTTCTCTAATGAATCTGGCCTTGGTACTACACCAATAATTTATGGTGCTGTAAAGAAAAGTAAAGATATTGCCAAACAAGCTTCTGTCAGCGTTTTAAGCCCTTTCATTGATACTATCATTGTTTGTTCTGCTACTGCTTTTATCATCTTAATCGCAGGAAAATATGAAGTTGGTAATCAAAATATTACCGGAATTTTACTAACAGTTGAATCCTTTTCTGCCCTTAATTTACCTTATGCCGGAATTTTTATTACAATTATTGGAGTTTTATTAGCATTTTCAACCATGATTACTTGGTCCTATTATGGTGAAAATTCTTTCTCTTATCTTTTTGGTGAAAAAAATAAATCTATCTATAAAATATTATTTTTATCAGCCATTATTATTGGCTCAATTAAGGAATTATCTTTAATAATCGATATTGCAGATTTATTAATTGCTTTGATGGTAATACCTAATGTTATTGCTCTGATATTGCTTAGAAAAGTAATTTTTAAAAATACTTTTAAGAAAAATAATAAATAGATGACAGAAATTAAAGAAAATTTAGATATAGAAGGCATTTTAAAGGCTTTGCCTCATAGATATCCGATTTTATTAGTCGATAAAATTATTAAAGCTAATAAAGAAGAGGTAATTGGCATTAAAAATGTAACTTTTAATGAACCACATTTTGTAGGTCATTTTCCAGATAAGCCAGTTATGCCAGGCGTTTTAATCATTGAAGCCATGGCTCAAACTTCAGCTATGATGCCTTATATATCATATGATGTAAATCTTGGAGAAAAATTAATCTATTTTACAACTATCAATAATGTAAAATTCAAAAAAACCGTTATTCCCGGTGATGTTTTGGAGCTTCATATTGATTTAGTACAATTTCGAAGAAATTTCTGGAAATTTTCTGGTAAGGGAAAAGTAAATGGAAAAATAGTTACTGAAGCTGATTTTTCTGCAATGATTGTTGATAGATAAAAAATAATATGACAAAAATTCATCCTACTGCAATTATTGATCCAGCAGCCAAAATCGGTACAAATGTTGAAATTGGTGCCTTTTCTATAATTGGACCTAAAGTTACTATTGGTAATAATAATATAATCAAATCTAATGTTATAATTACTGGCAATAGCAAAATTGGTGATAATAATATCTTTTTTCCTTTTGCTGTTATTGGCGAGGAGCCACAAGATTTAAAATATCAAGGAGAAGATTCCAGAATTATTATTGGCAATAATAATAAAATTCGTGAATATGTTACAATCCATCCTGGAACTAAGGATGATAATATGATAACAAAAATTGGTGATAATTGCCTTTTTATGATTTCAGCTCATATTGCTCATGATTGTATTGTTGGTAATAATGTAATTATGGCTAATAATGCCACTCTTGCTGGCCATGTTCATATTGGTGATAATGTTGTAATTGGCGGACTTTCTGCTATACATCAATTTGTAAAAATTGGTCGTTTTGCCATGATTGGCGGTATGTCTGGCGTTGAAAATAATGTTTTACCTTTTACGACCGTTATGGGAGAAAGGGCAAGATTATCTGGTTTAAATTTAATTGGTCTAAAAAGAGGAGATATTAACAGAAATTCCATTAATTTAGTTAGAAAATTCTATAAGGATCTTTTTCAAAATGACAATTTTAATGAAAATCTTGATTTAGCATTGCAAGAAACAAGCCACGATCCCTTAATTCAAGAGATGGAACAATTTATTCAAGAAAAAGGTAAAAGAGGTATTTGTAAACCTTGACATATAAAGAAATCAAAATTATCATTGAGGTTTGCTTCTCAAGAAGCTTAATTTAAGATATTGTGAGAATTTCGAGCACGTAGCTCAGTCGGTAGAGCACCTGACTTTTAATCAGGTTGTCGTGGGTTCGATTCCCACCGTGCTCACCATAATCTTAAATATAATAATTAATTGATATTTAAAATTTTTAATGGAAATTAAAATCAGCAGTAGAAGTGGTATTAATAGTGCAATTGCTCAATTTAAAAAAGAAACCAAAAAAAATGGTATCGTTATTGAAGCAAGAATCAGAACATATCACGAAAATAACCGCCAAAGAACTAAAAGAAAAACAGAAGAAAGAATTAGAAGAAGAGTTCAGGCTAAATCTTGGAACTAATTGCACTAATTCCCCTTATTAATAACATTTTGCTATTATAGTATAAAATGCTAATTACAAAAAAAGATAGATCATTCATTTTATTGATAATATCTTTTATCTTAATTATTTATTCTATCCTATCCATATCATCCTATATTAAGTCGCCCTTTGCTCCCAAAAATTACAGAATCTTAACCAAAGAAAAAAATTGGTTCAATATTAATCAAAAACCAACAAATCAAGATTTAGAATCTAAATTAATATTATTATCCTTTATTGAAGATGATTCTACTTATGAATCATTTTTAGATAGCAAAAATCTTAAAAATCAATTTGCATTAGATCTATCCTTAATTGCAATTTATAATGAACAAAATGATATAGAAAATATTATTGATAAATTTCATTTAGATTTTCCTATTATTTTTGATAAAGATTCTAATATTTCTAATTTTTTCCAATCAAATCACAATTTCATTCTTCTTGATAAAAAAGGAGAAATTTACAATAAATATCAAAAAACTGATTTAACAAAATTAAAACAAGATCTTACTGATTTAATTTCTAATAAAACTAATTTTGCACAAGAAAATTTTAAAATTCCCTATCAGCAAATTACCCCATCCTATATTTTATCAGCACCAAAATTTATCGATAATTATAAATCTAACCTAATTATTGCCAATTCTGGCCATAATAATCTAATCATATCTTCCTTAAATGGCAGGATTAAGAAAAAAATAGGATCCAAAATTTCAGGATTTAAAAATGGTGATATTAATGAATCTCAATTTAATTTTCCTCAATCATTTGCCATTTCTGATAACATTATATATGTATCTGATTCTGGCAATAATGCTATTAGAAAAATTGACCTAAAAAATGATGAGGTAAGCACAATTATAGGCTCTGGTAACAAAGGCTCCTACTTAAAAGGAACTATAAGTGCTAAAAAAGCTAATTTATGGTTTCCAACCGATATTGCATTATCCTCTGATAAAAAAAATCTTATTATCGTTAATTCAGGTGCTAAGCAAATTTTATCATATAATTTTAAGAAAAAGACTCTTTCTTCCCTAACTGATCCCAAATTAAATATTAAACCAAAAAATATTGATATTTATCATGATAAAATCTATTTCATTGATCAAAATATAATCAAATTTTTGAATAAAAATAATGAAATTGAAGTTCTAGAAATTAATGATGATAAAATCACCTCCAACGCTTTTAAAATTCAGAAAAATATTCTTTTTAATATTAATAGTAAAAAGAATATCATCCAAAAAATTAATTTAAAATCAAACAAAATTAACAAAAGTAAAATTAAACATAATATTGCTTCTGATATTTTAAATATTTCAAATGATTTTTATATTGTAGAATCTGATGATAATCGCATTATAAAAATGAATCGCAATGATAATGAAAGTAAAATTTTTAATATTTTACCAAAATTAGAAAGAAGCGAGGATAAAATTATCAAATATTTACCTAATTTTAATTTTACTGATGAAATTTTCTTAAAATCCGATATTGAAATTGCTGTAGAAATGGATCTAAAAAAGGGTTGGAAAATTAATAATGATGCTCCAGGCTTTATTAATCTTGTTGAAATTAATGGTGATAAAAAGGCCAAATTAATTAAAATTTATGATTGGCAAGATATTGCAAAAAATGATATTAAATTACCAAAATTAAAAAAAGATTTTATTTATTACATCAAAGCTATAATATATTATTGTAAAGATGAGGAAAATTCTATTTGTATGGTGAAAGAATATCATAAAAAAATTAATATTTCCCACAATATTCTAAATAAAAAAATAAAAATCGATTTTATCTATCAATAATGAGTAATTTTTTAATAGATTTACAAGAAAAATTAGAAGAAATAATTTCTGATAAATCAAAAAAAGAATCTTATAGTAAATTTTTGATTAATTCTGGATCAGAAAAAATCACAAAAAAAATAATAGAAGAAGCTTATGAAGTTTGCTTAGCATCAATTGAAAGCTCTGGTCATAAAAATGGCAAAGAGCAATTAATTTTAGAATCTGCAGATCTAATTTATCATCTATTAATTTTATTAATTAGCAAAAATATTAAAATCGAAGAAATTTTTGATGAATTAAAAAAAAGACAAAAATGACTGAAGTATCATTAAGTAATAAAGCAAAAAATAGAATTAATGACATCACAACCGGAAAGAATGAACCAAATAAATTCCTAAGAATCAAAATAATTGGGGGTGGATGTAGCGGATTTCAATATAAATTCTCACTTGATGACAATATATCATCTGATGATATTAAAATAATAAATGACAAAACAGGTAAAATTTATTTGGCCACTGATCCCAATTCCTTAGAATTTATCCGAAATGCTGAAATTGACTTTGTTGAAGAATTAGGAGGATCATTCTTTAAGGTTAATAACCCTAATAGCACTGCTAATTGTGGCTGTGGGGCTTCTTTTGATATATAAATTTCTATATTTATCTAAAAAAGATTAGATAAAACCAAAATCAAAATGCCAGATAATATCAATAATATTCCTATTATCTCCATCATTTTAATTTTCTCTTTAAAAAATCTTTTTGAAATTAGCATTGAAAATATCATTTCAATTTGACCAACAGCTTTTACATAAGCCACATTTGTCATGGCATAGGATGTATACCAACCGGTTGAAACCATCAAGGTTGTTATACCAACTAATAAACCATTATTAAAATATTTCTTCACCTCAAATAATTGCTTTTTATCGGTAAAATATAAATATAAACCAACAAAAATAGCTTGCGAAAATAATAAAAATACAATTGTAAAAGAGGCATTAATAATGATTGGAGTATCAGTTAAACTTAAGGTAGAATTTTTTACAAATAATCCCGAAATTGCAAATGATGTACCAGAAACAATTCCCATCAAAGCAGCAGAGCTAGAAATTGAAGACAATATATGTTTAATCGTAATTTGATTTTGAGTTACTGATATAAAAACCAAACCAATAAAAGCAATGATAATAGCAATGAAACCCAGAAAACTAATTGTCTCATGAAAAAATATCATACCAATAATAGCACTTTGTATAGCATCAGTTCTGATATAGGCTGTACCAACTGCAAAATTTTTCCTTGAAAATAATGATACTAAAAAATAAATGCCAGTAATTTGCGCAATACAAGCAATTGTAACATTAAATAAAAATTTATTGTTAATTTCTGGCATATCATAGCCAATTAACAACAATATTAAAAAAGCAATTAAAGCAAATGGAAAACCAAAAATAAAGCGAACCCAAACAGTTGTAATATCAGATAAAAATTTTGTTAAATGTTTTTGAGAAGCATTTCTGATTGTCTGAATAAATGCAGTAATAATGGAAATTAGAATCCAAATCATATTTTTAGAGGTTTTCAGATTAACTATGTAAATTTATTTTCTGACCTTCAGAAAATTCTGTAATTTTTTGGCAGTTTTTTGCCAAAAATTGTGAATATTTTTACTGCATTTTTCTGATAAAAATTATCAGAAATTTCTGATAATTCTATTTTAATTATAATAAATAAATTTTCCATAATTTTTAATTTAAATTGATTCTATCATTAAAAAGAATAGCAAATTGATTAAGAGCATTATTCCAATCTCTAATGGGCATAGTCCATTTCTTTGAAGCATTTTTTAGAGCAAGATAGACTATTTTCCTAACAGCAATATCATTTGGAAAAACTCTTTTTGCCTTTATTATTTTCTAGATGATAATCCATTTCAACATTTAGCGATCTTTCCATCACTCTTCTTTTTAGATTATTTATTAATTCAAATCGATCTTTGCCAGATTTGATGATTTGGTCAATAGCTTCATCACCAATAGGATTTTTATTATCTTTATTAATAGAAGATCTTCTTATTTAAATTATAGCAATTATATTTACTATATTATTTTCCACTCAGTGCCATCTTTACTATCTTTTATCATGATATTATTAGATAGTAATTCATCTCTTATTTTATCTGCCTTATCATAATCCTTATTTTTCTTGGCAATATTCCTTTCTTCTATTTTTGCCAAAATATAATCTTTATTAACATTAATTGTAGATTTAGAAGAAAAATAATTTTGATCTAAAAACCCTAAGAATTCCAAAATTTCAACCAAATTAGATTGTAATTTTTCTTTTTGATCGGAATTTCTGAAATCTTTAATTAAGGAATGTAAAATTGAAAAAGCTAAAGGAGAATTTAAATCATCTTTTAAAGATGAAATAGCTTTTTCTAAATATGGATTATCAAATTTTTCTAAAGAAAAACTATCCTCATCTAGGATTGAATAAAATTTTTCAATTGATTTTGTAGCATCTTTTAAGGCCTTATCAGTAAAATCTAAAGGCTTGCGATAATGGGTAGAAAGTAATAAAAATCTAATAACAATGCCAGAAATATTCTTTTCAATCAAATCAGCAATCGTAACAAAATTACCAATAGATTTACTCATTTTTTCACCAGAAACTGTTAAAAAACCATTATGCATCCAATATTTAGCATAATTTGAACCATGATTAGCACATTTACTCTGTGCAATTTCATTTTCATGATGAGGAAATTGTAAATCAGCACCACCACCATGAATATCAAAATCTTGTCCCAAAAATTTATTGCTCATAGCGCTACATTCAATATGCCAACCAGGCCTACCCTTGCTCCAAGGTGAATTAAAAATTGAAGAAATATCATCATCTTCACTAGCTGGTTTCCATAATACAAAATCTAAAGGATTTCTTTTATAATCTGCCTCTTCTATTCTATCACCTGCTATCATTTCATCAAGATTACGACGGGCTAATTTACCATAATCTTCATAGGAATTTACATCAAACAAAACATGACCCTTACTAATATAAGCATTATTACTAGCAATTAATTTCTCAATAAGTTGAATAATTTCAGAAATATTTTCAGTAGCTTTTGGTTCAAAGCTTGGCTTTAAAACATTAAGATAGTCAATGTCAGAATTAAAATACTTAATTACTTGATTGGTTAATTGTTTAATAGAAATATTATTTTCCTTTGCTGCTTTATTAATTTTATCATCAACATCAGTAATATTTCTAACATAAGTAACTTTTGGAAAATTCTTTTGCAAAAAACGATATAATAAATCATAAATTACAATTGATCTGGCATTACCAATATGAGGACGGCTATAAACTGTTGGCCCACAAACATAAAATTTTATATGATTTTTATCTATTGGTTCAAAAATTTCTTTGCTTTTTGTTAATGTGTTAAAAAATTTAATTGTCATATTTTAACTTGTAATTTTAATCCTAATTAAAGTTTTTTATATTGCAAACACCCCTACCAAAGTAGCTTTGCTTTTGATTTTATATTTGTTGCATCCAACCCTACCAAAGTAGCAAAGATACTTTGACTCCCCTTAGGGGGAGTTATTGAACGAATTTACGTTTGGCCAACCACTCTATTAACATCATCTCTTTACTCGATCACCTTAACTTCCCACTGCAATTTTACACCAGTTTTTTCTAAAACCTCATCAATTACCTCTTCACCAAGATTAATCAAATCATCAGCATTATTATTACCATGATTAATCATAAAATTACAATGTTTTTCTGACATTTGAGCTTTTCCAACCATTTTGCCACGACATCCAGCCTTATCAATTAATTCCCAAGCCTTCATATTTGGTGGATTTTTAAAAGTACTACCGCTAGTTTTTTCCCTAATTGGCTGCGTTTCTTCCCTTTTTTTATTAAAATCAGCAATTTTTTTAGAAATCTCCTCTTTATTGCCCTCTTTCACTTGTAAAAAGCCTTTTAAAAATATCAAATTTTGACCTAAAGCAGATTTGCGATATAAAAAACCACATTCTTCATTAGAAAATTCAAAAATATTTCCTTCAAAATCAATAGCTATGGTTTTTATTAAAAAATCAGCAATTTCACCATCATAACATCCAGAATTCATCCTAATAGCGCCACCAATTGAACCAGGAATTCCTGTTAAAAATTCTAAATTGGTTAAGGAGTTATTTTTGCAATAATTAGCCAAATTGCGTGATAAAACACCCGCCCCAACTTCTAAAATATTATTTTGATAAGAAATATCATTAAAACCAAAATTTAATTTAATAATACAGGCGTCAATCTTACCTTCCCTAACAATAACATTAGAACCAACACCTAAAATAATAATTCTTAGATCTTCAGGCTTATTTTGTAAAAAATATTGTAAATCATTAATATCTTTGGGAAAAAACACCATCTTGGCACGACCACCAACATTAAACCAATTAGTTTTTGACAGGTCAACATTAAAACGATATTTACCAGAAATTTTTGGCAGATCAAAATAGGATTCAGTCATTTTTTTTGTAAAGTATTTATTATTTTAATGATTAATATGATAAATGATAAAAAGAATGTGATAATATTGGCTATTATTAAGGGGTAAGAATTAATTAAAAAGCCATAAAAAAGCCATAACATAACACCAATAGTAAATAATAAATACATCCATAATGATAAGGCAGAGGTATTTTTAGAAATGATAACTTTCAGAGTTTGGGGTAAGAAAGCAGATGTTGTCAAAATTGCTGCAATAGTGCTAATTATAGTTTCAGTTGATATATCCATATTTATTTTCTTCAAACATTTTGTGATAATTATTATAATTTTAAAAGTTTTAATTAGAAACAAATTATTTGATATTGCTTTTGAAAAACTACCTCACTATATTCATATAATTACACAATAATTATTAATTAAATTTTTAAATTAAAAAGTGTCAAATTTATCGACTGTAATTGGAAGTAAGGAAATTTTACTCGTTGCTGAAAATATCGCACATAGTAAGGCAATTTCAAAACAAAAAGTGATTGAAGCCATACAAGAAGGTATTGAAATGGCTGCTAAGAAAAAATATGGCTATAATTTGTTGGTTGAATGTGAAATCAATCAAAAAACTGGACATATCAACATCTATAATAATCTATTGGTTGTTGAAGATGAAAATGTTGAAGATTTTGATAGTCGAACCCAAATTCCCTATGAATTAGCTAAAGAAAAAGATGAAGATGCCATTATTGATGGTTATATCAGAGAATTATTACCTCCAATTGATTTAAATCGCACCATCGCTAAAATTACCAAAAATGAAGTTATCAAAAAGGTAAAAGAAGCTGAGAAGGAAAAAGAATATGAAGAATTTAAAGATAGGGTTGGTGATATTGCTTATGCTACTGTTAAAAAAGTTGGTATTAAAAATATACTAATGGATGTTGATAATGCTGAAGCAATTATCCACCAAGATGATCTTCTTCCTAAAGAAATGTTCAAAGTTGGTGATAAATTAAGGGTTTATATCAAAAATGTTGAACAGCAAGAAACTGGTGTACAAATTTTCCTATCAAGAACTCATGAAGAATTTTTGGTCAAATTATTCGCCCAAGAAGTTCCAGAATTATTTGATGGCAGTATTAAAGTTGGAGGTGTAGCACGAGATCCTGGTTCAAGAGCCAAAATTGCTGTTTATTCTGACCGTGAAGATATTGATGTAGTTGGATCATTAATTGGAGTTAGAGGTACTAGGGTTCAATCAATAAGTGCTGAATTAAGAGGTGAAAAAATTGATGTTATAAAATGGTCTAATAATCTACCTGAAGTTATTATTGAAGCACTTGCTCCTGCCAAAATTAGCAAAGTTATTATTGATGAAGAAAATGACATAATTGATGCAGTCCTAAATGAAGATCAAATTAGCTTAGCAATTGGTAGATCTGGTCAAAATGTTAGATTAGCTTCTAAATTAATGGGATATAAAATTAATGTCCTAACTGAAGATGAAGAGTCAAACAGAAGAAAAGAAGAATTTAAAGATTTATCAGAATTATTTGCTGAAATTTTGGATGTTGATACTGTAATTGCTCAGCTTTTAATTGTTGAAGGCTTTTCTTCTATCGAAGATATTGCTTCCTCTGAACTTTCTGACATTGCCTCAATTGAAGGTTTCAATGAAGATATTGCTGAGGAAATCATTAGGAGAGCAAATGAACATTTAGAACCATCTAATCAACAGGAATTATCTAATGAGGAATCTCAAGGATAATGCATATTTATATATAATCCACCATGGGATAGATATTTGATCTTAGGGTCATTAAACTAACATGGTATCAAGCCAAAAAATTTTTAATGACTGAAAATAGTAAAAATAAAAGTCTCAAAGGTAAATTAACTTTAGATCTAGGAAATAGAGATATTGATCTTTCTAAAATCAAAGTTAGAAAAAAAAGAGATAAATCTAGCAATATCTCAAATTCAGACTCTGGAAAAACATTAAGCCAAAAAGAAATAGAATATAGACAACAAGCCCTAAAAAATTATGGTAAAAATAGCTCAATATCTAACAATTCAGCTAGTGATGTTTTAAATAAAATTAAACATACCAAAAAATCTGAAATCATAACACCCGAAGTTAAAATTGAAAAAAAGGAAGAAGTAAAAATCAAAGAAGAACCAAAAAAAATAGAAAAATCTCAGGTTAAATTTGAAGCTATTGAGGATGATTTTAAAATTAATAATTTTGACATTAATAAAAAAATTCAAGCCAGTTTAAAAGTTGATCAAGAAAAGGCAAAAGAAGAAAGAAAAATACAAGAACAATTAAAACAAGAAAAAGAAGAAGAACAAGCAAAATATAAGAATAAAAAAAAGGAGTTTTCTGATAATAAAGGAGAAGAATCTAATAATAAAAAACAATCTAAAAAAAATAATCGCAGATCTCAAAAGCAAATTTTTATCATTGGTGATGATGATGAGCAAGTAAGATATAAGAAGAAAAGAAATGACAAAGGTAGAAAAAATGAAAAAAACCAAGAAGCTCGCGAACCTCAAGAATATAAAAAAATTTCAAGAGAAGTAATCTTGCCAGAAATGATCCTAATTTCTGATTTGGCTGAAAGAATGAGTGAAAAAACAGGAGATGTAGTTAAAAAATTATTCACTATGGGTGTTGTTGCCACGTCTAATCAGGCAATTGATGCCGAAACAGCTGAAATTATTATTGAAGAATTTGGCCATAGCTCTAAAAAAGTTACAGAATCTGACGTTGAAAAAGTTCTAGAAATTGAAGATGATAGTAAATTTGAAAAATTATCCAGACCTCCAATTGTAACAATTATGGGTCATGTTGATCATGGTAAAACCTCTCTTTTAGATAATATCAGATCAACTGATATTGTTACTAGGGAATCTGGAGGCATTACACAGCATATTGGTGCTTCTAGAATTAAAACTAAGAATGGTAAATTTATTACCTTCATTGATACTCCTGGTCATAAGGCCTTTAGTGAAATGCGTTTAAGAGGTGCAAATGTTACCGATATTGTAATTTTAGTTGTTGCCGCTGATGATGGTATTAAAGACCAAACTGTTGAAGCTATTAATCATGCTAGAGCTGCCGAAGTTCCTATAATTGTCGCAATTAATAAAATTGACAAACCAAATGCCGATCCTTCAAAAGTAATTAATGAATTATATTCTCATAATATTGTTTCGGATGCAGCTGGTGGCGATTCAATTTTCGTTGAAGTTTCGGCCAAAGAAGGTACTAATATCGATAAATTAGAAGAGGCAATCTTATTACAGGCCGAAATGATGGAATTAAAATCCAGATTTGAAGGTAAATCAAAAGGTGTTGTATTGGAAAGTAAAGTTGATTCTAATAAGGGTGTTATTGCAACTGTTTTGGTTTTAGAAGGTTCTTTAGATATGTCTGATCTTATTGTTGTTGGAAATGCATATGGGAAAGTCCGTAAAATGACAGATGATAAGGGTCGTAATTTAAAACAAGCCGATCCATCAATGGCAGTCGAAATTATGGGGCTTGATATTGCTCCTTCTGCTGGTTCATTCTTTTCAGAAGTTGATGAGGAGAAGCAAGCAAGAGACATTATTGAATACAGAGTTAAAAAAGAAAAAGATCAAAAAAATCTTAAAAATAACCTAAAATCAAAAGAAGATCTATTCAAAAATATCGGTGATAATGCTAAAAAATATCTTAATATTATCATTAAGGCCGATGTTAATGGCTCATCCGAAGCCTTATCTAACATGATTCTTGGCATTACTCATGATGAGGTAGAAACAAAAATTATCCACTCAGCCACTGGTGCTATTAATGAAAGTGATGTCAATTTAGCTTCTGCTTCTAATGCTCTTATCATTGCTTTTAATGTTCGTGCCAATGCTATTGTTCAGGATTTAGCTAAGGAAAATGGCGTTGATATTCGTTATTATTCAGTAATTTATGATGCTTCTGATGATATAAAATCCATGATGAGTGGCTTGTTAGATCCTGCCATTAATGAAAAGCATTTAGGAAATGTTGAAATTAGACAAATTTATAAAATTACTGGTGTTGGTAAAATTGCTGGTGCTTATGTTACTAATGGTATTGTGAAGAAAAATTCTAAAGTAAGATTATTGCGTGATAATATTGTTATTTATGATGGTAATTTAAAAACTCTAAAAAGATTTAAGGATGATGTTAAGGAAGTAAAATCTGGTTTAGAATGTGGTATTGCTATTGAAAATTATCAAGATATTCAAGAAGGTGATGTCATTGAATGTTACGAGCTAAATGAAGAAAAAAGATCTGTTTAAATTTCTATGAAAAAGGATGTTTTTACTCTAAATCCCAAATTTTTAATGTCAGTTGCTAATTTGCAGCAATTGCCAGAATTAAAAAATATAGAAATTGCCTTTATTGGCAGATCAAATGTTGGCAAATCAACCCTTATTAATAAAATATTAGGTAAAAAAATTGCTCTAACTTCTAAAACACCAGGTAGAACGAAGCAATTAAATTTTTTTCTATTAGGAGATAAATTGGCAATTATTGATATGCCAGGATATGGTTATGCCAAAACTTCTAGATCGGATATTAATCATTGGAAAAGATTAAGTTTTGGCTATTTCAATAATAGTTCCAAATTAAAAAAAGTATTTTTATTAATTGACATTAGAAGAGGAATTAAGGAAAAAGATCTGGAAATAATAGATATTTTAAATAAAATTCCTGTTAGTTTTCAAATAATTTTAACAAAATCTGATCAATTAAAAGAGGATGAAATTATAAAAATCACCGATCAGATTGCCAAGGATTCAATCAATCACGCAGCGATGAATCCCAATATATTAATATCCAGTAGTAAATATAATTCTGGTATAGAGACAATAAAAAATGAAATTATCGATTTATGCTAAATAAAATATTATTATTGATTATTACCCTTGTTTTTTCTCAAATTTCTTTAGCAAAAGATATCACATCTCACAATAATGTTGCCGAAATTACGCCATTAATGAATGCTGTAATGAATAATGATATCGATGGTGTTAAATTTTTTGCAACTAAGGAGCAGGAAATTATCAATAAACAAAATATCGCCGGTGCCACTGCCCTACATTTGGCTGCAAGAAGAGATAATCCTGAAATTGTTAGAATTTTATTACAAAATAATGCTAAAATTAACTTAAAAGATGCAGAAGGCTGGACTCCAATTATGCGTGCTTCATCTGCCTGTAAAATAGAAAATGCTAAAATATTACTAAATTTTGGTGCTAATATCTTTTTTAATAATCAAAATCAAGAATCAGCCATTTTATATGCTACAAATAGTCGCTGTTTACAAATAATTACCGAATTTAAGGAGGTTATTTTATTAAAATATTCATTTTTAGAACTAACAAAATTTAGAAAAAATATTCAAAAATCAATCTATATTGCTAGCAGAAATGAAAATGCTAAAATAAAAAGAGAATTAGAACAAATTTTAAATCATTTAGATAATTTATATAAAATTAAAAATCCAAAAAAACCCATTAAACAAAATAACAAAATTGCAACAAAATTAAATAATTTAGAACAAAAAATTCACTCTCCAAAGGAGAAGACAATTCCTAACATTAAAAAAATAGACCATATTCCTCAAGATAAATTAATTGATTTATCCAATATTAAGAAAGAAGATGATAATAAAATAAAATATCAGATTTCAAAAAAACCGGTAATCATTAAGAAAATTGAAGAAAATAATATTAATAATGAAAATTTGCCAAAAAATATCAAAATAAGAGAAGATGCTCAAAAAATTGAAATAAAATCTAAAAAGAAAAGATTTAAATTTAAGAAAAAAAAAGATATCATAAAACAGAAGGAGAAAATAATAAAAGAAGAATATATTACACCAAAAATAGAGAAGAAATTTAACTTTAAATCATCTAAGAATATTTCCCCTCCAAAAAAGGAAGAAAATATAAGAATAATAAATTTAACTCCCAATTTAAAAAATATCTTAAAGAATCAAAGTGATAAAGTTAAAATCAAGAAATTTAAATTTCATAAAAAATCAGATATTATCACAGAAAAAAAAGAAAATAAGATAAATATTCTAGCCTTAAAGGAAAAAGACATATTATTAAAAAGAAAGGATAATTCTTACAAAAAGAAATTTAAATTTTACAAAAAAACTGATCATATTAAAGATCCTGATAATAAAAAATTTAAATTTAAAATTGGTGAATAATATCATAAAATATCGTAATATCTTGCCAAAAATTGACAATTCTAGCTTTATTGCTGATAGTGCTAGAATTTCAGGTGATGTTACTATTGGAAAAAACTCAGGAATTTGGTATGGCACAGTAATCAGGGGAGATGTTGCAAAAATAAAAATTGGAAATTATAGCAATATTCAAGATAATTCCGTAATTCATGTTACTAGACCAAATCATGCTTATAATAAAACAGGAGATGCTGGAGGCCCAACAATTATAGGTAACTATGTAACAATCGGTCATAGTGCAATTATCCATGCTTGTATCATTGAAGATTATTGTTTTATTGGCATGGGAGCAATAATTATGGATTTGGCCAAAATTGAAAGCGGTGCCATGATCGCTGCTGGTGCTGTAATTACATCTGGCAAAATTGTTAAATCTGGTCAGATTTGGGCTGGAAATCCTGGAAAATATTTAAGGGATTTAACCCAAAAAGAAAAAGATTATATCAAAATCTCTGCTGAGAATTATTGGGAATTAGCTCAGGAATATATCATTTAAACCTCAAATTTATCAAAATCTCTTAAATAATTCCTCCTAATATTAAATTAATCAATTACAATCTTAAGCCTTGTGGAATTTTGCAATTTTAATCCCTTGATAATCTTCTGAATATAATTTTGTAAATTAAAATTTTTACCAGAATTTAAAATCAAACGATAATAATAGCGATTCTTAACTTTTGTAACAGCCATTGGAGCCGGACCTAAAATTTGAATATTTTTATTAAAATCTGCATTTTTTAGAATTTTTCTGAGAGTTTCAATAGCAATTTTAGGATCAAAATCATTAGCAATAATTTCAGCCATTTTACCAAAGGGTGGTAAATTAAGCATTTTTCTCTGAGCAATCTCCTGATTTAAAAATTTATCACGATCTTGCTTAATGATATATTCAAAAATAGGATTTTTTACATTATAGCTTTGAATTAAGACTTGGCCAGAATATTTCTCTCGCCCTGCTCTACCAATAATTTGTGTTAAAAGTTGATAAGATCTTTCCGAAGTACGAAGTGAATTATTATAAAAACTAGCATCACCATCAATAATTCCAACCAAGGATAATTTTGGAAAATGATAACCCTTAGCAATCATTTGTGTGCCAATAATTATATCAATCTCATCATTCATAATTTGATTAATAATTTTTTTGGCAATATCTAAATCCTTAATTTCATCACTTGTCATTAAAACAATTCTAGCAGTTGGAAATTTACTCTTAATCTCCTCCTGAATTTTCTCAACCCCAACTCCTGACAATAAAAAAGAATCTTCTGCACCGCATTTTGAACATTTCTTTGGCAAAGAATTATTATAACCGCAATGATGACAAATTAGACGATTAATTTTTTGATGATAAGTGATATTAATTGAACAATTGGGACAATCTACAATTGTTCCACAATTTTTACAAATAGTCACAGAAGCATATCCTCTTTTATTTAAAAAAAGTAAGGATTGTTTTTTATCTAGTAAATTTAAGGCAATTTGATCAATTAATTTTTGACTTAAAAAATGATCTTTTTCTAATTTCTCTTCTTTTAAATCAATAATTTCAATTTTTACATCATCATTTCGAGAAAATTTTTCAGTTAAAATCAAATGTTTATATTTGCCAGAAATAGCATTTTGATAAGTCTCCAAAGATGGTGTGGCCGAACCTAATAAAATAGGAATATTTTCTATTTTAGCCCTAACAATAGCCATATCCCTGCCATGATAACTAATCTGATCCTCTTGCTTAAAAGATTCATCATGTTCTTCATCAATAATAATGGCTTTAAGATTTTTAAAAGGTAAAAAAAGTGCCGATCTAGTGCCAATTAAAATCCTAATATCACCAGAAATTATTGAATGAAAAATCTTCTCTTTTTTAGAAGAAGTAATTTTTGAATGCCAAATTTCTGCTTCAAAACCAAATCTATCTTTAAAATTTCTGATTAATTGAGTTGTAAGAATAATTTCAGGCAATAAAAATAGAATTTGTCCTGAATTTTGCTCTAAAATCTTAGAAATTAAGTAAAAATAAATCTCCGTTTTGCCAGATCCAGTCACACCATCTAAAAAAGAAGTTTGAAAATTTTCTAATGGTAATTGATCAGCAATTTTTTGTTGTTTTTCTGATAATTTCCTTAATTTAAAGATATTTGGATTAATATTTTGAATTATTTTGCTAATTTTCCGTGGAATTTCTTGTTTTTCCTTGATTAAGAACCCATTTTGAGCCATTTTATTGATTAAGGATAGGCTAAAATCAGTATTTTCTTTGATATTTTCTAATTTTTGGGATGAATTTGTTAAAAAATCTAATATTTTTTGCCTTTTTTCAGTAATTTTATCAGGAAATTCCTTTTCTTCATTAATTTTAACTATAATTTCACTAGATTTTTTACCAGAATTTTTAAGAAAAACAGCGATTGATGATTTTGCAATTAAACCAGCAGGAGCAATATTATAATTTGCCACCCAAAAGAAAAATTCTATTAATTTGGGATCTAAAGCAAAATCTTTTAATTTTTCTTCAGCAAATTTAATTTTAGATTCTGCAATATCAGTTGGAATTTCATCTAAAATTGCAATTATAATACCAAAAATCTTCTTTTTACCAAAAGGAATAAGGAAAATATCACCAATTTTTGGATTTTCTTCCTTTTTAATAAAATAAGTAAAGCCATCATTAAATGGCAAAGGTAGGAGAATTTTAGCAATAATATTATCCCTTATCATTCTTATCTTCTATCTGATTTTTAATAATGAAAGGAGCTTGCGAAATAGTAAAAATAATTGACAAGGTAAACATACCAAAAACCTTAAAAGCTACCCAAAAATCGGTAGAAAAATTACGCCAAATAATTTCATTAATAATGGCTAAAAATATAAAAAATACAGCAAATCTTTTAGATAAAATACGATAATTAGTATCACTCATTTTAAGATTATTACCAAGTAACTTAGATAATAATGGCTGATGCATAAAATTACCTGCAATTAAAATAATAGCAAAAATAATATTTACAATTGTAGGTTTTATTTTAATGAATAAATCATTACCAGAAAATACCGTTAAACCGCCAAAAATTGTCAGAATAATACCCGAAATTAAAGCCATTTTTGAAATTTTCCTTTCAATCATATAAATGGCAATAATCACAATAATTGTGGTAATAACCAAAGATAAGGTCGCAAAAATAATTGGCTGCTCTGACTTTGAAATAAAATTTACAGCCATAAAAATTATGGAAGGTAAAATTTCTAGAAATGAGGTAATTGGATTTTTTTTATTTGTTATATCTTGCATATTGTTATTTTAAATAATTTAAATGGGTAAAATTTGCGATTTTTTACCCATAAGAAAGTGCAAATGGGTAAAATTTGCGATTTTTTACCCATAATACTAATTATGAAGATAATTCACCTGTAAGAATTTTACATAATAGGTGATTAAAATAATAATTTCCTGTACCAATTTTAATTTTTTTCAAAACTCCTATATCCACCAATTTATTAAGATAATTTGATGCTGTTTTTCTAGTAATATCCAAATCATATTCTAGGAAAGAACTTCTTGTATAAGGATGCCTAAAAATAATATTCAATAAATCTTGACTATATATAGCTCTTAATTCATCTCTAATTTTTTTCTTACAAAAAATCATTGCCATTTTAATATCCTTGATAATTTGAATACTATCGTTAGCAACTTCTTCAATAGCTTTTAATATATATATTATCCACTCCTCCCAATTATCATTATCCCTTACTTCTTGCAATAATCTATAATAATCAGATTTATTTTGAATTATAAATTTACTTAAATTTACCTATAGTAAAAGTCCCTTTAAAGATAGGAAATAATACCAATCATCTAAGATTCTATCTCATTTTTACAAATTTCTTCCGTTATTTCTAGCAATTTCTTAACCTCTTTTGATAAAATCTTTAAATCTTCCTTTAAAATATAATATTTTGTGTCATATCTGGCACCAATATAGGCATATTCAAAATTTTTCATTCTATCTTCTGATTCCTCATCATTTTGTTGAAAAAAATTGTAAATTTTGGGATAAAATTGTGAAATATTATCTTGTAATGAAGATAAATAATGTTCCTTAGGGCTGTAACCAGTAAAAACTAATAAAATACATTTTAATGCGGATTCTGCTGCTTGATGTAAATAAAAAGCAGAAATTAAAAAATCTTCTCTGTCAGAAGCATTATTAAAATCTATAAAAAAACTATTAGATTTTTTAAACCAACTTTCAAAATCATCTAAGGCAATTTTCTTAATTTCTTCATCTGTTAAGATTTTTTCTTCTGCTAATGGAGTTTTACCATTATCAAAAAGCATTACACCCTCTTTCTTAATATCAGAAAAAAAATATTGCCCCTTTTCTAATTTATTATTTAAATTTTTAATATCATAGGTAATTATCCTTGGATCAGCAGATAAATTAAGTTTTTTTAGATTATTATTTTTGATATTATTCCAAAGTGAATGATTTAGAGCCATTTTCTTTGTTTTAGTTACAACCAAAATATCATAATCCGAAATATGAGCTGTCGCAACCCGATTTAATTTTTTCTTCTCTTGCTCTTCTATCAATAAATCCTTATCCTCTTTATAATCGCCACGAGCATAAGAGCCAAACAAAATAATTTTTTCTATTTCATTACAAAATTGCAAAATAATATCAGATATTTGCCGTAATTCTACTTGTTTTTGTTCTGGTAAATAAGAAATGGAAATTTTCATTATGTCAATTTACTAAGTTCTTGGTAAAGTAACACCTTTTTGACCCATATATTTACCATTTTTATCCTTATAGCTAGTAAGGCATTTTTCACTAGATTGTAAAAATAAAAATTGGCAAGATCCCTCCCCAGCATAAATTTTAGCTGGCAGAGGTGTAGTATTGGAAAATTCTAAAGTTACATGACCTTCCCAACCTGGTTCTAATGGTGTGACATTAACAATTATACCGCATCTAGCATAGGTTGATTTACCAACACATATGACCAAAACATCTTCAGGTATTTTAAAATATTCAACAGTTCTAGCTAAAGCAAAGGAATTTGGTGGAATGATACAAATATCGGTTTTTTTATCAACAAAACTATCTTCAGCAAAATTCTTAGGATCCACAATAGCAGAATTGATATTGGTAAAAATTTTAAATTCATCTGCAACTCTAGCATCATAACCATAGGATGAATTGCCATATGAAATAATTTTTTGACCATCCAAAATTCTAACCTGATTTTCAATAAAAGGATCAATCATATTTTGTTCCTTAGATAATTTTGCAATTTGACCATCTGATAATATTGACATAATGTAAAATTTTAATTTTATTATCCCTTTAGATAAGTGAATAGAGTAATTATACCATTTTTAAATAAGAAGTGGTATTATATAATAAAATATCTAATTAATATGACAATAATAATCCTAAAAAGAATATTTTAAATTAAGAGTTAATGACCTTTCCGACCTTTTTCTAACTTCTCTAATGTCGGTTCTAGAATTTTTTTTACGATAAATATATTGTGATCTTTTATATTTATTATTTAATGACAAAGCCCAATTTCGATTAAATTTTTGAACGACAGATAGGCTAAAATAATCATTTTGTATTTTTTGCTGCTTAATTCTGGAAATTCTTGTAGTTATTAATAATTTTTTATTTATTTTCTTTTTTAAATATAAAACCGGATTAATCGCCATAGAACTACCTTCACCCTTACTATGAACCCAGCCAATATTAAAATCTGCTTCAAAATTTTTACTAAAAATCTTGCCTAAGCCAATTAGAGAGGTGGTTCTACTATAAAATCCAGAATCATCACTTTCATAAACCAATTTTTCACTAGAAGTAAAATTATCATATTTATCCTGCTCAAAAAAATTATATAAATTAATATAATATTGACTATCGGCAATTTTCATTTTATTTGATAATTCTATATCATATTTTTCTTCTGTCTTTCTCATATCTTTTGTTGTTGTGTGGGCTTCATTTACCTTATTGTAAAATTTAAATTCATGCATAGATTTTGGATTTTTATATTTAGCACCAAATCTAACAATATAATATTTTGAATTATAATCCGATTGATATCTACCTCCAAGATATAATGATATATTAGGTTTTTTCCTTTCGGGAAAGATATTATTACGAATATCGGCAAGGGAATTTGCAGAATTAAGAATGATAAATAAAAAGAAAAAGATGATTTTGGCTTTATATGGTATAAAATAATACATTTTAACTAATAATTAATTATTTATTGATTATGAAGATAAATATAATAACTTTCAAGTAAATAATAACTAATTAGTTTATTAAATTTTATAATATTTTTGATATTTCCACTTAACACTTCCTACTGAAAGATTAAAATCTTTGATTTCGGTGGGGGTTAAATCTACAAGAACTACCAACCCTGACTATAAGGAGAGTAGATTTAAAGTAAGTTTGAGCTATTCTAATAATAATTTTTCTATATCAACTAAATCTTGTTTTGTTATTTTAGCTTTATTTTGATTGGATATTTTATTATCTCCCTCATCTATTGGTATAATATTCAAATTTGGTGGGGTTAATAATTCTGTTTCTTGAAATTCCTTATTGCAAGCTGAGAATATTAGAAAAATGATAAGAATATTAACTATTTTTTTTAGCATTTTTTTTAGTAAATTGATTTTCAAATATTAGCATAAATACACCAATAAAAACCAAGCTATCTGCCAAATTAAAAGCTGGCCAATGATAGCCAAATAGATGGAAATCTAAAAAATCTGCAACAGCTCCATTTATTGCCCTGTCAATCAAATTACCAAAAGCACCTGACAATATAAAGGATAAAGCAAAATTAATATATAATTTTTGGTTTTTATAAAACCAAATAAAAAGATAAATTATGATGGCAATATTAATAAAAAAAATAAAATATTTAGCATATTCTAAATTACTAAACATACCAAAACTAACTCCCTTATTCCAAACAATCACTAAATTAAAAAAATTGGTAATTTCAACCATATAGAATGGTAAATTATTTTCAATTACAATTTCTGTTACATAGGAAAATGCTAAATTTTTGGTAAATAAATCCAAGAATGTTAAAATTATAATTAATGATATAAATTTTACTTTAAGTAACATTATTGCACAACATTTCTGATTGAACCACCATGCTCCCAACCCATGGCAGCAAATGTACCAGTATGTATAGAGCAAGAATAAAAGGCACTATTCCAACCTTCTTGGAAAACAGGATCATCCTGATATTGACCATTGGCAAAGGTAATATCATAAACCATTGAATTAGCAAAACTAGGTATAGATCCAATGGCAGATCTGCATCCGGCATACCAACCTGCTTGGTAATTTTCTGGCCCATCAGGAATTTTCATATCTAAAGTGATTGGTTCATAAAAACCAGCACATGAGCTAATGAAACTAAATATTATGATGGAAAATAAAAAAGACTTAATTTTCATTTGGGTTATTAATTTCAATCCATTTTTCATTAGATTTATCAGGTAAAAATAAAGAACCATCTTTGCCACAAGCAAAAACACCAAAAATAATAAGAATAATGATGAATAAAAAATTGATTATTTTCATTGATATATCTATAATATCTTAAATTATAATTGTTATCATCAATTGATTATCGGAATATTCCCGATATATTATCCAAAATTATTTCTTATTTTACTAATATATCTGTAAGAATCTTCGAAAATTACTTTTGTAATTTATCCCTATAATTGATTTAACAATAGCTATATATTTATTATATCAATAAATTAATTAATTTTCTATAAAAATATGATCAGTATTATTTTATATAATCTGTTATCCTTTATTTTTATTATTTCTATCATTGTTTTTATTCATGAATTTGGCCATTATTATATTGCCAGAATTTGTGGTGTAAAGATTGAGCAATTTTCTATTGGCTTTGGTCGAGAAATTTTTGGTTTTAATGATAAAAATAACACAAGGTGGAAATTTTGCCTCATACCATTCGGTGGATATGTGAAAATGTTTGGCGATAAAAACCCTGCTTCAATGCCAAATGGTGAAGTAAAAAAATTCACCAAAAAAGAAAAGGAGGTTTCATTTTATTATCAAAATATCTATAAAAGAATTTTTATTGTTTTGGCTGGTCCAATTGCTAATTTTCTTTTGGCAATTATGCTTTTTACCATTATTTTTAAAATTAATGGCATTCAAACAACATTACCTATCATTTCCAAAATATTACCAGATTCCCCTGCTTATGAGGCTGGCTTATTACCTAATGACAAAATTTTACAAATTAATAATAAAAAAATTAATGATTTCTCTCAAATCAAACAATTTGTAGCACTTAATGGCCATGATCCATTAAATTTTACTATAAAAAGACAGGATAAAATCATTAACATCACTATTGAACCTAAAATTAGACAACAAAAAAATGTTTTTGAAAATAATATCAAAAGCTATTTTATAGGAATTGAAGCTGATAAAATTACTAGGAAAGAATTAGGGTTTTTATCATCTGTACAAAATTCTATCATCAAAACTTATGAATTATCTGGCAATATTTTAATAGCATTGTCACATTTAGTTACAGGTAAAAAAAGTGTTAAGGATCTTGGAGGTCCTATCAAAATTGCCAAATATTCTGGCAAATCAATCAATATGGGTTTGGTTATGACCTTATATTTTATGGCAATTATCTCAATTAATCTTGGTGTAATTAATTTATTGCCAATACCAACATTGGATGGTGGTCATTTATTTTTTTATTTTATTGAACTTGTCGGAGGAAAAGCCTTGCCAGAAAAAATTCAAGAATATAGTTTTAAAGTTGGAATTTCTTTTGTGATGGGCCTTATGCTTTTTACAATTTTTAATGATATTATTCAATCTATAAATTAAGAAAAATATGACAAATTTAACAAATGATGGTAAAATTGATAATGATGCAGCTAATAAATTAAAAACCCTAATCACTGAGGTTGAAAGGCTTGAAGAACAAAAAAAACAGATTGGTGAAAATATTAAGGAATTAATGGATGAAGCTAAATCATTTGGCTTTGATGTTAAGATAATCCGTCAAATTCTTAAAATTAGAAAAATTGATGATGAAAAATTACAAGAGCAAGAATTTTTATTAGAAGCTTATAAGGACGCTCTTGGAATGGGAGAAAAATAATTTTATGACTATAATTTGTAGATTTGCGCCATCGCCAACCGGCTTTTTACATGTTGGTAATATTAGAGCCGCTATTATTAATTATTTATTTGCTTTAAAAAATTCTGGTAAATTTCTCTTAAGATTTGATGATACCGATCTTAAAAGAACAAAATCAGAATATAAGGAAAGCATTTTACAAGATTTAAAATGGCTTGGAATTGAGTATGAATCATTAATTAGTCAAAATAATAATTTAGATATTTATAAAAAAGCAGCAAAACAGCTTTTAGATGAAGGTAAATTATATGAATGCTTTGAAACGGATGATGAATTAAAATTTCAAAGAAAAGCACAAATTGCTTCTGGTATGCGCCCTCTTTATGATCGCTCTGCCCTGAATTTAACTGATGAACAAAAAGAAAATTACAAAAAACAAGGTATAAAACCATATTATCGCTTTTTGATTGATGAAAAGGAAGTAAAATGGCAAGATGGTATTAAAGGTGAGGTTAAGTTTTCTGGCAGGCATTTTTCTGATCCTGTTGTAATTCGTGCTGATGGTAGCCCAACCTATACTTTTTGCTCGGTTATTGATGATATTAATTTTGCCATTACCGATATTATTCGTGGTGAAGATCATATTACCAATACGGCAATTCAAATTAAAATTTTTGAAGCTTTTAATGCCAAAATACCTAATTTTTCACATTTGGCTCTAATTAAGGCTAATGAGGGTAAAATTTCCAAAAGAATTGGTGGTTTTGATATAAAATCCTTAAGGGAAGAAAATATTGAGCCAATGTCTTTGATAAATCTTTTATCTCAAATTGGCACTTCAAATAATGTTGAAATTTATCAAAATATTGCAGAATTAATTACAGATTTTGACTTGTCAAAATTTAGCAAATCTGCTACCAATTACAATATTGATGAAGTTTTGAATCTTAATGAAAAAATTATTCAAAAATCCAATTTTTCTTATATTAAAAACAGATTGTTAGAAAATAATCAAGAATTTAACATTAATGAAGATTTTTGGTTAAAAGTTAGGGCCAATATTAATAATTTATCCGAAATTGAATCTTGGTGGTCAATTTGCAATAATGAAATTCGCTATCAGAATGATCATAATGATTGTGATTTTCTTAAAAAAGCAGCCGATTTATTACCAGAAAATCTTAATTCTGATGATGCTTGGTCAAAATGGCTTGAAAATATCAAAAAATCTAGCGATAGAAAGGGTAAAAATCTTTTCATGCCATTAAGAAAGGCAATTACTGGCTTAGAACATGGTCCAGAATTGAAATATATTATTACTTTAATTGATAGGAAGGAAATAATTGCAAGATTATGTCATATTTAAAAAAACTGACTCATATAAAAAATAATAATAAGCATATTTTTTTGATTATTTTGGTCTTTCTATTATGTTTTTATTTTTCTTATTATACTATTTATGGTAAAAATGGCATATATGATTATTTCAAAATTAGATCTGAAATTCAAGATAAACGCAAAATTAAAGATAAGTTAGAAAATGCCCTAGAAAGCCAAAGAGAAGTAATTGATTCCATTAAGGTTGATAATTTAGATTTAGATTTATTAGATGAACAAACCCGTAAAAATCTAGGTTATGCCAAGGATGATGAGGTAATTATTTATGAAAATTATTAATGCGTTTTGAAGAAACTTTTCCAGATCAATTAAAATCTCAGATCAAATTATCCGATATAATTGCCAGAAAAATCTCAATTAAATCTCAATCATCAGATAAATATTTAGCTTTATGCCCCTTCCATAATGAAAAAACACCCTCTTTTCATATTGATGATCAAAAGGAATTTTACCACTGTTTTGGATGTGGTACCCATGGTAATATTTTCAATTTTGTTATGGAAACTGAAAATTTACCTTTCTTTGAAGCAGTTGTTAAAATTGCTAATGATTTTAATATTGCCATTCCCTATATAAAAAATAAGGAAATTAAACCTGAAGAAAAGAAAAAGAGAGATAGATCATTTGAAATTCATGAAATAATCTGCCAATTTTTTGAGAATAATCTTTATAATCAGGATAATGAATTTGCTTTAAAATATATTTATTCTCGCTCTTTAAATAAAAATATTATTAAAAAATTTCGCTTAGGATTTGCCCAAAAAAATCCTGCAAAATTATTACAATTATTAAAAGATCAGCAATTTTCAGAGCAGGAAATTTTGGATTCTGGTGTTTTTAGCAAGGGTGACAACAATATTTATTGCCGCTTTCGAAACAGAATTATTTTCCCCATTACCAATAATAAAAATCAGATTATTGCTTATGGTGGTCGAGTTATGGATGATTCTTTACCTAAATATCTTAATTCTCCTGAAACAAAATTATTCCAAAAAAGACAAAATCTTTATAATTTTTCTAATGCTAAAAAAGATATTTATAAAAAAGAATATGCTATTTTGGTTGAAGGCTATATGGATGTAATTTCTTTAGATAATTATCATATTAATAATGCTGTCGCCCCTCTTGGCACTGCTGTAACATTGGATCAATTAAATATTCTATTTCGCATTACTAATAATATTATAATTTGCCTTGATGGTGATCAAGCGGGAATTAGAGGTGCGAAAAGAATTATTGATTTGGTCTTACCGATTATTAATGCTAATAATAATATCAAATTTGCATTTTTACCTGATAAAATGGATCCAGATGATTTTATAAAATCTAACGGTCAAAAGGAAATGTTACAATTTTTAGAAAATTCCAAAAATCTATCTGATATTTTATTTCAATTTGAATTGGAAAATTTGGAAATTAATGATGCTAATAATAATATTTCTCCAGAAAAAAAGACTATTTTAGAAAATAATTTAAGGAAAAAAACCGATTTAATACAGGATAATAATAGTAAAAGAAATTTTACCCAATATTATAATAATCTTTTATTTTTTCTAGGTCGTAAAAGGAAAAATAAACAAAATAATAGATCAATTAGGGATAGTAAATTAAATTTCAATATTAATTCTGATCCAAATTTAATTTTAGGTCTTAAAATTCTTAATATTATTATTAATTTTCCCGATTTATTACAATATCAAGATGATGATTTAAATATTTCTGAAATTCATTTTGATAATGATATTTTAGAGAATATTAAAGAAGAAATTTTTGATAATATAATCAATGAAGAATTAACTATAGAAAAAATTCAGGATTTTATTATTGATAATATAATAGAAAATAAGGATTTTATAATTAAAGAGATTTTCACCCAAAATAATATTTGTGATAAGGAATTATTGATTTTGCAAATTAAGATTTTTTATCTCAAGATTTTACATAAAAATTTAGAATCAGAATATAAGAATCACTTACAAAAAAGCCATGAAATAGAAGATTCTGATTTTAGTAAAAGCCAAAATTTATTTAATTATAAAAGTGAGATGGAGAGGAAAATATTAGAATTGGAGAAAAAATTTAATATTTAGGTGATTATAAATTAAATTCTTAAAAGTAAATTTATTTGTTGCATCTACCCCCACCAAAGTGATCAAAGATACTTTGACTCCCCATTTGGCGGAGTTATTAATCGAGCTCAGTCTTATAACTCCTCCTAAAGGGGAGTCGAAGTAACTTGTTGCTTCGGTGGGGATGCATGCAACAAATATCAATCTATTATTTATAGTTCAGAAAATATATTTATATATCCAATAATAATCTTCTTGGATCTTCAATTAATTCCTTAATTTTAACCAAGAAAGTAACTGCTTCCTTACCATCAATAATTCTATGATCATAAGAAAGAGCAAGATACATCATTGGTCTAATCTTAATTTCACCATTTACAACCATTGGTCTTTCTTGAATTTTATGCATTCCTAAAATACCAGATTGTGGAGGATTAATGATTGGAGTTGACATTAATGAGCCATAAACACCACCATTAGAAATTGTAAATGTTGCACCAGTTAAATCAGGAACTGATAATTTACCATCTCTTGCTTTTAAAGCTAAATCTAAAATACCAGATTCAGTGCCAGCAATTGATAATTTATCAGCATCTCTAAGCACAGGAACAACCAAACCTTGAGGTGAGCCAACAGCAACACCAATATCATAGTAATTTTTATAGATAATATCAGTTCCTTCAATTTCAGCATTAACAGCAGGAATGTCTTTTAAAGCAGCAATTGCAGCCTTAACAAAGAAGGACATAAATCCTAATTTAACATCATGCTTTTTGACAAATTGATCCTTATATTCACTACGAAGAGCCATGACATTTGTCATATCAACCTCATTAAATGTAGTTAATATTGCTGCTGTATTTTGAGATTCCTTAAGTCTTGCAGCAACAATTTGACGCAATTTAGACATTCTAACTCTTTCAACTGATTTAGAATTACTAGTTGCAACATTATTAAATTGCTGATTATTTGCTGCATTTAAAGCATCTTCCTTGGTAATTCTACCATCCTTACCAGTACCTTTGATTGAATTTTGATCAAGATTATTTTCATTAATAATTCTATTTGGTGCAGGGGATAAATGATTAGAAGAATTTTCTGGAGCAGAATTTGCTGTCTGAGCGGCAGGAGCTACTTCAGCAGGTTTTGTAGAACCAGCCTCACCTTCTTTCATAATAGCTAAAACTTGCCCTACTGTAACATTATCACCTTCAGAAAATTTAATTTCAGTAATTGCACCACTTGCTGGAGCATTGACTTCTAAAGTTACTTTATCAGTTTCTAATTCAACTAAAATTTCATCAGCCGCAATAGATTCACCAGCATTTTTGTAAATTTTAGCAATTGTTGCTTCACTAACTGATTCACCCAAAACAGGAACTTGTATTTCTATAGACATTTATTATATATTTTAATTTCAATCAGGGGGAAATTTTAAATAATTGAATATTATTTTGCAATTATTGATTTAACCTTATCTATTTCTTTCTCCAAAATTTTAAATTCTGGAATATCATCATCCCATTCTATCAATGTTGGAATGTTATTTTTTGCTTTTGTAAGAAAATATTGATATAGTTCTAACACTTCATCTGAAATATGAGTGCTGTGAGTGTCAATTCTAATTTCTTGATTGTCAATTTTGGTAATTATATGGCCAGCTAAATGAATTTCTTGGATTTTCTTAATATTAATTTCATTGATATATTTTTTTGGATCAGAATTAAAATTCTTTGAAGTAACAAAAATATTATTAATATCTAACAAAATATTACATTGTGACTTTTCTGCTATTTGATTTATAAAATCCACTTCTTCCATATTAGAATCTTTAAATTCAATATAGGAAGTAGGATTTTCTATCATGATATTTTGACCAAAATAATCCTGAATTTTTTTGATATTATCAATAAAAATATTTAACGATTCTTGATTATAAGGAATTGGCAAAAGATCATTAGAAATAGCATTAGAAGATGCACTCCAAGATAAATGATCGGAAATTAAAAAAGGGTTAAATTTATCTATCAAATATTTTAGATCTTGCAAATGTTTTTTCTCAATTCCACATTTTGAGCCAATCGATAATCCAATAGAATGAAAGCTAAGGGGATAAATTTGTGATATTTCTTCTAAAAATTTTATATGATAGCCACCTTTAGCAATAAAATTTTCACTATGAATTTCAAAGAAATCTATTTTTGGTTTATATTTTAAAATATAGGAATGATGCGTATGACGCAGACCTAAACCAAATGCTTGTTTATTAGTTGGAATTTTCAAGATTATGATGATTAAAAGAACTTTGCACAATAAATCTAATAATTAAAGCGGCTTGCTTTTGGTTTTTTATTTTTTGCACCTAATCCTACCAAAGCAGCAAAGCCGCTTTGACTCCCCCATAAGGGAGTTAATTTATAGCGAATTTTCTCTTGGCTTAAACCTCCTTATGGGAGGGTAAAAAATTTAGATTAAGAACCTAACTCGCCACCAACAATTTTATCGCAAGTTCCTTTTGGTAAATAAATCCACTCATTTTTATCACCATCCATTTCTGATTGGCCAGCACATGAATGTTTGCCCAATTTATCGCCGCAATCATTTTTGCCAGCTTTGGCAACACCATAGCATTTTTCCATTTTTTTCTTACCAGCTAAAGCCATTTCAGAAGTTACAACCATTGAAATACCAGTTGCCATTAAAGCTAGAAATTTTGTTTTTTTATTCATAATAAGATTTATTTAAAATGATAAAATGACGGTTAACATAGCATAAATTTAGATAATTTATGCTATGTTAGCTGTAATTATTGACAATCATAAACAATTTGTCCACTAACAATTGTTTTTAGTACCCTACCCTTAACTTTACGACCATTAAAAGGAGAATTTTTTGATTTGCTATAAAATTTTTCCTTATCAATTACCCATTCTTCATCTAAATTTATTAAGGTTAAATCAGCTATTGCATCTTTTTTAATTCTACCACGATCAATATTGATAATATCAGCTGGTTTATAAGTCATTTTTGCTAGTAAATCGCGAAGAGAAAGTAATTTATTATGATATAATTCTAAAGATAAAGGCAATAATGTTTCAACACCAACAATTCCGAAAGCTGCATCGGATAATTTCTTATTTTTAGAATCAAAATCATGCGGTGCATGATCAGTTGTAATGGCATCAATTGTACCATCTTTTAAAGCTTCTAGCATTTTTTTCCTATCTTCCTCGCTTCTTAAAGGAGGATTCATCTTAGCATTTGTGCCCTGCTCTAAAACTGCCTCATCATTTAAAGCAAAATGATGTGGGCAAATTTCAACAGTTGCATTCAATCCCTTCTTTTTAGCTCTTCTAATTTCTTCCAAAGCCTCTTTTGTTGAAATATGTAAAAGATGATAATGGCCACCAGTTTTTTCCAAAATATGTAAATCACGAGCAACAATAACAGATTCCGAAATATTTGGTACGCCATTTACTTTTAGTTTTTTTGAAACCTCACCCTCATTAATACAGCCCTTATTACTTAAATTCAAATCTTCAGCATGCTGTGCAATTGGAACATTTTCCTTGGCAGAAAACTCCATGGCAAGCCTCATTAAATGAGCATTCATCACTGGTAAACCATCATCAGTAAAACCAATTGCACCAGCTTCTTTTAATTTTTTAAGATCTGTCATTTCTTCTCCTGCCATATTTTTGGTGATGGCAGCATAAGTTTTAACATTACAATAAGCATTTTTTTTAGCCCTTGTAAAAAGATCTTTCAAAATTTTGACAGAATCAAGAACGGGAGAGGTATTTGGTTGACAAACCACAGTTGCAATACCACCAGCAACTGCCGATTTACTACCACTATTAAGATCTTCCTTATGAGTTTGACCAGGATCACGAAAATGAACCTGAATATCAATTAATGCTGGGGAAAGAAGGTGATTTTGACAATCGATAATTTCATTGCAAGCAATATCTTCCAATTTAGGATCGCCCTCCTCAAAATCAATAATTTTATCACCCTTAGTTAAAAGATAACCAATTGCATCAAAACCAGATTCTGGATCTAAAATCCTAGCATTAATATATAATTTAGATTCTGAATGATTAATTTTTTTGACAAAAGGAAGGGAGAATTTAGCCATTAATGATTTTGTTAATTGTATAATTTGCTATGCTGCCTATATTAAAATTTATATCTTTAATTTGCAAATATATCTGATCAATTATTTTTATTTTATCCTGATCTGATAAATCCTCAATATTTTTTTGAAAAATTAGGAATCTAGCAAAGGCAGAATTAAATTCTTTTGAAGATGAGATATTATTAATATTTTCTATTAATAATGCATAATAATCATTAATTTTTAATATATCTTCCAATAAATTTGCAATTTCAATTTGATTTTGACCCATGGCAGAAGAAAGATTAATTTCATTACAATGAAATCTTTTTTTACCATTATTCTCATCCAAAAGGGCATCAAAACCAATAAAAGCTGATTTTTTGAGATTTTTTCCAATTTTTGTTTCTAAAGCATTTTGAATATTCTCCATCAACTCCATAATTGCTATAAATATATCTTCTTGCCCTAAATTTTTTAATTCATTTTTTAAAATATCTAATTCTTTTTTTGTTTTATCGATAGGATTAATGAATAATTCTGCATGACCACCAGCTGCCATATTGGCAATATTTTTATTTTTGGCAGGAACTCGTAAAACAACACCCTGAATTTTACCAAAAGAAGAAAAAATCCTAAGATCACCAAATTTTGGATAACAAACTTGTTCTTGAATAATTATACCATCTAAAATTGCTCTTTTCAGGATTACATCAGGATTTTCATTACTCTTTTTAACATCTTCTAAAATATTTTTTTGTATTTTAGCAATATGATAAAATAGATCTATTTGGGACAAATTTTGCTTAATTTGATTTTTCTTGTCACCAATCAATTCTATTGCCACACCACCATACCAATTTGATGGCTTAATACAAAAATAATCAAACTCTATTTTAAAATTGAAAATTTTTTCTATTATAGAAATTATAGAGTTTTTTTCTATCTGCTCTAAATCCTGAAAATTACTTAGAATATTTTCTAAAGAATAATCATTTTTTATATTAGAAAATAATTGATATAATTTATGGCGATTTTTATCGGTGATATTTTTATTTTCTGTCTTAAAATCAATAATTTTAGTTTTAAAACCAAGTTGTTTTTGCTGTTTTTTTTGCAATTCATCATCGATTTTTAAGACAATTTCCTTATCATTCTCAATTTGTCGAAAAATTGGATCATCAAAATAATTAGGATTTTGTGGTAATGAGTTATAATATTCCTTAGTTCGAGAAATAGGTTCTGAGCGATCAATAATTAGATCAAAATTAGATTTATTAATTTCTATTTCATCTATATTAAGGAAATCCTTAATTAATGAATTTTCTTTTAATTTTGCTGATAAAGGCAAAGAAAATAGCATAAATAAAGCTGATTTTAGGTAAGAATTATGTTTTATTTCTATAATTTTGTCTGATTTAGCAATGGTAATCTTTCGTGATTTGGTCAAATTATTATGTTTAGATAAAATAATATCTTCTGGATTGGATAAATATATTTCCTGATTAATTTTTAATAATTCAAGCAATAGATTAATATCATTACCATAACAAATTGCAGATTGTAGAATGCTCTTTTCGGCGATGAATAATATTTTTTTCATTTTAGGGAAATGCTATCATAAATTTAAATAAATCTCCCATCTGATCCTGATCAATTAGACGATTTATTGCGTTATTAATTAGGTCTTTTTCTGTTTTTGCAGATTCTAATAATATTTTTCTTCTTAATTCTAAACCATTAGATAATAAAAATTCCCTTTGTGTCATAAAATTAACATTTAAATTATTTCGCATAGCAATTTTGGTTAATTTATAAAAATCAATATGAGAAGTTAAATCTGATTGACCAATATTTGTTAAAATATTATTAAATTTATGATTTTTTATTGATTGTAATGTATCTTTAAAAGAATTTTCATAATAGCCATAATCAATATTAATGGCAATACCATTATTTTTGGCAATTTTTTGTAATAATTTTGCCATAAATTCCTGTGCTGCGATATTTTCTTCAAAAATTGCCTTATTTTTAAGATTTTTCCTAAATTTTTTAGGAATTAAGGATAAAATATCATTCTTGGCCTTAATTTTATCAATTTTTAACTGATTTTCTTCTAAAATTATGATTCTTTGATACCAGATATCATCTTCTAAAATAAATTGATCAATGGCAAAACAGTCAAAAAGCTCATTAGAAATAAAAAATATAGGTAAATTTTGGCAATTTTCTGAAAAATTATCAAAATTTTTCCACCATTTTACATTAAAATTTTTTAAATTTTCTTGCTGAATTTTGGTTAATTTTTCATTAATTTCTATGATATGAATATTAATTTTCTGAAAAAAATAAGGCATTTGCTTGGCAATATTTAAAAAATCTAACATTAAAACAGCTTGACCAGCACCCATTTCTACCAGATTAATCTCCTGATTTGGAAATTTTCTTTGCCAAAAATCAATTAAATAAAAAGCAATAATTTCCCCAAAAATTTGAGAAATTTCAGGTGATGTAATAAAATCTGATCCTTTCCCCAAAGGATTTTTTCTAATATAATAGCCAAATTCAGGATGAAAAAGAGAAATATTAATAAAATCCTGAATTGTAATATAATCTTTTTCTAAAATTTTATTTTTTATAATCTGCTCTAACATTGGAAATTATTTGTTGCAATAAATCATTTTTGTCAAAATTTTTCCTACTTAATAATCCTATTTCTCTGCTTTTTCGCTCTTTAAAAGGTAGGATTTTAAGATTTGTCTCATTTGAAAGGGATAATTTGGGTAATAAAGCAATGCCATTGCCAATTTTAACCATATTTTTAACTGTTTCAATATTTGTGGCATAAAAATTACTAAAGGATTTTTGCTTATAAAGAGAGCAAATATCTTTGATATTTTCTGAAATACAATTCCCCTCTTCTAATAAAATTAATTTACCTTGAGATAAAATTTCAGGAAAATCATCATTAGTTAAATTGGAATTTTGTGGCAATGTTAAGAAAAATTCTTCATCATATAATTTATTATAAGATAATTTATCATTCATTAAATCAGGAAAATAAGCAATAATTCCCATATCGATCTCACCATTTTTTAACTTCTCCATTAATTGCTCTGTTTTTAATTCTAAGAAATAAAATTTAATATTTGGTAAATCCTGATGTAATTTATCAATAATTTTTGGCAATAAATAAGGGCAAATTGTTGGGATTAAACCAATTTTGATATTAATATCCTGATCATTAATTTCCTTTATTTTATCGTAAGAATTTAAAATTTGTATAGCATATTCAATGACTTTTTTACCTTGGTCAGTGGTTATGACATTTTTTCTATCTCTTTCAAAAATATTAAAACCTAATTCATTTTCTATCTTTTTTACCTGCTGACTAAGGGCTGGCTGGGATACAAAACATTTTTTAGAAGCAAGAAGAAAGCTTTTTAGCTGATCTATTGCAATTAAATATTCAAAATCTCTGATATTCATATAATTAAAACTTATTATTATTTAAATAAATTAACATTTGATTATATTAATATTTTAGATCATAATTGTAAATAGATAATCAATTAAATTTAATAAATTATGGATTTAGACAATAATATTATTCTTTGCTATTTAAATGGTAAAGAAAACAAAGAATTGCAGGAATTTTGCAATAATTATAAGTAAAACATATAACAAAAATAATAATTATATATTTTACTTATTAAATGAATAAATTAACCTGTAAGATGTAATGAAAATTACTTTAATTAACCTTAAATTTTAAAAAAATGTTAACGATTGGTGATAAATTTCCAGCTTTTAAATTACAAGCTGTTCCTGGTGGTAAATATCCAAATTCAATGGATGAAGCTTTTACTGAAATTAGTAATGAAACTAATAAGGGTAAATGGCAAGTTATCTTTTTCTATCCAAAAGACTTTACTTTTGTTTGTCCAACTGAAATTGCAGCTTTTGCTAAATTAAATGAAGAATTTGCTGATAGAGATGCAGTTTTAATAACTGCAAGTACAGATAGTGAATTTGTACATTTAGCTTGGAAAAGAGAAAATGAAGATTTAAAAGATCTTGCAATTCCTATGCTTGCTGATGTTGGAGGTGTTTTATCTAAAGAATTGGGTATTTTAAATCCAGATGCTTTAGTTTCTAACAGAGCAACTTTCATTGCTGATCCAGATGGGATTATCAGATTTGTTTCTGTAACTGATCTTTCAGTTGGTAGAAATCCTGATGAAGTTTTAAGAGTTTTAGATGCTCTTCAAACTGACGAATTATGTCCTTGTAACTGGAAAAAAGGCGATGATGTAATTGAAGTTAAATAAATTTACCCCATCCAAAACTCCCCCTAAGGGGGAGTCAAAGCAGCAAAGCTGATTTGGTGGGGGTAGATGCAATAAATAAAATAACTAAAATATCATGACTATAGAATTCCAAAATTATGCTAAAGATATCAAATTAAATCTTTCTAGCATTTTAAAAATTGATCCAGAATCAGAATTAAAAGAAAATCAGATTTTTGCTATTGCCCTTTCTTGTGCTTATGCTACAAAAAATCAAGAGGTGGTTGATGAAATTTTAGCAAGAGCTGGTGATAATATTAATGCAGAAGAAATTGAAGCATCAAAAGGTGCTGCTTCAATAATGGCTATGAATAATATCTATTATCGTTTCGCTCATTTGGTAAGTGATAAGGAATATTTAACCATGCCTGCAAAATTACGCATGAATTTTATTGGAAATCCTGGTATTGATAAGATAGATTTTGAGCTTTATTCTCTTGCTGTTTCTGCAATTAATGGCTGTGGATTATGTATTGATTCTCATGTTAAGCAAGTTGCAAATGCTGTGAATAAGAAAACAATTCAACATACAATCAGAATTGCATCGACAATTAATGCTGTTGCTCAGGCGGTTTTTATTAGCTAATATCAATTATAATTTAAAAATAGGAATAATTAAAAATTTGTGACAATATTTTAATTATTCCTAAAAATTAAATTACATATGTATTGGCCTCTTATCAACTGCTAAACAAGCTTCTTTTACAGCCTCATTATAGGTTGGGTGAGCATGGCAAGTTCTGGCCAAATCTTCAGCACTACCGCCAAATTCCATAACTGCTGCTACTTCATGAATCATATTTCCTGACTCTCTTGCTATCATATGAGCACCAAGAATTTTATCAGTTTTTTTACAAGCTAAAATTTTGACAAAGCCAGCATCATCAAAAGTTGCTCTAGCACGAGAATTGGCCATCATTGGGAATTTCCCAATATTATATGCAATTCCTGCTGCTTTTAACTCTTCCTCACTTTTACCAACAGAAGCAACTTCTGGATGAGTATATATAACATTTGGAATTACATCATAATTAACATGACCATAGCCATTAGCAATTAATTCTGCAACTGCCACACCTTCATCCTCAGCCTTATGAGCCAACATTGGACCAGTTGTCACATCACCAATTACAAAAATATTGTCAATATTGGTTTTTAAATGGTTATTTTCAATAAAGCCACGATCATTAACCTCTACACCAGCCTTATCTAGGCCAATATTCGCTGAATTTGGTTTTCTACCAATAGCAACAAGTACAATATCAGCTTTTAAACTCTCTTTTTTACCATCCTTTACTGATTCAACCTCAATAATTGCTCCCTCCTTATGTTTCTTAACAGAAGTAACCTTGGTTGAAAGTTTAAATTTAAATTTTTGCTTTTCTAAAATTCTTTGAAATTGTTTAGAAATTTCACCATCCATTGCTGGAGTAATTTTATCTAAAAATTCTACCACTTCAATTTCAGCACCAAATCTTCCCCAAACAGAAGCCATTTCTAAACCAATAACACCAGCACCAATTACTAATAATTTTTTAGGAACTTTGGTCAATTCTAAAGCACCAGTTGAAGAAACTATGATTTTTTCATCAATTTCAACATTAGGTAAATTGGCAGATTCACTACCAGTTGCAATGATAAAATTTTTAGCAGTAATTTTATCCTTACCATCAATTTCAATCTCATTTTTAGAAATAAATTTGGCAAAACCATTAATATGAGTAACCTTATTTTTCTTAAAAAGACCAGCAATACCACCAGTTAGACCTTTGATAATATTATTTTTATTATCGATTAATTTTTTGACATCAATTTTTGGTTGATTCACTTCAATACCAAGATCAGAAAAATTATGAGCAGCATCATGAAATTTATGAGAAATTTCAAGCATAGCTTTAGAAGGAATGCAACCAACATTAAGGCAAGTACCACCAAGAGTTTTTCTTGCTTCCACGCAAGCTGTTTTCAAACCTAATTGTGCAGCACGAATAGCAGCAACATAACCACCAGGACCACCACCAATTACCACCACATCAAAATTATTTTCTGTCATTTTTGTTAAATATCAATTTATAAAAAGTGATATTCTATTATTAGGGATAAAAAAAGCAAGTGAGGAATTGGTATTATACCATTTCCCATTTAAAAATGGACAATATAGCAAAATATTTTTATTTGATATTTGTAAAAAATGAGGGTAATATAACTATATTTCCTGAGGCTTTTTGCTAATATCAGATAAAAAGATGAAGCTAGATTGTTCAATCTTTTAACATAGTTTTTTAGATGGGAAATGGTATTATACCAACTTGAGCATCACCCTCAGTCAATTCTATACCATTTTCTTGAGATTCTATTACATTACCACGAATAATGCTATATTGTCCATTTTTAAATGGGAAAAGGTATTAATCAATGTTGATTAGCTATTTAGTTCAGAATATATCAATAATGATGATATAGTAGAAATAAATGATATTGCAGAAAATGTTGCTCCATTTACTACTCTAAGATGAGAATTATTATCTGGCACCATAATTAATATATTAATATCTAGTAAATAATTTAGATAAATTTATTGAAATTAATATTATATAAATATAATATAATTACCTCTACTAACCACTTTATATATCTATGTTTTATCAATTCCACAATCTTGAAAAGCTGTTAAAGCCATTAAATTTCACTCATTATATTCAATGTCCAATATTAGAAGTTAAGCTATCAATGTTACGATTGAAAAATATTGATGATTATCATGGTGAAATTATATTTAGAATTTGGCAAGGGGAACAAAAATCAATTTATGATTTAATTAATCAATGGTCTCATAAAATTGATTTTTGTCACAATTATCGGATTATTCAGGCCGAATTTATGATAAGATTTCAATCTGATAAAATTATCAATATTGCAATTGGCTATCCATCATTTTTTGATAAGGATGATTTATCTGAGGAAGAAACAAAATATATTATTAAATATTTTACAAAATTACAATTAATTGAGCAATTTTAGGATATTTTTTGCATAAACTCATCTAAAGACATAGATTCTTGCTTTTTACTACCAAATTCTCTAATGCTAATTTTATTTTCCGTCACTTCCTTCTCACCAATAATTATAATATAGGGGATTTTTTGCAAAGAATGTTCTCTTATTTTGTAATTTATTTTTTCTGATCTTAGATCAATTTTAGCCCTAAAATCATTTTCTTGTAATTTTTGCAAAATTTCCTTGGCATAATCATCATATTTATTACTAATATTTGTTACCATAATTTGAACAGGTGCCAACCAGAAAGGAAAAGCTCCAGCGCAATTTTCAATCAAAATACCAATAAATCTTTCAAAAGTTCCTAAAATGGCACGATGTAGCATAACAGGATGTTTTTTAGAACCATCACTTGCAATATAAGTAGCATCAAGCCTTGTTGGCATAATAAAATCAACTTGCAAAGTGCCACATTGCCATTCACGACCTATTGCATCAATTAAAGTAAATTCTAATTTTGGACCATAAAAAGCCCCCTCACCTTCATTAATTTCATATTTTAATCCTGCTTTTTTTACAGCTTCACTCAATGCTGCTTCTGCTTTATCCCAAACTTCATCTGTTCCTGATCTTACTTCTGGCCTAGTTGAAAATTTTACTTTAACATCATCAAAACCAAAATCACGATAAATTTCTAACAGTAATTTACAAAAATTTACTGTTTCATCATTAATTTGACTTTCTTCGCAAAAAATATGACCATCATCTTGAGTAAAGGCTCTCACACGCATAATGCCATGTAAAGAACCAGAAGATTCATTACGGTGACAACAGCCAAATTCTAACATTCTTAATGGTAAATCTCGATAGGAAGTTAAATTTTGATTAAAAATTTGCACATGAGCTGGGCAATTCATTGGTTTAATAGCCAAAATTCTTTCTTCACTTTCGGCAATGAACATATTTTCTTTAAATTTTGCCCAATGTCCAGATTTTTCCCATAAGCTACGATCAATTAATTGAGGAGTTTTAACCTCAATATAGCCATTTCTTTTGACTTTTTTGCGGATATATTCCTCAATAATGCGATATAATTCATAACCCTTCTCATGCCAAAAAACTGATCCAGTTGCCTCTTCCTGAATATGAAAAAGATCTAATTCCTTACCTAATTTACGGTGATCTCTTTTTTCAGCTTCCGTCATCTGATGTAAATATTGCTCTAAATCATCTGCTGTTAAAAAGGCAGTACCATAAATTCTTTGCAACATTTCATTTTTAGAATCACCACGCCAATAAGCACCTGCAATTTTTAAAAGTTTAAAATATTTAACATAAGAAGTTGAAGGCAAATGTGGCCCACGACAAAGATCAATAAAATTACCTTGACGATAAATAGTGATTTCTTCACTTTCTGGTAAATCTTTGATAATTTCAGCCTTATATTTTTCACCCCCTTCTTCAAAAAATTTAATAGCTTTATTACGATCCCAAACTTCTCTTTGCAATTTTTCATTTCTTTTAATGATTTTTTGCATTTGCTTTTCAATTTTTGGTAAATCATCAAGAGAAAATGGTTCTTTAGTTGCAAAATCATAATAAAAACCATCCTTAGTTGCAGGGCCAATAGTCACCTGAACATCATCAAATAATTCCTGCACCGCCTCGGCCATTATATGAGCTGCATCATGACGAATAATTTTCAATGCTTCTTCTGATTTGTTAGTGATTAATTCAATCTTAGCATCGAAAGGAATTTGGCGTGATAAATCCCACAATTCCTTATTAATTTTAATTGCAAAGGAAGATTTTGCTAATGATTTAGAAATAGAATTAGCTATATCGAAACCGGTAGAATTTTTATCAAATTCTTTAATATTATTATCTGGGAAAGTTATTTTTATTTTTTCCATATATTAATTTACAATCTATTTAATCAATCAAGAACCAGCAAAAAGAGTTTTGATACAGAGTTTTAATTTTTATAAAAATTTTAAGATATATTTCTATAAAGATCTAAAATATTAGAAATCATTTTTTTACTAGAAAAATATTTTTCTATTCTTTCTCGAGCCTTAATACCCATTTCTTCTCTTATTTTTAGGTCTAATGATAAAAGTTTTTTGATTTTTTCTGATAATTCTTGGGCATTTTCATGATTAAATAAAAATCCAGTTTCATTATCTAATATAGTTTCTTTAGCACCTCCAAGATTTGTTGCAATAATTATCTTTTCCATAGCTCCTGCTTCAATGGCAATTCTACCAAAAGCTTCCGGCCTAGTACTAGTAGATAAAATAATGGTTGAAATCATATATAGAGCTGGCATATCAGAAACATGATCTAACATTTGAACTTTTCCAGCCAAACCTTTTGCTTTAATTAATTTTTGCAAATGGTTATTATAGCTTTGATTCGATTTACCAACCATTAAACAAATAAAATTTTCTGCTCTAATATCTTCCAAAGCATCTAATAATAAATCATGACCTTTCCAAGAAGTAAATCTACCAGGCAATAGGATTATATTTTTATCTTCTTGTAATTTAAGATTTTCAATTATTTTGACAATTCTGGCATTAGATACTTTTTCACAAGAAAAATAATCTAAATCTACACCTCTATGAATGACCTGAATTTTATTTTCTGGAATTTTATATTCTTGCTGAATATGGTTTTTGATAAAATTTGATACAGCTATAATCAAATTTGGCTTAACCATGATGGCATTATATAGTTTCTTGAAAAAGGATTTTTTAGCAATAAAACCCTTTAAAGAATAAACCCCATGGAAAGTTGTTAAAAATTTGGATTTAGTTAATTTACAGGCAAAATAAGTACTCCAAGCAGGAGCTCTAGATCTAGCGTGACAAATATTAATTTGATATTTTTTAATGATTCTTGCCAATTGAAAAATATTAAAAAATATAATTAGAGGATTTTTACTATTTACAGAAAGCTTAATATGTTTGATTTTATATTTATCAAATTGACTAATCATTGAGCCTCCAGCAGAAATTACTATCAATTCCAAATCATCATGTTTTTTTGCCGCTTTTGATAAATCTAAAACACCCCTCTCAACACCGCCATTTTCAATATTTGGTAAAATTTGTGCGATTGTAATTTTTGAGGATGAGGATTGTTTTTTTATCATATAGCGTTGGGATTAACAATAATAGTTTCTGTTCTATCTGGTCCAGTTGAAATAATATCGATATTTATATTGCAAATTTCTTCAATTTTTTTGATATATTTAATAGCATTTTCAGGTAAATCTTCAATTTTAGTGATATTTCTTACCGATTCCTGCCAACCATCAATTTCTTCATAAATAGGTTTAATATTATTTTGTAAATCAATTCTATTTGGTAAATAATCATAAATTTTGCCATCAATTTCATATGAGGTGCAAATTTTTATTTTTTCTAATTTATCCAAAACATCCAATTTAGTAAGAACAACAGATTTAATATTTGACAAAATAATTGCTTTTTTAACCAAAGCAGCATCAAACCAACCACATCTGCGATCCCTTCCTGTTACTGTGCCAATTTCATGACCTTCTTTTTTTAAGAATTCGCCAATTTTATCATTTAATTCGGTTGGGAAAGGGCCAGATCCAACCCTAGTAGTATAGGCTTTTAAAATACCAATAGTTTTATCAAGACCACCAACATTTATGCAGCCCCCTGTAAAGACTGATCCACTTAAAGTATGAGAAGAAGTAACAAAAGGATAAGTACCATTAGCAACATCTAAAAGAGCACCTTGAGCACCTTCAAACATTACTTTCTTTTTTGATTGTAATTTTTGAGTAATTTCAAAAGAATCTTTACAATATGGTAAAATTTTATCTCTTATTGTAAGAATTTCTTTTAAGATTAATTTTAAATTAATTTCCTCAAGACCAAAACCCCTTCTTAAAACATTATGATAAAATAGGATATTTTCCAATCTTTCAGATAAAATATCTTCATTCATTAAATCACAAATTCTAATTGATCTACGACCTACCCTATCTTCATAAGAAGGACCAATACCTCTATTTGTTGTGCCAATTTTCTTTTTACCTTTATTATTTTCCAAAACAGAATCTAAATCCTTATGGAAAGAGAAAATTAAAGAACAATTATCAGCAATATTAAGATTTTTTGGTGAAATATCAATACCAGATTGTTTTAAATTATTGATTTCATTTAATAGGGTAAAGGGATCAATTACCACACCTGAAGCAATAACAGAATATTTATTTTGAATTAAACCAGAAGGTAAAATACTTAATTTGTAAGTATTATTATTAGCCTTAATTGTGTGACCAGCATTGTGACCACCCTGAAATCTAACTACCGCATCAAATGAGTTAGATAAAAAATCCACTAACTTCCCTTTTCCTTCGTCTCCCCATTGAAGACCGATGATTGCTACATTACTCATTATTTCTTTTTTATTTTAAAAATTTTACCACAATAAGGACATGTGACTTCTGTCTTGTCACCAATATTTAAATAAATCAAAGGATGTTTAGAAGCTGCATCATCACCACTACATGCGATTTTTTTAACATTTTGATTTAAATTAACTTGTGCCATATTTTGATATAATTAAACTATTTTATTTTATATTTAGATAAATATAATTTTAGGAAATCTCTGAATAATATCTTATATGATATAATATTTTTGGAATATAATTAAACCATAATTAAGTTTTCCAGAACTTCCTTAAATAATTATTATTTTAAATTTTAGGATCATAAATTTAAACATGAAAATAAATTTTATGCAAGTAAGAAAAATAATTTTAGCTATCTTACTATTAATTTCCTTTAATATTAAAGCTGCTAGCACCGATTTTTATTCTAACAAAAATCAATCGGCTAAAATCTCAATTTTATCTTCTTTTGATCATAATAATAATTTAATTTTAGGCGCTCATTTTAAAATTAATCCTGATTGGTATATTTATTCACCAACTGAAGATGGATTTTCACAAGAGCCAGAATTTAATTTTACTGGATCTAGCAATATCAATATCAAAAATTATAAAATTTTATGGCCTAAATCTATCAAAAAGGTGGAATATTTTGGCGATGAGAAATATTGGTATAATATTTATGAAAATGAAGTAATTATTCCAATTAGATTGCAAATTTTGGATCCTAATCAAAATATTCGAATTAATTTAGAGATAAATTATGGTATTTGTAATAAAATTTGCATTCCAGCAAAAAATAATTTCTCTTTCGATATTGCAAAAGGTGAAAAAGATTCTAAATCCCTATCTTTAATTGCAAAATTTTCTGATCAAATAATTGAAAATTTTAATTATAGCTATTTTCTTAAAATCCTAATTTTTGCCTTTATTGGAGGCTTAATCTTAAATATCATGCCATGTGTTTTACCAGTTTTATCGGTAAAATTAATATCTGTTGTTAAATATAGTAATTTAAGAACTTCTCGAATTAAAAAAATATATTTTGCTACCATTTTAGGCATTATTTTTACCTTTATAATCTTGGCTCTATTTACCATAATTTTAAGAGAAATTGGCAGTGCTTTTGGTTGGGGTTTACAATTTCAGAATCCTTATTTTTTGATTATTATAGCTTTGATATTAACCATTTTTATATCAAATCTTTCTGGAAATTTTGATATAAATTTCAATACCAATATAATTTCCAAATTAGATCAAAAAATTACAAAGAAAGAGAGAGAGAGAAATATTTTTATTGCCAATTTTATGTCTGGAATATTGGCTGTATTATTAGCAACACCATGTTCTGCACCATTTCTTGGAACTTCAATTTCATTTGCCTTAACACAAAATAATATTGTAATTTTATCAATATTTTTTGCCATTTCAATTGGCTTTGCCTTTCCTTATTTTGCTTTAATATTATTTCCTCATTCTGTCAAATTATTGCCAAAATCAGGTGCCTGGACTACCAATGTTAAACATGTAATGTCTGGCCTTTTAATCGCAACCTTAGTTTGGATTATCTATATTATTAGCAATAATATTGGCTTTAGTTCCTCCATGTTAGTTGTTTTAATATTGGTTGGAATTTTGGCATTCTTAAAATTAACCAAAAATAAATTAAGCTATCAAAAAAGATTTATCTTCTTAATTTTAATGTCACTTTTTATTTTAATTTGTCCTGTAAAATTACATGATAAAATGGTCTCTGATGAAAAAAACTATCAAAATTTATGGATGGAATTTGATGAAAAATTATTAGAAAATTATATCAATCAAGAAAAAGTAATTTTAATTGATATTACGGCTGATTGGTGCATTACTTGCAAAGTAAATAAATTTACTGTCCTAAATAAAAAACAAATAACCAATAAAATTAAATCAGGAGAAATTATAGCAATGAGAGGTGATATGACAAAACCAAATCAAATATTATTAGATTTTATATCTAAATATAATCGCTATGGCATACCTTTTAATATTATCTATGGACCAAATGCTAAGGATGGTATTTTAACTTCTGAATTATTAACAGTGTCTTCTATTTTAAAAATATTAGAACAAGCATCAAAAAAATGAGAATAATTATTTTAATTATAGGCTTAATATTCTCACTATCTGCCTTTGCCATAAAGGAGAAAGAGAAATTCTCTTTTGGTAAATGGGATTTTTATATTGATAGAAGTAAAGAAAATAAAATTTGCTATATTTATTCCAAACCTATCAAAAGTGATGGTAATTATAGAAAAAGAAATAAACCCTATTTTTTAGTAAAAAATATTGAGAATAAAAATAGCGAGATTACCATCTCGGCCGGATTTGAATATCAAAAAAATTCAGAAGTAAAATTATCCCTACAAAATAAAGAATTTAACATTTTTACATTTGAAAATTTAGCTTGGTCATATAATATAAATCAAGATTTGGATATTATTAAGGAGATGAAAAAGAATAATTTTCTTGAAATCTATTCCATCAATAAATATGGTAGATATGCAAAAGATTATTATTCTTTAGAGGGTTTTAGCCATGCCCATCACAAAATAACTGAAATTTGCCATAATCATGAATCTTCCTAAAATTATTACTTGCTTGACTCAATGCTATGATAAAAAAGTTAATTTTTTATTAAATTATGGATCAGATCTTCTTTTATTAGCAATTAGAATTAGTATTTTACTTTTTGCTGGTTTATTTACCAGATTAGTTTCCCTACCATTCATTGCTATATCCATTATCATTCAGCTATTGGTTTTTTCTTATAATGATCATTTTTATTGGATATTTTTACTTACTACTACTTTAATTTATGGTGCTGGCAGAATATCTGCCGATTATTTTATAATTAAATTTTTCCAAAATGACCGAAAATAAAGAAATAGATTTATCAAATATGAAATTTGAAAATGCGATGAAAAGATTAGAAGAAATTGTCTCGGATCTTTCATCTGGCAAAGCTAATTTAGAAGATATGGTTACCCTTTATAAGGAAGGAAATTTACTAAAGGATTTTTGTAATAAAAAAATTGCCGAAGCCAAAATGGAAGTGACCAATATTCTTGATGAAGAAAAATAATGAATAATATAATTTCAGATTATCCTAATGCCCTCTATTTAGGATTAATACTGATATTTCTAATCATTAATTTTTTTAGTAATAATAGGGAAGGGGTTTTTACCATTATTAAATATCTATCTATTTGGATTATTATAGCTTTACTAGCCTTAATTGCTTATAGCTATCGCTATGAATTACAATCTGTTAAGGAAAAAGTGACAAGAGAATTAATTCCCGGCACCTCAACACATGATAGAAAAGCAAGGAAATTAATCTTAACTCGTGCCCAAGACGGTCATTTTTACCTTAATAGTATTATTAATAATCAAAAAATTAGATTTTTGATCGATACTGGAGCTAGTGATGTAGCATTGAGCTTGAATGATGCAAGAAAAATTGGCATTAATATTAAAAAAATAAATTTTGACAAAATCTATCATACCGCCAATGGCAAGGCCTATGGTGCTTCGGTTATTTTAGATCATTTAATCATTAACAATGTCAAATTTAAAAAAGTTTCAGCTTCAATAATGTCGTCAGAAATGGGAATTTCACTATTAGGAATGACCTTTCTTAATCGTTTAAAGAAATTTGAATTTAGAGCTAATAATTTAATCCTATATTATTAATAATCCTTATCATATCTGCAATAAATTAAAATTATGAAATATTTCTTAAAACTATTTTTTAAAATTAAATTTAATAATTTTAATAATTACCAAAAAGCCAAAAAAGGCACTATATTTATTTCAAATTTTACATCATATCTGGATGTTTTTATCTATTCTACTTTACCCAACACACCAATAATTGCCATTGCCAAACCCTTACAATCCAATATTATTCTTAATTTTTTATTTAAGATATTTCAAATCAAAATATTGGAAGATAATAATTTTTCGGAAATTATAAATTTGATCAAAAATATAAAAAATGGTCAAAATTACATTATTTTCCCCGAGATTCAGCCAAATTATAAGGGCTCAATTACCAAAATTTATGAGGATATTCTTTTAATAGCTAATAAAAATCAGGCTAATATTATCCCCATTACCATTGATGGTTCTCATAATTCTATTTTTGCCAAAAAAAATATAAATCTTAAGAAAAAATTATATAATAATATTAATATTTATTTTGGAAAATCTCATAAAATTAAATTAAATGATAATCTCAATAGGAAAGCATTAAGAAAGGAGGCTAAAAATCTCTTATTTAAAATAATGTCAGAAAATTATTATGATTCTATTGATAAGGATAAAATTCTTTTCCAGAAATTATTAGATATCATTAAAAAAATTAAAAATAAATTAATTTTCACTGACCCAAATCATAATCATATTAATTATAAAAAATTAATTTTAGGATCAATTATTTTGGGCAATAAAATTTCAAAAGAAACTATTGGTGAAAAAAGAATTGGCTTATTATTGCCTAATGTTTCTGGTGCTTTAGTAACCTTTTTTGCTTTACAATTAATTGGCAAAATTCCTGCCATTTTAAATTTTTCCAATGGCACAGATCGTTTATTACATTCTATTAAAAATTCTGGTTTAAAATATATTTATTCTTCAAAATTATTTATTGAAAAGGCAAAATTACAAAAATTTATAGAATTATCAGAAAATGAAGGGGTAAAAATTATTTATTTAGAAGATGTCAAATCCGATATCAATATTTTTGATAAAATATCTGCCATATTTAATTCTAAAATCATTCATAAATATCTAGCGAAAATCAATCAATCTAACCCTAATGACATTGCCATTATTCTTTTCACTTCTGGTTCTGAGGGCAATCCCAAAGCTGTTGCTTTAACTCATAAAAATATCAATAGTAATATTGCCCAAATTAGTGCCATCATTGATTTTAATCCTAATGATAGAATCTTTAATGCCCTACCAATATTTCATTCTTTTGGTCTTGTAATTGGCTCCTTATTGCCAATTTTATCAGGAATTAGTAGCTATTTTTACCCCTCCCCCATTCATTATGATAAAATTCCAAATTTAATTTATCGATTTGGCACAACTATAAGCTTTGGCACTAATTATTTCCTTAAAAAATATGCTGATAATGCTGATAATTTAGATTTTTCTTCCGTGAGATATATTTTTGCTGGTGCTGAAACAATAACTTCTGAAACTAAAAATATTTATTTTGAAAAATTTGGTGTCAGAATTTTAGAAGGATATGGCGCAACCGAAACTTCTCCCGTTGTAACATTAAATACTCCAAGATCAAATAAAGCTAATAGCATTGGTCAAATTTTACCAAAAATAGATTATAAAATTCAAAAAATTGAAAATATTGAAGAAGGAGGAGAATTATTGGTAAAAGCCGATAATGTTATGAAAGGTTATTTAGATCCAAAAAATCCAGATAAGATTAAATTGCAAAAAGGCTTTTATAATATGGGAGATATTGTGACAATTGATGAGGATAATCATGTAAAAATTACTGGTAGAACTAAGAGATTTATTAAAATTGCTGGTGAGATGGTTTCTTTAAATATTATTGAATCCTATATCAGAAAAATATCTCCAAACCATATTCATGCTGTTATTTCATTCATATCAGATGATTCTAAAGAAGATATGATTTTATATAGTGAAGATAAGGATTTGACTATGGATAGAATTAATGATTTTTTTAAGAAAAATAATATAGGTAAAATTTTTATTCCAAGAAATATTGCATATAGAAAAGATATTCCTATCCTGAATAGTGGAAAAATTGATTATGATAAATTATCTAATACCATTTCCCATCTTTAATAGCAGATATAACACAAATGACGTAAGAATTTTGAAAAAATTCTGAGTAATTTGCAACTTTTACTTAAAGATATAATTTAAAAGTAAAATATTTTAATAATAAATTATTAAAAAAACTGTCCTATATTAATAGGACACATAATAGGACACAAGGATTTTTGATGATTTAGGATTAAAAAGATGAAGTTAGATCTGCTGTTAATTTCCTATTATTAAAGGTGGAAAATGGTATTATACCCAACTTTAGAAATATAATGAAAAAAACAGATTATTTATTACCAGTAGGATTTTATGATATCATAGGGGAAGAGGCAAAAAATAATGAAAATATCATTCAAATTATTAAAAATTCCTTTGAAGATGAAAATTTCAACCACATTAAAACACCTCTTTTAGAATTTGATGATAAGATTGATGATGATTCTTTTAAAACTCATGATATTTTATCAAAAAAATTTCTAAAAATCAGAAATGATATCACACCACAAATTATTAGGCTGGTTGAGACAAAATTTTCCAATTCTAAAGATCAATTAAAATTATCATATATTGGCGATGTTTTAAAATCAGAAAATAAGGATTTATTTTATGAAAGGCAATTAACTCAAGCTGGAATTGAAATTATATCACCCAAATCAGAAGTTAATTTTTATATTATTGATGTTATCTTATCTATATTATCAAAATTAAAACTAGAAAATAACCTAATAACTTTTGCAATTCCTGGTATTTTATCAAGATTAATTTCTAAATTAAAAATTTCTGATCCTAATAATTTAATATTAGCATTAAAATCTAAAGATATTATTAATATTAAGAAATATGCCGAAAATTATTCTGAACTATTATTAAAAATTTCTCTAAATAATTTCGATAAGAATTTATTAAATGAAGAAATATTACAATCAGAAAAGAGAAATATAGAAAAAATTCTAAATGTAGAAAAACAAATTTCAGAGAAATATCCTGATAGTAAAATTGACATTGATCTTTTTGATAATAATTTCTCTTTCCAAGAAAATTTTGGCTTTATGATTTTTATTGATAATTTTCAATATCCCATTTCTCGCGGTGGATCATATAATATTGGCAGTAAAAACGCCATCGGCGGCACATTATATGTTAATCATCTATTAAAATTATATAATTCCCCCTAAGGTGGATTCAAAGTTGCTAAGCAACTTTGGTAGGGATGGATGCCACCAACTCAATCCAACAACTCCCCTTACGGGGGAGTCAAGACGCGAAGCAGCTTGGTGGGGGTAGATGCAACAAATAAAAACCAAACTCAATCATTGCGAAAAATCAGGCATAGTATTTTTCAACATCTTATCCTCAATCGCCTTCACTTCACCAACTGCAAGCGATCCCAATTGAAATGGCCCAAAAGAAACTCTAATTAAGCGATTTACCTGTAAGCCAAAATATTCTAAAACCTTTTTAATCTCACGATTTTTACCCTCTTTTAAACTAACTTTTAACCAAGAATTAAAATCCCCTTCCCTTTCCATTTCTACCTTAATTGAACCATATTTTATACCATTAATTTTAATGCCTTTTTCTATTTTTTTTAGCTCATTCATATTCACTCTACCAAAAACACGCACTCGATAATTTCTACTCCAAGCGGTTTTTGGCAATTCAATATGACGAGCAATTGCACCATTATTTGTTAAAAGCAATAAACCTTCAGTATTTATATCTAATCTACCAATAGTAATTACCCTTGGTAAATTTTCAGGCAAAATATCAAAAATTGTCTGACGATTTTGTGGATCATTATTAGAAACAATAGTATTTTTAGGCTTATGGAAAATCCAAATTTTTGGTTTTTGTTTGGGATTAATTAATTTATCATTAATTTTAATTGATTGATCAGTAATTAAAATTGCTGGATTATCAATAATTTTACCATTTACTTTTACTATTCCATCTGCAATTAGTCTTTCAGCTTCTCTTCTAGAGCAATAGCCACTATTGGCGATTACTTTTGCAACTCTTTGACCTTTATTTTCTTTTTCTTCTACCATTAATAATTGACTTTTTATAATAAAATATTATGCTTTTACTCAACTCCAATAAAGCAGTTAAACTATTTTTACTTCTCTAACAGAATAAATCTAGGGAGTTATATTACAACCCCCTAAAGTTTCTATGAAACTTTGACCCTCCCATAAGGGGGGTTAAATAGCACTGAATTCGGTGCAATTTAACTCCCCTTATGGCGGTAAAAAGCGAAAAATAGCTTTTTTAAAAGCAGAAAAGATGCTTTGGCGGTTCTATTCTCACAAAACAAAAAAATATTAGTTATAAAGTAAAACAAAATTATGTCAAATATATCAAATATATTAAAAGATTTATTATCTTCCACTTGTAAAGTTATTACTCCAAAAATTCATCCTGAAGGTATTAAATTCTCTTTAATATTTGCCTTAATTACCATAATATTAGCATTATTTAGTGACTTTTTAGGTTCTATTGCTTTTATTTTAACAATTTGGTGTATTTATTTTTTTCGTGATCCTGTAAGATTTACACCTTCTGGCGATAATTTGGTTATTAGCCCAGCTGATGGTATTATCACCGAAATTAGCAAAAATCAATCTGCCCCCAATGAACTTAATTTAGATAAAAAGCAAAAATGGCATAAAATCAGTATTTTCTTAAATGTTTTTAATGTTCATGTTAATCGTGTTCCAATTTCTGGAACTATCACCGAAATTGAATATAAGGAAGGTAAATTTTTAAATGCTAATCTTGCTGAAGCAAGTTCAGAAAATGAGCAAAATGCTGCTGTGGTAAAAACCAAAAATGGTCAATCAGTAATTTTTGTACAAATTGCCGGCATGATTGCCAGAAGAATTATCTCCGATTTAAAAGAAGGAGAAGAAGTGATTTCTGGTGAAAAATATGGTATTATTCGTTTTGGCAGTAGAGCTGATATTTATTTACCAGAAAAAACTAAAATTAATGTTTTAGAGGGTCAAACAATGATTGGAGGTGAAACTATCTTAGCGGAATTAGCAAATGTTAAAATTGCAAAAAAACCAGCAGCAAAAAAAACTGAAACCAAAATTAAAGAAGATAAAAAATAATGACCATATTATTTAATGCCATTATCAATTTAATTAGCTCTGCTCTTGGTATTTATCAATTTTTCTTGATATGCTACATCATAATGCATTATCTTTTCTTATTCAAAATTATTAATCCCTATAATCAATTTGTAAATCAAATTTATGGTTTTTTAATTAGAATTTTTGAACCTGTTTTAAGAAAAATTCGCCGATATATACCAAATATTAATGGCATTGATTTATCTGTTATCGCCCTATTTTTGCTTATTGGCTTTTCACAACAGATTTTAACTGCTATGTATGTGCATTAATATTTTTCTTGCTAATCCCAGGGGTTTTTGTGCTGGAGTCACCAGAGCCATTACCACTGTTGAAAATGCTTTAAAAAAATTTGGTAGACCCATCTATGTTAAGCATGAAATTGTCCATAATAAATTTGTAGTTAATGATTTAAAAAATAAGGGGGCAATTTTCGTTGATAAAATTTCAGAAATTCCAAAAAATTCTAATGTTATTTTTTCAGCTCATGGCGTATCGCATCAGGTAGAAAATGAAGCTAAATATAATAATCTCAAAATTATCGATGCCACCTGCCCTTTGGTAAGCAAAGTTCATAAGGCTGCACAAAAATATGAGGAAAATAACTATGAGATAATTTTAATTGGCCATAAAAATCATCCAGAAGTTGAAGGTACAAAAGGTCGAGTTAAGCAAGATGTTTTGCTGGTCTCCGATCAGGAAGATGCTAAAAAAGTTCAGGTCAAAAATCCTGACAAAATTGCCTTTGTGACCCAAACAACCCTAAGCCTTGATGATACTAAGGGCATTATTGAAATTTTAAGCCAAAGATTTCCTAAAATTGAACAAAGATTATATAAAAAGGATATTTGCTATGCCACCCAAAATCGCCAAAATGCTGTAAGAGATTTATCCAAAAAATCGGAATTAATCTTGGTTATTGGCTCTAAAAATAGCTCCAATTCTAATAGGCTGAAAGATTTAGCCATTGAAAGTGGTGCAGCAGCCTATTTAATTGATAATGAAACCTTCATCAAAAAAGAATGGCTCAATAATATTAAAAATATAGGAATTACTGCTGGTGCTTCTGCTCCGGAAATTTTGGTTGAAAAAGTTATAGAAAAATTACAAGAATTATTGAATAATAATTGTAAATTGCAATTAATGGAAGGCAAGAAGGAAACTATCAGATTTTCTTTACCTGAAGCAGTTGATATTTAATTTATAGCTAACTAAAAATTATAATAAAATGAAATTTAGAGTAAAATTACTAACAAAAACAGCACAAAAACCAACAAAAGAAAATACAGGTGATTTATGGGATTTATATGTTGATAATTTTTGTGGCAATTTTTTAAAAGATATCAATATTCCTGAAATTAACTCTGATGAATATATCCTAAAATCTGGATCAAGAATTTTAATTAAAACAGGAATCGCCTTAGAATTACCAATATTTGATAAAAATTCACAAAAATGGTCTTTTGAAAATGTTTCAGAAGAGAATATCTCAAAATTTGCAGTTGCAGATATTCGCCCTCGTTCTGGATTGGCCTTAAAATATGGCATTAGCATCACTAATTCTCCTGGCACAATCGATAATAAATATCGTAAAGAAATTGGTGTAATTTTACATAATTTTGGACATCAAGATTATAAAATAACTAAGGGTGATAAAATTGCCCAAATGCTTATCAGATCATTAGATATTTTTGAAATGGAAATGATTCAAGATTTAGAAGACACAGGCAGAGGTGGCTTTGGTTCAACAGGAAAATAATATGTTAAAAATAATCACCCTATTATTAATATCAATTACATTATTTTCTTGTAGTGAAAAGGATCAAATTGCTAAAGAGGCAATTTCGGCCTTTTCTACCGATTTCTCTCCTAAAATTGACCCAAAATTAGAAAAAACAGCAATAATTTTACCAAATGCAGTTATAAACCCCAATTTTCATGGTAATTTTACCTCAAATAATCAAAAAATTGAACATTTTGCCTTAAATCAAAAAATTATACAAACTAACAATATATTTAATGGCTATGTCACTTCTAGCCCTTATGATATTATTTCGAACCCTATTATTGCTAATAATATTATTTATAGTCTCGATGCAAGGGGTAATTTGATTGCTCGTAATATTGCCAATTTTAAATTAATATATCGTAAAAAAATCATCAATTGGCGCAATATTAAAAACCTTTCTCAATCCAAATTATTCTATGATCAGAACATAATTTATGTTACTAGTGGTTTTAATGAAATTTTGGCAATTAATGCTAAAAATTCTGACATTATTTGGTCAAAAAAACTAAATTCTATCGCAATTTCAAGAGCAATTACTGATCAAAATAATCTTTATATTATTACCAATGACAATAAAACCTACGCTTTAGATAAAATAAATGCCAATATCAAATGGGTTCACAATGGTATTGTTAAAAAAACAGTAATTTTTGGTGCTGCCGATCCAGTTATTTATAAAAATTATATCATTTCCGCCTATTCTTCAGGGGAAATTTATGTTCTAGATCAAAAAAATGGCCAAATTATTGATTTTTACGAGCTAAATTCTTCCAGAGCAATAAATTCTAATTTTATTTTAGATGATATTGACGCCACCCCAATTATTAGTGATGATATTCTTTATGCCGTCGGAAATTCGGGAATTATGATGGCCATAGATCTTAAAAATCAAAATAAATTATGGCAAAAAAACATTTCCTCAATTTCCAATTTTTGGATTGCAGGTGATTTTATCTATTTAATCGATAATGAAAATCGCCTAATTTGCTTATCAAAAAATAATGGTGGAATTAAATTTTTTACCCAATTAGATAAATACCATAATAAAAAACAATTAATCCATTATTTTGGCCTTGTTTTAGCTGGCAATAATTTGATTTTAACCAATTCTAATCGTGAAATGATCTTAATTTCACCCTTTGATGGAAAAATTATAAAAAAATATAAATTTAGTAAAAAAATCCAACATAGGGCAATAATTGCTGATAAAAAATTATATTTACATCTTAAAGGTAGGTTCGATACCCAAATATTAATATTCGAATAGAATCTCTAACCCTCCTTATGGGAGGGGTCAAAATCTCTGATTTTGGGGAGGGTTAAAACCGGACTTTCACTAAAATATTCAAAAAATACCATTTTAAGCCTAATTATACCATTTCCCATTTAAAAATGGACAATATAGCAAAATATTTTTATTTGATATTTGTAAAAAATGAGGGTAATATAACTATATTTCCTGAGGCTTTTTGCTAATATCAG
>Ga0257114_1000063_pt1 | contig 81397 bp, 76 predicted proteins | sample SI112_10mmetaG_FD_190149 | JGI IMG/M metagenome (GOLD analysis project Ga0257114, IMG submission 190149) | Marine microbial communities from Saanich Inlet, British Columbia, Canada - SI112_10m | ecosystem: Environmental > Aquatic > Marine > Inlet | place: Canada: British Columbia | collected...
TAAAGAAGGAGATAAATTTAAGAATTTTACAAAATATAAGACTATCCCTATTATTGCATTCACCGCCGATGATGATGATGAGACTATCAGCAAAATCAAAGAGTGTGACATGCAAGGTTATATTGGAAAAAGTTGGAATAATCAGCAATTATTAGCGGTGTTGGATAAGGCTTTTAAATACTCATAGCTTTTTGGGAACTGTTATTTGTAAATGAAGGTAGTGTAATTATAGCCTCAACATGATTCAACAACAAAATCTATTCCAAAACAGGCTACATGGGGATTGGATACACCGAAACCTAATCCACAAATTACAGGTACATGGGGATTGGGATCTGATACAAAAATAGGTAAATTGGAATTGAGATAGTAATTAAAAAATATTATTTGTAATATCCCTCTTAGGATATGGAATTTTTACCCCTTCCTCCTTCAATTTATTCCATATCTTAACCATCACTTCACTTCTTGGTTCGTAAATTCCGTCTGAAACATCGCTAATCCAGAAGAAAAGACGGATTTTTACAGCATAATCATCAAATTTATAGATATAGCATTTTGCTTCAGGGAATCTAAGACATTTGGGGTGATCTTTGGCTATATTTAGGATTAAATTTTGGACTTTTTCTAAATCAGTATCAAAAGCAACATTCACATCAACTTCTACCCTTGCCTTATTATTGCTATAAGTCAGATTAACCACTTTTTTTGTGATCAAATCTTCATTGGGAATCATAATTTCCTTGCCATCCATAGTTTCAATCAAAGTATATCGACCACCAAAATGCGAGACCTTACCATAAACAGCACCATCTTCCAATTCTACAACATTTCCAATTTCTACTGATTTTTCAAAAAGTAAAATTATACCACCTATAAAATTTGCAACAATTCTTTGTAAACCAAAACCCAAACCAACACCAATTGCGCCACTAAATACAGCGAAAGTTGTCATATTAAAACCAAAAACCTTCATTAAAATACCAAAAATTATCAAATAAATGGCAATATCAACAATTTTAGTTAAAATACCTTTGGTGGTTGATCTGATAGTACGATTTTTATTAATAAAATTTTTGATATTTTTTGAAATAAGTCTCGAAAACCAAAAGGCAGTGATCAGAGTAATTATGGCATGAAGAATATTATAGATAGAAATTCTAACTTGGCCGATATTTAGAGCAAATTGATCTAAATAAGAAATTGTAGCATCTAATAAACCAACAAAATTTAATATTACGATTGGCACCAAAAAAACTCCAAAAATATTAGCAATAAAAGTACTGGATGAGATGATGCGAATAAATCTTAAAAAAATAAAAAGAGTTACAAGCTGAATTACAGCATGAAAAACAATGATATCTCCAAAAAATATTGAAGAAATTGCCATGCCAAAAAATAAAGCAATTAAAATGGCAGCAGGCAAAAATAAGGGAGCAAAATATTTAATTAATAATTTTTCAATATTATCCTCAAAAGAAGTTTGTTTTTTAAAAAAATGACTTCTTTTTTCTGCCACCTCTTTCCATTTTGAACGGAAGAAATATTTGATAATTTTGTAAAATAAAATAGCAATTATAATTGAAGAAATGGCAGCAAATGATTGTAAATAGAAATTATAATCAGTTAATGCTGATTCAGTATGTTTTAAAAATGATTCAAATCTTTCTACTTTCATATTTTATTTCATTCGCCCTGTGCCGAGCTATATCCAGCCTTACCAGAAAAACTATAAAGACCTTCATATTTAATAAAATCAACCTTTTTGTTGGAAAAAATTTGTAACATATCAATAATGTCATTATGTTCAATATTTTTTCTCTTATCGATAATTTCAGTACTAATTTTACCCGTAATACCCTTACCGATAAATCGTAAAATTGTTTGACCCTTATGATAGATATTTTGATCTTGCTCATCAATTACTGGCCACATAATCAAACCTTTGGCAGTAATAATCTTAATTTCTAATTTTTCACTTTCAATGCTATTAATCAAGGAAATTAAATCATCAAATTCATTTTGCCAATCTAAAAATAAATCAAAACCTATAAGTTTTTTATCCTTAGCAATTTCTTCGCGATAAATATTTGGTTTTTTTATAGAATTTTCTGCAATTTCTTGAAAATTTGCAATTGGTAATTTTGTTGGATTATCTCCCAATCTTGCAATTATAGCATCGGTAAATTCTTCTGTTCCAACCTCTTTTAAACTGGTTTTTTCATTATAAATATCATAAGTATGAATACCATCTTCGATTGTTTTAAAAAGAGCATTTCTAATTTTATTAGCTTCTGCAATTTGACCAATATGAATTAGCATCATAATTGCTGACTGAATAAAACCAGTTGGATTAGCCTTATCTTGACCCGCCCTTTTGGGAGCCGAGCCATGAATCGCCTCAAACATTGCATAATCATCACCAATATTAGCACTGCCAGCAATACCAACAGAACCAGCAATTTCTGCGGCAATATCAGAAATAATATCACCATAAAGATTAGCAGTTACTATAACATCAAAATTTTCTGGCTTGGCTGCTAATCGAGCTGATCCAATATCTATAATATAATGTTCTGATTCAATATTGGGATATTCTTTTGCAATTTCATCAAAAATTTTATGAAAAGCACCATCAGTAATTTTCATAATATTATCCTTGGAAAAACAAGTTACTTTTTTGCGGCTATTTTTGACAGCATATTCAAAAGCATAGCGAATAATTTTTTCACTACCACTATTGGTGATTAATTTCAAACATTGCTGGGAATTGGCAGTTTGCTTATGTTCTATTCCCATATATAAATCCTCCTCATTTTCACGAATTATTACCACATCCATATTAGGATGTTTGCTATTGATATAGGGATAAAGTGAGGTCACAGGACGAATATTAGCATAAAGACCCAATTTTTTACACAAAGTAACATTAAGGCTTTTATATCCACCACCTTGAGGAGTAGTGATTGGTGCTTTCAGAATAATTTTGGTATTTTTTAATTCATCCCAAGCAGATGGCATAAGGCCCGAGGTGAAACCTTTTTTATAAATTTCTTCTCCAACTTCAATAATATTAAAATGTAATTTGGCACCGCTAGCTCGTAAAATTTTAATTGCCGAATCCATCAATTCTGGACCAATTCCATCACCATAAGCGATAGTAATTGCTTGATTTTCTTGTGCCATAATAATTAAATTTTTCCCTTTACAATTTTATCATGTTTTAAAATATAGGTTTCATGAGATTTTAAACTAACTTTAATTTCAATTTGACCTAATGAATTTAATTTAGGAGTGACAGAATTTGCTGGTAATTCTGAAATTATACGCCATTTTCTTGGGCTCATTGACCAAATTAAATCTACCCCATCTGCTGTTACCGAAGTAATATAAATTTCATTTAATTCTGAATTATCTAATGATGATATTTTTTCACCATTAATCCAAATAAGCCATCTTTCATTAGATAAATATAGAATTGAAGAAAGATATATTTTACCAAAAGTTGCAATTTCTCGGATATTTTTTTCTTTTTTACTTTTTTTCTTTTTATGAACTTCTGGTTTTTCAACCTCTTCCTTAGCATTCATAATTTTATCTATTTCATCTAATTCTTTCCGAGAAAACATTAGGGAATCAAAATTATAACTCTTTTTAATTTTTTTAGGTTTGTTAATTTTTGATAAAACATTTTTAATAGCATCAATCTTTTTATTTTGATTTTGTACTGAATCATCAGTAATTTCTGGATTGTTTTTTTTGCTATCTTCTGCTTTAATATCAATTTTTTTAGGTTTATTAATTTTTGATAAAGCATTTTTAATAATAGCATCAATCTTTTTATTTTGATTTTGTACTGAATCATCAGTAATTTCTGGATTGTTTTTTTTGCTATCTTCTGCTTTAATATCAAATGATATAAAACATATTACTAAATATAAAAATAAATTAGTAATTATAAGATTTTTGCTAATGCTACCTTTTCTTAATGGCATACCATGTAAAATCTATATTAAAATCTATAATAAATTGCTCCTTATCTCCTATTTTAATTTTAAGGATATTTTTAGAATTATATTTATTTTGGCTCTTTTCAATCATTATTTTGCTAATAATAAAAAATCCTGATAATTTACTAATTACATCCTGGATAAAATTAACACCTTCAATATCAGTAATAGCAGAAAATGACATTTTACCATTGGTAGCATTAAGATAAAGGCTTTTTAGATTTAGGGAATTAATATCAGTTTTTTGAGATTTTTGAGTAGTTAAGGAAAAATTATGAATTTTATATTTTGAAGTTAAAGAATTAATTCTATCCTTCAAATAGCTATCCTTCATCGCTGTTAAACCCATTAAATCAAGGCTAGATTTATCCCATCTTTTTTTATAGATTCTCACTTCTTCAACCTTGCCCTCAATATTTCTGGTATCAATTTCTAATCTAGAAATTTTATTATTAATTTCTTTTAACCTATCTTCATGAGAAATTATTGATTTTTCTGACAAATATATAAATAAAAATACTCCCCCCATAAAAGTAACAATAAATAATATTTCAATGATAATTTTGATAATATAGGTTCTTAATTTTTTATCATAGGGACTGCGAATTTTTTTGGTCTTTTTGTTCTTTTTACGAAGATCTAATTCTTCTAATGTAGGTTTCCTATTTTTTATATCTTGATCAGCCATTATTATCGTGATTCAATCGTTATATCAAATGGATATTTGTAAAATTTCCTATTAAAATTAATGTTATTTGGTATATCATTATATTTTAAATTATTTGCTCCTAATTTGGTTTTTAAAGATAGTATTAAATTGTCAAAATTAGTGAATAATTTATCAATATCTCCATTTTTATTAATGACAGATCCTGTAACATTAATAGAATATTTTTTAGAAATATTATTAGGAGAAAAACCATTTAATGAATAGGATATTTTTTTAATAACATTATTTTCCTTAGAAATAATTGCTACATTTTCCAAAGCTGTCATATATCTATTTTCCTTTTGAAAGAAAAAATTATCAATTTCACCAAAATCAATAATTTCATAAAATTTATCCTGACCCTCCTCATCACCCAAACTTTGTTTTCTAATATCATTAAGCTTAATAGTAAGATTAGATTTTTTCAATTTTAAGCCAATAATTTCCTCATCTCTTTCTAATGATGCTAAAAATATTTTAGATAGAATAAATCCTAAAAATATAATCATTGATATATTTACAAAAAATAACCCAGAAGTTATTCTATATAAAATATTGAGTTTTTTGATTCTATTAGTTGAAAATTTGAATATTTTTTTTTTGGAATTAATAAAATTATTGGAGATTATTTCATCAGATAAAATTTCATTTTTATCAGTTTTTTTAGATATAATGCCATTTTTTTGGGCAATTACTCCAGATTCACTATTAGTAATTTTTAAAGTTTTGGTCTTAATTGCATCAACTTGCTGAATAAATTTTGTGGGTAAAATATTAGTAAAATTAATATTAGAAACTGCAATTTCTGGGAAAGTTCTTTTTAAATATTGGATAATTCTGAGCATATCTTGCTCAAAATATTTAGCAAAATCATTATCTTCTAAATTATGATCTGGTTCTCTATTTAAAATTAAAGCATTTTTATAGAAAATAAATTGCCTTAAGCCACTAGCAATAGAATTAACAGTAACAATATTAATGTGAGATTTCTTATTAAGATTAGGATTTCTACCAGTTGCTTTTAAAATTTCATCTAATGAATCTGTGGTTTCAATTGGCAAAAGATAAATACCAATTAAACGATTTTTTGGCAATAAAACTAAAAAATCAATCCATTCAACAATTTCAGGCTGTAATTCAATCCAAAATAATAATATATCCCATCTTTTATCATCTCTTCTTTTATTTTTGATAAAGTTTCGGATAATTTCATTTTTACTTTTTTTACTCTCCCTAATTAAATCCTTTTTGATTAATTTATTAACATCAAATGAACGAATAGCAGGATAGGTTTTTTGCTTATAAAGTTGGTGATTATCATCAAGTAAAATATAGATTGGATATTTTTCCTTATATTTAAAAATATTTTTGTAAGATATTTTTGCTTCCTTAATATCTTTAACAAAAACAGATTTTTCAATCTCACGACCATGGTGAAAAGTAAATAAAACACCATTAAAGCCTATAGTTACTGTGCAACGCTTTTTTTTAAATAAATGTTTAATTTTTTCCATAATATAGGTAAGGATCTTTAGAGTTATTTTTACTAAAACCTTCTAATCTTAAAATACAAGAATCACATTTACCACAAGCATAATATTGATCATTTTCATAAATGGGATCATAACAGCTATGGGCATTGGCATAATTAACACCAAATTTTAGACCCGATGCAATAATTTCAGCCTTTGACAATTCTATAAGAGGAGTATGAATTTTGAAAGGTTTTTTTGTAGCAAAGGCCGTTCCTATATTGGCCATCTTTTCAAAACTATTAATAAATTCTGGACGGCAATCAGGATATCCTGAATAATCTAAAATATTAACTCCAATGAAAATATCATTAATATTTCTTGATTCAGAGTAGGATAAAGCATAGGATAAAAATAATATATTTCTAGCTGGCACATAGGTGATGGGAATTTCATTTTCTTTCCCAATATCATCACGATTTTTTGGTACTTGGATATTTTTATCAGTTAGAGCATTATTTTGAAAAATATTTGTTTCAATATTGATGATTTTATGATCAATAAATTGATATTCCTTGGAAATTTTTTGAGCCATTTGCAATTCAATATCATGTCTTTGTCCATAATTAAAACTCAAACCATAAAGCTCATAATTATCATTTTTAGCAATTGCTGTTACAGTTGCCGAATCTAAACCACCACTAAGTAAAATAACTGCTTTTTTGGACATTATAATAAGAGATTAATCATCAAGGAAATATCAAAGGCAAAAATCACTAAAATTGATAATAAAAGGATATTTTTAGCCCATTTTTGAATATTATCCTTTTCTTTAAAATAGTATAAAATCCAATAGGATGAAAAAATTACAATTGATAATAAATAAAATAATTCAACAAATTCACTATAAAATAAAATTATTGCAAAAATAAAAAACAAAATAATCCAAAATAAAATATCTTGAGTGGTTTTATGAACACCTTTTTTAATTGGGGAAATTAAAATATTTGCTTTTTGATAATCATCACAACGATAAAGAGTAATTGCCAAAGAATGAGGAATTTGCCATAGGGAAAAAATAATAAAAAGCATGATAGATTCAAAATCTATTTGATTACTAATAAAAAAATAAGCAATAAGTGGCGGCATTGAGCCAGAAATACTACCAATATGAATATCATAAATGGAATTTCTTTTAAGAAAAATTGTATAAATTATTGTGTAAAAAACAAAACCAATAATAGCAGCTAAAAAACTTAAAATATTGCCAAAATAATAAAGCATAAAAAAGCCAATAATTCCTAAAATTATAGCATATATAAAAGCAAATTTAACTGAAATTTTTTTAAAAATTATTACCCTATTTTTAGTTCTCTCCATCAAAGCATCAATATCGCGATCATAAATATTATTAAAAACACAACCCGAAGCAATGATAAAAATAATAGAGGTCAAAATAATGATTAAATCAAATAGATTAAAAATATCAGAATAGATTTTTGAAGCCAAAAAAAAGCCAGCAAAAGCATTAATGATATTGCCAATTATTATACCTGGTTTTGTTAATTTTAGTAAATTATAAAATATATCCTTTTGCACTAAATATCATTTTTAATTAACTCAGCCCAATGGGGAGTCAAAGTTGCAAAGCAACTTTGGTGGGGCTGGCCTGCAACATATAATACCATTTCCCACCTTTAATAATAGGAAATTAACAGTAAATCTAACTTCATCTTTTTAACCCTAAATCATCAAAAATCCTTGTGTCCTATTAATATAGGACAGTCATTTTTTAATAATTTATGATTAAAAATATTTTACTTTTAAATTATATCTTTAAGTAAAAGTTGCAAATTACTCAGAATTTTTTCAAAATTCTTGCGTCATTTGTGTTATATCTACTATTAAAGATGGGAATTGGTATAAAATAAATCAAGATTCTTTAATCTTGTTATAAATAAATCTATTACCCTTCTCAATTGACTCGACCAAATCATAATCTCTCGCTAAAAATATTGCAATAGCAGTTGCCAACATACAGCCAGTTCCACGCAAATTTTTATTTAATCTTGCATTTTTAAATTCTGTAATTTTATCATTTTCAAATAAAAATGAAGTAACAAAATCAGAATTTTCTTGAAAATGCCCACCCTTAACCAAAATATTTTCAACACCAAAATTTTGCAAAATTTTTACTGCATTTTTTATATCATTAAAATTATTAATTTTACTCTCTGATAAAATTTCCAACTCATTAATATTGGGAGTAATCAAATAAGAAAGGAAAAATAATTTTTCCTGAATTTTTGGAATAGAATTTTTAGGAAGCAAATCATAACCATTACTGGCAGTAATTACTGAATCAAAAATAATTGGAATATTTTTATCTTGAAAAAAATCACTGATAATCTCAATCGTACCAAAATTACCAACCATACCAATTTTAACAATATCAATTTTATTTTCTAAAAAAATCACTTCTAGCTGATCTGCAATAATTTTTGGCTCTAAATAGCAAATATTTTTTATTTTAGAATTATTTTGGGCATTAATAGCAGTAATAACATTAAAAATATTAGCAGATAGCTCCATTCCCACCCTAAAATCAGCCATAATGCCAGATTTAGAGATAGGGTCAGAACCAGCAATGGAAAGGATATTTTTTGAAATCAGATTACTATCTTGCATATGGGTCAAATTTATGATATAATCAAATTTTTATCAACTAATAAATTAATTATGCCTAATGATCAAGCAAATGATAGTGATCAACAAACTATTTATGCTTTATTCATAAATTTCTTAGAGATTCAGGGTCTTTTGCAAGATATGACAATAAATGAAGTGATAGATATCATTCATGACACTTTTAAAAGAAGACCAACAACTCCAGAAGGTCGAATACTTGGCGAAATAATAAAAAATCCAGACAACTTAAGAAGTATTTTAGCACTAAATAGACATCCTGATCAAGATGGTGGCAATAGTCAGAATTTAGATAGGTTATCAGAATTCCTAACATCTTATATTTGTGAAAAATTCGGTGATATAGAAGCAGCAATTCTAGCTAATTCTTTTTCTGAAGTTCTGAGCGCAGTTGATAATAATAAAGAAAAAATTTTAGAAGATCACGATAATTTTACAGCTGCATTAGAAAATCAAAATGTGGATGTGCCTTTTTTAGATTTAGAAGATGATGCTGCGATTAATAGTGCATGGAGAACTATTAGCACCGGAATGATATTTATGGTCGGAGCCTTGTTATGTTTTATTCATGTAAAGTTAATACTACTACTATTACTACTACAGAAACAGAAGGAGAGGGAAGAGAAAAATATATATTAGCACTATTTATAACCATGTTCTTGCAGCGTTTCATAGAAAATAGGACAGAACGAACCAACTATATTAAACCCAAATTAAGGTGAAGAAAATACATGATGATTTTTAAAATATTGCTATTTATTAAAAACATTTTTATCATTAATCATAAAAATAGTTTAATTAACATAATTTTATGGATAATAAAAATCGCCCATTATCGCCACATTTGCAAATTTATAAACCGCAAATGACCAGCTTTACCTCTATCTTACATCGTTTGACGGGTATTTATTTATTTCTTGGAGTTTTGATCCTATCTTGGTTTTTTATCTATTATCAATATCAAACAGATTTAGTCTTTGGTAGTGAATATAAACAATGTTCTAGTAAAATTTGGGCCTATGTTACTTATTTTTTCTCATTTAGTTGGATTTTTGCACTTTATTATCATCTTTGTAATGGCGTGCGTCATTTAATGTGGGATATTGGTAAAGGTTATGATATTAAAATTGCTTATCGCAATGCTTATATTGTTATTTTTTCGGCAATTTTCTTAACAATTGCTACAATTATTACTTATTTTTACCTTAGATAATGACAGAAATCAGAAAATCAGAAAAAACAGGTTCACATCATTGGATTTTACAAAGAATTAGTGCTGTAATTTTAATATTTTTAGTTTTATGGCTTAGCTATTCCTTCTTCTCAATTTTGAATAATCCAATCTATATTGAAACATTTTTTTCATATATTATTAACACCGTTTTGGCAATTTTATTTATCTGCACTTGTCTTTATCATGGCAGCCTGGGTATGCAAGTGGTTATTGAAGATTATATTTCTTGCAAAAAAGCCCGTAAATTAACAATTTGGACTATTAATATTATATCTTTAATCACTGCTATCTCTGCCATTATCGCTATTGCAAGATTACACATCCTATTATAACTCCCGCCAAGAGGGAGTCGAAGCGATTTATCGCTTCGGTGGGCTGGATGCCACATAGTACATAAATCAAAGCAATAAAATTGCTTCAGTGGGGGTGCAGATAAAAATATTAACTAAAATTATGACTGAAACTAAAATAGGAAATTATAAAATTATTGATCATGAATTTGATGTAGTAGTAGTTGGTGCCGGTGGTGCTGGACTGAGAGCTACTTTTGGCATGTCTTCTAAAGGTTTAAAAACTGCTTGTATTTCAAAAGTTTTTCCAACTCGTTCTCATACAGTAGCAGCACAAGGTGGTATTTCTGGCTCTCTTGGTAATATGGGTGAAGATGATTGGAGATGGCATGCTTATGATACTATCAAAGGTTCTGACTGGCTTGGTGATCAAGATTCTATTGAATATATGTGCAAAACCGCACCAGAAGCTATTATTGAATTAGAGCATTATGGTGTACCATTTTCTCGTAATGAGGAAGGTAAAATCTATCAAAGACCTTTCGGTGGTATGACTAAAGGCTATGGTGAAGGCGGTACTGCTCAAAGAACTTGCGCCGCAGCTGATAGAACTGGCCATGCAATTTTACATACTCTTTACCAACAATCTTTAAAACATAATACCGAATTTTTCATTGAATATTTTGCTCTCGATCTAATTATGGAAGATGGTCAGTGCAAAGGTGTTATGGCTTTAAATTTAGTTGATGGTACAATTCACAGATTTAAAGCGAAAATTGTTTTACTTGCAACTGGTGGTTATGGTCGTGCTTATTTTTCTGCAACTTCAGCCCATACCTGTACTGGTGATGGTAATGCTATGGTTCTTCGTGCTGGTTTACCTTTACAAGATATGGAATTTGTGCAATTCCACCCAACTGGCGTTTATGGTTCTGGATGCTTAATTACTGAAGGTGCTCGTGGTGAGGGTGGATATTTGGTTAATTCCAAAGGTGAAAGATTTATGGAAAGATATGCCCCAAATGCTAAGGATCTTGCTTCTCGTGATGTTGTCTCTCGCTCTATGACCATTGAAATTAATGAAGGGCGTGGCGTTGGTGAAAATGGTGATCATATTTTCTTACATCTTGATCATCTTGATGCTGCAACTTTGGCTGAAAAATTACCTGGCATTTCTGAAACAGCGCGCATTTTTGCTGGTGTTGATGTTACTAAAGCCCCAATTCCTGTAATCCCAACTGTGCATTATAATATGGGCGGTATTCCAACCAATCATGAGGCTGAAGTTTTAACTAGCAAAGATGGCAAGATGGAAAAGGTTCCTGGATTAATGGCAATTGGTGAAGCTGCTTGTGTTTCGGTCCATGGTGCCAATCGTCTTGGTTCAAATTCATTACTTGATTTGGTTGTATTTGGTAGATCAGCAGCAATTAAGGCTAGAGAATTAATCAAAGATGGTGATAAATCGCCAGAATTTGCTAAAAATGCTGGTGAAAATGCTTTAGAAAGATTGGATAAAATCCGCAATGCTGATGGCACTCAAGGCGCAGCCCAAATTCGTCTTGAAATGCAAAAATGTATGCAAAAACATGCCGCAGTATTTAGAGATGAAAAAATCATGTCAGAAGGTGTTAAAAATTTGCGTAATGTTATTAACACTTTCACAAATCTTAAAATCAAAGATCGTGGCCTAATTTGGAATAGTGATTTAATTGAAGCTTTAGAATTGGATAATTTATTAGGACAATCATTAGTTACCATAGAATCTGCTCTTAATAGAAAAGAATCTCGTGGTGCCCATTGCCGTGATGATTTCCCAGACAGGGATGATAAGGAATGGATGAAACATAGTCTAATGTGGTCAAATGCTAAATATGAGACTAAAATTGATTATAGAGAGGTCAAGTTAGAACCTATGACTAAAGAAATGAAGGCTATTCCACCTAAGAAAAGAACTTATTAGCATTAAATATCATAAAATCCTTACCTCAAAATGAGAGCGTCTTTCAAACTTAATTAAAAAAATCACTTCTTAAAATTACACTATCTATTAGATCGGATAGTGATTTTACAAATTTTCTTCTATCAACTCTGTAACCTATAATACCAATTCCTATCTTTAATAGTAGATATAACACAAATGACGCAAGAATTTTGAAAAAATTCTGAGTAATTTGCAACTTTTACTTAAAGATATAATTTAAAAGTAAAATATTTTTAATCATAAATTATTAAAAATGACTGTCCTATATTAATAGGACACAAGTCTTTTTGATGATTTAGGGTTAAAAAGATGAAGTTAAATTTACTGTTAATTTCCTATTATTAAAGGTGGGAAATGGTATAATACCATTTTCCACTTAAAAATGGACAATAGAAATGCTCCCTAAAATTCAGACCATTGTTGCAAAAGATGAATTTTGAATATTAACAATAGATTAGTGACTTTTCTTCCACCATACTCACTAGTGCCTTTGGGGTAAAAAGGATGTATTTTGTTAAGCAATCTATTCCATGGTATAAATATTCTATGAAGCTATAATAAAAATTGCTAAAAATAAGAATTTCTAAATCGATATAGGTTTTTCAGAAGTTCCTATACACTTCCCCTCTCGACAATTATTAAAAATTATATCAGAAATTTTTTGCAATTCCTCTTGCTTAAATTTTGGTAAATGATCCAGTGCATTTTTTATTTCTAAATAAACTTATTTAACTTAAATCAATATTATGGTTTAATAACCCAAAGTTATCAAAATTGACAAAAAAACAATTAAAAAAATCTGGATAATTTTGAGAATATTCAATTATAAATCAGAAATCGATAAAAATAATATAAGTTAGAAAATGAATTAAATTTACTAAGGAAGCTTGAATTAGCTTCCTGTAAAGTGGTATAAATTAAGCTAAATAAATATAGCCAAAACGACTATAATAGCCAAGGGTGCAAAAACCATTTTAAATTAATTAAATTAAAAAAATTACCATAATAAGATTAAAACATTTCAGAAATAATCTTATAATTTTGCGCAAAACAACTGTAAATTTAAGGGAAGTTTTTTAATAATCTAGAAAAAAAACACTTTTTAAAAAATTATTTTTTTTGATTTTTTATCATTATAAGGCCATATGGAATAAGGCTTTATTAATCTATGATATTTGATAATCATTATCGTATTCGTCAATTTTAGATATTTTTACTTTTTGGGAAGGATGAGATTAACTCTTTAAATAAAATTGCTGGCAACATTCCACCAGTAATTTTATTAGTAGATTTATTATCATCATTGCCGATCCAAATTGCGATAATATAATCTGAATTAAAGCCAACAAAATAAGCATCTCTAAAATCTTGACTAGTTCCTGTTTTACCATAAATATCTTCAGAAATATTCGCTCTTTTAGCTGTGCCATCAGTAATAACTGACCTTAAAGCATCCTTAATCATGGAAATTTCACGATTTTGATAAATTTTTATAGATTCTTCTTTATTATTATAATATAAAATCTCCCCTGAAGCTGAAATTATATTTCTAATGAAAGAGGGTTGAATTTGATAACCACCATTGGCAATTATGGCAAAAGCAGTGGCTAATTCTAATAGGCTGAATTCCGAAGTACCAAGAGCAATGGTTAAATCCTTATTAATTTTGGATTTAATATTCATTTTTCTCATATTAGAAATAATATCATCTATCTGTAACTCTTTAGCCAATTGCACCGCAACTGAATTTAAAGATTTGGCAAAAGCTTCTTGCAATGTGACATCACCATAATATTGATTATTATAATTTTTTGGAGACCAGTTGGAAATATTAATTTCCTTATCTTCAAATAAATCTAATAAGGAAAATCCTTGCTGAAAAGCTGTTAAATAAATAAAGATTTTAGCAATTGAACCAATTTGTCTTTTGGCATTAACAGCACGATTAAATTGGCTTTCTTGATAATTTTTACCCCCAATCATAGATAATATTTGACCATCATAAGACATGCTAATAACCGAAATTTGACTATCTTTTAATCTTTTAGGATATTTGCGATAAATTCTATCTACTTCATTTTCTGTTATTTCTTGTAAATTTTTATCTAAACTACTATTAATTTCAAAGAAACCAGATATATTTTGCTCCTCACTTAAAAAATTTTGATATTGAGAAGCAATAAAATCTGCAAAATATAATTCCTGCAAATCATCCTTTTTATAGCCGATATTATCATCAAAATATTTAATATAATTCAATCCCATATTACCATTATGAATCATATTTTGTAATACAATATCTGCCCTCTCCTCTGCTAATTCTGGATTTTTATTAGGTGCTAATTTTGATGGTGCTTTTAAAATTGCAACCAAAATTGCCGATTCATTAAGATTTAAATCAGAAACATTTTTATTAAAATAAAATTTGGCAGCATCATTAATGCCATAATTTCCAGCACCAAAATAAACATGATTTAAATAAAGAGTTAAAATTTCTTCCTTGTTAAAAGCTTTTTCTAATTTATAGGCTAATAGAATTTCATTGATTTTTCTATCATAGGTTTTTTTATTATTCAAAAATAAAATCCTTACCAATTGTTGAGTAATGGTACTTCCACCCTGCCTAATAGTACCAGAACGATAATTTACAAAAAATGCCCGCAACATTCCCTTTAAATCAAAACCATAATGTGAGAAAAATCTACGATCTTCAGTAGCAATTAAAGCCTCAATTAAATATTCGGGAAATTGATCAAAACTAACTTGATTTGCATATAAATCACCAATTACTCTTATTTTAGAATTATCTGAATAATTAATTTGAATAATTCTATCATTTTTATTTAAATTAATATCAGCAATATTTGGTAAATTGTGATATTTATAAAAAATAAAACAGGAAAGAGCTATCACGGACCAAATTGCTATTACTATCAAAAATTTCAATAATATTTTAAAAATTTTTCTCACCTATATGAAATATTTAGCTATTAATAATCAGATTCTAGAAAAAAAGGATGGGTTAATATCTACAGAACATAGAATTGTTAGATTTGGTGATGGGGCTTTTGAAACTTGTAAAATTATTGATCAGAAAATCAAAAATTTTGACTTACACCTAAAAAGATTAAAAAATAGCCTAACAGAGCTCAAAATAAAAACAGATATTTCACATCTAGAGAAAATATCTTATCAATTAATTACAAAAAACAAAGTAAAAAATGCTTTTTTAAGGATTTCTATCAGCCGAGGTGCAGGAAGTATAGGATATTTACCAGAAAAAAATATTGAACCATTAATTATTATTGAAAATATCCCCTTCATTAAAACAGAATATAAGAACATCATCATAGGAATTAGTAAATATAAAAGATTATCCCAAGATTTTCTACCCCTAAATGGCAAAATATCCAATAATCTTATTTCAATTATGGCTAGAATAGAAGCTCAAGAAAGAAATTTATTTGATGTAATATTATTAAATGAAAAGGATGAAATAGCCGAGACTTCTTCTGCTAATATTTTTTGGAAAAAAAATGGTAAAATCTATACCCCATCATTAGCAACAGGAATTGTTGCTGGCACTGTAAGAGAGGAATTTATGATGAAAAATGAGGTGATTGAAATTAATGCTAAAATTACAGAAATTATTGATAGTGATGAGATTTTTTTGACCAATGTTAAATATGATATATTGAAAATAGATGATCTCAAATATTAGTTAATTTACATAACCCTTACTAATCAATATAATCCTTAGCAGCCTCAATAAATCTTAGGAAAATTGGATGAGGTGAAAATGGTCTGGATTTTAACTCAGGATGAAATTGCACACCAATGAAAAATGGATGATCTTTTAATTCAATAATTTCTGTTAAATTACCATCTGGTGACATACCAGAAAAAACCAAACCTGCATCTTCCAATTGATTGCGATAATTAATATCTACCTCATAGCGATGGCGATGGCGTTCTGATATTTTTTCTGCACCATAAATATCATAAGCTAATGTATCTTTAGCAATATCACAAGGATAGGCACCAAGACGCATTGTACCGCCAATATCCTTTCCTTGCTTATGTTTTTTACCACCTTCCATTTGCCATTCATGCATCATGGATATTAATTTTTGCCCTTCTCTATTACTTTCACTAGAAATTGCAGCTTTAATGCCGGCTTTATTTCTGGCAAATTCCAGAAGAGCCATTTGCATACCAAGGCAAATGCCAAAATATGGGATATTATTTTCACGAGCATAATTAACAATGGTAATTTTACCTTCCATACCATCATCACCAAAACCACCAGGTACTAAAATTGCATTAATATTTTCTAAATCTTTGAGTTTATTCTGATTTTCTTTTCTAATATTGACCCATTTAATTTTAACTTTAATTTTATGATAAATTGAAGCATGATCAATAGCTTCTAAAAGAGATTTGTAAGAATCACTATATTCAGTATATTTACCTGCAATAGCAATGGTAATTTCATCTTTCCTATTATTGATAGAGTCAGAAATTTCTTGCCATTTTGCCAAATTTGGCTTGCTTGTATGATTAAGATTAAAATGTTTTAAAATTTGCTCATCCAAACCTTGCTCATGATAAATCATTGGTACTTTGTAAATATTATCAAGATTTGGTGCTAATAATACATCTTCCTTTTTGACAGAACACATTTTAGCAATTTTATCGATAATGTCATCTTCTACCGGCCTTTCAGCTCGACATAGTAAGATAGTTGGATCAATACCAATAGATCTTAACTCCTTAACAGAATGTTGGGTTGGTTTGGTTTTTAATTCATTAGCACATTCAATATAGGGTAATAGGGTTAAATGTACAAAAGCGCAGCGATCTTCACCATATTCAAAGCCAATTTGTCTAATTGCTTCAAAAAATGGTAGAGCTTCAATATCACCGATTGTACCACCAATTTCAAATAATCCAAAATCAACATCATCAATATCATTTAGGATAAATTCCTTAATTAAGTCAGTAACATGAGGAATAACTTGTACAGTACTACCAAGATAATCACCCCTTCTTTCACGATTTAGTAATTTTTGATAAATTTGACCAGCAGTCACATTATCAGATTTTTTGGCATTAACATCTGTAAATCTTTCATAATGACCCAAATCCAAGTCAGTTTCTGCCCCATCTTCCGTAACAAAAACTTCCCCATGTTGAGTTGGACTCATAGTGCCAGGATCGATATTTAAATAGGGGTCTAATTTGCGAAGACGAGTCTTATAACCACGAGATTGTAAAAGAGCAGCAATAGCAGCCGATGCCAAACCTTTACCCAAAGATGAAACAACACCACCAGTGATAAAAATAAATTTTGTTTGCTTCATTGTAAATTTAATAGGGAATTAAATAATAATAAACCATCAACACCATTAACATTAGGATCAATTGCCCTTTCTGGATGGGGCATCATTCCTAGAATATTTTTATTTTTATTAAAAATACCAGCAATATTAGCTTTAGATCCATTGGGATTAGATGACTTGGTAATATTACCATTTTGATCGCAATATTTGAAAGCAATTTGATTATTATCTTCCAAATTTTTTAACATGTCATCCGAGCAATAATAATTACCATCCATATGAGCAATTGGAATTTCGATAATTTTATTGATTTGATTGGTAAAGATATTATTTTGATTTTGACAAGATAGGAAGGTTTTTTTACAGATAAATTTTGCCTTTGCATTACGCATTAAAGCACCATCTAATAGGCCAGATTCAGTTAAAATTTGGAAACCATTGCAAATACCAATAATTTTAACACCCTTATTAGCTAAACGGATAATTTCAGGCATAATATTAGAATTGGCAGCAATACCACCACTTCTTAAATAGTCACCATAAGAAAAACCACCAGGTATTAAAATTAAGTCTAAATCATCATCTAATTTTGTTTCCTTATGCCAAATTTTCTGAATATCATTACTGATAAGTTTAAGACCATCAATTCCATCCTTATCACAATTTGATCCTGGAAAAATTACAATCGCTGTTTTCATTTAAAAATTAATATAATTAATGTCCAAAAATATTCAGAAGATTATAATAGATAATCAAATTAAATCAAACAAAAATAATAATTAGATTGATATTTGCAAAATTAAATGGAAATATATTGCATTTTTTAAAGTAAAAAATATCATTGATTATCCAACGGGGCCGTAGCTCAGCGGTTAGAGCAGGACGCTCATAACGTCTTGGTCGTAGGTTCGATTCCTACCGGCCCCACCAAACTAGATATATATTATTTATGGGCTAAAGAATATTGCACAATATTAGTCCTTTTTGAGCTAAAACCAGCAGCACAATAAGCTAAATAAAATTGCCATTTTCTAAAAAATTCCTCACTATAACCTAATTTTAAAATTTCAGATTTTTTATTATTAAAATTATCAAGCCATTTAAGTAAAGTAATTTTATAAGAATTGGCAAATTTGAATTCATCAATAATTTTTAAATCATTATTCTGAGCCAATTTCTTGAAAATATTTGGTGAAGTTAAAAAACCACCAGGGAAAATATATTCTCTAATATAATCTGAAGTTTTTAGATATTTATTATAATAGGGATCATCAATAACAATAGTTTGAATTATAGCTCTGCCATCTTTTTTTAAACATTCTTTAATTTTGGCTAAATATTCATTCCAATAATCCTTTCCAACTGCTTCAAACATTTCAATTGAAACAATATTGTCAAATTTTCCTCGCTCCAAACGATAATCCTGAAGGAAAATATTGGCCTGTAATGAATTTTCCTTTATTAAATTATCGGCATAGGATTTTTGTTCATTTGATAAGGTCAAACCCTTAACATAATAACCTCTTTTACTGGCTTCAGCAATAAAACCTCCCCAACCACAGCCAATTTCCAGAATATTTTTACCATTTGGGTTAATTTTGTCTAAAATATGATGATATTTATTTTTTTGCGATTCTATTAAAGAGCACTGATCTTTAAAAATTCCAGAAGAATAGCTCATAGTTTTATCAAGCCAGAGGGAATAAAAATCATTACCCAAATCATAATGATATTCAATATTCTTTTTACTACCTTTGAGGCTATTTTTCTTAAAGAGATTTTTAATCAGAAAAAAGGCAGAATATAAGATATTACTATGGAATAAAGGCTCTAATTGCTTTTGATTGGCAGTAATAAAATCTAGTAATTGATCTAATTTTGTGGTTTTAAAAATCTCTTTAATATAGGCTTTTCCAAAACCAATATCACCCTGTAATAATATTAAATCTATAAATTCCCAATCACAAATTGTAATATCGGCCTGAATTTTGCTTTTTTTATCACCAATTTCAATAATTTTATCATTGGGAGTTATAATCTTTAAATAGCCATTTTCAATTTTTTCTAAATATTTAAGAATTTTTTGTTCCATTTTTTGAAATTGTAAGATTATTGGATAATTTTTTAGGATATTTATAAAATTTGATTTTTTTAAAATATAATTTTAAAGACTGATAGTGAATTAATATTACTGTTTTAAAAGTTGCAAAAGGAATTTTACAAAAATTAATCATTAAATTTCTAGTATTAAATTCAATAAAATTACATTTTAGATAAGTTGCTAATTTCAATTTATTATCCACTATATAATTAATATAAAAATTCATCTGATTTTCAGTTTTTTCAAATCTAAATTTATATTTTCCTTCAATTTTCATAAAGGGTGAAACATAAAATTCCTTTTTTGCTTCTAACCATTCATCTGACTTTATTGGCTCTAAATTATCCTTAAAACAAAGATAATTATGTTTTTGTTTTGCAGTATTATTAACTTCACTTAATACTGCAATTAATTTATGATTTTTATCAAAGCAAAGCCAAAAACTTACTGGATTAAAAACATATCCTAAAATACGAGGATGAGTAAAAAGGATAATTTCCTTAATGTTAGTAATATTATTTTTTTGCAAAATATCTTCGAGCCATTTAGTAAAATTATTTGGATCATTTTTACCATAATCCTTTTTATAAAAGCCAAATAAATTAAATTTATTTAATGAAAATAAAAAATTATTTAATTTAGATATTTGAGAAATAGGAAAAGAAATATAAGTATTTTTATAATTAAAAGAATTTTTTTTGGGGAAAAAACGGCGATGCATAATATCACCTTGGATCAAATATGGTTTTTTAGATAATATCATTATAATATATTAGAAATAGCAATCAATATTAGATTTTTAAAATGTATAATTCCCATTTAAAAATAGACAATATAGCAAAATATTTTTGCCTGATATTTATTATATTTTTCTCTTCCTGTTCCACAGATTATCCAATATTTAGGGTGGAAAAAGATGTAAAAAATCAAAAAGAAATTAATTTTATTCAAGAAAATTGTAAAAAATATCAGGATAATCAAAATTTATCTCCTTGTATTAAAAAAGCAAAAAAATCATTTCGATGTTTGGAAAAAACTGATGATTATCTAAAAAATCTTAAATTACAAAGTAATATATCTTGTAGAGCTGAGTCTAATAAGCAATTTCCTTATAATGCCATGCCCGAAATAGAGGAGGATAAATTTCAATTACAAGAAGAAGATTATGATTTAATTCAAGAAAATATCGATTTCTTTTTAGAAAGTGATCAAATTTTCTTTCGCCGCTATAATCCAGATAGTAATAAATATGAAGAAAATATCACAAGAAAAAGTAAAAATAACCATAAGGAACGATTTACTACATATTATTCTAGAAATGAATTTGTTAATAAATGTCAAAAAAATTTTGATCATAGGAAAGAATTATTCAAAGATAAATATATAAAAAAATGCTACTCATTGCAATATTAAGCAAAGTATAAACTAATAATTTATTGACCTTAGAAATTTTAAGTTGATTTCTTGTTTTAAAAAAATATGATCTAAATTTATAATTAATTAACAAATTTTATATCTGAATGAGTACTGATAATTCTAGCAATAAATTCTCTAAAATACTTACTATCGCACTTATATCTAGTATTTTCCTATCTATTATTTCTTACCAATTTGGCATTCAATTAGAAGAAGAAACCTATAAGGATTTAAAGAATAGCTTTTTTAAACCATTAAAATGGTGGATTAATCCCTTAATTGCTTTTTCAATGTTTGGTGTCTTTTTTAGAACTCCAGAAGGTAAGGCTTTAAATTTTGTTGTCTTGTTATGTGATATTATCCTCTTATATTTTATCTCAACCTTAATTGCCAATATTTTTGCCTATAATATTTATAATTTTTTCCCTTTTGCTGATATTATCGCTCCTGCATTAGTTGGTGTTGATGCGACTGAATTTAACAAAACTGCTCCTGGTGGCATACCAAAAATTATTCTAATCATGATTATTGCATTTTGTGCTTCAATCATTTGTCGCTATGTAATACATCATATTTTTATTTCTATCATCAAACAAATTTTATCTATCATTAATATTTTGGTTCAAGCTGAATTTTTCAATAGAATTTCTTTCATTAATAACTTTAAATCAGAATATAAAAATGCTAAAAAATCTAATTCTGATGCTGATTATTCTATGAGTTTTATCAATTTTTTTGATAAAATTATCTTTGGTGCTTTAATGGCTATTTTACTATTATCACCATTAGCTGTTTATTCTTCCTTCTTACAAATTTTAAATGATCGTGGATTTACTTTTTTTGCTGATTTAAGTAAATTTATCTTATGTTATGGTATAATTTTATTTACCTATAAATTAATTGTCCTACCGTTGGTCAGAACAATTTTTACCTTTGGTGTTGCTAATAAGGAAACTTATCTTTCCTTCCTTAAAAAAGGCTTACCTGTTTTGGTTACATCAGGTGCGACAGCTTCAAGTGCTGCAACCTTGGCCGTAAATATCAAATCCGCTTCTACTCTTAATGTTCCTGAAGATATGAAAGATAGAGGACATAATGAAGCTTTAATGCCGGTAGGTGCAACTTTTAATATGGATGGCACTAGTATTAGCCTTGTTGTTTATTTCCTATTAGGTGCCCAGTTGGCTGGTATTACTGATATATCATTTTGGGCTGTTATTTTAACTGCAGTTGGCCTTTCTTTTGGTACTGCTGCCGTTCCAAGTGCTTCACTCATTATGTTAACTAGCATGTATCAATCATTTGCTGTTCCTGCTGCTGTAACAAGTAAATTATTATCAATTATTTTAGCTGTTGATCCAATACATGATCGTTTTAGAACAATGGTAAATACTTGGGGTGACTTAAATATGGTTTATATTATACAATCTAAGAGAGGATTGATAACATCCTTTATAAATAAATTCAAAAAATAAAACTACTTATTGAATATAAGTTAACCCTACCTAAAATCAAAGATTTTAACCCTCCCACAAGGAGGGTTAAATTAATTCTCCTTATGGGATTAGTTTTAACAAATATAAAAATTAACATAATATTTTATTAGATAATTGATATATTTAGTTAAAGTGCTTTATAATGAAATATAATTTAACCCTCCCCAAGATTAAAGATTTTAACCCTCCCATAAGGAGAGTTAATAATTTATAGCTTAATTTTAACTATTTTAATTAATGTTAAAAAGTAACTTTAAAAAGCAAGAAGAACAAAATCAGACAGAAGAATTTAATGATGAATATCAATCCAATATTGCTGATAATCAAAATTCTGTTGGAACAGCCAAAGCCCGTAAGATAATTAATATTCTTGCTGTTTTAGCTATTTCAGCTGCTGTATTTTATTTCATTTTTTCTGGGTCAAAAACTCAAGAAGTAGCAGAATATGATATAAAAACTGATGGGTTAATAATTGATCAAGAAATAGAATCAAGCCCGCCTCCTCCAGAAGAAGATATTGAAATAATAGATAATAATTCTAATTCATCTGATATAATATTAGAACAGCCAAAATTACCCTCCTTACCAGAATTACCTGATTTACCTAATTTATCAGAAGAAAATATATATGAAATTGAAGAGGAAAATAAAGTAGAAAAGACAAAACAAAACCAAAATCCACCTCTAAATAAAGAACAAACAAATCAACAACAGGAAGAAAACAGCAATAATAATAATATTAAGCAAGATCCTCGAAAAACTCCAATTATGACCAATAATATTCAATTACCACCAGGAAATAGTGTTGGATATGAAGGCGGTATCATTGATTTAAAAGGAAATTCTATTCAACAACCAATAGAACCAACTCCAGCAACAGAAATTGAAATCAAGGATTTATCCAATATTATTGCACAGGGTAAAATGCTTACCGCAATATTAGAAAATTCTATAAATACCGAAGTACCAGGAAAAGTTAGGGGAATTATTAGCCGTGATGTTTATGCCGAATCTGGCAATAATATCCTCATTCCTAAAGGTACAAGATTATTTGGCAGCTATTCTAGCAATATTACTAGAGGACAAGCAAGAGTTGAAATTAACTGGACCCGAATTTTAAGACCAGATGGTTTAGAAGTAGGAGTATCACTAAAGGCATCTGATCAATATGGTCGTTCAGGTATTTCAGGAGAAATTGATAATCAATATACATCAACAGTTGCTAACGCTTTATTCACTAGTCTCATTGCAGTTGGTGGTGCTTTGGCAACAGAAGCCTTAATTAATGATGATAGTACAACTACGACAGGAAGTGATGGTTCGGTCATTTCAACCTCTTCTGCCTCAAGCCAAGTGATTAACCAAGTTACAGGTGCAATTATTGATACAGTAACACAAACAATTCAGGATTCTATTGATATAAAGCCAATCATCAGAATTGCTCATGGTACAAAAATGACTGTAATTGTAAGTAGCGATATTTCTCTACCACCATATAAATATTAATAAAATGCCAAAGATTTTTATCATATTATTTAGTATTTTTACTATCTTTTCTCAAATAAATCTTGCTTTTTCTGAAGAATATGAGGATGATTTTTTTGAATTAGAAGATGGTTTATCTCACAATAATAATCAGTTAGCAATATATGATCCTTTAGAAAATATCAATCGTAAAATATTCCATTTTAATGAAAAAGCTGATAAATATTTTATGAGACCAATTAATGAGATATATCGTTTTATAGCTCCAAAAATTGTTCGATCTTCAATCAAAAACTTCCTACATAATTTATCAAGACCATTTGATATAGTGAATTCTTTATTACAAGGTGATATGAAAAATGCCCGTGCCAGCTTTTCAGATTTTTTAATTGATAGTACAATTGGTCTTGTTGGTATATTTGATATTGCCAAATCAAAAAATATTAATTTTAAAGAACAAAATTTTGGAAAAACCCTGAATCATTACAATATTCCATCAGGACCATATTTAGTTTTGCCATTTTTAGGTCCTAGTAATATCCGCAATTTCTCTGGATTTTTAGTTGAAAAATCTGTTGATCCCCTTTCAATCAATATATTAAAATTGGGTAATAAGAAAGATCTATTGCCAGATAGCACATCATATCAATTAACGACAATCAGAATGATTAATCAATATGATGAAATTTCTGACATATTAGCAAATGCTAGACAAGATTCTTTCGACCTATATGCAACAATTAGAGCATTTTATATCCAATCACAAAATTAATGAAAAATTTACTCAATCTACTAATCCTATTATTCCTAAGCTCCTGCCTAACAAGGATTGAAAAAGAAGGATATAATTTTGATTTGTCAGATTATCAAATTATCAAAGAAGATATTACAAGCCAAAATGAAGTAAAAACTATTCTTGGCTCACCAAGCCTTATATCCTTCATTGCTAATGAACCAATTTGGATTTATTTTTCACAGAAGAAAGAAAAGTTATTATTTTTTAAACCAAAAATTACTGATAGAAAAATTCTTACTATCCAATTTGATAAGAGGCAAAAGTTTGTGCAAAATATCAATCTTTATGATTTAACAGATCAAAATAATTTAAATTATATTTCAGATAAAACTGAAATAGAAAATATTAATCAAAATATTTTTTCTGAAATTTTTAGCAATATTGGTAAAATATCCGCAGTAAATTAAATTATGCGACAACAATTAAAATCAGCCTTAATATTCTCATTTTTAACTCTAATTTCAAGAATTTTTGGCTTTATGAGAGATGTATTAATTGCTAAATTTATTGGTGTTAGCAGCTTATCAGATGTGTTTTTTGCTGCTTTTAAATTGCCCAATTTTTTCCGAAGAATCTTTGCGGAAGGAGCATTTAATAATGCTTTTGTGCCAATTTTTGCCAGTAAATTACAAGAAAATAAGAAAGATGCTTTAAATTTTGCTCATAATATCCTATCATTTCTATTTTTTATATTATTTTTAGTAATAATTATCCTGCAAATTGCTATGCCATTCTTTATTGCTACAATTTTTCCTGGCTTTAAGGATAATCCGTCAGAATTAAATTTAGCGATTAATCTTTCAAGAATCACAATATTTTACCTCCTCTTTATCTCTTTAGTTTCGCTATTTTCAGCAATGTTAAATTCCTATGGTAAATTTGCCGCTTCTTCTGCTTCACCAATTATTTTGAATTTAACTTTTATCATATTTTTACTATTTTTAAGAGATAAATTCGCAAATTTAGCCTATAATTTATCTTTTGCTGTTTTTGCAGCCGGAATATTACAATTAATTTGGATAATAATCTTCTCTATTCGCCAAAAGACTCTAATTTTTCCTAAAATTCCTAAAATTAACCCCGATATTAAGTTATTTTTTAAAAAGATCTTACCGGGAATTATTGGTGCAAATGTAATGCAAATGAATCTTTTAATTGATACTGCTATTGCCAGCCTTTTTGCTGGTGGAATTTCTTATATTTATTATGCTGATCGTATTAATCAATTGCCATTAGCAATGATCGGAATTGCACTTTCTATTACTCTTTTACCAACCCTTTCACAAAAAATAAATAAAAAGGAATTTAGTAAAGCCAATAATTTACATAATAAAATTCTTATCATAGGATTATTAATTGCCATGCCAGCAGCAATTGGTCTATCCTATCTTTCTGAAAATATTACCCAAACACTTTTTGAGAGAGATAATTTTACTAATAAGGAAACTATTCAAGTAGCAAAGGCCCTGACAATATATGCTTTTGCCTTACCAGCCTTTATTTTAGTTAAAATCTTTGAACCAGCATTTTTTGCTAGAGGAAATACCAAAATTCCAATGAAAATTGCCATAATTTGCCTTTTTATTAATCTAATTTTAAATCTAATTTTAATGCAATTTTTTGGATTTTTAGGTGTAGTAATGGCTTCAGCAATTGCCTCCTATATGAATTTGAGTCTATTAATAATATTAGCATTAAAAAATAAATATTTCTATTTTGAAAAAATATTCTTTAAAAATTTAATTATTATCATGATATTATCATCAATAATGTTCTTTTTCTTAGAATTTTTGGATAATTTCCTGCAAAATTTTAATTTTTTAGATGCAATAGAATTAATAATTATAATTTTATCATCTTCTATCCTATATTTGGCTTTATTCTTGCCATTTTGTAAGAATCTAAAATCTGTTTGAAGTAATTATACCAATTATCATTTAAAAATAAACAATATAGCAAAATATTTTTTTAAATTGATAATTGCTATTATATAAATTATCCCCTTTCCTTATCGGAAGATATAATTGCCTCTGGCTTGGCAACATCTGCTGGTGGTTTAGTTTTTCTTTGTGTTATACCATTTCCCATCTTTAATAGCTACATTTTTACCTTTCCCTATTGTTATACCATTTCCCATCTAAAAAACTATGTTAAAAGATTGAACAATCTAGCTTCATCTTTTTATCTGATATTCGCAAAAAGCCTCGGGAAATATAGGCATATTACCCTCATTTTTTACAAATATCAAATAAAAATATTTTGCTATATTGTCCATTTTTAAATGGGAAATGGTATTAAAACATCCTTATCTTCTAATTTTGACATCTATAATTATTTCTTACTTTCTTATCAAAATATAACACATCTTCCAAAGAAGTGATTTTTTGATAGGAAATTTTATTTAAAACTTCCTCAACAAAATTGATAATATCTAAAAAACCAATCTCATTTCTAAGAAATTTTTCTACCGCAATTTCATTAGCAGCATTGAGAATTGGCAATTTATTACCACCTTCTGCAAGAGCATCAAAAGCTAATTTTAAAGCTTTAAATCTATTTAAATCTGGCTTAATAAAATTTAATTTTGAGATTTCTGCCAAATCTAATTTTTTATGTTTGATTGGTAATCTTTTATCAATTTTTAAGGCATAGGAAATTGGTACTTTCATATCTGGAGGATTCATCATTGCCAAAACTGCACCATCTTGATAAGAAACTAAACCATGAATGATAGATTCTGGATGAATTAAAACATCGATTTTATTATGATTAATAGGAAATAACATTGCAGCTTCAATCACTTCCAAACCCTTATTCATCATAGTTGCAGAATCAATAGAAATTTTCCTACCCATTGACCAATTTGGATGATTTATTGCCTCCTCAATAGTTACATTTTTTAACTCATATAAGGATTTATTTAAGAAAGGTCCACCAGAAGCAGTAAGAGTAATTTGGTCAATTAAATCTATATTTTCCTTTTCAAAAATTTGATAAATAGCATTATGTTCTGAATCAATAGGAATTAAATTAACCTTATTTTTCCTAATTTCTGCCATAATAATTTCTCCAGCCGAAACCAAACATTCCTTATTGGCAATAGCAATATTTGAACCAGATTTAATAGCATTTAAAGTTGGAATGAGGGCTTTAATACCGACAATTGCTGAAAGAAATAAATCACATTTATTTTTAGCTAAATTATTAATTTCATCCTCTCCAATAAGAATTTGACAATTGGGTAATGCAGATTTCAACTCTGAATAGAATTTTTCATTAGCCAAAGCAACATATTTTGGATTAAATTCCTGAGCTTGCTGAATAAGAGTTTTATAATCATTACCAGCAATCAAAGCATCGATAGAGTAAAAATCAGGATTTTGACCAATAACTTCTAAAGTATTTTGCCCAATTGAACCGGTAGAACCATAAATATAAAGTGATTTTTTATTATTAGTCACTTAGTGAATAAATTTAAAATTGTTAATTATAAAATATCATACATATTATACCATTTCCCATTTAAAAAATTTTGACAAGCCTAAAGAAGGAAAAGAACCACTTGCACCATGAACATTGGGTGATGGTGCTGAATATGGAGTTTCACCAGTATCGGGTTCAGTCTTATTTTTAGGATCTTATAATTCTGGCAATATCGCTGCATCTTCTATAACAGCATTTAATTTAACAAAACTCTCTTTAAACATAATATTTTATGAAGATTTATATTCAAAATGCTATATCATGAGCATTCCACCATTTACATGCAATGTCTGACCAGTCATATAACCTGCCTCATCACTTGCCAAATAGCAAACTGCTGCTGCAATATCATCTACTGAACCCATTTTGCCAGCAGGTATTTTCTCATTAATGGCATCCTTTTGCTTATCATTAAGAGCATCTGTCATATCGGTTGCAATGAAACCGGGTGCCACAGCATTAATAGTTACACCTCTTTTAGCAACATCCATAGCAATTGACTTACCCATACCAATCATACCAGCTTTAGAAGCACAATAATTGGCTTGACCAGGATTACCAGCAACACCAACAACTGAAGAAATATTAATGATTCTACCAAATTTTCTTCTAATCATTTTGGTTGCAGCATTTTTATTAAGAATAAAGGTAGATTTAAGATTGATATTTAAAACATCATCCCAATCTTCATTTTTAATTCTCATAATAAGATTATCCTTGGTAATACCAGCATTACAGACAAGAATATCAATTGTGCCAAAAAATTCTTCGGCCTTAGAAAAAAGATTTTCAACCTGATCAAAATCAGATAAATTACAAGTTAAAATCTCACATTTACCAGAAATTTCTGCTTTTAAAGATTTTAATTTTTCTTCCCTAGTGCCAGAAATAACAATATTAGCACCAGCCTTACTTAAATATTTAGCAATAGCACCGCCAATACCACCACTCGCACCTGTAATTAGTGCATTTTTTCCGTCTAAATTGAACATAATAAATAAATTAAATTATTGATAATCATACCCCTTGATAAATATGAGTATAGTGATCACATTTTTTACAAATATCAAATGAAAATATCTTGCTATATTGTTCATTTTTAAATGATAATTGGTACTATTCATACTCCTTAAGATAATCAACATTGTCAATCATAATTTTCATAGGATCATTCTAAAATTTTACCTTTTCACCAAATATTTTATCCCTAAAATCACTTAAAATGGTTAATTGATTGAATAATGTTTCTAAATATCCAGTTTCATTACCATCTTTATCCTTATTATCTACTATTTGCAATTGTGACCAATCAACATCATTCCAATCTAATGTTAATGCACCATTATTAGCAATTCTAAAATTACCATTTGTAATTTTTTCCATATCATCAATTGTAGTCTCATATGAAATATTGCCATTTTCCGTTGGACGATCAATAATAATAGCATTTGGATCTGTTTTTCTATTATCTATTCTGATTGTTGGTTCTGAATTATGGGAGGAAAATTTATTAGAAACCATCTTGCTTTTTTCAATATTTTTATCATTAGAAGCAATTTCTATCAAGCGATCCATTTTTTTATTCTCATTGAGGTCATACCCCCCTTCCTTATCAGCATTTTTGGCTATTTTTTTGATATCTTTCTTCTTAAATTCTTCCTTTAAACCATTTTCATCATACATATCAGCACCATTAGTATAAAATGATAAAACATCAAATTTATTAGAATCAGCAATACTAGAAGTAGCATTACTAAAAATATTAATGTAAGAAGCACCAAATTCTAATATAGCATAGCTTTGTGAATTTTTTAACCAATCAGGTCCAAATCTACCATCAATATCTTTGTTTTTTTTGTTTAAACCATAAATTGAAGCAATTAAGGCAAAGATAAAACATAATATGATATAGGCCTTACTTACACCAAAACCAAATCCTAAGGCCTGATTAACAGGCATTGGCATCATTTCTAAAATTGGTCTTAGAAATTTGGAAATTAAAATATGAGAACAGGTTAGGCTAATAATAAATATTAATGAATTAGCTACAACTTTTGCTAAATAGATATTGGGAATTGACATTTTTAAAATCAAAGACATTGGACCACCCAAAAGATAAGCAGATATAATGGCCAAAATCCAAGATAAGGTTGATGAAAAATCATTAGAAAAACCCTTCAAAAAAGAAAATAAACCAACAAGTGATAATATTAATATAATAACAATGTCAAATTGATTATCTATCATTAATATAATCTAAAAAAAGGTAATTTATATATAGTTTTATAGAAAAGATCCTTACTATATTCTATCCTATTTTTATCACTCTGGAAAGAAATATTATTTACCACATCCTTAATTTGATTTTTAACCTTAGAAAATTTTACAATATGAAAAATTTGCTGTTCAAAATATGATAGGGTTTTAGGAATAGAATTACTTTTAGCGAAATAATTTAAAGTTTTTAGATAGATTTTAGAAAAAATAATTCTTTTACTATAAAAATTAAAATCAGTAGATTTATCACCAATTTCATACCATATTAAATCGGCAAATTTATAGGATTTTTTTATGATGAAAGATAAATTCTCTGGATTATTTCTTAAAAAAGAGATAATTTTGATAAAGGATTTTTGATATTTAGAAATTAATTCTAACCTAATTTTAAAAATCTCAATAATTTTAGCAGAAATACCCAAATTATCATGATTTGTTTGACGGAATTTCTGTAAATTCTCTTCATTGAGAATATCAATAGCAAAATTTATTAGATCTAAAATACCATTCTCAAAAAATATTTCCTGTAATTTGGGGTCAAAATTACATTGGATAAAGGATTTTCTTAATGATTCTGCACTACAATCTTCATTTTCAATAATTTTAAGAAATTTTTCGAGAATTTTTTCTTTATTTTTATCTGAATCAATTAAAGACATAAATTAAAGTGTTTATAATACCAAATTTCATCTTAAAAACTATGTAAAGAAATAACGCCAAATTTGACAGTAAAAGTAGCGTTAGTTTTAAATAATTTTTCTAATGTCGGTTAGCTTACCATATATTGCAGCAGCTGCAGCCATCGCCGGGCTGACTAAATGAGTTCTACCACCACGACCTTGCCTACCCTCAAAATTGCGGTTAGAAGTGGAAGCACATCTTTCACCAGAAGCTAATTTATCAGCATTCATAGCCAAACACATGGAACAGCCAGGCTCTCTCCATTCAAAACCAGCTTCAATGAAAATTTTATCTAAATTTTCTGCTTCAGCTTGTTTTTTTACAAGGCCAGAACCAGGAACAATCATTGCTAATTTAATATTATCAGCAACTTTTTTACCCTTAACAATCTTTGCAACTTCTCTAAAATCTTCAATCCTACCATTAGTACAAGATCCAATAAATATTTTATCAATGATAATATCTTCTAATTTGGTACCAGAAATTAAACCCATATATTCTAAGGATCTGGACACTGCTTTAGATTTTGACTCATCAAATTCTTCTGGGGATGGCACAGAAGCAGAAATTGGCAAAGCATCTTCAGGGCTTGTACCCCAAGTAACAAAAGGCTCAATATCATTAGCATTTAAGGTGACAATTTTGTCATATTTTGCATTTTCATCCGAAATAAGAGATTTCCAATAGGAAATTGCTTCTTCAAAACCTTCACCCTTTGGGGCAAATGGACGATCTTTTAAATATTCAAAAGTTTTTTCATCAGGAGCAATCAGGCCAGAACGAGCACCAGCCTCAATTGTCATATTACAAATGGTCATTCTTGCTTCCATAGAAAGATTTTTAATAACCTCACCAGAATATTCAATAACATATCCAGTACCACCAGCAGTACCAATTTTAGCAATTATGGCTAAAGCAACATCTTTTGCAGTGACATATTCATTCAATTTGCCATCAATTTTAACCAAAAGATTTTTAGATTTTTGCTGTGGCAAAGTTTGAGTTGATAAAACATGCTCAACTTCACTAGTGCCAACACCAAAAGCCAAAGCACCAAAAGCACCATGAGTTGCAGTGTGACTATCACCACAAACAATAGTCATACCTGGCTGTGTAAAACCTTGCTCTGGGCCAACAATATGAACAATACCTTGTTTTTCATCATCAAGATCAAAATATTGCACACCAAATTCCTTGCAATTATTTTCTAAAGTTTGAATTTGAGTTTTTGAAATTGGATCAGATATACCAGCAACGCCATTACCACGATTAGCTTTAGTGGTTGGAACATTATGATCAGCAACGGCCAAATGATATGAAGGATTACGAACTTTACGATTATTCATTCTTAAACCTTCAAAAGCCTGAGGTGAAGTAACTTCATGGATTAATTGCCTATCAATATAGATAATATTAGAATTTTCATCCTCATGCACTAAATGTGATTGCCAAATTTTATCGTAAAGAGTTTGTCCTGCCATTTTAAATAATAAATTGTTAAGTTATCTTTAATTCTAGGCCTATTAGGAAAGAAGTCAATATTTCTAATGAATTAATAATTGGCATTTGATAATTTTAAATTACATTTTACCTTGTACAAGGGGGGTACATAAAAGTTTAAAGATATTACTAACCTTGATCACCTTCAAACTGACCCAGACCTCTTGCCACCTCTAACAGGAAAAGCATTAGGATCGCGAGATGCAATAGGGGGAGGTGGACTTTTTGATACAAATTCTTGTAAAATATCATTTATATTATTGACTAATATTTATTAAATATACATAATGTATCCTGTCAGTCATATGATTCCAGCTTTTGTTATACAAAGCTATAGCGAATCTTCCTTTCTTGGTTCTGTGGCTGCACCTTAAATTTCTTATGTTTCTTTTTATAATTGTCAGCTTTTTTATTGTAATTTTTGTCATTATCATGAATCTTTTTAGTCATAATAAATTTTCTGACAAAAAAACTGATGAATAATCTCAACCCAAATCAAGAGCAAGCAGTAAAAAATATTGATGGGCCATTATTGGCTCTTGCTGGTGCTGGAACTGGTAAAACAAAAATTATTACTGAAAGAATTATCTATATTTTAGATTCTTACGCTGCAAGAGCGGATGAAATTTTGGCCGTGACTTTCACTAATAAGGCGGCTGCTGAAATGAAATATAGAATTTCAGAAAAAATTGGTGATGAAGCCAATAATCTTTGGCTTGGCACTTTCCACCGCATTTCTAGTAGAATTCTCAAAAGATATCCTGAATATTATGATTTGGATGAAAATTTTACCATTATTGACTCTGCTGATTCTAATCGCATCATCAAAAAATTTCTTGATAATCTCAAAATTGATCAAAAGGAATTTCCTGCCAAAAATTATCTTTGGCAAATTGCCCTTTGTAAAGATCGCAATATTTTGCCAGAAAATTGTGGCAATCAGCATTTTAATCTACCTAATTTTGCTAGAATTTATACTTCTTACCAGGCTGAATTAAAAAATCTTAATTTTGCTGATTTTGGCGATCTTTTACTTTCTAATCTGATTATTTTTAAGAAAAAACCTGATATTTTAGAATATTATCAAAATAAATTTAAATATATTCTAGTTGATGAATATCAGGATAGTAATAATATCCAATATATTTGGCTTCAAAATCTAGCAGCAAAATATAAAAATATATGCGCTGTTGGTGATGATGATCAATCAATCTATTCTTGGCGAGGTGCTGAAATTTCCAATATTTTAAATTTTAATAAGGATTATCCCGATGCTAAAATCATTCGCTTAGAGCAAAATTACCGTTCCAAAAATAATATTTTAAAGGCTGCTTCTAAGGTCATTTCTTTTAATTCTAAGCGCCATGAAAAAACTCTCTTTAGTGATCAGGATGAGGGGCAAAAAATTGCAATTGCCATCTTTTATAATGACCGTGAAGAGGCAGGAGGGGTAGCGCAGCAAATTAAAAAATTAGTCAAAAAGGGTGACTCCTATAAAAATATGGCAATTTTGGTTCGTGCTGGCTATCAAACCCGTTCTTTTGAGGAAATTTTTATGCAATTATCTTTGCCTTATCAAATTATTGGTGGTTTAAAATTCTTTGAAAGAAGAGAAATTAAGGATCTTATTTCCTATCTACAATTAATCGCTAATCACAATAATAATCTGGCTTTAGAAAGAATTATTAATTTACCTAAAAGGGGCATTGGCAAAGCCACAATTGATAAATTATCGCAAAAAGCCTTTGATACAAATTCTTCAATTTTTGATACAATTTTTAAATATGATATTGATGGGGTTTTTAGTGCTAAAATCAGTGAAAAATTGCTTGATTTTGGAAAAAAAATCACTTTTTGGAAGGAATTTTATGAGCAAAATCAAGATTTATCCGCTCTTTTAAATAAAATTTGCGATGAATCGGGCTATTTACAAATGTGGCAAAATGATAATAGCTATGAGGCCAAGGGTCGAGTTGAAAATATCAAGGAATTTTGTAAATCAATCGGTGAATTTGAAAATTTACAACAATTTTTAGATCATATTAGCCTAATTTCCGATAGTGATAATATGGATAATAATTCTGATAAAATTAATATCATGACTATTCATGCTGCTAAGGGTTTAGAATTTAAAAATATCTTTATTCCAGGTCTTGAAGATGGTATTTTCCCAAGTTCAAAATCAATGGAAGAAGGTGGTTTGGAAGAGGAAAGAAGATTATTTTATGTGGCAATAACTAGAGCAAAGGAAAGAGTTTTTATGAGCTATGCCAAATCAAGATTCGTTTTTGGTTCTTATCAAAATTCTATAATTTCCAGATTTTTAAGTGAATTGCCGGAAGAAATTTGCCAATTTAATGATGATATTTTTGAAAAAAATGATTTTTTAAAGCAAAATCCTGAAAATTTCAGTAAAAATTCTGCCATTTCTAAAAAAAAGGAAAATTTCCTTGAGCAAAATCTTAAAGGCAAAAAAGTTTTTCATCAAAAATTTGGTTATGGTTTTATTATTTCTCAAGATGATAAGAAATTTGAGATTAATTTCCAAAAAACTGGTACCAAATTGATTATGAAACAATTTATTGAGATTTGTTAAATTTAAGTAAAAGTTGCAAATTATACCATTTCCCATTTAAAAATGGACAATATAGCAAAATATTTTTATTTGATATTTGTAAAAAATGAGGGTAATATTCCTATATTTCCCGAGGCTTTTTGCTAATATCAGATAAAAAGATGAAGCTAGATTGTTCAATCTTTTAACATAGTTTTTTAGATGGGAAATGGTATTACTCAGAATTTTTTCAAAATTCTTGCGTCATTTGTGTTATATCTACTATTAAAGATAGGAATTGGTATATATACATCCTCCATATTCACCTGAACTTAATCCAGCAGAGAAATTATGGCAATATATCAAGGATTACACAATAAAAAATAAAATCTACGAAATAATAGAAAAATTAGAAGATCAAATTTGTGAATTTATAAGAAAATTAGATACAAACCATATAAGGAATATTTGCAATATTAACTATGTTCTATTATAGATAGAAATTGGTATAACTGCTTTAGAGAAAATTATGGTCTGAATTTTAGGGAGCATTTCTGTTAAGATTTGTTAACATGCCATTAGCCTAATTTAATATATAAAAAAATTATTGCAAAAATTGACATGAAGATTAATCCAGTAAAGCTTAATAATTTTAAATAAATATTGGGGTGGAATTTTTTATCTAATAATTTTGATGTTACTACCTTATAATTTAGAAAAGCAAAAAATGGTGCAAAAAGGAAGGAAATTATTGTAACAATATCGGCTATTTTTTGGAAATTTTCTACTAAGAAATAAATTATTGCAAAGGATATGGAACAAAAAATTATTGTTAATTTTAATCTTTGTTTTTTCTCAAATTTATCATCCTTATTGCCCAAAATTGTCAATCCAACTGAAATACTTCTAGGATAAATATCAATGACAGTAATTGTAGTTGACAAAATTGCGGTTAAAATTGCTGTAGAAATGATAATTTCTGACCATTCCCCAATTGTTAGAGTATAAATTGAAAGTAGCTGGCCAGCAAAAACCGCACCTTTAGTTGAAATTTCAATTCCTAAATGATTAAAAATTAAAGCACCCAGAGTTACAAAAAATATTGCCGTAATAATAATGAGAATATAGCCAAAATTAAAATCGAATTTTGCTTGTTGAAAATTGATTTTATTTTGCCCCTTATTTTTTGCTTCTAACCATAATGAATACCAAACACCAATTTCCATTGGACCAGGCATCCAACCCATTAAGGCTATGATAAAGGGTAAATTATCACTATTCCAAGCAGAGGACAGATAAATAGCATTATTTTGAGATGGATCATGATTAATAATGGCAAAAATTACTGCAAAGAAGGTTGAGAAAAATAATAAAACCATAAAAATTTTCATGATATTATCTAAAAAATCATAATTTTTTAAAGTAATAATAGCAGTAAAAATTGCCATCATGATTAGGGTGATAATTTTTATATCAAGATCTAAATTTAATACTGATTTACAAATTGCACCAGAAACATAAGAAAGCAAAGCGATAGCACCAATCGCTGAAATGATATTACTAATTATAAAAAATCTTAGGAAATTTTTATGTAATTTATGATAGGCCTGAAGTAAATTTTGACCTGTTGCACCCGTATAGCGAAAGCCATATTCAATGAAGGGATATTTTAGGATATTTACTAAAATTACAATCCATAAAAGTTCAAAACCAAAATAACCCCCTGCCCTTGTGGATTGAATGAGGTGAGAAGCACCAATTGCAGCAGATGCTGCCAAAATTCCTGGTCCTAGATTATTGATGAATCTTGTTATTTGTTGTAGCATTTTGTTTATCTATTTTACCCTTTTCATCACCTGTAATTACTTTACCTCCATCAAGAACCAAAACCCAATCTCTGATTTCTACTCCATTAGACGGAACCATATTTACCTGTTGAAACTCTTCACAATTGATAATTTCCTGTATAAATTGTGAATCTAATTTCTTATAATAACCGAAAATATCAGATGTAATACCATTTCCCATCTAAAAAACTATGTTAAAAGATTGGACAATCTATCTTCATCTTTTTTTCTTCTATACCAACTTGACCAACTGACATTGTAGCATCATCTACTGCAATTGATCCGCTGTCTTGTACTATATGATAATCTTCATCCATATAGCGTTTAATTACTTCCTCAAATTTCATAATTTATTTAATATCCAATCCAATATCAACAATATCAATTGAATTTGTTAATTCTCCGATTGATATATAATCAATTTCTAAATCTGATAAAATTTTCAACTTATCAAAATTTACCCCACCAGAAATTTCTATTTTAGCTTTATTGCCAATAATGTTTTTAGCTTGCTGCATTTCTTCAATATTCATATTATCTAACATAATAATATCAATATTATATTTAATCGCCTCTTTTACTTGATCTATATTATCACATTCAATTTCGATTGGAATATTTAAATTTTGTGAGCAAATATTGTCTAATGCTTTTTGAACTCCACCTGCGGCTGCAATATGATTATCCTTAATTAATATTGCATCAAATAAAGAAAGACGGTGATTTTGACCACCGCCTATTTTTACGGCATATTTTTGTAAATGACGAAAGGCGGGAATAGTTTTTCTGGTATCAAGAATTTTGGTTTTATTATTTTTAATTTGACTGCTAAATTTATGACTCTTAGTAGCAATTGAGCTAAGATGCTGGATTAAATTAAGGATAATTCTCTCACTAGCAAAAATTAATCTGGCATTAGCATTGCCTGAAATAATTATCTCATTAGATTTTATTTGATCACCATCTGAAAAATATTTTGTAAAATTAATATTGTTATGTTTATATCTTTTGGCAATTTTATTAAAAATAATATCAATAAAATCAATGCCACATAAAATTAAATCTTCCCTAGAGGTAACATTAAAATTAATATTTTCAGCTTCATTTACAGTATAATCCGAAGTAATATCTGACTGATCTGAAAGATCTTCCTCTATTGCTAAATCGATAATTTTTTCTGCCCAATAATTACATTTTTCCATCTTTAATTTTTGCAATTTTTAGGGTTGAAATTTGCTTCTTCTAGTTTTTTTAACTGCTCCTTAATAAAGATATTCATGAATAAAATTTCATCAATCACGGCAGAATCATTTTGTTTATTTTCATATTGCTCTAATAAATCCTGCATTATTAAAAATGATTGACAATGATCACCAATTCTAGAATGTAAAATTGCTGGAATTTGTTTGGTAAAATATGGCGCATCAGGATTAGTATTTTTACTTAATTTATGAGCTAATTTAATAGAAGTTTTATCATCCTTAATGACCATTTTACTAAGAGTAATTGCTTGCCACATCCACCACCAATTTTTGTTAATATCGGTTGAAGCATATTCATCTAAATATTTTACAACCCAAGAAACTCTTGAAATATCTGGCACTGCACTATAAAAATAAGTTGCAATCGCTGGTGGAAATTTAGAATTGGGATTTAATTTTGATAAGGTTATGAGCCATTTATATAAAAGTTCATAATCATATTTTTTTAAAGAGGTATATTGACCAAAGCGATCACCAGAATTTTGTAATTTAATGGCTAAATTGCGAAAATAAAATTCCTTATCACCAAAAGATAAAGCCTCAATAGATTCTTCACTTTGTAATTGAGGTATAATATCTATTCTTGGTTTTAAATCTTCAGTATTATACCAGAATATAATTTGTAATAGTAAAAAAAAGCCAAAACAACTTAGATAAAGCCTTTCCATATTAAAATTGCTTTCTATTAAAATCGAAAAAACACATAAAAATCATTAATGGTACATAGATGATTGATTGTATTAAAATAGTGAAAATATCAATCATAGCGATATTTGCACCATAAATTAGCCATTCACTTTTAGCGAATAGATCTAATCTTGGAATAATAATGGAAATTAATTTGGCAATAAATTTACCAAAGGAATCAAAATTTTGAATATTATCAGAAAGGGAAATGGTCATAACAAAAAATCCCATCATTCTGGAAATAATATAGAAGCCAAATGATGCTAAAACTGAAAAAACAGCACTTTGGAAAATGAAAGAGGTTAAAATTGCGAAAGAGATAAAAATTAAAGATTCTAAAATTATAGAAAGTGACCATAAAGATAGACCAAAATAATTAACTTCTGGTAAAATTGAAATGAGAATAATTAATGGTAATAATGCTAAAATAGAAACAATAAAAAATCCTAATATATAGGATAAAATATATTTATTTCTCGAAATTGCTTTACTTAAGAAAAAATCCACCTCCTTATTATCAAAGGATTTTCTGATATTAAAACAAATGAATAATATAATACCAATAGCAAATAGAACTCTACCAGAACCAGCAATATAGATGATAGAAAATTGATTATTTTCAGCAAAAGCACTATTGCCAATGAGGATAGAAATACCAAAAGCAACTAAAAGCGAAATTACAACCCCAACATAAAGCCAGTCACGAATTGCTGTCATTAAAACATATTTTAGAATAGAAAACATAATAATAATAATTAGAATTCTCTGACACTATTTGAGAAAGTATCGTGAATTTTCTTATCTTGTGGATTTGTACCCTTACCCACCTCAATGATTGTTGCTTTAACAAAAATTACAGTTTCAATAATGTCACTAGTATTGGAACTATATTTAAAGAGATTTCCTAAAATTGGCAAATCACTTAAAATTGGGATTCTGGTCTCATTTTTGGTAACATCTTCCTTCATTAAACCACCAATTACTAAAGTGTCACCAGATTTGATTCTGGCTGTTGTTTCAATTGTTCTGGTGTTAACTTGTGGTACTGTATTATTAAGGGGAGTACCATCTGCACCAGTTGATGGATCAACCACTGTACCTGATACAACTGATAATTCCGGTAAAACATTGATGGTAATTTCTTGCTTAGCAAGATCAATTGAAGGAGTAATACGAAGAGAAGCACCAACCGGAACTTCATTTTTACTAGCAGTAATTACTGTATTGACATTATTACCGCCCGTGCCTGATCCAACTGAAGTATTGGTATTAGAAGTAACTGTAAAATAAACCAAACTATCTTCAAATTTTACTGATGCGGTTTGGTTATTTAGAGCAATAACTCTTGGGCTTGATATACCTTTTGTTACACCAAATTTATCCAAAACACCAATATCAAAATTACCTGATGCACCAAATAATTTACCACTTGTGACTAATTTAATCACTGAAGTACCTGGAGCACCTTGAGGGCCGGTTAAAACTGCAGATCCGGTAGAATTTGCCAAATCCCAATTAATACCTGATTTATATTCATCATTTAATTTAACCTCAACAATTTTTGCCTCTATCAAAACCTGGGCAAAGGAATAGCGATTGACCATTTCTAAATATTTTTTAGCAGCATCATGCTGTGTTTTATTAGCTAAAATAGTGATAATTCCTGATGGTTTATTATAGGTGATTGTGGCTTTTGTTTGCTCTATTGGTGCAATTTCCACTTCTTTTACTATTTCATTTCCTTCCTTATCAATTTTAATTTCTTCTTTAGTTTGTGGGATTGCTTCCTTTTGAATAGATTCAAAAATATTTTGTAAATTTGATTCCAACTCACCCCATAATTGGCTATCTGGCAAGAAACCAACTTGATAATATTCAATATAGCTATTATCAGCTTGGAAAGACATAACCCCATCCTGTACAATATATCGAATTTGTACCATACGGCAAATACGGTCAATAACTTCCTTTAAAGGACGATTTTTGGCATTAATGATGATTTCACCAGTAATATTTGGATTAATATCCATTTCTGTATCAGTAATTCGGCCTAATTCAAATAAAATATCTTTAACTGGTGCTGGATCGGCAACTGAGAAGGAAATTAATTGATTACCATATTGTATCTCTGGCTCGGGAGGAGAAATGATCATTTTAGAAACCCTTGGAATTGATGGGGCATTTTGATCTTTTTCAATATTACGGGTATTTTTAGCTACTCTTTTTTTAATTATCGCATCTTTCACAACATCTCTTGACAATCTAGAGTCAGTAAAATCGTGAGAACAAGAAAATAGGGAACAAAATATTATAATTGCAATAAAACTTCTTAAGATAAAAATCATGTTATAAATTTATAATTAATTTTTATTATGTTGTTTATACCAATTGCCAGAAATTTTATCAAGATCATCACTATTATTTAATACCAATTGCTATATGACGAATATCATAAAATATTAGAAATTCTAAATCAATCATTAAATTATTTTTTATCGAAGGAGCTAAATAAATAACAAAGAAAAAAATATTTGTTGTATGAAACCCACAACCTATCATTGCAAAACTATAAAATATAGAGAATTTCTATATTTTTTAGTAGGATTTTTTATTTTATAAATTAGTTGACAATCAATTAAGAAAAATATTATAATTTATCATTATTAATTACTATTAATTTACCATACCATATTTAGATGAAATTCCTTATCCTTGGATCTAAAATTGACAATCTTGTAAACGCATATTTTTTGGCCAAAGATGGACATGATATTACCATAATTGAAGATAAAAATATTAAATCTGAAATTGATAATGATTTAATATTTTTCTATAATCATCCTACTATATTTGATCAAAATAATTCTAATAAAAATAGCAAAAATTTTCTTTCTAACATTAAATCATTTTTTTATAAAAAAATTCATGATAATCACCAGATAAATGATTTAATTATTGAAAATCAAAAAGCATTTGAGCATTTTTTGGATATTGAAAAAATTAATCTAAAAAATCAGGAAAATAAAATTTTATATCTATATCGCAACCCTAAAAAATATCAGCAAATTATAGAAAAAGTTCAAAATAAAACCAATATTAAAAATTATAAAATATTTGATGATATTGGGGTAGAAAAAATTAATTCTGATTTAAAATCTAATATTTCTAATTCAATTTTATTAAAAAATAGCTTTACTATTGATAGAAAAAATTTTGTGGAATCTTTACAAGAAATTTGCAAAAAAAAATATAGGGTTAAATTTGAAAAGGATCTAGAAATTCATAATATTCTAACTAATCATAAAAAAATCACTGGCATTAATACTGATAAGAAGGTTTTTGTTGCTGATTATTATTTAGTAAATATTAATGATTATAATATCTCTTTTTTAAATGGCATTGATTTACAAATTAAATTAGAAAATTCTTATAAATTAAATATTTTTACTGATTTAAAAAATATTCGTAACTCCAAAATTAATTACAATATTAAGGATTTATGCCGCAAAACATCCTATTATAAAAATTCTAACCATTATAAGATTGAAATTGACCTTGGTAGGGAAAAATATGAAAATTTAAATAATGAGAATTATTTTCACAAAATAAATCAATTAGATTTACTAAATATTATCGATTATAAAAAAATCAAATGCCATATTATCAAACAGCAATCAATTGCCAATCATAATCCTATCATTGAAAAATCTAAAAAATATCATAATTTATTATTAAATGGTGCTTTTGGAGAATTTAATTTTAATTTATCATTTGGAGCTGCTAGAATTTTGCAAAAAACTATATGAAAAAAAGGATAATTTTTTGCCTTGGATCAAATTTAGGCAATAGAGAAGAAAATTTAAATCGGGCGATTGAAGATTTAATTTTGATGTTAGAATTATCAAAAATAAAAAAATCAAATATTTTGCAAAATAAAGCCATGATGCCAGATAATGCACCCGATTCATGGAATATTGATTTTCTGAATATAGCAATTAGTGCTGATATTAATTTGGAAAAATTTAATGCTTTAAAAATCTTAGAAATTTGTAAAAAAATTGAACAAAAATTAGGCAGAAAAGAAAGAGAAAGATGGGCACCAAGAGAAATTGATATTGACATTGCCAAAATTCAAAATCTAGAAATTAATATTCCCAAAATCCTAATAATTCCACATCCTGGCATTTATGATAGAGATTTTTTTAGAAAAACCATCTTAGAAATTGAAGAAATTTGATTGAATATTATTTCCTAAAATTGTAAAATTTTTGGTGTATAAATAACTTAGTTAATCTGTCACTCAATTAAATAATTTTTCTATGTCATTACTAGATGCACCTCATATTTACAAACCTTTTAGATATCCTTGGGCTTATGATGCTTGGTTAAAACAGCAACAAATTCATTGGCTTCCTGAGGAAGTTCCTTTGGCTGATGATGTTAGAGATTGGAAACATAATCTTTCTATTTCTGAGAAAAATCTTTTGACTCAAATTTTCAGATTTTTTACTCAAGCTGATATTGAAGTAAATAATTGCTATATGAAACATTATAGCCAAGTTTTCCAACCAACTGAGGTACAAATGATGCTTTCAGCCTTTTCTAATATGGAAACCATTCATATTGCTGCTTACTCGCATCTTTTAGATACTATCGGTATGCCAGAAATTGAATATTCTGCCTTCATGAAATATAAAGAAATGAAGGATAAATATGATTATATGCAAAGATTTGGTGTTTCAACCAATCAAGATATTGCAACAACTCTTGCTGTTTTTGGAGGTTTTACTGAAGGTTTACAATTATTTGCATCTTTTGCAATTTTACTTAGTTTCCAAAGATTTGGCAAAATGAAAGGTATGGGACAAATTGTTACTTGGTCAGTTAGGGATGAATCTCTTCATACTGAATCTATAATCAAATTATTCCACACTTTTGTTAAGGAAAATCCAGAAGTTTGGAATGAAGAATTAAGAGGCAATCTTTATGAAGCTTGTGCAACTATTGTCCATTTTGAAGATGCTTTTATTGATTTATGTTTTGAAATGGGTGCAATTGAAGGACTTACTGCTCGTGAGGTTAAAAGATATATTAGATATATTGCAGATAGAAGATTATCACAATTAGGCCTAAAAGATATCTATATGATTGATGATAACCCACTTCCGTGGCTTGATGAAATTCTTAATGGTGTTGAACATACTAATTTCTTTGAAAATCGTGTTACTGAATATTCTCGTGCTTCAACAACTGGTACTTGGGAAGATGTTTTTTCTGAAATTGATGCAAGTAAAAGTCAAAAATTAAATATCATTAATTAATATGACTAATAAAATTCTTAAAATTACATTTCAATCAATTATCGCTTTAATTGCTTTATTTTTTATTGCTTTTTTGAGTAATATTATTTTGGTAGAAGATATTATTGCATTTTTGAATATTACTCCTGAATCTAATAGTGGCATGGCTGTTAAGAATATATTTTCTGAATTGAAAATAGTTACTCATAATTTATTTGGTTTGGTATTTGAGCTTGTGTCATCCTAGAATAATATTCAACCCTGCTTATGGGGGGGTTGAAATCTTTGATTTTTGGGGGGTTTATTTACTTTTATTGTTTGCTGCATCCACCCCCACCAAAATTGTTTTATACCAATTCCCATCTTTAATAGTAGATATAACACAAGTGACGCAAGAATTTTGAAAAAATTCTGAGTAATTTGCAACTTTTACTTAAAGATATAATTTAAAAGTAAAATATTTTTAATCATAAATTATTAAAAATGACTGTCCTATATTAATAGGACACAAGTCTTTTTGATGATTTAGGGTTAAAAAGATGAAGTTAGATTGTTCAATCTTTTAACATAGTTTTTTAGATGGGAAATGGTATAATATTTCTCTTTGAAATTCTGATATAATATTAAAATTAATTTGGGTTATGGGTTGTGATAAATATCTTTTTGCAATTTCTGGCCATTCTATTAAGCAAATACCATCCTTTAATAAATCATAAAATCCAATATTATCCAATTCCCCTTCATTTTTAATACGATAAAGATCAAAATGATAAATATTTTGCTGATTTATTTGATAATGATTATAAATATTAAAAGTTGGGCTAGTAATTTCTGATTTATTAATTCCTGTTAAGAAAGAAATAAAATTTTTAGCAAAAAAACTTTTACCTGCACCTAAATTACCTTCTAAAGTGATAATTTGATGATTTTTTACAGATTTTGCCATTTTAATAGCAAAATTTGCCATTTCTTGTTGATTTTCAATGAATATTTTGTTCATAAATTATTAACTAATATAATTTAAATAATAATTCATTCCTTTTTAAAAAAGGTAAGCTCCAAGGTCTATTATAATAGGCTCTAATTGGCAAATCAAGATTGGCATTTATTTGCTTTTTTTTGATTATTTGTTCTAAAATTTCTTGATTTTCTTTAAAATTATTATCACTTGCAAATCCAGAAAATTTAATAGCAATAAATTTTTGATTTTGAATTAGATTAATTTTTATTTTTGGATTATTGGGTTGTGGTATATTTTTTTCATTAAATTTTGCTGGCATTACAAAAGACATATTCATATTGCCAGCAATTTCTTCACGAAAAACTGGTGCTGTCATTTTAATTTTCTGCTTCTGATTATTTTCACCAGAAATAAATTTAAATAGGGAGCGAAAAGCCGAATCACCCTCCTCATCATCAGAAATATTGGCAGTTGCAAGAATAATTTTATCATATTGCCTAATTTCTACTTTATCAGATATTTTTTCAATAATTTGATAAGGACTAATTTCTATGGCTATTGCAATATTAGCATAAAATAAGATGAATAAGAGGATGATTTTCTTCATGTGAATTTATTAATATTTATGTGCAGAATGTGCCCCAATACTCATAATATATTGTAATGTAAATTGATTATCATGATTATTTTGCTCTAATTCTTCATGATCATATTGCACTCTAATACGGCTAAATTCACTATTTGTCCAATCAAACATTGCTGTATAGCTTTTAGCATCAAAGCCTTTGGCATCTAAATGGCTACCAACCAATCCAGTTGGAGTAGATGGAGAATTTAACTCACCATATCTCACGCCAAATCTATATTTTGGATTGAATTTATAGACAGACTGTACATACCAGCCAGATGCATTATCATCAAAAGCTACCCTACCGGTAGAATCATTTACTGATTCATAAGTTCCTAATTCATCACGGAAAAAATATTCACCCTGTAAGATAATTTCTTGATCTTTAGCATTGCCTGTTGGAGCAAAATTATAACGAAGATCAGCAATATAAAGATCAGTTTTGCCAATGAAACTTATATTTTCTTCATTAGTTCTACCTGCTCCCTTAGCTTCTCCAGAAAGAATTGAGGCACCAAGACGGAAATTTTGATTATCAGTAATATCGCCACCAATTCTTAAATAGGCAGAATATGATCCTGTACCATCATCATTTCCAAATGGGAAATCACCTCCTTTAAAAGTGGCACCACCAATTTCAGCATAAAAATCAGTTGGCAAAATATAGGAAATTTGTGCACCATCATCATTAAAAGACTTATTTAAAAAAGCTCTATATGGTAAAGGACGATTGGCAAAATCATCAGAATGAGCATGATGTTCATTGAGATATCCTAAATTCCACAAAGCACGACCAGCTTTTATTTCTACACCTGTTGGCAGGCCTAATTCTGGACGAGTTTTAACATAGGATTCTTCTAATTCAATTTTATCTTCCCCATCTTCTCTGACAATTGCAGCTGTTAAACTACCGTAAAATTTATCATCAATATTAGAAGAAAAATTTAATTCAGACTCACCAAGAGAAAAATTTTCGCTTCCTCTCTCACCCTCGTGAGCAATAGCAAAACCTTTTAATTTGGATTCATTTTTGGAAAAAGTTCTAAATTTACCATTTAAAACTAAGCCAATTGATGGGTTAAATTCATTACCATAAATTTTTCTGGTAGAATTTTTATTTTGAGAGAAATTAGTTTCTTTTATGTCCAATTCCTTTTCTAATTTAATGATTCGATTTTTTAAAGATTGGAATTCTAAGTTACTAACAGCAAAGGCTGTGTTACTAGCTAAGATAGCTAAACATGCTGATGCACATAATTTTTTATTTAACATATTTGTTTGTATTTTGTTTATTGTTGTAGAAACCCCCACCAAAGTTGCTTTGCAAATTTAACTCCTCCGTAAGGGGAGTTGATATAGACCGAATTTGTATCTAGCTTCATTAACGAGAAAATTAATCAAACAAATAAAGGAGGAGAGCGAGATTTGGAATAGAAATATATGTCTTCCAAGAAAAATTCCCTAAAAAATATAATATTAGAAGAAAAATGATATTCCAAAAACTGTAAATTTTTAGAAGAATCATCAGAAAATTCATCATTAATATGAGTGAGGCAAAAGGAACATTGCTGATCACGATGCTCATGATTAACATCATGGGATAATTCATGACCAATATTTAGCCCTTGAAAGGCCAAAAGGGAAAATATTATTACTAGGAAATCTAATCTAAATAATTTCAACTTCGATAATCCTTATTAATTTTAATATAGCCTTCTGTAAAATCACAGCTCCATACTGTTCTATTAAATTTACCGATATTTAAATCAATTTCAATAGAAATTTCTTTATTTTTGAGATAATTATGAGTTTTATCCTCATCATAATTAATATCTTTAATACCATTAGTAACAATTTTATTATCGCCAATTTTAATTGAAATTTTTGTGGGATCTATTTTTTCTTCTGCCTTACCAATTGCCATTAAAATTCTTCCCCAATTGGGATCTTCACCAGCAATTGCAGTTTTAACCAAGGGTGAATTAGCAATAGAAAAGGCAATTTTTTTAGCTGAATCAGAAGATTTGGCATTTTTAACATTAATTGCGATTAATTTTTTTGCCCCTTCACCATCAAAAACAATCTCCTTTGCTAAATAAATCATAATTTTGGACAAATTTTGTCTAAAAATGGCTAAATCTGGGTCATTAATATCGGTAATTTTGCCATTTTGAGCATTTTTTGTCGAAATGATCATTGCTGCATCACTAGTTGAGCTGTCAGAATCAACTGTTATGGAATTGAAGCTAATTTCATTAATTTCAGTAAAAATTTGCTGTAAAATTTTTTGATCAATATTAATGTCAGTAAAAATATAAGATAACATTGTTGCCATATTTGGGGCAATCATGCCCGAACCTTTAGCAATGGCATTAATTTTAATTTCCTGACCATTAATTTGGAATTTTTTACTAATTTTTTTTTCTCTTAAATCGGTGGTTAAAATGGCTTTGGCTGCTTTATGCCATAAATTCTCATTCTGATCAAAATTTTCAACCATTTGAGGTAATTTATCTGTGATTAAATGATCATTTAAAATTTCACCGATAACACCTGTTGAAAAACTATAAATTTCTTCTTTTGCAACATTTAATAAATCAGCAGCTATGCCATTGATATTGGCAACGGCTTTTTTACCCGCATCACCATTAAAAACATTGGCATTACCAGCATTGACAATTAAAGCCCTAATATTGCCATTTTTGAGATTATTGCGTGCCGTAATAATGCAATCACCAACAATATCAGATTGTGTAAAAACAGCTGCAGCAATTGAATTTTCTGGTAATTTTACCAATAATAGATCATCGCGATTTTTATATTTAATAGCACTATTTGCTGTTGCGATTTTTATTCCTTCTATTTCTAACATTTATTCTTGATTTATTTTTGATCTAAATGGATAATTTATGCTCTGACTAATAATGCCAAACTTCATTCTATAATACAATATTAATCTTGGTATAAATCATCAATCTTTGCAACTATCAAAAGTTACTTATGCATGAATTTTCTTATCTTAAGGATCTAATTATCCTATTATCAACCTCCATCTTTATGATTGCTTTTTTTAAGCAATTAAAATTAAGCCCCGTATTGGGATATTTATTTGCTGGTGCAGCAATTGGCCCTTCTGGAATAGGATATATTGAATCTAGTGAAATTACCACCTCAATTGCTGAATTTGGCGTGGTATTTTTATTATTTGGCATTGGTTTAGAACTTACTTTTGATAAGTTAAAATCTATGAGAAAATATGTTATTGGTTTTGGTGGATTGCAATTTTTGCTGACAACAATCTTATTTTATATTATAGCAAGTTATGTCTTTCTATTGGATAGTGGTTTGGCTCTTATTATCTCATCATCATTAGCTCTTTCTTCTACTGCGATTGTGATGCAGGTAATTGCCGAAAATTCTGAAAAATCAACAAGAGTTGGTCGTTTATCAATTTCAGCCCTAATAATGCAAGATTTAGCAGTTGTTCCTATTTTAGTATTATTACCATTAATTTCCTTAGAAAATGCCGATTTGGGCAGTGCTCTTGGCAAAGCTTCAATCAATGCTATTTTAGCATTTGCCATAATTTTTATTGTTGGTAGATTATTTTTAAGACCAATTTATCGTATTATCGTTGAAACCCGAAATGACGCCTTATTTTTAAGCACTACCCTATTAGTAATTTTAGGTTCTGCAGCTATTACCAACCATATGGGAATGTCATTTACTTTGGGAGCTTTTGTTGCCGGCTTAATGGTTGCTGAAACAGAATATAAATATCGTGTTGAAAGTGAAACCTCATCCTTTAAATCACTATTAATGGGATTGTTTTTTGTAACTGTTGGTATGGATTTTGATGGGCAATTTTTAATTGATAAGCTTTATATCATATTATTATTAGCAGCATCATTAATTTTCTTAAAAGCTTTTATCATCATTATTTTATGTCGTATTTTTAGATTCCCAATTGGCCCTTCAATACATACTGGATTATTATTATGTCAGGGAGGAGAATTTGCCTTTGTGGTATTTTTAGAAGCACAAGATATGAAAATTATGCCACCATATTTATCACAATTATTGATCACTGTTGTCACTGTTACTATGGCCTTTACCCCAATATTAGCAATTATTGGTAGCCAAATTAAAAGAACAATCTATGTCCATGAAGCATTAAAGGATAATAAATTAAAAAGAGAAATTGGAGATCTTGCTGATCATGTCATCATAATTGGATATGACAAAATTGGCAGAATTGTTACTAATCTTTTAAATCATAAGGATATTAAATATATAACCCTTGGTAACAATTACCGCTCAGTTCAAGCTGGGAAAAAAAATAATCATAATGTTTATTACGGCGATTCCATGAGCAAGGAGATATTGCTTAGCTGTGGTATTAATAAGGCAAAATCGGTTATTATTGCTATGGAGGATGATTTTACTTGCCTTAAAATTACTAGATTCATTCATGAAAATTTCCCCCATATTAATGTCATTACTAAAATGGATTCAAATAATGAAAATAGATTTAGAATGTTAGGAGCGGGATCTGTTGTTTCACCAGATATGGAAGCTAGTTTACAATTAGCTAAAAATGCCTTTTTATCAGTTGGTTCTGATGATAAGGATATTGATATTTTCCTCAATGAATTTAGGGATTTAAATGATAAAATTGATCAAGTAAATTAATAATCTATGTCCAATAATAATCCAAAATTAGGTAGAGGCCTTTCTGTTCTTTTAGGAGAAGAGAGAAAAATGAATAGTGATAGAATAAAAATGACCAATATTGGTAGGGGTTTTACTGTTTACCAAATTTCTATTGAAAAAATTATTGCGGGTATTTATCAACCTAGATCAAAATTTGATAATCAAACTATTGAAGAGCTATCTACTTCTATCAGAGAATATGGCATTATTCAACCGATAATTATTCGAAAAGCTAGTAAGGATCAAGATATTTACGAAATTATCTCTGGCGAAAGAAGGTTTAGAGCTGCAAAAATGGCTGGTTTAAAAGAAGTTCCTGCAATTATTCGTGATATTGAATCTGATCAAGCTTTAGCAATTGGTATTTTAGAAAATATCCAAAGGGAAAATCTTTCAATTTTAGAAGAGTCAAAAGCCTATAAGCAATTAATTGAAGAATTTCACTATTCTCAACAAGATATTGCTAATAAAATCGGGAAAAGTCGTAGTCATATTGCTAATTTATTACGACTAATTTCCTTACCAATTGAGATTCAAGAAATGATTGAAAATAAATCATTAACCATGGGTCATGCTAAGGTAATTATGAATCGTAGTGATATTTTAAAAATGGCAAAAATTATCATTGAAGAATCCTTATCTGTTCGCCAAACTGAGGTTCTTTGTGCTGATTTAAATGAAGAATTATTTCCTAAAGAAAAAATAAAATCAGATAATAAAATTATCAAAAAAGAAATTAATTATTCTGAATATAATCAAAGAACTGAAGATTTAACAAATAAATTACGCAATATTTTAGGTTCGGACATTAAAATAAAATCACAATTTAATCCTGATAAAAATAAAGGCAAAATCACTATTTCCTATAATGATTTAGATAAAATAATTAATATCATTCAGAAATTAGAACAAGGTGAAATTAATTAAAAAATTTATTCCCAAATCTCTATTTAGTAGATTTTTACTAATTGTACTTATTCCAGTAATTATTGTACAAATTACTGTCATTTATGTGTTTTATTACAACCATGTTAATAATATCAATAAACATATGGCTGGATCAATGTCTGACCAAATATATCTGATTTATCAATTACATCAAGTCAATTATTCTTCTCAAAAATTAGACAAAATTTTAGATAGAATAGATATTAGAACTAAAATTATCCCAGATAAAAAAATCAGCTATAAATATTATAATTATCAGATTCCAAAATTTTTAGGTTTTATAAATTTATTTCCAGTCATTGATTCCTTTACCTATTTAAGAATTTCATTAGAATATAAGAATATACAATTATTTACAATTTATCCCTCTGATAATAAAAATCGTGTAATTTTGGATATTCAAATAGAGGATGATATTTTAAGATTAGATTTACCAAAAAAGCGTATTATTACCACAAGAAGAGAGGTATTTATTGCTTGGCTTATTATGACTTCAGCCATTACTTCCCTAATTTCTATATTATTTATTAGAAATCAAATTAGATCTATAAAAGATTTAAGAAGAAATGCCGAGAAATTAGGTATGGGTATGGATGTTGTGCATTTTAAAATTAATGGTGCTTTGGAAATTAGATCCTTAGCTATATCTTTAATTCGTATGAAAGAAAGAATTAAAAGACATATTAATCAAAGAACCTTAATGCTATCTGGAGTTTCTCATGATTTACGAACTTTACTTGCAAGGATGAAATTACAAATTGCTCTAATGGAAAAAAATGATAATACTATAAATCTGGAAAAGGATATTATGGATATGGAAATTATGATTAATGAATATTTAGATTTCAGTAAAATTTCTCAATCAGAAAATAATCAGGAGATATTTGCAAAATCATATTTTGATGAATTAATAAATTCCTATCAATTTTTATATAAAAATATCAATTACACTAATAGAATTAGCTCTAAAATTACCCTCTCATGTAAGGCCAATAATTTAAAAAGAGCAATTAGAAATATCATTGATAATGCTTTGAAATATGCCAATAATCAGATCTATATTTCTATTCGCAAAAGTAAAAATAATATCATTATTAAAATTGATGATGATGGTATTGGAGTTGATAAGAAAAAATTGAAAGAAATATTTAAACCATTTTACAGGCTTGACTCTTCTCGTAATCTTGATATAATAGGTACAGGGCTTGGCTTATCTATTGCTAAAGATATTATTATTTCTCATGGTGGCCAAATTTCAGCAAGTAGAAGTTCTTATCAAGGCTTATGTGTAAAAATTATACTTCCGATATAATCAAAATACTTTCTGTAATTTTAATATTACTTCTAGCTAATTGTGAGTGGTTTCGGGCGGCTGATACTACTTTTTTAGCAGGAACTAATATTAAAATTCCAGAAGGAACTCCGATCTTTAAACAAGGTTTTAGAGATGGTTGCGAAACTGTATTAAATTCTAGGGGTAATAGTTTTTACAGAACAAAATATGATGGTTTTAAATATAATCCCCAATATATTGATAATGCTGAATATAAATTTGCTCTCTCTAGGGGTTATGGTTATTGCTTTAACTATGTTATTAGATTTCTTGGAGAGGGTTCTGATTCCTTTATTGTTAGTCCTAGTAATTTTGATTGGAGTCTAAGATCGATCAATGAAACAAATGATTCAAAAGGTCAAGGTGTTGGCTTTGGTCTTGATCAATCTGCCATAAATGAAAATATTTTCTCAGATATTTTTTGGTGGACAAAAACCAAAGATGGAAAAGGAGGGGGAGCGATGTCTGAAAATATTTTTTATGGTACATCCCATAATTATTTTGGATCATTTGGATTGCCTGATGGTTCATTTGGCCATACTGATTCTGGAATATCAAATAGACCATTTGGTGATTATAGGCCATTTGGAAATTAATTAATAAATGACACAAAAAATTACAATAATCGATTATGGATCAGGAAATTTAAGATCTGTTTTTAATGCTTTAAATTTAATTGATGGTCAGAATTTTTACTTACAAATATCATCTAATCCTGAAGATATCAAAAATTCTGACAAAATTATATTACCCGGAGTTGGTGCTTTTGCTAATTGCATTAATTCGCTATCAAATATTACAAAAATGCGAGATATATTACAGGAAGAAATTCTGCATAAAAAAAAGAACTTCCTTGGTATTTGTGTAGGTATGCAATTATTGGCTGATTTTGGCAATGAATATGAAACAGTACAAGGGTTAGGTTTTATTTCGGGAGAAATTATAAAAATTAACGATCAAGATCAAACATTAAAAATTCCTCATATTGGCTGGAATGAAATTCAAATTAAAAAAAATCATGATATTTTACAAAATATAGCAAATAATGAGCATTTTTATTTTGTTCATAGCTATCATTTTTTAGTGAAAGATTCAGAAAATATTATTGCAAATGTTAATTATGGTCAAAATTTAGCTGCAATTATTGCAAAGGATAATATTGTTGCAACTCAATTTCATCCAGAAAAAAGTGGGGCATCGGGCATGAAATTATTAAAAAATTTCATCACATTATGATAAAAAATAAAACTTTAAAAATATTTTTTATTTTAGGTGAAGAATCTGGAGATATTTTAGGTGAAAAATTATTAATTTCCTTGCAAAAAATATCTCCCAATATTGAATTTTATGGCCTTGCAGGCAAAAGAATGGAGAAAAAATCTATAAAATCTATTTTTCCAATTTCAGAATTATCTCTAATGGGATTTTTAGAAATTATTCCTCATATACCAAAATTAATTAAGAGAATTAATTATACAGCAAAAAAAATTACTGAAATTAGTCCCGATATTATAATTTCTATTGATTCTCCTGATTTTTCATTTCGGGTAATGAGAAAAATTGTACAAAATCAGAATTTATCTCACATTAAAAAATGCCATTTAATTGCACCTTCCGTTTGGGCTTATCGTGAGAATAGAGCCAAAAAAATATCAAAAATTTATGATTTATTATTAGCAATTTTACCTTTTGAACCACAATTTTTTGAGAAATATGGTCTAAAAACCAAATTTATTGGTCATCCAATATTACAAAATAAAGAAAATTATAAGAAAGGTCAATTAAGGGCAAAATTCAAGATAAGAAAAAATGATAAATTAATATCCTTAACACCAGGAAGTAGAATTTCTGAGGTAAAGAAAATATTGCCTGAAATATTAAAAACAGCAGAAATTTTATCCAAAAAATATGATAATATTAAATTTGCAATTTTAACGACAGAAAAAACAAAGAAATTTATCGAAAATTATATTAAAAAATATAGAATATATTTTTTGATTATAAATCAAAGTGATAAATATCAATTATTTACCGATTCTAATTTAGCAATTGCAAAATCGGGTACGAATAATATTGAAATGTCACTTTATCAATTGCCATTGATAGTGACTTATAAAATAAATTTTTTAAGCTATATTTTAATAAAATCATTGATTAAAATTAGATTTGCAAATTTAATAAATATTATTGCTGATAAGGAAGTTATTCCAGAATTATTACAATATCAATGTAAGGCTGAAATTCTTTCAAAAAAGGCAATAACATTCCTAGAAGATCACAAATTATCTGCAAAGCAAATTAAGGATTCTCAAGAATCTTTAATAAAAATGGGATTAAATTTTAAAGATAGCCCAACTGATTTGGCTGCAAAATATATTCTTGATAATGCAATATAATTCTTCTCGTAATAATTTCAGTATCGCTTATATATTATCCTCTTTTTATCAAAAAATAGAGACTAAACTATTTATCCTTTTATCTATAATATTTTTAGTTATAAGCTCTGTTAATAATGATTTTAAGGAAAGAATATCAATGTTTTTTATTGATATTACTTTACCTATTAACAAAGTAATTTTTTATCCTTTTAATTATATTTCTGATATTAGTGCAAATTTTACAGAATTATTAAATAGCAAAGCTGAAAATGATAAATTAAAAGCTGAAAATGCAGAATTAAGAAAAGTATTTTTAGATTCTCTAACAATCAAAGAAGAGAATGAATATTTAAAAGATCTTATTAATTATGTCAGTATTAGATCTTCAAATAATATATCATCAAGAATTATAGGAAGATCAAATAAAACTTATAGTGATGCTATTTTCATTGGCATAGGTGCCAATAATAATCTTAAGCAAGATTCAGTTGTGGTAGGAAAATATGCTATGATTGGTAGAATATCAGAAATTGGAAAAAATAAATCTCGAATTTTATTACCAACCGATATTAATTCTCACATACCGATTATCACCTCTCGTAGCAAAAATCGTGGCATTTTAAGGGGTAATAATAGCGCAATAATGGAGATTTTATATTTAGATAAAAATCATGGTCTAAAAAAGGGGGATAGAATTTTTACATCAGGTGATGGTGATTCTCTACCATATGGTATTTTAGTTGGTAAGGTAAGTAAGATCAGGGATGATAAGGTTTACGCCACAATGATAGAAGATATTAATCGTGTTGATATAGTTACCATAATTGATTATTGATCAGAATTAAATTACTTTATCTTTATAATAATTATCTTAATAAAAACTATAACTCCTTGACAGTAAAAAGATAGTTTGTTATACCTGTTCATAGAGATTCCAAAATTTTAACCAGGAAAAAAGATTTTAACCTGTTTAATATGTCGAATAAATTCAATTTTATCTTAAGGTAACTCTGAAAAATTAAAATAATATTTAGAAAAATTGATCTTTTTGGTTCTTTTTTAGCAGAAATTCCAATTTTTAGTTTTTCAGAGGTTCCTGAACAAAATCAGCTGTAAATAATGGAAGAAAAATTAATAAAAGTTACTAATGCTAAGGAACATAATCTAAAAAATGTTTCTATTGATATTCCTAAAAATCAATTAGTTGTTGTTACTGGTCTTAGTGGGTCGGGTAAATCATCATTGATTTTTGATACTGTTTATTCCGAAGCACAAAGAAGATATATTGAAAGTCTTTCTGTTTATGCTAGGCAATTCTTAAATATGCAAAGTAAGCCAGATGTAGAATCTATTTCTGGCCTTTCACCAGCAATTGCTATTAGCCAAAAAACTACATCTCGTAATCCAAGATCAACAGTTGCGACAGTTACTGAGATTTATGATTATATGAGATTATTATTTGCCAAAATTGGTGTACCTCACTCTCCTGAAACTGGCATTCCTATTTCTAATCAATCTGCTTCTCAAATGGTGGAGCAAATTAAGGAATTGCCCAATGGCACTAAATTATATATTTTAGCACCAATTGCTAGAGGACAAAAGGGTGAATTTAGAAGAGAAATTATCAATGTTAAAAAGCAGGGTTTTGCTCGAATTAAAATTAATGGTAAAATTTACAAATTAAATGAACCAATTCCAAAATTAGAGAAAACCAAAAAACATGATATTGAAGTTGTAGTAGATAGAATTGTCATGTCACAAAATTTGGGCAATAGAATTGCCGATTCTGTTGAAACTGCTCTAAAATTATCTGATGGTTTAATTTTTGTTGAAATTGTTGCTGTACCTGAAGATTATCATAAATATAAAAAGAAAGATATTATAACTTTTTCTGAAAAATTCTCTTGTCCTGAATCAGGATTCACCATTGCTGAAATTGAGCCAAGATTATTCTCATTTAATAGCCATTATGGTGCCTGTGAGGCTTGCGATGGTCTTGGAACTGAATTTTTCTTTTCGGAAGAATTGGTCGTTCCTGATGAAAATCTATCTCTACAAGAAGGTGCAATTACAGTTTGGCAAGGATCGGAATCTAAACATTTTGGGCAAATTTTAGCAGCACTTGGTGAAAAATATGATTTTGCTCTTGATACTCCTTTTAAAGATTTAAGCGAAGAAGCTAGAAAAATTATTTTTTATGGTATTGAAGGTGAAATTGAGATGAAATATCAAGATGGTTTTAGAACCTATAATGTTAAGCATGAATTTGAAGGTGTTATTAATTATCTAAAATTTCAATATAATGATTCTAGTAATTCCTCACTTAAAGAAAATTTTGCTAAATATCAAGATTTAACAATTTGTCATGTTTGTAACGGCACTCGATTAAATGAAGAAGCTTTATCAGTTAAAATTAACGGCTTAAATATTGCCCAAATGTCAGCATTTTCTGTTGTAAAAGCTATGGAATGGCTAGAGGAATTACAAGATAATTTAGATGAGACTGATGCTAAAATTTCTTATAGAATTATTAAAGAAATTAATAAAAGATTGGGTTTTCTAAAAAATGTTGGTTTGGAATATTTAACTCTTAATCGTAAGGCTGGAACCTTATCTGGTGGGGAAGCTCAAAGAATCCGCTTAGCATCACAAATTGGCTCGGGTCTTTCTGGAGTAATTTATGTTTTGGATGAACCATCAATTGGTTTACATCAATCGGATAATAATAAATTAATCGCTACTTTGAAAAATTTGCGTGATATTGGAAATTCTGTGCTAGTTGTGGAGCATGATGAGGATATGATGCGTGAATCTGATTATTTAATTGATGTTGGTCCAGGAGCTGGAATTCATGGTGGTCAAATTATTTCAAAAGGTACAGCAGAAGAAGTAATTAATGATAATAATAGTGTAACTGGACAATATTTAAGCGGTAAAAAGGAAATAGCAGTTCCAAAAGAAAGAAGAACAGTAAGTCAAAAACATATAATCACTATTCATGATTGCGTTGCTAATAATCTTAAAAATATTACTGCAAAATTTCCTTTAGGTGTGTTTTGTTCAGTAAGTGGTATTTCTGGTGGCGGTAAATCAAGCTTGGTTATTCATACTCTTTATAAGGCTTTACATCGTTTGGTAAATAATGCTAAATCTCTTCCAGGACCTTATAAAGCAATTGAAGGATTTGCCCATATTGATAAAATAATTCAAATTGATCAATCTTCAATTGGCCGTACTCCAAGATCAAATCCTTGTACCTATATTAATGCTTTTACACCAATTAGAGAATTTTTTACAAATTTGCCAGAAGCTCGTGCTAGAGGTTATAAATCTGGAAGATTTTCTTTTAATGTTAAGGGTGGTAGATGCGAAAATTGCCAAGGTGATGGTCTAATTAAAATTGAAATGCATTTCTTACCCGATATTTATGTAACTTGTGATGTTTGTAAGGGTCATCGTTATAATAAGGAAACTTTAGAAATTAAATATAAGGATAAAACCATTGCTGATATTTTAGAAATGACAGCTGAGGAGGCTAAGGATTTCTTTAAAAATATGCCTCATATTTATGAAAAGTTCAAAGCTCTTTGCAATGTTGGATTAAATTATATTAAAATTGGTCAATCAGCAACGACACTTTCTGGTGGGGAAGCTCAAAGAATTAAATTAGCCAAGGAATTAAGCAAAAAGGCAACAGGTAAAACACTTTATATTTTGGATGAACCAACAACTGGTTTACATTTTGAAGATATTAATAAATTACTTAAATCACTACATAAATTGGTTGATAATGGCAATAGTATTATTGTTATTGAACATAATTTGGACATTATCAAAACATCTGATTGGGTAATTGATATTGGCCCTTGCGGTGGTGAAAAAGGTGGCTATATTGTGGCAAAAGGTACGCCAGAAGATATTGCTGCTAATCCAAATTCAGTTACTGGGAAATTTTTAAAGAAAATGTTAAAAAATGAGTAATAAATTTGGTAAATTATTCAGCTTTACATCTTTTGGAGAATCTCATGGCCCAGCAATTGGCTGTGTAATTGATGGCTGCCCATCATTGATTAACATTACTGAATCAGATATTCAAAAAGATTTGGATCGTCGTCGCCCTGGAACTTCAAAATTTGTAACTCAAAGAAATGAGCCTGATCAAGTAAAAATTTTATCTGGTATTTTTGAAGGAAAAACCACAGGCACACCAATTGCACTTATCATTGAAAATCAGGATCAAAGATCAAAAGATTATTCTGAAATTAAGGATAAATTCCGCCCCTCTCATGCTGATTATACCTATTTCAAGAAATATGGTATTAGAGATTATCGCGGCGGAGGTAGATCTTCAGCAAGAGAGACAGCAGTAAGAGTTGCAGCTGGTGCAATTGCCAAAAAAATTCTGAAGCAATATAATATTGAAATTACTGGCTATATTTCTCAAATTGGAGCTATAAAAATTGACTCAAATAATATTGAATATAATCAAATCAATCAAAATCCATTTTTTTGCCCTAATATTAATCAAATTACAGAATTGGAAGATTATTTAACAAAAATCCGAAAAGAAGGTGATTCGGTTGGGGCAATCATTGAAATTGTGGCAAAAAATGTCCCTGTTGGTTTGGGTGAGCCAATCTATAATAAATTAGACACAGCTCTTGCTGCTGCAATGATGAGTATTAATGCTGTGAAAGCTGTTGAAATTGGTTCTGGTTTTGATATTGCTAGTAAAAAAGGTAGTGAAGTTTCAGATGAAATTTCTTCTTCTAATGGTGATATTAATTTTTATAGTAATAATTCTGGCGGTATTTTGGGTGGTATTTCATCTGGCCAAGATATTGTGGTAAGATTTGCAGTAAAACCAACTAGCTCAATTTTAAAAGAAAAACAAACAATCAATAAATTTGGTAATAATACCAATTTAATTACCAAAGGAAGACATGATCCATGTGTTGGCATTAGAGCAGTACCAATTGGAGAAGCAATGATGGGATGCGTTTTATTAGATCATTTGTTATTAAATAAATCCTATGTTAAATAAAATTAAAATCCTAATTTGTAGCATTTTTTTATTTTTTATCCTGTTATCACAAGCAAATGCTAAAATTAATATTTTTACCTGCGAGCCAGAATGGAAGGCCTTAGCACAGGAAATTGCAACAGATGATGCTATTATATTTTCAGCAACCAATTCTAAACAAGATCCGCATCATATTCGTGCTAAACCTAGCCTAATTGCCAAAATAAGAAGGGCAGATCTATTAATTTGCTCTGGTGCAGAATTGGAAATTGGATGGCTACCAATTTTATTAGAAAAAGCCAAATCTGACTTACAAGAAAATGCCATTGGCAATATTATGGTTGCTGATTATATTGAAACAATACAAAAACCAACAAAGCTTGATCGTTCATTAGGTGATTTGCACCTATATGGCAATCCCCACACCCATCTTGATCCAAATAATATCTTAATAATTGCTAAAATTATCAAAGAGCGTTTGCAAAAAATTGATATTAAAAATAATACTATATATCGGAATAATTATAATGAATTCTTAGAAAAATGGCAAAAATCAATGAAGAAATGGCAAAAAGAAGCACAAAAATTACAAAATATTAATATTATTGCTCATCATAAATCATTTAGCTATTTATTCCAATGGTTGAAAATTAATGAAATAGCTTATTTAGAGCCAAAAGAAGGTATAAACCCTACAATAAGACATTTGAAAAATATTTTAGATTTAACTAAAAAGGAGAAAATTAAATTTATTATTAGGGCTAAACATGAGCAGGAAGAGGCTAGTAATTGGCTAAGTGACAAATCTGGAATTTCTGAATTAATATTACAATTTACAGTTAATGATGGGGAAAGCATATTTGATTTATTTGATAATATTATTGCTGATTTGAGGGGGTATTTATCCTAAATTAAACAACAACCCTAAAAAATTTCTTTTTTCCAACTGAAAAACTATCCTGATCATTCAAAATATGATTCTCATCCAAAATTTTTATACCATTAATTTTTACTGCTCCTGATATAATTAATTTTCTAGCTTGCGATTTTGATGGTGCAGCTTCGGATAAAATCATAGCATCAATTAATTTAGAATTTTGTTCTATTTTAATTTCTTTAAAAGCAGATTGATTTTTATTTTGGAAAATTTCTTCGGATTTTTTTAAACATTGTTGCGCAATATTTTCACCATGACAAATTTTGGTTGTTTCAAAGGCTAATATTTCTTTTATTTTATTTAATTCTTGCCCTTCTAATTTTTGATATTCTAAAATTTGTTCTTCAGAAATTTCAGTGAAATAAAATAAAAGAGCAATTACATCCTGATCCTTGACATTTCTAAAATATTGGAAATATTCAAATGGATCTAACATATCTTCATTGAGCCAAACAGCACCATCTGCTGTTTTACCCATTTTTTTACCTTCCGAATTTAATAAAAGTGGTGAAGTTAGACCAAAAATATCATCATTTCTGCCATTTTGTGAGTTGATTCTTCTAATTAAATCAACTCCACTAACAATATTACCCCACTGATCCGAACCGCCAATTTGCAAATTACAACCAAATCTTTTATTTAATTCTAAAAAATCATAAGATTGTAAAATTAAATAATTAAATTCTAAAAAACTAAGATTTTGCTCACGATCAAGGCGATTTTTTACTGATTCAAAAGTTAACATCTTATTAATAGAAAATTGATAACCAATATCTCGTAAAAATTCAATATAATTTAAATTATTTAACCAATCTTCATTATTTACAAATTGAAATTTTGGTAAGGAAGGATCAGATTTTGACAGATCAAATTTTTCTAGGGATTTTTTAATTCCCTCCATGTTGGAATTAATATCTTCAGAGGTTAGGATTTGTCTGGCCTTATCCTTGCCTGAAGGATCGCCAATTTTACTAGTAGCACCGCCAAGTAAAATAATTGGCTGATGACCATTTTTTTGCAAAAGACGCAACATCATAATTTGGATTAGACTACCAATATGAAGCGATTTTGCAGTACAATCAAAACCAATATAGGCTGTAATTTTATTTTCTGATAATTTTTGATCCAAATTCTCAAGATCAGTTGCCTGATTAATAAAATTACGATTTTGTAAAATTTGTAAAAATTGTGATTTAAATTTTTTCATCTAAAAATTGAATAAAATATTTATTTTGGATATTTTAGGATTATACCAAAGTTCATTTTAAAATAAACAATTTATCTTGCTTTATTTCTGTCCCATTTAAAATAATAGCTATTTTATGAATTCCGGAATAATATTTTCTGGTGCCGATTCTTCTAAATGAATGTTTTTTAGTAAAAGAAAAATTGCCTTTTTGAAATTTTCCTTTCTTAATTTGAAAAATTTTACGATAAAATTTACCATTTTTCAGTAAAAAATAAATTGCATATTCAATTCTAATATTATTTTGCTGAATATTTTCTAAAATGAAGGAAAATTCTAAATTTTTGCCAATTTTTACCTCTTTTTGGCAATTAAAATCAATAATTTTAGCATTAATATCATCATATCCCATTAATTTTAGTGCTATTTTATTGCCTTTTTTTAGTAAAGTTCTTAGAGAATGCGCTATCATTTTATTATTACATCCTTGTTTTTGCCATTTTTTGGCAATTTTTAGGGTAATTTCCGGATTATCTTTTGAAATATCATTAAGATTATTTGCCACACTCCTTCTGACATATTCGCTTGGATCATTCTTTAAATTTTCTAAAATTGGTAAAATAATATTTGGATCTTTCTGATATTTTTTTAGAGCTATTCCCCATGGCAATCTTGGCCTAATTCCTTCTGATGCTAGTCTTCTAATATGATGATTTTGATCAAGAGAAAATTCTAATATTTTTTTTAATGTTGGCTTTTCATAGCATAACAAAAATTTTCTAATCGCAAATTCGGCAGATCCAAAGGGAGTAAAAAATTTTAAAGCATTAATGGAAGTCTTAAAATCATCAATGCCAAATTTTTCAACAAAATCGGAAAAAATAATTAATGATAGGCCGCTATATTGGAATTTTTGAACATTTTGGATAGTTTTTTGTAGGATTTTGATATTTTGATCATAATTTTCTGATAGATTTTGATTTATTATATCAGAAATATGGGACATTCTTTCTTTTAAAGCATAATTTTCCCAATTTTTGTCAAAAATTTGCTCTATAAAATATTCTTTCTGGAATTTAGGATAAAATTTTGATAAATTTTCTGCTAAATCCAAAATAAATTCCTTATTATAAATTTCTTTAAGATTCATATTTTCTATTTAATAGCAAATATGATAATTTTCTTAAATATTATGATATTCATAACCAAGAGCATCAGAAACAGCCTTATAAGTTACTTTACCATCAATTACATTCACACCATTTTTTAAATGATGATTATTATTAATGGCTTTTTTATAACCTTTTGCTGCAATTTCCAGGGTAAAAGGTAAGGTTGCATTTTCTAATGCTTCTGTTGAAGTTCTTGCAACTGCACCAGGCATATTTGTTACGCAATAATGTATCACACCATCAATATCATAAATTGGATCACTATGGCTTGTTGGTTTAGAAGTCTCAAAACAGCCACCTTGATCAATAGAAATATCAACTAAGACTGAGCCTTTTGGCATTTTTGCAATCATTTCCCTTGTGACTAATTTTGGTGCAGCAGCTCCAGGGATTAAAACAGCACCAATTACTAAATCAGATTTAATAATATGTTTTTCAATAGTTGCTATATTAGCATATAAAATATTACATTTATTGCCAAAAATATCAGATAAATAACGCATTCTTGCCAAAGATTTATCCAAAATTGTGACATCGGCACCCATACCAATTGCAATTTTTGCTGCATTTGTGCCAGCAACACCACCACCAATTATTGTAACTTTAGCCCTATAAGTTCCAGGAACACCACCAAGTAAAACTCCTCTACCACCATTGGCTTTTTCAAGAGCTTTTGCACCTGATTGTACTGATAATTTACCTGCAACTTCACTCATTGGAGCTAAAAGAGGCAGGCTTCCATCATTAGCAGTTACTGTTTCAAAAGCAATAGCAATAGATTTTGATTGAATTAGCATTTCAGTTAATTGAGGTTCAGCCGCCAAATGTAAATAGGAAAAAATAATTTGATTTTCTCTAATCATTTGGCATTCTGACATTTGTGGTTCTTTCACTTTAAGAATCATATTGGCTGCATCATAAATTTCGGCAGCATTTTTGGCAATTTTAGCACCTGCATTTAAATATTGCTCATTGCTAAAACCAATGCCATTTCCAGCATTATCTTCAATTAAAACTTGATTACCAGCCAGAATCATTTCTCTTACACCAGATGGCGTTGCTCCAACGCGATATTCATGATTTTTTATTTCTTTTGGAATAGCAATTAACATAATTTTAAATTTATATTTTGTATAATATCAGTTTATAAGGGTTTTAGAATAATTACATATTTGCATGTGCCCCCACCAAAGTAGCAAATCTTGCTTTTAAAAAAGCTCTTTTTCGCTTTTTCTCCTTGGGGCGAATTATGATAAAAGGATTTTTATAATATTTATTTTGCGGATATTTTGCTATTTTGCAATATTTTTAACAAATGATTTCCTGTGATATTGGCAAATGCCAATTTCTTGGATTTTTTCTCGGTGAAATTTAGTGCCATATCCCATATTTTTATGCCAATCATATTGATTAAATTCTTGAGATAATTTGATCATTAAATCATCACGATATTCTTTGGCAATTATTGATGCAGCCATGATTTCGGGAATTTTTTGATCTCCTTTAATGATAGATTGAATTTTAATATTGGAATTAATATTTAAATTGGGGATAAAATTGCCATCAATTAAAATTTCTGATATTTGATATTGATGATTAGAAATTAAATTTTCACAAGCATTTTTCATAGCTAATTTTGTGGCATTTAGGATATTTATTTTATCGATCTCATCTTGCCAAATTACGGCAATTTTATATTTTACCTTATTTTGGATTTTTTGTAAAATTTCCTGCCTTTTTTTGGAAGTTAATTTTTTGGAATCATTAAGGATATTAAAATCAATAATATCAGTAAAAAATGCAGCACATGCCACAACTGGTCCAGCCAATGGCCCTCTTCCAACTTCATCAATTCCTATGGTGATATTTTTCATATTTAAGATTGAGGAAATACCTATAAAAATATTTTACTATATTGTTTAAAACTGAAATATTTTTTTAAATCAATAATTTCTATTATTACAATCAGATAATATTTTAGAATTTCGAGCTACTATATTGGAAGTAAAGAAATTATCCTTTTGAACTGAAATTTTAGTATCTTTAATATCTTCCAAATTGAAATCCTTATTTTCTTGCCAATTATTGGCCAAAACTTCATCAATATTAGAAAAATTTGGATTTTCTGCTATTAAAAACTCTTTTAAAGATGAATTATCATTAAAATCAAGATCAAACCCTAATTTAACAGCTAACTGGGATATAACATCCTCTTCATTTTCAACCCCCTCAATAGCAAAAATTGCTGGATTTGATTGTTGAATTCTACCTTCAATATTAACAAAAAGATTCTCTTTTTCAGCAAATGATGGTGCAGGAATTATAATGTCGGCATTATGAGCACCATTTTCACCAAAAGCACCTTGATAAATAACAAAAGTCTCTGATAAATCAGCAAAATCAATATTATCTTCAGCCATGAGATATAAAGCTTTAATCTTGCCTTTTTTACAATTATCCAAAATGCTCTTTTTGTAAATTTTAGCATTATTTGAGATAAATCCAAGATCTAAAGCACCTGTCAAGCTAGCATTATCATGTAAAATATTAAAACCATTCCAATCTTCGCTGATAAAATGATATTTTTTAGCAATTTCCTTAGCTAATGATAAAATATTTTGACCTGATTTGCCATTTAAGATTTCTTCACCAATTATAAGCATTGGTTTTTTAGAAGATTTTAAGATTTTAGCATAATCATTCTTTTCTTCTAAAATATCTTTTAAAATTGCGATATTATCACCTAAATTATCATATTTATAGGTTAAATCAGCATCTATTCCAATTGCAGAAATCTGCAATTCTCCTGTTAAATATCTTTTTCTAATTCTGGCATTAATGATTGGTGAGGTTTTTCTAATATTAGAACCGATAATTAAGCAAGAATCAGCTTCTTCAATATTTTCAATCCCAGTATTAAATATATAAGAAGCACGATCAGATGAATTTAAGACAGAATTTTCAGAGCGGCAATCAATATTGTTACTGCCAATTTTTTCCATTAATTTTTTTAGAGCAAAAATCTCATAAATTCCTGATAAATTACCAGTTAGGGCAGCAATTTCTTCTGATTTTAATTTGGATAATTTATTAGAAATTAAATTTAAAGCCTCATCTTTTGTTGCAGGTTTTAATTTGCCATTTTTTTTGATATAATATTTATCTAATCTTTGATATTTTAAAGCATCATAGCAAAATCTGGCCTTGTCAGAAATCCATTCTTCATTAATTTCTTCATTAATTCTTGGTAAAATACGCATTACCTCATTACCACGAGCATCAATACGGATATTACTACCAGTAGCATCCATAATATCAATTGAATTGGTCTTTTTTAACTCCCAACTTCTAGCTTTAAAAGCGTAAGGTTTTGAAGTAAGAGCACCAACAGGACAAAGATCAATAATATTACCAGAAAGTTCAGAAGTAAGAGATTTATCAATATAGGTAGTGATTTCAGTATCTTCACCACGATTAATGGCACCCAATTCTGCCGTGCCAGCAACATCAGTTATAAAACGCACACATCTGGTACAATGGATGCAACGAGTCATATGGGTTTTAATTAATGGACCCATATTTTTATCTTTTACTGCTCTTTTTTCCTCGCTAAATTCACTATGATCCTTACCGTAAATATAGGATTGATCTTGCAAATCACATTCACCACCTTGGTCACAAATTGGGCAATCAAGAGGGTGATTAGCAAGCAGAAATTCCATAGCACCTTCTCTAGCCTTTTTAACCATTGGGCTATCAGTTTTGATTTTCATGCCTTCAGAAACATTCATAGCACAAGAAGCAACTGGTTTTGGTGGACCACCTTCAAGCTCAACTAAACACATACGGCAATTACCAGCAATTTTTAATCTCTCATGATAGCAAAAACGAGGAATTTCAACATCTGCCATTTCACAGGCTTGAATGATTGTTATATCTTTTGGAACTTCTAATTCCTTATTATCAATTGTAACTTTTATATTCATATAATTTTATATGTTCTATGTTGCATACACCCCCACAAAAATTTGCTTTGCAAATTTTGACTCCCCCTTAAGGCGAGTTTTATCTTATTAATCCAGCAATAAAATGGCCAGCAAAAACAGCAATTAAGGATAAAAATACCGATATAAAAACATATATTGCGGCTAATAATAGCTGATTTTGTTCCACCAATTTAAAAAAATCTAAAGAAAAGGTAGAAAATGTTGTAAAACCACCAAATAATCCAATTATCAGGAATAATTTTAAATTTTCATTAAAAAAATCACTATTTTTGGATAGATAATAACATAAACCAATTAAAAATGAACCAAGAATATTGATTGCAATGCTTGACAAAGGAAAAGGATATTTAAAGTAAAATTGCATGAAATTAGATAATACCATCTCCCATCTAAAAAACTATGTTAAAAGATTGAACAATCTAGCTTCATCTTTTTATCTGATATTCGCAAAAAGCCTCGGGAAATATAGGCTATTACCCTCATTTTTTACAAATATCAAATAAAAATATCTCGATATATTGTTTATTTTTAAATGGGAAATGGTATAAGATATATCTTAAAATAGATCCTAGGAAAATCAGAGGTTCCAAAGCCTTGTGTCCTATTAATATAGGACAGTCATTTTTTAATAATTTATGATTAAAAATATTTTACTTTTAAATTATATCTTTAAGTAAAAGTTGCAAATTACTCAGAATTTTTTCAAAATTCTTGCGTCATTTGTGTTATATCTACTATTAAAGATGGGAATTGGTATGATTTCAAAATCAGCAAGTTGCTTTTGATAAAAAATATCTCGATATATTGTTTATTTTAAAATGAACTTTGGCATAATAAACATTATTCTCCTGATTTTGGAATGAAACTTTTTGTTGCTTTTGGTTTTTTATTTTTTTCATTCTTATCTATTTTGCCATCCTTTAATAGGGTTTTAATTTCTGCTCCGCTTAGAGTTTCATATTTTAAAAGAGACTGGGCTAATAATTCAAAATCAGATTTTTTATCAGTAAGGATTTTTTTAGCTTGTTTACTAGCATTATCGATAATTTTTTTAACTTCCTGATCAATTTGCTTTGCAGTTTCTTCTGAAAATGCTTTTGATTGTTGATAGGGATTTTGATTATCATTACCGTAATCTACTGCACCAATTTTGTCATTTAAACCCCATTTTATAACCATAGATCTGGCCATTTTTGTTGCTTGCTCAATATCAGATGAAGCACCAGTTGTAACCTTATCATGACCAAAGATAATTTCTTCAGCAACTCTACCACCCATAGCAACAGCTAAATCATCAAGTAATTTAGCGCGGCTTAAAGAGAAGCGATCTTTTTCTGGCAGTCTCATAACCAAGCCTAAAGCACGACCTCTTGGAATGATAGTTGCTTTATGAATTGGATCAGAATTTGGACAATTAATGGCAACTATAGCATGTCCAGCTTCATGATATGCTGTCAGGTCTTTTTCATCCTGATCCATGGCAATCTTTTTTCTTTCTGACCCCATCATAATTTTATCCTTAGCATCTTCCATATTTTGCATGGTTACCACCTTTTGATTATTTTTGGCGGCAATTAATGCTGATTCATTAACTAAATTTGCTAAATCAGCACCAGAAAAACCAGGAGTACCGCGAGCAATTATTTTACTATCGATATTTAGGGCTTTGATTTTTTTCAGATGCACATTCAAAACTTCTTGGCGACCTATAATGTCAGGATTTGGAACCACAACTTGACGATCAAAACGACCTGGACGAAGTAAAGCATTATCTAACACATCTGGTCTATTAGTTGCAGCAATAATAATAATGCCTTCATTAGCTGAAAAGCCATCCATCTCTACTAAGAGCTGATTTAAAGTTTGCTCCCTTTCATCATTGCCACCACCAACACCGCTACCACGATGACGACCAACAGCATCAATTTCATCAATAAAAATAAGGCATGGAGAATTTTGTTTTCCTTGCTCAAACATATCTCTTACACGGCTAGCACCAACACCAACAAACATTTCTACAAAATCAGAACCAGAAATTGAAAAAAATGGCACATTAGCTTCACCAGCAACAGCTCTCGCAAGTAAGGTCTTACCAGTACCGGGTGAGCCAACTAAAAGACAGCCCTTGGGAATTTTAGCTCCTAACTCAGTGTATTTTTTATGATTTTTTAGGAAATCAACAATCTCTACTAATTCCTCCTTAGCTTCATCAATACCTGCAACATCTTTAAAAGTGATTTTATGTTTGTTTTCTTGAAGTAATTTTGCTTTTGATTTACCGAAGCCAAAAGCCTTACCGCCGCCGCCAGCAGCACCTTTGAAAAGAAAAAGCCAAAGACCAATCATAATCAAAAATGGTAACCACCCTAAAAGACCACCTATAATTTTACCTGTTTTACTGATTGTGGGCTTAGCATCAATGGCAACATTTTTAGCTTCTAGTTTTTCAATCAATTTTGGATCATCAGGTAAAAAAACATAATATTTTTGACCATTAGAATCAAAAGTTAATTCTTGACCTTTAATTTGCACTTCATTAACCATACCAGCATCAACCTTTTGCATAAATTCGTGATATTTAATTTCGGTAGAACCAACATTTGGACCCGTTAAGAAAATTTCAGAAAATAAAATAAATCCAAAAAATAAAGCAGCCCAAATAATGAAATTTTGCTTATTATCTGGTTTTTTATTTTTATTATTTTTGTTATTGCGATTTGGTTGTTTGATCATGTTATTTTTTCCATCTATTATGAACCCAAAACCATTGTTCTGGATATTGCTTAATCCATTTCTCCAGAATTTTATTGATTTCTCGAGTGATTTTATAAATTTTCTTATCCATTGTCAATTCTTTATCTTTAGTAATTTCTATTGGATCGGAAATTTCCATCCAAAATTTGTGATCACACTCTTTCCTAATAATTCTAATAGGAATTAAGGGCACTTTGTATCTTAAGGATAATTTGGCAAAGGAAGGAGAGGTAAGGGCTTTTCTGCCAAAAAATGGTACTTTTATACCATCTCCTACCCTTTGATCTGCCATAATTATAATAATTTCATTATTTTTGAGGGATCTCATAATTTCCTTGCTACCTTCCGCCCCCTTACCTATCATTTCAATCCCCACCCTTTTATCAATTGACAATAATTGATCGACATATTTATTATTAAGTGGGCGATAAAGGCTTTTACATTCTAAATTATTGAGTGCTAGATATTTAATACCAACTTCCCAATTGCCATAATGGGCAGAAAATAAAATAGCACCTTTTTTTGATCTTTTTAATTTTTGTAAATTTTTTTTAGATTTTTCATCTATACCAACTATTTGATTAAATTCCTTTTTAGATTTTTGATTTATAAAATAATATTCAGTAATTATTTTACCCAAATTTTCCCACATTTTGGATAAAATATCATTTATTTCTTGATCAGATAGTTTTTTTAAAGATTGTTTAATGTTATTTTTAGCTAAATTATGAACAGAAAGTATTCTTCCAATTATCTTGACCAAAAAAATAGATAATTTTGTTGATTTTTCAAAGCCAATAATTTTAAAAATTAGGATAAATATTCGAACTAAAATATATTCAATAATGTAGCGTATTTCCTTAATAATTTTTTTCATCTAATTAAATTTTTCCCTTGCTTTAAAAGCAATATTTATCGTCCCCTCATCCAAATAATCTAACTCACTACCAATTGGAATACCATTGGCTAATTTGGAAATTTTAACATTAAATTCCTGTAAAATTTCCGATAAATAATAGGAGGTAGTAACGCCCTCAATTGTTGGGTTAATTGCAATAATAATTTCTTCAATATTACCATTTTTTACCCTTTCTATCAAGGATTCAATATTTAAATCTGCGGGGGTTTTTCCAAGCATTGCCGATAAAACACCACCTAAAATATGATATTTACCATTAAAAATTTTATTTTTCTCTAAAGCCCAAATATCAGAAACATCTTCAACAATACATATTATTTTGTCATTTCTTTTAGGATCATTACAAATTGAACAAATATCAGAAATATCTAAGTTACCACAAATTTTACAATTTTTGGTTTGCTCCTTGACCAAGGTCATTTCTTCAATTAATGATTGCATTAATGTATCTTTATTTTGCAACAAATGCAAAACAAAACGACGAGCAGATCTAGGACCAAAAGTTGGTAATTTTGAGATTTTCTTTATTAAATTATTAAGATTATCCATTAATATTAAAAATATTTAACTATGCCAATTCTAAAAGTTCTAATATTGGATTTTAATATATTTAAGCGTGATTTTCTTTCTTGATAGGATGCTCTAAAAGCAATATCTAGTAAATATGGATCTATTTGCAATCCTGCACCATATAGAAAGGCAGATTCATGGGATTTATAATTTTTAACATCAGAAATTTCTTGAATTTTTAAGTTATTATTAATGTCCGATATACCAGCTTCTAAATATAAATCTAATAAACCATCACCAAAAATAGGGATAAATAATTGTGCCGAAGCATCAATTATTGTAGTTCTTGCTGAGGATTTAACTTCAGGATTTTGATTGTTAAAATCGGTTGATTTGGCATTAAAACGGCTAATATTAGCATTCAAACCTAAATATTTTAATGGTCTAATATGTAATCCTAAAACTAAATTATCGAGCTTTTTTAGGTCATTTTCAATATTTTCTCTATTAAAATTATTTTTTTCTATATAACTTGTTTGATGTTCTAAAGTAATTGCTGATTTAAACATTAAATCGCTAAATGATAGGGCAAAAGAAAATTTAGGTAATAATAATATTAAAAATAAAAATATTTTGATTTTTTTCATCTTCTATTGTATGATCTAGTTAATTAAAGGAACTTACTAAAATAATAATGATAAAGTTTAATGTTTAAGAAAAAAGATAAAATTATAAATATAATAAAAAAAATCCAAAATATTCAGCCAAAATTTATCTATATTTCTTTAGCTATTTTTGTTATATTTTCTTTTTTGATTGAAGGTTTTATAGAATTTAAATTTATTATCATCCTTTTATTATTAACAATTTCTATTTTAATCTATTTTAATAACAAAAAAGGATTTGTTAAAGATTTTACTCTTATCATATTTTTTGCTTTTACTTTTAGATCTTTAATTTTAGAACCTTTCCATATTCCATCCAGCTCGATGAAACCAAATCTTTTGATTCATGACTATATTATTGTATCAAAAATGTCATATGGCTATGGTCGTTATTCCTTGCCTTTTGGTTTGGATTTATTTTCTGATAGAATTTTTGGATCTTTACCAGAGAGGGGTGATGTTGCTGTTTTTAGAAAACCAACAAATACTAATATAAATTATATTAAGAGAATTATAGGCTTGCCAGGTGATGAAATTCAGATTATTAATGGTCAAATTTTGATTAATAATATCAAAATTCCAAAAGAAGAATATGGTTATTTTAGAAATATTAATAAATTTGGTGAAGAGATTGCTCCGCAATTTTTAGAAATATTACCAAATAACAAAAAAATTAAAGTTTTGGATTACGCTAATTCTAACATGGATAATACCCAAAAATATCTTGTACCTAAAGGTCATTATTTTGTCATGGGTGATAATAGGGATAATTCGGAAGATAGTAGATTTTTATCATCAGTTGGATTTATTCCCTATGAAAATTTAATTGGGGAAGCTAAAATAATATTTTTCTCGGCTAAATATCCTTTTTTGCAATTTTGGAAATGGCCATTTAATATTAGATTTGATAGAATTTTTAAAATAATAAAATAACATGTCCTTTACTTTTAATGCCGACAATTTAGCAAAATCAGAAGCAATTATAGCAAAATATCCTAAAGAAAGATCAAAATCGGCTGTAATGCCATTATTAGATTTGGCACAAAGACAAAATGATAATTATATTTCTAAAGAAATTATCGAATATTTATCCGAAATTTTAGATTTGCCATTAATCCATATTTATGAAGTTGCTAGTTTTTATTCTATGTATAATTTGGAACCTGTTGGCAAATATTTAATTCAAGTTTGTGGTACGACACCTTGCATGCTATGTGGTTCTAAAAAAGTCACCGATTCTATTAAAAAACATCTAAAAATTGAGATGAATCAAACAACAAAGGATAAACTATTTACCTTAAAAGAGGTGGAATGTTTGGGTGCTTGTGTTAATGCTCCAATGATTCAGATTAATGATGATTATTATGAAAAATTGGATGAAAAAAAGGTGGTTGATATTCTTAAAGATTTAAAAGGTTAGATATTAAAGGGAAAATCAATTAATTTGATAATTCTTGCAATTTTTTTCCTATATCATTTTGTCTCATAAATAATTCTCCTATTAAAAAGCAATTAATATTATTTTCTTGCATCAATTTGATATCATCCTTATCGGAAATTCCGCTTTCACAAATAATAATTTTATCTTGAGGAATATTTTTGGATAAATTAATCGAATTATTAACATTAATTGTCATATTTTTGAGATTTCGATTATTGATACCAATTAATTTTGTTTGTAATTTCAAGGCTTTTTGCAACTCTTCCTCATTATGCACCTCAACCAACACATCTAAATCATTTTCAATAGCAATTTTTTCCAAATTTATTGCCTCTTCTTCAGATAAAATCGACATAATAAGTAAAATACAATCAGCTCCAATTAATTTTGCTTGATAAATTTGATAGGGATCAATAATAAAATCCTTACGAAGAAGTGGCAAATTTACCTCCTTTTTAATTTGGGTTAAATATTCTTTTGATCCTTGAAAAAACTTCTCATCAGTTAAAACCGAAATAGAGCTAGCACCAGAATTTTCATAAATTTTAGCAATTTCTAAATGATCAAAATCTTCACGAATTATACCCTTACTTGGTGAAGCTTTTTTAACTTCAGCAATTATGGCAATATTATTTTTTGCAATATCGGATTCTATTTTAGCAATGAAAGAATTTTTTGGGATATTACTATTTTGTAATTGATTTTTAATATCGCTCAAAGGTAATTCTTGCTTTTCCTTTGTTATTTCTAGCTTTTTTTGCTCTATTATTTTATCTAATATCATTATTGTTTTTATTTTCGGGAGGATTTTATTTGTTGCACTAACCCCCACCAATCTCAAATCTCACTTTCCGACATCCTCCTTGCTTCATCCTCGGCAGTTAGATTATCAATAAACTCATCCAATTCACCGCCCATAACTTCATCAATCTTATATAAAGTTAAATTAATACGATGATCCGAAACCCTACCTTGTGGAAAATTATAAGTTCTAATCCTCTCAGACCTATCGCCAGAACCAACTTGCCCTTTACGATTCTCTGATCTTTCCTTATCTAGCTCCTCCCTTTTTGCTTCATAAAGGCGAGATCTTAAAACTCTCATTGCCTTATCCTTATTTTTATGTTGCGATTTTTCATCCTGCTGTGAAACAGTGATTCCAGTTGGAATATGCACAATCCTCACAGCCGAATCAGTAGTATTAACCGATTGCCCACCAGGACCAGAAGCACGAAAAATATCAATCCTCAAATCCTTCTCATCAATTTTTATATCAACCTCTTCTGCTTCCGGCAAAACTGCCACAGTTGCAGCAGAAGTATGGACACGGCCAGAGCTTTCAGTTTCTGGCACTCTTTGTACTCGATGCACGCCTGATTCAAATTTTAATCTAGCAAAAACATTTTTGCCCGAAATTGTGGCAGAACCTTCCTTACAACCGCCAATTCCAGTTTCAGAAAAAGATATAATTTCAAATTTCCAACCTTTTTTCTCAGCATATCTTTGATACATATTAAAAAGATTGGTTGCAAAAAGAGCAGCTTCTTCACCACCCGTTCCTGCTCTTACTTCTAAAATAGCATTTTTTTCGTCAGCCTCATCTTTTGGAAGTAATGCAATTTTGATTTTTTGAGTTAAATCCTTTAGAGATTTTTCACCTGCTATTTTTTCTTCCTCCAGCATTTTTTTCATCTCGGCATCATCAGTTCCTTCTTTTAGCATTTCTACAGCATCCCCAACATCATTAGAGATTTTTTTATATTCAGTAACTAATTCAATTACGGGACCCAAATCAGCATATTCCTTGGAAATTTTAGCATAATCATCCCCAAGAGCGGATGGATCCATGATTTTTTCTGATAATTCTTGATAATGCTTTAAAATAGCATCTAATTTTGCATCTAATGACATTTACTTCTTAATTTTTAATAATTTTGCATAATTATTTGAGATTTTCTTTCTCAAACCATAACAAAAATTAGTAATATGAGCAAAGATTACACCAAAAAGGAAAAAAAGAATCAATAAAATAAACAACCTAATGTCAGCCTCGTAACCAAAAGGGCTTAATGAAATTGTAACAAAGAAGCGATTATTGACAAAAAATATAATTGCAATAATTGAAAAAATAGTAATAATTATTTTTTTGATAAAATTTAGCATATTATGAGTAAAAAAAAATTTGATATTGCCATTATTGGTGGTGGTTTTGCTGGGCTTTCCACCGCAATTTCCCTATCAGAAATTAGCCCTGATTTAGCAATTGCTTTAATCGAAAAAACTGATTTCTTAGCTAAAAAAAAGGAATATGATGGTAAAAATTTTGCCATTTCCAATAATTCTATAAAATTATTCCAAAAGATCAATATTTGGGATAATCTTAAAAATAAGTCTGGGCCAATTAAGGATATTATAATTAGCGATAAAAATTCTCCCTTTAAATTATTTTTCCATAATGATGATATCAAAAATTCTGAGCAAATGGGAGTTATGCTTAAAAGCCATGATATTTACAATGAGCTTTGTAATAAAATAAAATCACAAAAAAATATCCAAATTTTTGCACCAAATTTCTATCAAGATATTAATTTTTCTGAGGAAGAAAGTGAAATTATTTTTGATGATTCTTCCAAAATTTTAGCAAAATTAATTATCATTGCTGATGGTAGAAAATCATATTTTAGAGAAAAGTTTCAAATAGAGACTAATTATAAACATTATAATCAAACAGCTTTAGTTTTCGATATTAAACATTCTGATGATCATAAAAATATCGCTTATGAAAAATTTTTCCCTGAAGGGGCATTTGCAATATTGCCTTTAAAAGATCAAAAAAAATCTTCAATTGTTTGGATGGTAAAAACTGCCATGAAAGATATTTATCTTAAATTTGATCAGGAAAATTTAAATCATCAAATGCAAAAGAAAATATCTGATGATTTGGGAAAAACCGAAATTATCAGTAAAATATTTTCCTATGATTTGGAGCTAATTTATCCTAAGGAATTTTTTTATAAAAAAGCCATTTTAATTGCCGATGCTGCACATGCCATTCACCCCATTGCTGGTCAGGGATTTAATCTTGGTATTAAGGATATTATGATTTTAACTGATTTAATAGAGAAAAATTTTAAAATAGGTGAAAATATAAATTCTAATGAATTGATCAAAAAATATAATAAATTCGCCAAATTTGAATCTAAAAAAATGATTCTTGCAACGGATAATCTTGATAAATTATTTTCTAATAATATTTTACCAGTAAAAATTGCTCGTGATTTGGGCTTGGCAATTACTGAAAAAATCCCTAGATTAAAAAAAATATTTATCAAGATGGCTGGTGGGTAATGCCAATTATCAATTTAGAAAAATATTTAATGATTCCTAAATGGTAATTATTATGATATTTTAGTTTAATTATGCCTTATCTTCATCTTTTTCATCTGACTCTGCTTTAGGTAGGCTAGATGATTCTTCTTGAGAAGTGTGATGTGGCATATCTGAAATATTTTCACCATGACCAACTACTGCAGCACCAGGAAGATCCAACGACCTATTTTTATTAACATCTGGTTGTCTAAGACATGCAGCAAAAATGCTGCAGCACGATGTATTTGGAGAAGGCATCTCAATATAATAAAAATTAATTCAATAACATACTTTGCAAATGTGATATATGTTACTAAAAGTCATATCAATTACTCTAATTTTCTAATTAAGAGCCTTTTGAATATCTGCAATTAAATCATCAATATTTTCAAGACCAACCGATAGGCGGCATAAATCATCTGTTATTCCTACTTCTTTTCTACCTTCTTCACCCATATTAAAATGTGTTGTTGTTGCGGGATGAGTTATTAGTGATTTGGAGTCGCCTAAATTATTTGAAATGTCAATTAATTTTAATTGATTCATAAAATTAAAAGCATTTTTTTTGCCACCATCAATTTCAAAAGCAATTAAGCTACCACCTTTGGACATTTGTTTTTTGAAAATATTATATTGTGGGTGGGATTTTAATTCGGGATAAATTGTTTTTTTGATTTTAGGGTGAGAATCTAAAAATTTGGCAATTTTAAGGGCATTTTGACATTGTTTTTCAACTCTTAAAGTAAATGTCTCAAGGCTTTTTAAAACCAACCAAGCATTGAAGGGGCTAAGGGCAGGGCCAGTATGACGGTGGAAAGGTAATAGAATTTCAGTGATAAATTCCTCCTTACCAAGCACAGCACCGCCAAGAGATTTCCCAGAGCCATCCATATGTTTTGTTGTAGAATAAACCACAATATCAGCACCTAATTCCAACGGTTTTTGGATATAGGGGGTGGCAAAAATATTGTCTACAATAAAAATTACCTCATTTTTTTTACAAAGATCAGCAACAAATTTAATATCGATCAGTTCTAAATTGGGATTGGCTGGGCTTTCAATAAAAACCATTTTGGTGTTTTTTTTGAAGGCTTTTTGCCATTCCTCCTCGCTTGTGCCATCAATTAGGGATATCTCTACCCCATAATTTGGTAAAATTTTAGTAATAATATGATTGCAAGAACCAAAAAGCACCTTAGAAGCAATAAGATGATCACCAGCTTTAATTTGACACATGATAGAAGCAAAAACAGCAGCCATACCACTTGCCAAAACACAGCATTTTTCAGCACCTTCAATCAATGATAGGCGATCTTCTAGCATTTTTAGGGTTGGGTTGAGATAGCGAGAATAAACATAGCCTGGATCTTCACCATTAAATCTTGTTTCTGCTGTTTCAGCATTATTATAACAAAAGCCAGAATTCATAAAAATTGCCTCGCTAGTTTCACCAAAATTGGAGCGTAAAGTACCGCCCCTTATCAGTTGGGTTTCGATATTTTTTGTACTAAAATCGATATTTTTATTTTTGTAATTGCTCATGAGATTTTATTTTAATCCTAAATTTTGTAATAATTCTTCAGTTTCATCTGCTAAATATTTTACTCTTACATTTATTACACCCTGATCCTTAAAATCAAGCATTTCTGCTGATTTTCTTGATAAATCGATAATTCTATCATGTGCAAATGGCCCTCTATCATTAATTCGAACCTTAATTACTTTACCATTTTCCAAATTTGTTACTTCGGCAATTGATGGTAATGGCATGGTTCGATGGGCGGCAGTGATGTCATTCATATCAAAAATTTCACCATTGGCGGTTAATTTACCATGAAATTTTGGGCCATACCATGAGGCTTCGCCTGTTTCTTCCAAATAATTATATTTTTGGGGGATATATTCAATGCCAAAAATTTTATAGGCTTTGCCAATTTTATAATAGCCTTGGTAATTTTTGTCAGAAATTATTGGAGATAGATTTTCTTCCGAAATTTCTTGATTTTCTTCATAATTAGCTTCAGATTGTTTGATATCTTGACTAATTTCTTTTAATTTTTTAGAATATTTATAATCCAAATGGCCATAATTACGATCTGCAAAATTGCCAGATCTAAAGCTAGAATCTGATGATTCGCAGGCATTTAACAAGATAATTATTGTAAGAAAAAATATAATATTTACAAACATATATAGATGATATTTTTTAAAGTAATAATTCTTATATTTTTTTTTCTAGTAAGCAATAATGTTTTTGCTGTTTCTTCCCTTCCTGATTGTGCTAATATTGCAAATGATAAAACTTCTGAGCCTGGCAGTAATTGTAATTTTTATATCGATGGTAAAGAAATGCCAATATGTTCTAAAGTTCCTGAACCTAACAATAGAATTAATTGCATAAATAGTTTAGCAGATCTACCATCATGCTTAACTTTTTTAGATCCAAAAAAACCACCAAAACCTTTGCGAAATTGCATTAGAATAGGTGATGGTAAATCAATCCCAACACCTCCTCATGATATATGCGAAATTGATCCTAATGATACATCTAAATATGTCGGTGATAAAAAGCTAAATTTTAATTGTGTAAATTTATGCTACACCAAAAATCCTGCCGATGGCCCAGACAATTGCGTAGAAAGAAAATATCATCATTATTTATATAAATCTCTCATCACTAATGAGCCAGAAAATTTATCCTATCTTAATCATAGAATTGCATCACGCGATGTCAGTAAAAAAGATCGACTACAATATAGCTGTCATAAATTAACTGCTGGTGAGTTAAAATATTTTAATGATGAATTTAATCCAATTGATTGTAGTAAATTAAGAGAAATACATAATGGTTCAGTTAGAATTAAGAGATATATCGAAAATATAGGTCCAGATAATAAACCAAATACAGCTGATGATCAATTTAAAAATATTGACAAGATATTATTTTCTAGTCTTCCTGGTTATACTGCAAAAACTGATATTGCAGATTTATATAAGCCAGGTGAAATTTGTCGATATCGAAAATGTGATAATAAATTTGGTATAAATATTATACCTAGTGATAAAATAAAAGAACAAAAAAGGAAAAATAATTCCATTCAAATTTCAAAAGATATAGTGGAAAATGGTAATCATAAATCATTAAAAAATTGTTCTGATAATCCCAATCATTCTTTCATTTCTGAAGATAAAATTGTATGTAAGAATGATAAAAAATGCTATCATTTTACTGATCCCCAAATTACAGAATTAATTTCTTCACCTAATGCTGTTGAAAAATGCTTGGCAAAATCTAAAGATACTGACTCAATTACTAATTGCTTCTTATCATTAGAGCCATTGAAAATGTGTCGCTTGCACAGTACTATTGGTCCTGATTGTGCTAATACTTGCAAAACTAGTAATCCTAAGGATATTCCCGGAATAAATTGCTTTAATGGCGATCATCCGGCAAAACCAATGATTAACTGCAATTATCATTCTGTAATAGATAGTAATAATTATATTGATAATGATGATGCCATAAATTGGCAGGATAAGTCAAAAAATGCTTATAAGAATAAATTCTTAAAATTGCCAAACCCCTCATCTCACACTGCTTTAGAATCGGCTAATCTTGCTTTTAATAGCCAAGGTCAATCGCCTGATTATTTTAAGCATAATATATTAACCAAAGAATTTATCGAAAAACTAAAAAAGGATAAACCAGATACTACAATATCCTCAGCTCTTATATGTGATGATACTGATAATATCAATGAATGTGCTACTGATTGTAATTATGTTGATGATCCTAATAGCCAAATTGCTGAAGCCTGCTT